>ERZ842401.1622-NODE-1622-length-31716-cov-16.399166_pt1 | contig 31716 bp, 20 predicted proteins | sample MGYA00521270_ERZ842401 | MGnify/ENA primary metagenome ERZ842401 (study PRJEB31892, sample SAMEA3878208) | bioreactor metagenome | biome: Moose rumen | place: Sweden | collected 2011-10 | study: EMG produced TPA metagenomics assembly of the PRJEB12797 data set...
GTTCGGAAAAACATCCGTTCAGGTTATGAAAGAATGCACTTCTCCGGAACAAATCATTGAAATTCCAACCGAAAAACTCACCCAGCTTCTCAGGAAAGCCAGCCGCGGGCGTTTTACTGAAAACAAAGCAAAAGAATTAAAGGAACTTGCTTCAAACTCTTTTGCAGCTATGCTTTCATCTGACATGACAACTCTTTTGATCCGCCAGATGCTTGAGCAGATAGACCTTCTCGAAAAACAGATTTCTGAAATTGAGAAAATCATCGCTATGCAATTTGCCCAATTCAACACAAAACTTGCAACTATTCCTGGTATAGGAACTACGCTTGGAGCAACCATCCTCAGTGAAATCGGCGACATAAATCGTTTTGAAAAACCAAAACAACTTATCGCTTTTGCAGGAATGGATCCGTCAATCAAGCAGTCCGGCAATTTTGTCGGAACTGAAAGCCACATGTCTAAACGCGGCTCGCCGTTTCTCCGCCGTGCTGTCTGGCTTGCTGCAGTTGTTGCCGTTTCTCATGACCCACTTTTCAAATATCATTTTCAGCAGAAGATGCATTCTGGAAAATCATATTCTCAAGCTATGGGTTATATCTGTCATAAACTTCTCAACACCATCTTTGCAATTTTAAAATCTGGTGAAGACTATAATCCTGTTTTTCCTCCTGATATTGATGTTTCTAAGCTTGCAGAAGAAGCTATAAATTCTCAATCTTAATTTATTGACTTTTTATAGCAGGTCTCTATGCAAACGGAAAACCTTTTTTTTCTGCATTTGATGAAGAGCTAGGCAGTTTATTTTCTTTTGAGGGCACGGTCCTCTTACAGTATGGCTGGACTTTACAGGGAAGGCAGGCAGATCACAGAAGGGCTTACCTTGTATGCGAAAAGTCTCTCACAGAAAATTACACAAGTATTTATTTACCGAATGTAAAAGAGAGCGTTGCGGTCCTGGGCATTTTTTACGGCCGTAAGATAGATGAGGCACGGCAGGCATTATTCAATCTTGAAAAAATGGCTGGCAAGGACATATATCTTTATTCAGTAGGCTTCTGGCAGAAAGTTTCATGTCTGATTGATGGCAAAGAGAATAAAAGAAGCCTTGCAATCAAGTCAAATCTTGAGGTTCTGTATACAAAATATAAATCATATTTAGACAAAGGAAACTGCTTATGATAAAGGCAACAAAGGAAATCCTTGGAAGTATTGGAATTGAAAACATTTTTCTTTCCGGCTCTGACGAAAGCGAGAAATGGCTTTTACAGCCTTTAGAAATCGGTACAGGCTGCTGGATATGTGCTTTAGACAAGAGCTGCTTTATAAACAATGTTACCTGCAACATAAAGATAAAAGATGGATATGTTAAGACTCCTGTGGAAACAGAATCGGTAGAAGGAAACATTTATCGAATTGAGTTTTCAGAAAGCAGCAGCAAGGAATTCAAGAAAATCAAAAATAAAATAAAAGAACTGGAAAAGAATATTACTTTTTTGGAGAAGCGAAGGGAAAAACGCTATGAACTGGGAATCTCAGGTTCAAAAAAGTTCGGCATTACAGACTATGAAAAGCAGAATATTTTTTTTGAGGGGAAAACACTTCCCTGCTTTTTCAACAATATCTCGTATGGAGGCTGCAATATAACAACCATGCAGACTGAATTATTTAGATTTGTAACAGGAGATGAAATAGCGATTAAGCTATGCCTTTCAAATCCACTTGAAAACATTTTCATGCAGGGGAAAATATGCTCTGTTGCATTGAAAAGTCCTGCAAATGAAACCCATTTTAAATTTGCCATACTTTCCATAGAATTATGTGAGCCGCCCCTTTCCTGGAAAAAGCGGCTTACTGATTATATAAAAATGCAGGAGAAGTAAGTTATGTTTTATTCATCAAGATATTTCTGGAGGCTTGTAATTATTCTTGTTTTAATAGCCCTGATAATGCCCCATCTGCCGGAAGTCCTGAATTCCGTAAAGTCATTCATCAATTTTATTATCCTTAAAGTTTCCCAGTTTACAAACATGATTAAATAAAAAGTCGTAAACAGCATAATATAAATGTATTGACAACAAATGTAAGATTAGGTATTCTTATCATGTGGATACAGAAGAAATAGCCGAGAAAATCGGTGTAGACGTCTTAAACGACATAATGAAAGGCAAAGGTGAATCTGAAATCCTCAAAAAGTACGGAATTTCAGAATACCAGTTCTCACAGATAAAAAGAATCATCCTGCAGCAAATAAAAGATAAGATTGATTCAACAGAAACAACATCTCATGCTGTACGCTATTTTAAGACACTTGTAAAGGAAAGAAATTTTGCTACAAAAGCTCAAGAATTCGGACTTACAGAACCCCAGCAGAAACTTTTATACAATGTAGTACGAGGTAATTTCAGGGCAACCTACGGCATTATATTTGCATTGCGCAATATTATTTCTCCCTCTCAATGGATTTATCTGGAAAATGAGGAGCTTCCGGAGCCTGTAAAATTCAATCCCCTTGTAGAAACAAAATATCCTCATTATGATTTTGACTCACGCAATGAACTTGCAAAAGAAAGCACGCTTGGCAACATCTTCTTTGATGTATTGAAAGAACGAAGGGCAATGTCAAAGTTCTGTGCCACTCACAACTGCGAAAAGCTGGAGGCAGCAAACTTTGTCTACATGAAGCACCACAAAAACGGTGAGATGCGCTATCTTGCCCGCCCTACCCTTCCTTTTATAAAAAAATTCCGGGTAGACATCCATCCAGACTGGTGGTTCATCTACCCGGATGAGGTTAGCAAAAAATACCTGCAGGAAGTTAGAAACAGAGCAAATGAGTGTGCAAACTCCGTTCTGCATTACTCCTTATAGGTTACGGTGATTTTGCCAGAAGCAATTTCCTTATTGTTCTCATAGTATTTAATCGTAAAACTATTGGAGACTGTCATGACAATATCTTCTAGGTATATGTCCGGATACCTGTATTCAAGAAAATCCTCGATACATTGTATGTCTTCATATTCATCGGAATATCTTAACGCATCATTGTATTCCTCCTCAGGGTCCCAGTGTAAAAAATGGTAAATCGTGTTATATTTGCTATCATCGCTCGCATCCAATCTATTAAGGCTTCTTAAATAGTCTTCATTGACATTCTTTATGTCGACGCCGCTTTTCTCAATGCATTTTACCTTAAATGTTCCCCAGTCTATTTGGCGGTCTCCTGTTTTTATAGAAAAAGTATTGACACCGTCCGAAGATAACTTAATCAAAGCGTTGCTGGAATCCTCTGCTGTGATTGTTATGTTTGAATTCTGCAATATCAAATTGGAATCAAGTTCCAATTTTTTTGACTCATTGCTCCCCATATAAACACTTTCCGACTTTATGTACTGGGGGGGGTATATTGATCGTTAAGCTTGTAGCATGATGTTCCATTTGCGTCTTTAGTCGCTTCCCAAATACCATTTATGTTGTTTGGGCAGTTCCTTTTTTCAACGACAATATCTATTGTAACAGTTTTCTCTGTTGAAGTACTGACATTATCTACATCTTGGTATGAAATCGTCAAAGAAGCTTTGCTTGATGACCTCTTTGTAGTATTCTTGCTGACCGTCTCACCAATATAGCCCGGATGACAAGTTGTGTTTATATCCACATTAGGACATGCGTCTGGCATACTGAAATACTGAACCCACCAGTATGGAAGATTGCTATAGAAAGTTCTATCTGGTAGTTCACTTGCTGAATTTACATTCATATGGTCGGGGCGGAATACATTTTTGTCATAGTAATAATAACCAGAGTCTTGTATGGTACAAAGATTTTTCATAAAGGTCGAGAATTCATTATTATTGCACCCAGCACTATCTGAACCATACGGATTGATTTTTGTATCAACTCCATCAATTACGCAGTAATTATCCGTCCAGTCATCATCTCCCCAAAATTCCTCAAACCCAGTATAATCATGCCACTTCACATGAACACCATTTATTGTATGTCCGAAATACGCATTTCCCTTTACCCAGTATCCCAGCTCTGTATAATCATAATTGTGACCAATCCTGAAATACTGGACACCTTTGGGGTCTGTTACTTCATTGGGGTCTGTTACTTCAGGAGTTAGATTGCCATCTTTATCGCCTTTAAAATAAATATGTGCCTGAGACGCTCCCGAGCCATCATTATACGTATCCTCATCATTATCAGTGCAAACTTCGTTTCCGATTGTCGTATCAACGCTTGAAGTGTTTTGATTAAATTTAATCTTAATATTGTTCAGTTTGGCATTAGGCTCTTTTACGTCCAGATAGAAGCTATAGCTTTCACCATCACCAAGATACAAAGTCCCTTTATTCCCGTTGCTATTATTCGGCACGTAACGGGAGAAAGAACCTACCTCAAAATCAAACACTGGATTTATTGTATATGTGTCATATTTTGAGTTTATGTATTGTACCCGTGAAATAGGTGTATTTACCTTGTCATCGGGATTTGTTGCCGTAAGGGTAATATATCCGCCGGTCTCTTCCGTGAGGGCTTTTAGATAAATGATGCCGTTTCCATTTGAGGAATCAAACGAATAAGAACTGATTTCTATGGCCGGGTCTGAGCTTGTAATACTGAGATCCATTCCTGATTTTGGGTAGACATGAAAAGGAATTTCCGCAAGGTTATGAGGAGAATTCTTTGTTGTCAAAAGCCCTGTATCATCAGGATACATTGTAATTATGCCACTTTCACCGTCAAATTCAAGCTCATAATTATATTGGCAGATTACGTTAAGCTGTGCTTTTGCACTTCCGGAATCATTCGCAGAATAACCATATAGTGTTCCGCTTCCGAGTTCCTTTCCCTTTATTGAAATTGTTTTCGTAGACTCATTGACCGTAAAGTCAAAAAAATCTACCGTGCTGCCAAAACTTGAAGATCCGTTCATCATCTCTATCCAGTTGATTGTAGCATTTTCAGGAGTGACCGTATAATTTACCGTCTCCGTGAAACCAGGATTGACATGGATTGTTTTTGTCTCAAGGACAATTTCGGCATCGGTTAAGACCGTCACAATGCAGTCCGCATAATTTCCGTTTGAAAGCTGCGCCCTGAGCGTTGTACTTCCAACATTGCGAGGAATAATGTTGCAGGTAAGACCATTGCTCTTTGAGATGGAAACAATGTTAACGCCACCGACTTTTGGTGCAGTCCAAGAAATTGAGCCTGCGTCTGAAGCAGTGCCGTTGATAAGTTTTGCCGTGACGGTGACAGAGCCGTCAGACTTGTACATTTCGACATAAGTCTGAGTTAGGCTAATATCTGTTTCCTCTTTATCCGGCACGATTACCCAGACCGTCAGGTCATAGGTGCACTTAGGATGGGAAAGAGTGAGGATTGCCGTTCCGCCTCTCTTTGCGGTAATGTAAGAATTTTTGCCAGTGGTTTTTCCAGCTTCATTCTGCAGAAGATTCACGCATGCATTCTCATTACTTAATACGCTCCATTCAAGATTGTAATAATCGTTTGTGCTGATGTCATTTCCAGATATGAGGGCTTCAAGTGTCTTACTTTCCCCAATTTCCATGTTTATGACGGTTGAATTCATCGAGATGGTGTTAATTGTTGTATCAGCTTTGTTTACGATTACCGCCATCTGGCTTATTCCTACCACCCCGTTTGCCGTTTTCAGCGTAGCGGTGACATTTGCGGTTCCCTGCATGATTCCCGCAAGCATACACACCTGATTGCTTCCAGTTGCGACCACGACATTATTGTTGGAAGATTCGTATTCAATCCATGACTCTTCGCTAGTAGCTGGAATTTCCATAGGAACAAACAGAATGGATTTTTCCAAGATTTCCTTAGAAATATATTTGAAAGCAAATTCCGTGTATTCGGAGCACATTACAAGAATATCAACGGTTGAGACAACTTTAGGGTGCTTTACATGCACATAGGTAGTCCCGGAAACTCCGGTAGGAACAATCCTTGCAGTATCAGTGATTGCAGAGAGCGAAATGATATTATAATCGTCTGCCCACCAGACAAAATCCTGTGCATCCAAAACAGCTCCATTTTCAAGGTTTGCCGCAATTGTTTCCCCGTTTGTGTCGGAAGGATTTATTTTAAGAACCTTAGAAGTAACCGTAATGTAGCAGTTTTCATCAGTGGTTTCTTCTACCCTCACGAACACTGTCTTTGAATAGGCATCAGGGTAATTTGTATTGCGAACTGTAATATAAGTCTGCCCGGCTTTAAGTCCCTTGATAAAGCAAGAGCCTGAACCTGCTGAGATTAAGGCAACTGTAGAATCTGCAATAGTCCAAATAAATGCCATGTCGTCATTCGCATTTCCACCTGTCATATCAGCAGTTACAGTCGTAGAGCCACCTTTTGTGGCTGTAATTATATTGGAACTTGTATGAATAAAAGGATTAGCAGAGACAGAGTTAGAGTCAAGACAGATTACGATTATTTCCAGTGGATAAAGGCAATCTGTATGTGAGACAGTGATTTTTGTCGTTCCTGGATTTACTCCAGAAATCATTGCGGTAGTGCCTGAGTTTACAACGACATCGCTGATATTTCCATTCGAGGAAGTCCAAGTCCAATTTGAAGCCTCATAGTTTGCTGCGTTTTTCAAAGCCACCGTCAAAGTCGCATATTCCCCCTGAATTACAGTCGCAACATTTTGCGTTGTTGAGATATAAGGAATATCAGCAAGTTCCGCAGCACTCTTCTGTATGATAACAAGAACTTCTTTATCGTATTCAGCATCAGCATGATGAATTTTTAACGTCCCCTGCCCTGCCGCTTTAGGCTTTATGTAGCAGTAGTTTTTATCGGAACTGTAGCTCACAGTGAAAACGCTTTTATCAGAACTTTCAAAGACAAAACCTTTAGTTTCAGTGAGGGGACTTTCAGTGTGACACAAAAGGGCATAAAACATCGTCTCCTCAGAATTTGTCGTAAGCGTTACGGTATCATCGGAAGAAATATAGCAGACATCAGTGTTAGAATAGACATATTCATTTCCTACATGCACTGTAAGGGTCAGAATATTGTTTGAGAGCGGATGTGAAACCTCGATAGTTCCACTGCCTTCCTGCAAAGCCGTAATTGTTGCGTTTTCTCCATTTGAGGCTATGGAAAAAATCTCAGGATTATTATTCTTCCAGACGGTATCGCCATATTTCAATCCATCAATATTCACAGGAATTATGCTGATATCCTCTGTATTACCAAGTGAAGTTGTCACAACATTGTAAGAAGTTGTAAGGTAACACGGTTTTTCATCATCAATTTTTCCGCCTTGCTTAACATTTATGTAGAAAATAAGTTTTTCAGAAGGATTATCGGTAAGACAGGCTGTAATTTCAGCCGTTCCTACGCCAACACCTGTTACATTCGCAGAGTTTCCATATTCAGTAAATCCGATTATTTCATTGAGTCCTTTGTTCACAGACCAAGAGACAGGTGCATCATCCATGCTTAGCTGGCTTACAAAGATACTCAATTTATCCTCTGTGTACATTGTGTAAGAAGTTTGAGAAGCATAAAGGAAGTTTACATCCTCAAGTTCCGAGGTATCATCATAACCGACAAGTACAATGTTCAATGGATATTTTGCCTTGTCATGGCTAACGGAGAGAATTGTTTTATTAAATCCAGACCCATTTGCAGTGATATGAGCAGTAGCGCCGTCACTTAAAAGGGTGAAGTTGGAATCTGAAACAGTCCATACGATACTGTTCTCATCTCCATTTTCTTTTGCAGCTCCTGTAAGGCTTACAGAAATGCTTTCTGTCTCACCATTTTTTATTTCAACAACCGGGCTTGTTGTCGAAAGCACAAGTGGTTCTACGGAAACAGCGTCTGAAGCAAGCACATTAACAAGAACTTTTGTTGGATATGCCGCTTTTGGATGGGAGATTGTTATGGTTGCCCTACCTTCTTTTAGAGGTTTGATAACAGCATATCCGCTTGTCATTGCAATTGCGGCACGAGCTGATACTGATGTAGAAGAACCTGTGCCACCTGTATATATGATTACAGGGTCCTTAGAGCCATCAGCCGCCTCGTTTACAATTTCCCATGCAAGTTCACTTTCTCCAGAAGAAATATTATTTATGTCGATGCTTATTTTAGTATCATCATCACCTACTTTTGTTTCAATGTAATTCTGGCTCGTCGTGATATAAACCTTAGAAGAAGATGCCTCGGAAACAATATTTCTGACCAAAACAAGTATAGATCTTGTGCTGGAACAAAGGGGATGAGAGACTGTAATTTTTACCGCTCCGTTTTTCTTACCTGTAAGCCAGACCGTATTTCCCTTTCCACTTTCACTGCCATTGTATATTGAATACTCAAGGTAATCTTCTGCATTTTCAGAGAAAGCCCATTCAAACTTGTCTGAATCCACCCCAGTCCCGTCCGGCAAATCGTTAATTGAAAGTTCGATGGTCTCGCTCGAAGATCCGTTCAGTACAACATAGGTTGCTGAAGGGTTGATATAAGCCGCCTCTAAGTTCTCTACAACCCGAACCAAGACATTAAAATCATATGAGGCTGACGGATGACTGATTTTTACATAACAGGAGCCGCTTTTAAGAGGGGTTACAGTCACCTTGTTTGTCGAAGCTGAAATAGAAATGCTTGGGTCAGTCATAATGTTGCCAGCAGCATCCACTACAGAATATGTAAAATCATCTTTGTATGTTGTATAGGCGGCATTTTTCAGGTCGACAGTAAATGATTTTGTGTTTTCTGTAGACTTATTAACCGTAAGGATATTGCTCGATGTGGTGATGTAGGGAACATCAATGCTTGAAGCCGTAACTCCCACTAGGAATGAATATCCGTATGAGCATTTTGAATGTTTACAGGTAATTCTTGCCAATCCCTCGCTTTTACCGGTAATCCAGCAATAATTTCCCTCAACATATACGGAAGCAATACCAGGCTTGTCGCTCGAAAAGGTGAAACCATTTTTATCTCCTGCCGTCCCACCGTAAATTGAAGCATAAACTTTTTCAGTATCTCCCGGAGCTATGCTTACATAATCAGCAGAAACATACACATAAGGATTTTGAACTTTTGCAGTTTCTTCTTCTGATGTAACCGTCAAAGCACACTGGGCCGACTTATCGCCGCATGAAGCCTTGATAATAGTCGTTCCGCTGCTGATTGCAGTGATTACAATAGAATAGTTATCCGTTGTCGCAGAAATTATGTTTTCATCATAAGACCATGTTACCGTCTCATTGTTTTGCCCTCTGGTTGAAGAAACAGCGACATTGATAATATCCATTGCCCCTACGGAAAGCTCCAATGAATTCTTATCAAACACAACTGAGTTTACTTTATTATCTTCACCCTCGCTAAAGCTTGCAAAAAAGTGGCATGAAGATAAGGTCATGCTGAGAGCAAGCATAAAGATAAACTTGAATAAAGTTTTAATTTCTTTCATTTTCTTCTCCTGCGTTTATTTTGTATATGTACAAGAACAGTTTCGTATATCAAGGTAAACTGGAATTTGATAAGTCAGTTCTGAACTCAAATAGATTGGAGTATATTTAATATCCAAAGTTCCGATATAAAGATGCTCCAAGCGGACGGTATTTTTTTCATTGTCCAAATTGTCACTATCCTTGCTATTGTCAGCCTTGTAATATCCGTTGGTTTTGTTGAAGTCCTTGGTGAACTGGAATTTCTTACCGGTTTTAATATCGCCACTCACACTTACTGGATTGTTATTTTTTCCTATCATCAAGTCTTCTTCTTTATTTGTGTCTGCATTATATTTTTTGATTTTATCTTTATTGAAAGAAGGGCTTGGTGTAAATGTGACATTGCTTATCAATGGAGAAGCATTCTGATTCGTACAGCCGACAAAAAGCGTAACTGTTTCACCGTCCCCCACGGTCAGAATCTTTGTGTCCGCATCAAATGCAGAGTATTTACCAGTTGACGAGAAGTTTTTGAATGTAAAATCCTGAGAGTTGTAGTAAATGTCCATTGAAATGTCTTTTTCAATAATTTCACCAAGCGGTGCATTTCCATCAATGCTAACAGGATTATAGGCAATTACCTGCACAATGACTTTTGACTCAGCAAGAGGTACAAAGTGAATAGTGCCGTAAGCAGTTCCTGTCTGCTCATCAACTTTAGTGAAGTAATCACTTGTGATTTTGTATATTCCCTTGTTCCCCTCATAGCTTGAATATGTACCGGCCTTTAACTCCAAATTTTTTGACCCCGAATAAAATTGCGTAGCCACTATATGAAGCTCTGCACAGGCAGGCTTTAATTCAAAATCAACGTCAAAAGTGCCGTCACTTTTATCCACAGGAATCGTCTTTATATAAGATTTAGAAAGGTTCAAGGTATTGCCCCATTCGTTTGCAACGGTTACTGTTGCCTTAGCTTTTGATGCAGTAGTGCCTGTAATCGAACAAGTTCCCTCAATGTATTTTCCATAGCAAGTAAGAGTTCCCTTTTTGTCATCCGACCAGCCTACGAGACTGGAATCCGTTGTAGTCCATGTTACGCTTCCCATCTCACTTTCAGGAGAAACTGTGTAAGTAATTTTAAATTCCTCTCCCGGATAGCAGCTTACACTATTTGTATTGAGGATGATTTGTCTGGGCGGTTCAATGGTTACGGTACATGTTGCCTTTCTTAAAGACGATGGAACAGTTGCCGTGATAACGGCACTTCCGTTATTCTGCGGATAAATGCTTACCCTTTTTCCAGAACCGCTTAATTTAATCGCCGGATTATTCTCATCCTGTTGTACATCCCATTTAAGGTTCTCATAGTCACCGTCAGCTGCATTTGTAATGGAAGCCGTAATACCTTGGGCATTATCGCCTAAAATAAGATTCATAGAGCTTCGGTCTAAAAGGATATTAGCGACATTCTCCCCCGGAACTATTACATAAAGGATTACATTGCTGATTCCGTCATATTTATCACATGAGATTGTGACAGTCGCTTCCTGCCCTGCCTTCTTTCCAGTAATCTGAATCTGGTCATTCATCGTGTAACCAGAAGAAGATGGAGACGGTGCTATTGCTACAATATTTTGGTCAGATGACTTCCACTTTAGATATTTTTCATCCCCCGTAGTTGCTGAATTTCCTGCGAGGGTAGCATTTAAAGTCTGAGTCTCACCTTTTTCAAGCGTAATGACTGTAGCACCCGAATAATTTATATATGTTACTTCAGCGGAAGATTCTTCAATATTTACTAAAAGCTGGGCTGTTGCCTGTTTTATTCCCGAAGAAGTTGCCACTAAGTCGGCATAGACAATACACGTTCCTTGTGACAGAGGATCAAGAATACAGACAGAGTTTGTCCCGCTTACGCTTATTAAGTTAGAAGCAGATGTTCCATCTGTCTTTTTGGCACTGTAAACCACTTTAGTAGCCACACTTGTTGCAGGAACTTCCATATTCACAAAACTCTTTGTACCTTTAGTAAGGCTTACGGAAGTTTTCTCAAAGGAAAATTCTGAGTATTGTGAAATATAAAGTACGATATCTTTTTGATTAGAAGCCTTTGGATGCGAGCAGTGAATAGTAACATTACCAGTTGCAATAGGAGTAATCACGCAACTTTCACTTGTATAGTTCATGTCAATAATATCATAGCTGTCAGCCCACCATTTAAAGTTATAGACATCGCTCGTTCTTCCGTTTATCAATGTTGCCGTTATAGTCTTACTGGAGTCCGATGGTGACATTTTAATGATGCTTTCCGTTACGGTAATATAGCAGTCTACCTCTGCTTTAGGCTCACAAATTACAAGAACCGTTCTGTCCACTCCGCCTGTTTTGGGATGAGAGATTGCAACCTGAGTAACACCTGCACTGACGGCTTTTATCTGCGCTGTCTCATTGCTTGAATAAAGACTTGCAATGCTGGAATCCTGACAGTGCCAAGTAAAGTTGGCATAATCACTTTCTGTTCCTCCCACCAAATCAGCCGTGAGCGTTGTCGCAGCATCTCCGACGGTCAGAGTTACGATATTCTGGCATGTAATATAAGGATTTGCGGCCGCAAGAATTGGATCGACACAGTTTGCAATAATTTCAAGTGGATAATCACAATAATCATTCGTAACCGTAATCTTTGCAGTACCCTGGGAGATTCCATAGAAAACGGCCGTGCTGCCGCTTTCCACTACTCTGATAATTGAAGAATCCGAACTTTCCCAATGATAGCCGTCTATAATCCCAGAAGTGGCATTTGCAACAGAAACTGTTACTGTTTCGTTATAAGTTTCACCGATTGTCACGACATTTTGGCTTGTCGTAAGATACCTTATATCTGCAAGTTCCTCAGCTGTATTTGCAATTACTACAAGAAGCGTTTTCTCAAAATCGGCATTGGCATTCCTGATTGTAAGTTCTGTCATTCCGGCTTCAAGAGCTTCTATGAAGCAAGTGCCGGTTGGATTTCCAGTAGCCTCAATGATTCCGCTTTTTCCTGTTACAGACCAGTTGAAGCCGTTTTTGGCGGTAGAGTTTTCAAGGGCAGCACCTATGGTTTTTGTCTCTCCCTTTACCATAGTGACAGTATCTTCTTCTGTGGTTATATAGACATAAAAATCATCTGCCCATTCATACAAAGCACCAACTTTAATTTCTATGCTTATTGAATTCTCCGAAACAGAGTTTGAAATATTTACACGAGTTTTTCCTTCTTCAAGAGCAGTAATTACGGCATTACTTCCATTACCTACAACAGATGCAACAGAAGTATCTTCAATCTGCCACCTTGTAAATGAAGCCATTTCTGAATCGCTTATATTTACACCAGTTACAGAAAGATTTGCAGTGTCACCTACTGCAGAAATAACCACGGCATTTTTTGTCGTTGTAAGATATTTTGAAGTAACTATTCCAATCTCCTCACCTTCTGGCAAAACCGTGATATTGAAAACACAGTCCTCACAACCAGAAAGACTTGCTCTGACAGTGGCAGTTCCGCTTCCTGTACCTGTAACCGTAGCTTTTAAATGAGAAACAGATGAAGCGTTTACCATACAGACAGAAGAATCACTGGAAGACCATGAAATTTTCTGAATGTCGCTTGTTTCAAGTCCGAACTGGTTCATTTCAATTTCACAAGTTCCGTCAACATTTAATCTGTAATAAGTGGTGTCAGCATAGAACCCTTTCATGGAATCCAGTTCTTCCGCAGTGTCAGCCGAAAGCACAAGGATTTTCTTTTCGCTTAATGCTTTTGTATGGCTTGCCTTTACATAAGTCTGATTCTGACCGCTGCCGTTTGCAGAAAGCTGGACTGTTGCACCGGTTGATGGCGAAACGGAAATTACAGAAGAATCATCACTATTCCACATAATTCCGTTTTCATCACCGCTTGCAGCATTACCCGTAAGGTTTACAGAAATTTCTTTTGTTGCCCCATTGAGCATCCTGATTAAAGATGTATCTGAATTTATGTAGACAGGTTCTTCAAGCAATGCGTATTCAGAAAGAACCTTTACAACAATATCTGTTGAATACAGAACTTTTGGATGTGAAACAGAAATTGTCGCAGTTCCGGCTTTTAAAGGTGTAATATACAGATAGCCGTCCGTAATGCTTCCGGCAGCCCTTGCAGAAACTCTGCCTGTAGGAGTTACGATTTTACAGATGTCGTTATTTTCTCCGTTATCAATAGTCCATACAAGGTCGTTTTCATCACCTGTCTTACCGCCTATTATTGAAACACTTACTTTTATGGTTTCAGCTCCAACCTGAGTCTTTACATAGTTTTCGCTCGTTGTAATGTACATCGAGGCATCAATAGCGCTTCCTACCTGATTGCGCAGGATGATAAGGACTGTGCGAGTGTATTCAGAAAGTTCATGCTTAATCTTTACTTTGAACGCCCCGTTTTTCTTTCCTGTAACCGTGAACTGATTTCCGCTTGCCTTACATTCCATGTAGTCAGCACAATCACTTTCAGATATTTCATTTCCGTTTTCGTCAAACAAAATCCATTCAAAGGCATCCGGATTTACATATTTATCAGTTCCCTCAATATCTGCATAAATGCTGTAGGATTCATCTGAACCGTTCACAATAAGCGTTGTAGTCGAAGGAACAATATAGACATTCTCAACGGCCGTAGTTACTTTTACAAGCACGTCAAGGGTATACTCACAGTTTTCATGGCTTACCCTCAAGACAGAAAGTCCGTTCTTTACTGGAGTAACAATCGCCGTGTTTCCGTTTCCGATTACAGAGCAAGCATCTTCAGCGTTTTCAGTTATTATTTCATAAGAAAATCCTTTTTCATAATTGGCTGTTACAGGATTTACCACATTGAAGGTGACGGCCTTTGAAGACACTTCTGCTTTGTTTATGACAAGAATATTCTGAGAGGTTGTAATATAACTTGCCGTAAGCGTGTCGCTGTAAACATAGAGAACCATCGTATAATCATAAGTCGCATTCGGGTGGGAGACTGTAATTTGAGTGCTTCCTGTTTTTTTTGCAGTAATTACGCAGCTTCCTCGTGCATAGTCTATGTCAGCTATCGCAGGGTCTTTTATGCTCCAAACAAACTCTTCAAGGTCTGTGGAACTGCCACCATACAGGGAGGCAGAGACAGTAGTATTACTTCCGGGAGTAAGCTCAACAACAGTAAAATTTGAATAGATGTACGGCTCTCCTTCATAAACATCATCAGTTCCTTCAACCGTTACAAGACAAGTTGCGGTTATGTTGTTCGCTGTCGCCTTTAGATATGTCTGTCCTCCTTTAAGTCCAGTGACAACTACTCCGTTATGGTCTGCATCAATGCTAATAATGGAAGAATCATAAGCCCAGTTTACGCTTACTTTATTTTGAATAGCAGAAGGCGTTATTGAATACTTTAAGTAGGCATTTCCACCTTTTGCCACAGAAAGAGAAGAGCTTGCAAAGGAAACTGCCGTAACCTCCTCCGTTTTTTCATCACTTATACTTTCTTGATTAAAAAAAGAGCAGCTTTCTAGAAGAAAAACCGATGCACAAAGAGATGCTACCAGCAGGACAATTGTCGGTATCATCGCCATAAAACATTTTGTAGACCTTTTCATATATCACCTCTCTATTATATTTATATTTATTTACAACTTTATTTTTCTACCGTTTATGATATGGCTGTGTGACTTCCCAAGGCTCAAGGACAGGAAGCTCCAGATTTGTATTTGCCACTATATTTATAATCGTTCCTGCCTTAACGGTTATGGTAGGCTGGACGTCCATAGCCCTGTCGATAAGTTTCTGCCCAAGAGTTGTTGCAACTTCCTGAGAGTTCGCCATAACATTCTGTACATATTGATTCGTACTTGAAGCTGCTGTTGCCTGTAACTCAGAATTAACGATATTCACGGCACTCATTAAGGCAATCGCTTTAAGGTATGCCCACGGATGGTCGTTTATCCTTCCTTTAAGACCTGAAGCTCCTTTTTTATCCGTTGCGTTAAAGTTACCAAGATTTACCATATAGCCGTCAGGCCTTATCAAAGTATGCCAGCCAACCTGTACCCTTTTCTGTGCATAAGAAATAGATGAATTATATGAACCGTACAACTTTGAGTTCTGGGGAATCAAGAGATAACGCCCATCCTGGCTTGAATAGACATTTTTCGTGACAACCGCCGTACATTCTCCCGGAAGGTCGGTACAAATATCACTGGTAAGCGTTACATCAAAAATAGTTCCCTGCCAGATAGAATTAAGAGGCAGCCATTGTCCTGAAACAACACCCCTGCTCTGGTTATAAAAAGTATTCTTACCGCTCTGATCATTCTGCTGTGCATAAGAATTATTATTACCCGCATACTGGCTTAAAAGCTGGTTTGTGTATGTCGCCTGATCCGGTAAACCAAACTTTGCATAAGGATTGGAGCTTGCAGCCGTAGCCGTATTTCCGTTTGCAGCTTGTGCAATAGCAGTATTGTTGTAGGGTACACTCGCATTGTCAGGCGTAAGATAGTTTTTCTGTGTGGAAGAAATTCCTTTTATTCCGTTTATGGATTTTGATTGCAGGGCATCTGTTCTTGTGTCCGGCACTTCGTAAGTTGAGGCATTTCCTCCACCGTAATAAGTATTTTTCGGTGAGGTTTCTTTATAAGTGTATTTTTCATTAACAGGCGGAAGGTTTTCAATGATTTTATCTTCCGGTTCCGGTTTTGTTTTTGGCTCTGCAACTGAATTATTCGGACTGTCTTTCTGCTCAACCAGCATTGAATAGTCCGTTACAGTGTTCTCCGTGGCTACGGGTTTAGAAACCTTGTTCTTCTCCCTTTTTTTTGTAACCTCGGGAAAAATGAAGAGAGTAAAAATAACAAGAAAAGCAAATACACCGATAATGCAATACAAAATAAATTGTTTGTTCAAGACAGGAGGTTTTTTATTTCCGTTCATGTCCATCGCATCCTTTGCGGACATCTTCTGTGAAACAAACGGCTTTATCTCATTTTCATTTTTATTTACAGTTGTAAAACTCTCTTCCGACTCTTCACTCTTAGCTTCACTTTCATGGAAAATTTCTGTTTCCTGAACAGGCTGTGTGCTTTCAAAAGGTTTTACATCTTCTGCCGAAGAAAACGGCTCAGAATTCAAGTCATCGGAAAAAACGGGAGCAGAACCTTCTGTAGAAACATCCGCAACTTCTATTTCACCAACATTTGAAAAAATAGAGTTCTGTGATGAAAGTTCAGAAAGCTCTTCATCTGAGTTTTGTTGGGCTGCATCTATGGCATCAAAAATAGAGCCTGTATTCTCTTCTTCATTCATACTAAAATTACCCCACTACATTAAGAATCATTAAAATGATTTTCTGAATACAGAATGTTCCCATAATCCAGCCAGTAAAGAGACAGATAAGGGGTACTAAACGCAGCTTCCAATTTTCAAGTCTGTTTTTTGAAGCAAAGAAGAATGTTAGTCCAATAATAAAATAAAAACACAAAGCAATAGCAGCAGCTGTAAAATTCTTGAAATTAAAAAGAAATCCAGCAACAATGCTCAAAATTATTCCCACTGGAATAAAGATTGCCATAAAAATCTTGCATTTCCTGAGATTTTCCAAAACTTCCGGCGGCTGGCTCATATATTCCATATATTCCTCAGCCGCATTTTTCTTGTTTATATGCAGCTTGAAAGGTTTCTTATTTTTTTTATATCCAAACATTTATTCCTCGCTTTTTTTTGTAGGAAACTGCGCATGAAGGTTATACCCCTTACGCTCCATTTTTTGGGTTTCTTCTATGGCTTCTTTTTTTTCTTCTTCAGTCTCAACAACAGGTTTTTCTTCTACATAATTCTTTTTCTTAATGGTAACTTTCTCCTTTCCCCGTCTCAAAGTCACTTTCTCAATCAACTCATCAATAATGATAAGATTTTTATCCACACGATAATTCAGGCGCTCATTTTTATGATTGAATAAAACCGGGCTTTGCGTATGCAATACTGTCTCGTCCATCAGAATATATGTTCTGCGGCCGTCATCATAAATACGCTTTGGAAGCCACAAAGGTTTCTTGAAAATGGAATAGGACATCTTGTAATCAAAAGAAAGATATTTAGGGTCAATGCCGGAAAATGCGTTGGTCTTTGAGTTCATTCTCTCAACCATTGCATCAGTTTTTACCGTATAAGGCATCGTGTTCGGATACTCAAACTCAACCATTGCCATATAGCAATCCTTAAAAGATTTCAGGAGCAGATGATACACACGCCTGTCCGTAATGATAATCATTGAAGTGGTAAGACCAGAAATATCAGGCTTTAAATAAAAATGCTGCACATCCTGCCCGTTCTTTCTTGAAACGCCTGCCCCCATTTCCCATACTTGACTTTCAGATATAAAGGGATTTTCCAAAACCATTTCTCCCGGCTCCAAGGAAAGGTCTGTAATACGATACGGCTGGCAGTAGATTTCATAGACAAAAGTTTCATCAAAATCATAGAACATTGTTCCGCCAGAAAACTTCTGTGGAACTTGAAGTGCTTTGTCCAAAGACTGTTTTGCAGCATCTTTTCCAGCCGGCCGCTTTTCATATTCTTCAACAGGGTAATAAACCGGCTTTTCTACATAGACTACAGATTTTTCAATGTCAATTTCTTTCAGCTCTTCCTGAATCTGATATTTCTGTATTTCTTCAGCATTTTTTTTCTGCTCGTCTTTCAAATTTTTTACAGATTCATCTTCGATTGCATCTTCAATTTGTGTAGTCTTCTCTAAATCTACTGATTTACAACCTGTAAAAAGAACAAATACAGCGACAATATACAATAATTTTTTCATTTTTATTCTCCTGAAATTGATTATTTCTTTACTTTGATGTCAAAATTCGTAATATAGATTCCAAGAGGATTAGACTCTGGAACACTTTCATAAAAATCTATATTGATTAAGGCAGTATATTCTTCTGTAAAAACAGCAAAGCCGTTAGGATTTTTTCTTGTTACTTCAAAGTTTACAAAGTAAGTTTTATCAGTTTGCTTTAGAGGGGCCTGAATTTCTACACTCTGAGTATATTCGCCAAAATTCTCATATGGATTGTTTTGTCTGAAGAACAGATCAAGCTGCTTAACTGCTCCTCTTTGTACTATTGAATATGCAAGGTTTATATAATCTTGCTGCGCATTTTTATCGATGTATTTTGTAAACATATATTTTATAAGGTCTTTCATCGGACGTGTTTTTGCTTTTTCAGGTACTGCCTGTCTGCCATAAAGCGATTTATCAACTTTGCCGACATAATTTGCATGTCCTTCACTGTCAACCGTAACTATTACAGGAACAGTTTTAGGAAGGTTTACCGCATAAATTAAAATGCCGAGAGAGATGTAAAAAGAAGAGAGAGAGACCAAAGCGATAATCTGCCACATCCTTGCGTTTTTCTGCGAAAGTCCATCTACGCTGTCTAAAGCCGCCATTCCGGATTTTTTTCTGTCAGCAGAAAAACCAGTCAGATTAGTGCCATCTGTAGGAAAAAAAGTTTTAGCCATATTTATCCCCTAGTTTAAAAAATTAAAACTATAACTGCCAATCGTTTAGCGGGATAAATCGGCATTTATACTTATTTACAACTACTATATAGCAATCGACAAAAAATGTAAAGTATGCTAAAATAAGTTACAAAGTTAAAAGTGATGTAAGAAGATGAGGTCTGCGGTTTGGTATGAATAGTAAGTCGGATACGGTCTTATGTCATGTTCAATCATGCACCGCTCTGAAATAGCAAGTAGGTAGGTCTTTTTGAATACTTTAATCTCTATCAAATATTTCAAGGAGGTTGGTATGCACAAAAAGTCTACCGCCAAAATTTTAGTTCTTTTAGTTTCAATTCTTTCTTGTTTAATTCTGTTTTCTTGTGCTGATTCAAATAACAGCGATTCAACGGATGATTCTCAAAACATAACTGACCAAATACCAGAATCAGACCCGTTAAAAGATACAAAAGCACTTTATTCTTCGATGGTTGGTACTTGGAAACATAACAAAACTCTTGAAATTCAGAGAATCAATGCCCATTCATACAATTATGACTCTAATGGCTATATTGAAAAATTCGGCAATTTTACTTATGGAGCAACGATTTTAGCACCTTCGTATAATATTGTAATAAATACAGATGGTGTTTATTTTTCAAAAAACGGAAATATGCTGAAAAATACGCTCGGTGAAAATTTCGGTATTTCATACTCGAATCTTATAAACATTTCAATTGCCCAAAAAAATAAGTATTACAATAATTACTATGAGAATGCTTTTAATTCAAACAATGCATATTCAGCAGGAAGTAGTACATATGTGACAAAACAATTAGCACCAAATAGTTATGCTGTTGAAGATTCCGATTATGATTGTTTTGATACAGAAAATGAGGATGTATTGCTTGCCGCTCCTTCAAACGAATATTTCTTTTATTTGAAAATAAAAAATGAAAAACTTTATCTTACTTGTATTATTCCGAATTTAGATTGGGATAATTTAAAACTAACAGAAGATGATTGTTTGAATCATACTTATGACCAGGATGAGGGAGTTATTTTTGCAATTTTTGAGAAAACAAACTCTGACAACAACACAGAAACTTCCATTTCTTCATCCGACCTTACAGGCTCATACACAATCAGCGAGGCAAACGGATCTACATTCACCTTCTCTTCTGACGGAACATGGACTTACCAGTACAACTCAAGCACCACAGACGGCACATGGTCCGTTTCTGACGGCGAGCTTACAACTACGTACAGTCTCGGCGGCTATTCAAGCACGGCAGTATTCACAGTAAGCGTTTTCGGTGACACATACACACTTACAGGAAAATCCGGCGACTACATAACAATAATTTCTTCGGCATTCAAGATTACGAATCAGGAAGCTCTGGAAAACGGCGTGGTAACTCTCATAAAAAAGTAGCAGCCTCAAAAACAATGAAGCCGTCCATTACCGGGCGGCTGTTTTTTTTAGTCACTCATTGACATTTCGTTATCATCGCAAATAGATTTGCTACTCGTTTTCATCTTCTTCCCCTTTCTTTCTGGCTCATACTGTTCAATATGAGTTTTCATATATTTTTCATTCTGTTTAGATTTTAATACGATAATATTATCCCAGTATTCTTTTCTGTTGTCTTTTTTTATTTCTACAGGAACATATTCTTCTTTTATGCCAGTAAGCCTATCAAAAAGGTTTAGCTTCTGTCTTCTGTAAAGACCAAGTTCTTCGGCCCTGCTCATGAAAGTTCTATACATTGTTTCATCGATGAACATATCTTTTGTAACAGGTTTTATGCAGCGGAAATCACAATGTTTAATAGCATATAGGGCAGCCTCTTTCTGATTTTTTCCGGGAAGCAGCTGACAGTTACCCCCGTTTTCATCTTTCATAAACTCCTCATCAAAGCAGTTATTATGGTCAAAAAGTGGATGCAGAGAAATCAAGTCTCCGGTCGTATTATTCATAAAAAAACCCCAGTTACCGTCATGACGATCTCTGTTAGCACAAAGATAATCTGCCACAATTGTTTTATAAAATGTTTCTGAATCAATTTCTTTTACCAAAGATAAAAAATCCTTGCCGTTTTTTGTACACCAAGAAGCCACATCTCCTGCATCTGCAATGGAATACATACCGTTATTCATCTGCCTGCATTTTGTAACGATTCTGTCTTCTTTTTGTGTCAGCTCATATTCAACTTGCGGCACATTAAAGCAGTTTAAGACAGAGCTTGTCATAGTTTCCCTTTCAGCCTCATTTCCACCTTTCGTTCCGGCTTTATATAAATAAAGTACATTATCTTCTCTAAACCATGCTTTTGCATAAGCTCCAAGTCCTGTAAGTTCAGGAGTCCTTATTTTTCCCGTAACAGATAAAGATTTTCCGAACAAGGCGATTTGTGCAAGAGTTTCATGCAACGGGTTCGCTCTCACATTCACATCAGACCATTTTTCTTCCGAATCTTTTGTTATCCAATAGTCATCAGCCACGGACAATGCTTTACACAAAAGCATCATGTTTTCTTTTGTCTCAGAATCGTTTTTTTGAGAAATACCAAGTTCGTTTAAAATAAATTTTGCGTTTTCCCTGTTTATGCTTAAACTTCTTTCCGAAAAGAACCTGTTAACTTGCTCAGAGTTTTTAATAGCTATTTTATATTTTTCAGCTTCAGGTAAATCAGTTGTATCTTTTATGGAATCTCGCAGTGTAAAAGGCAATAGTTCATTTTCATAAACCTTATACTCGGCATTTTCCCTGTCAAATGCCATCAGAACTTTATCTTGTAACTTTAGGTAAATGTATGACATATTGCCTCCATTATTATTTTAATCAGAGATACTTGAAATCACAGAATTATTTGAAAAAGATTTAATAGGTGTTTGTGTTAAAGAGTGGATAAATTTTTGAAGCTCGTCTATTCTGCTATCTAAGATATTTCCTAAAATGTGACTGCGTTCAAAATCATTCTGAGGATTTTGTTCCAACAATTTAGAAAACCATTTTCCCATTTCCTTTTTCTTAAGGAGTGAAAAGTCAACATTAGGAGTTCCGCAGTTGTTTATTATCAATGTAAGTTGTTTTTTTTGATTGGAATTAAATGGCTTTGCCCTTATTTTTTCTGCAGTTCTAAGTTTTGGATTTTTCAAATTATAAAGGCTGTCATCATAAAACATAGAATTTCCCGTATCATAAATGGGTGCCATTCCCTTCCATTCAAGAGTATTGGCATCTCTTATAAAACCAAAGTTCTTAAAATGGCGGTCAGTATTTGCAACAAGATAATCAAGAGAGAACATAACTGAAAGATTTTGCTTTGCTTTTTCATCAAAATTAAAATTACAATTTTTCATACCTTGTGCAAACTGTTCAAAGTATGACATGCTGTTTGTTTTTGTTGCAGTATTAAACAATTCCCATGCAGAAATAAGCTCTGTATTTTCATCAACCATACAGGGACAAGAAGAATAAAATTGATTATTTCTTTTTTTTACAAGTTTATAAGGTACATGAGAAATATTTAATTCATCACAAATCTTTGAAATTAAAACTTCATTAAAAGGTTCCTGCTGAAATGTTTTTCTTCCGCCTTTTAGAAGATACCGAGTTCCATTGTTAATTATCCATTTTTTCTTTAATTCGCCATCACTGCTTGAATCTGGAGAATCAAAACTAAAAGATATGTTTTTACTTTGTGAATAATTACCGAAAAGAGCATCTCCAATGTCACTGGAAAAATCATTCTGAAAAAAATTAATATCTTCCCATCTAATGCCATTTGCTAATAATTCTTCTGTGGCAATCCAATAATGGTCACTTAAATTAAGACCATAATGTTTTAACATAAGAATTTGAGAATTCCTTACGCATAAGTAAGAAAGTGTTTCCGGTAAATTTTCACGACTTGCGGGAATAGCTCTTGCTTTCCACCAGTCACGCAAAGCATTATTTGGGTTAAGAAATCTATTTTTTAAAACATAAATAGGTGCATGAGATTCATTTATAACTTCATCAATCTTGCCAGTCATTCCATCGCTGTCAATTTCGAAAGAAAGAGAAGGTATATTTTTGTGCATTAGAATATGTCTCATATACTTGGTATTCTCCCAAAAATGTTGTCAATACATTTAAATTATAAATCAAAAAATATAAAACATCAACCTTACACATAATTGTAAACAGCATTTACATCAGGCATTGACAACAAAGTAGGTTTGTTTTATCGTAATTGTATATGGCTTTTAAGAATCTTTCAAAGGAAGAAAAACTTTCTCTTTTAGACAATCTCACATGGGATTATACAGTTACCTCTGAAGATTTATTAAGCATAATTGAAAGACACCAGAACAAAGACCTGCCATTTTCTGAAAAAACTCTGTTCGCTCGTTGCCTAGAAACATTCACTTGGGAAGACATGATAAGCCTCTGGGGGCTTGATAGGGCAAAACAACTTTACACTCCAGAAGTAAGCCGTATGCTTTTTCCAAAACTTTTGAGGGAGGAATATGACAATGTATTCAACGTACTACAGCGAAGTTCTTTACCCGGAACAGGACAGAGTCCTGAATATATTGAAAAACTGCGAGCTTCCCTTTTATTTAACAGGCGGAACCGCTGTGAGCAGAGGGTATTTAAATCACCGCTACTCAGACGACCTTGACTTGTTTGTAAATAATGACACAAATTTTCAAACTCATATCGAAAAAGCAATAACTACACTGGAATCGGTGGGGTTTTCAATTGATTTTTACAAGACATCTTCTCCTGATTTTACAAGAATATTCGTTGATAGAAATAAAAATGGCCTAGACAAGAAAGGCTTAAAAATTGATTTTGTAAATGACATTCCTGCTCACTTTGGAGAAATATCAGAATCTCCAGTTTATTATAGAACTGATTCAATAAGGAATATTCTTTCAAATAAATATACGGCTTTATACAGAATATCTGCAAAGGATGCAGTTGATATATGTGCCATTTCTGAAAATTACCCATTCAAGTGGGCTGACATTATAAAAGAAGCCGAACAAAAAGAAGGTGGCATTGACGGCAAAGAGATTGTTCAGATTTTCTCTTGTTTTAGCGACAAAGATTTTGAAAACATTAACTGGATTGAAAAAACTGACATTAAAGACTTCAAAAACAATATAGCAATAATAGCAAAAGACATGCTTGAAGAAAAAGAAAACTCATTGTTCAAAGAATGCACAATCAAAAAATTCATGAAAGAACTAAAAAACATCATACCTGCTGGCACAACAGTATCCGATTTAAGTTATGTGATTACATTTCAAAGCATTGTTTCAAAAATATCTACAGAAAAAAAACAATGTATTGGAGAGTATCTAACTTCTCAAGGAGCGACATCAGAAAAGGAACTTCCCAATATTTTAAGAAAACTAGCAAGCGGTTTGGGAGAAGAAAAACATATAAAAAACAGCACACAGACAATAGACGACCACCCTTCTATATCTGATTAACTGACCTTACACAAAATTGTAAACAGCATTTACATCAGGCATTGAAAAAAAAATTATTATGATTTATTATAATTGTAAATACCAATAAATAAAGGAGTTTACTATGGATAAGTGGGAGTATAAAACTATATCAGCAAATCTTTTACAGGATTCCGAACTCAATAAGTTAGGTCAGCAAGGCTGGGAAATGGCAGGAATGAGTGATTCTTCTAATGGTTCTCGAATTGCTGTAATGAAACGAAAACTTCCTTCTTCTCCTACACAAACCGTACAGAGACCTGTACAAAAAACACAAAAACCATCTGTCGATGATGATTTTGGAATTCCTTTCTAATTCTTTTACTTCTACTGGCAGAAAAGGCGACCGGTTAGGCCGCCTTTATTTTTATCCTAAATCACTTTTCTGTTCGCTTCCATCTATAGAAACTTTACTTGCCTGTTCTTCAGGATTTTCTGATGTCGTGTTATTACCTTTATTTTTGGCTTTGTCAGCTTCAACAGCTTGTTTTGCTTGATTTTGGTTTATTGCAGAAATTACATTATTATTAACCTGCCCGTTTAATCCAGCTTTATTCTGTTGTTCTTGTGTTAATGTTTCGCCACCTTGAATTTGCTTAATGTTTCCAACACCATTATGCAAGCTGCTTGCGTTGTGGCTTGAGCTTTCTTTGCCAGTAATAAGCCTTGAAGCATGGTCTTTTATGCCGCTGTCCCAGGCACTTGCCGTCTGCCTAATGCCAGCACCAGCCGCCATCTTGAACTTAGTACCGAATCCTGCACCTGCTTCTCCTGCACCTTTCCAGGCTCCGGCCGCAGCAGCCGCACCTTCTGCAATTCCTGCATTTGCCCCCTGCACAACAGGAGCGGCTTTCTTTGCAGCCATGGTAGCACCTTTTTTGGCAAGGGCCGCACCGGCAGCCGCAGTTCCGGCAGCGTGCATAAACTCACCCATAGAAAGCTGAGGAGTACCGTTCAACATAGTCATCGCAATCTGTGGGGCGTTCTGGGTTACTACAAAACCGAGGATCAGAGCAAACATTACATAAGCAAAATTTAGCATAGTCACAGGGCTAGCCGATGTAAGAATATTTGAAGCACAGTTTATATATGTGGAAAATGTCCAGAAAATACATAAAAGCATTATCGTTATTTTTATAAAATATGCCACATAAAGCTGGATAAGTTTTGAGGCATAAGTTTTTGTGCCGTCAAAAAGAATGCAGGGAATGAACAATACACCCAACGAGGTAACAATCCAGTATTCAAAAATGCACATACAGTATTGAATGCAGCAGAATACACCTGCAAAAATGATTCCAAACACCATAATTATTGCCATAATAAAATGACCTATCTCCTGCCATGTGGGAATAAAATGTTTTTTTGTAGTCTGTCCGTTTTCATCCGTTGTGTTTTCTTCCGTAGCCATAATGATATTTGCGACAAGAACACAAGTTTTTATAAGCGCAGCAGGAGAGACCATCACTCCTTCATTAACTCCTGTCTTGCTCCATTTTTCCAAAGTCCATTTATCACTTTCTTTAAGCTGATCCGTTGTTGTTATAAAAGGGCTGTATATATATTTATCAATATTCTTTCGCACATCTTCCGATGCATTCTCCCAGTCAGGATTTTCGTAAAGGACTTCAGCAAGACCAGCCAGAAGATTCTGGATGTCAGCACCCTCTCCGTTCTTCACCATCTCTTGTAATCTTTTAGCCTCACCTTCCTGCAAATTTTTATACATTTTTCTATATTGAATCTTATTTCTTATTCCTACAGTTATTAAAGTTCCAAGGGCTGCACCGGGACTGCCTGTATACATTAGAGCCTTGCCAGCAACGGTCTTTGCACTGTCATTTATTTTCACTCCATATTTCTGGGCCTGCTCCTGAATCTCAGACTCAGAAAGGCCAACTCCTTTTGCAAGATTTTTTACATCGGTTTCAGAAAGAGCTCCTCCAGTCTCTCCAACTTGCTGGAATATTTTTTCCATTGTCTTTTGGGCGACCGTAAGTTTTGCTTCGATTTCATCTTTTAAATCAGAAAACCTTGTCGCAACTTCAGCAGCTCCACCGCCAGCATAAGTACCTATTTTCATCGCAAGGTCAATTACCCCCACCTGTATGCCTCTGTAACCTGCAAAAACCGCAGTAAACAAAAGACATTTCAGCATAATATCGACTGCCGCCTTACGAACCTGCTGTGTCCCGAACCACAGTCTGAACGCATTCCAGATTAAGGTTGCCATAAACAAGACTATTGCAAGCGTCCCCGCAATATCGCCAAAAGTACCTATCGTAGAAATAAAATAAGACATGCCGTCAAGGAGAGGAATATCCATGACTCTGAAATTCAGGGCTGCGACAGCCGACCCAATTTTATTCGCATTCTCCGCAAACAAAGATACAGAAAGGAATGGAACAATAAAAAAAAGTATGTATTTCTTCTTCATTTTTCATCTCCCGATTTCTACAGCCAATCAGAAACATACCCTGTTGCTTCCATATAATATTTTCTTCTTTTTTCTCTGCGCAAGGCATCGTTTTCCTTTTGTGCTTCTTCCGCAACTTTTTGTCTGGTTGCTTCTGTTGCAAACATCGCTCCAGTTTCCCTCACGCCATGAATAAGATTTAAAATGTCGCCTTTTAGGGAAAGGATAATTGAACCGGTAGCCTGCATTTCTTTCATAGTTGAGCCGCTGTCCGCCGCCTCTTGCATCAAGTCCATAAGCCCCTCATTTGTTTTTGCAGCCTCTTCGAGTTGTGCTGTGTACCATTCTTCTGAGCCTTTTGTAAAAATCTGACCTATAAGGTCGCTTGCCTGTTCCTCGACAAGCTTTACATAGGCATAGTTTTCAGGATCGAGTCCCCATTTGTTCATGATTGCCTCTCTTTCCCTGTAAGTAAGTTTTCCGGCATATCCTTTCGCAATTTCTTCCCCCGTTTTTTTTACATAGTCATAGGCAGATGCCGGCATGTTCATCAGATTGTTCTGCCCATATTTTCCGATTCCAAAAAGACCAGCCACTGTATATTGCTTTCCCATAGCCGTTACAGTCTTGTTTTCAAGGGTATGCTTTACATTATTCAAGAGATTCATGTTAGAGTTGATTGCGCTGGTTGCGTTTATCATGTTTGTCCTGAAATTTCCTATATTTTCCCAAGTTCCTCTAAGGCCGCCTTCTTTGGACCAGTTTTCCTCAGAAAATGAGTTTTCCAAGTCATCCCAATCCATAGACTTTACGGCGTTAATCTGGTTTTCAAGCTGCTGGTAAGTATTCTGCACCTGCTCAATGGCTGTGTTGATCATGTCATAGGTTGCATACAGCTCCTGAACGGCATTCATGAGATTCGAGATGTCGATTACAGGATAATTGGCAAAAACGCTGCCACTTCCCACAAAAGACAGGAACGTCATCAGTGACACAATCTTAAAAAAATGTGTTTTCCTAACAAATTTTTTCATATAATCCTCCGTTTATCTTATTGCCGTAATGTTACGGCGTTAATTTCTAGATATGTATTTTTTGTATTCAGTGATTCCTTTGCGCCTGAAAATTTCCTCCACCAAAGGAACTCCTGTGTTCTTTCCATACTCACGCTCAAGGCTGTCAAGCAGGTTGTGGTCTGGAGTAAGAAGTGCAAGCTGGTATTCATCAAGTCCAAGCTCAAACATTCTCGCTCCGTTCGGCGACTTGTAGAAATAATCACGCTTCATTCTTGCTCTGGAAAGAGCATTAATTTCATTGTCTTCAAGTCCGAAATAACGGTAATAACCTGCCACAATCTCGCTTGAAGCATTGGTATCAGCAAGATAAATCTTTGTGAGGCACTGGGAAATGATTGTTGTAGAAAGGCTTGATTTAACGGCTTTTGCAACCTCCTGTGTGGCAAAAACACAGAAAACATGCTTTTTGCGCAATGTCACAAGCCATTCCTCAATTTTTTTTGCAAAGAAAGGATTATCGAGGAAAACCCATGCCTCATCCAAAATCAGCAATGTAGGGTCTCCTGTAGGGTCTCCGTTTGGTTTTGAGTAGACTTTCTCGATGAACCTGAAAATAAAGAAGAGGGCCGGTGTAACAGCCTGCTGTCCCATTTTCATCAGTGTACCCATTTCAATCATGATCCATTTTGAAAGTGAAAAGTTAGTATTTGCGGCATCAAAAATGCGTCCATACTCGCCGTTGATTGTATACGGCTGAACACCAGTCCTAATGTCATTTAATCCTGTCATTGGATTCGTGTAGTTTACATACTGCTGGAAAGTAGTAATGGTTCTGTCATCAGGGTCTTTTTCATCCCTAATCTGCTTTAAGGCAACGGTTATAGCCTCACTCATAGTTGCATCGGTCTTTATCCCCTGCATCTCAAGAAGAAGCTTTATGAACTCTGAAGCCCATGAAATGTCAACTTCAGTTTCAAGCTCACGCAAAGGCTGGAAAGCAACATCATTTGCCCCAGGCTCAACATACATTCCGCCCGCTGCCATTGTTACTGAGCGGGATGTCTTGTCTTTATCCAAAAATATTACATTTGCATTTTTATATTTTGTAAACTGATTTGCCAAAAGCGCCAGCAAAGTTGATTTACCTGCACCGCTAGGCCCGAATATAAAGCAGTGTCCGACATCACCCACATTCAAGTTTAAGAAAAACGGCACTCCGCTTGATGTAGTACATGTTAAAAGCGGTGCATAGCAGCCAAACTCTTCTTTAGTCCACTGATTGTATTTAGTCCCGGACCAGATTGAAGAAAGAGGAATAATATGGCTCATATTTCCTGAAGAAATCAGCGGCCGTCTTACATTCGCATACATATTTCCCGGCTGCATTGAAAGAAATGCCTGAAAGGAATTCACGGTCTCAATCTTTGCGGTAAATCCTGTTGAGTTTATAAGGCTTATTATATACCTGGCCTTTTCAATGGCTACCTCATAATTTTTATCCCACACCATAATACATGAAGTGTAATATCCAAAAGAATAAATATCGGTTGCAAGCTCAACCTTTGCAGTATTTGTATCTTCCTCAAAAGCAACAGCAGAAGGGTCTTCCCTGCCAGATTCATAGTTACCAACGGTTTCGGCAAGGGCAGTTCCCCAGGATTTGCGGGAACCATAGAAACGTTTCTGGTATTTTTCAATATCTTTTGAACTTTCCGCCTTACTCCGTCCAATCCAGCGGCTTACCCAGCGGTACTCTATCTGGCTTGAATTAAGGATGCCAAGCATTGCGGGATATGTCTGCATTGGAAAATCCCTGATTGCAACAATCGGAATGTATGTATCTCCGAGCATGAGAGTGTTGGCAATTTTCAGGGTATCATCCGTTATGTAATAGTCCATAAGTGTCGGTATCTTGGGACAGACAACCTTGTGATGCCTTGAACTAACGGAATTATGACACAAAGTCACGACCTCATTGTTATTCAGTGGCCTGTAGTTAATTCGTCCGTTCAAGTGGCTCATTACGCCAGCTGTAGTTTCCCTGAATGCCTGAATTTCTTTTTCACATTGTTCTAGGTTGAAGTAACCTTCACCTTCGGTTTTATCAACTTTATACAAAAGGTTTTTAGTTTTTGCATAAATCTCATTCGGAAGTTCCATCGTCATGATGAGGAAATAATGATTTAAAAAATGAGCGTCCTTTTCCTTAAAAAGTTTCTGTCTGTGGCAGTCAATTAAAAAACCCGCCTCATTTGACCAGTCCGTACCCGGATATTCAGAACACAGGACACGGTCGCTCTGGAACTGACAACCCCACTCGCTTCCCAGCTGCCTTATTGCCTCATTAAAGAAAAATGAAACACTGTTAATTGTCTGAGCAGAGGATGAGCCCAAGTCAGGACAGATGAAGGAATAAGCCCTCATCAATGCCCCCTGCTTCAAGAGAATTATTCCCTCGTCCTCTTTTCCAACCGGATATGACCAAGGACAAAAAGAAGAGAGTCTGTTCTTACTTTCCTTATATCCTTCCATGTTGAATTTATTTAAAAAATTGACTCCAAGCATTTATCCCTCCAGTTCATCCATTTCAAAAAGGCTGTTCAAAGCAATTGTTAGAAGCTGAGGATCGTTCTTACTGATGATGCGGCACGGCACATACAGGACTACTGCTACCGCCGCAAACCCCAGCCCGAAAAGATAAATCAGGAGAACCGTCACACAGAATATGAGTGCAACAATTACTTTTGGAACTCCCAGAAGCAAATCCGGCTGCTGGAGACTTTTGTGAACCGGTATTGAATATTCCTGTAGTGTCGTCATAGCCTATGCACCCTTTTAGTCTTTCAAAACTTCAGTGAATGTTGAGTTATCAACAGCAAGGAATTTGTTTGTAATAGTACCGGCAGCCATGAAGATTATTGTTCCCGCAATCCAAGGAATGAATTTCTTGAACATGCCAGGTTCCTGCCGTCCTGCCGTAATAAGACCGATACACTCAACAACAAGGGCGATACAGGCGATGCCTTTTACCCAGGGACTTGAAATCAAATTAACCAAAATCTGGACTTTTGAATTAAGCCCGAAAGTGTCTTCTGCAAATGTAGAAGAAATACAAACCATAGAAATCATTACAAACAAGATGAATTTCTTGTTGTGAATCAAACCCTTAATTTTTTCCATTGTTTTAAACTCCTTAGTGTAAAATAAATAATCTATATCTATTTACAACTTTTTAATTATGCCAGTTTGTTGGCTTTGAGCATTGCTATGAAGTTATCCGTTCCGCTGCCGTTAGTCGGCAATACCTCATCGACATGAGGGCCTTGTTTTCCACCTGCCATGTGTACGCACAGGTGAATGGTATTGCTTAATTTTGGAATCGTTCCCGGAATAACTTCCCGAAGCAAGTCCTCCATGCGCATAAGCATGGAAGCACAGTTGTCTGCATGGATTGTAGTGACATTTCCTGTATGCCCGGTATTCCATGCCTTTAAAAGCTCATTTGCAACTTCTCCATAGCGGACCTCACCGAAGATAATCCTGTCAGGTGTCCACCTGAGTGCAGTCCTTACGGCTTCCGCAGCATGAATCGGATTTACCGAAATCATTGTCTTGTCGTGGGCGTTGCATTGCAATTCAGGAACATCTTCGACAATGTAAAACCTGTCATTCGGCGTATATTCCGTCATCTTCTGGATGATTGCGTTTGTGAGCGTAGATTTACCGCTTCCCGTACCTCCTCCAATCAATATATTTTTTCTGTCCTTGATGT
>ERZ842401.1623-NODE-1623-length-31712-cov-32.259374_pt1 | contig 31712 bp, 23 predicted proteins | sample MGYA00521270_ERZ842401 | MGnify/ENA primary metagenome ERZ842401 (study PRJEB31892, sample SAMEA3878208) | bioreactor metagenome | biome: Moose rumen | place: Sweden | collected 2011-10 | study: EMG produced TPA metagenomics assembly of the PRJEB12797 data set...
CATTGACTACGAGTTTGTGCAGAAAGTACAGGGGCATACATTCAGCTGCGAGTAACTAAAAAAGCCGTCCAGCTGGATAGCGAAAGTACTTCAAACAATACGATAGAAATAGCTGCGGAAGAAGTTGAACTTTATCGGCTAAAAGATAATTCGGAAATACTGCTGACTGCGCCAACGGCTTTTTGTTCGGTACTGACGATGTTACAGGTTTTGAAAAAGCAATCCTTACGCTCTACAAAAATCCCGCCCTTCGCACCGAGATGGGAGAACGAAACATAGAGCGGGCAGAGTCTTTTTCCGTGGAAAAGGCGGTGGGGGCAATGGACGCAATTTACCACACGGTGATGTAAATCCGTCCGTTTCGCACTCATTTGAACATTTATTTCAGCACGGATTTGAGGGCTGAAAGCAACATTTTTATTTCCACCGGTTTTGCCACATGCGCATTCATTCCCGCCGAAAGCACCTCTTCTTTATCATCGTCGCTCGATTTTGCCGTCATTGCAACAATCGGGATTTCAGAGAGAGCCTTGTCGCTCAGCGAGCGGATTTTCCGCGTGGCTTCCAAGCCGTCCATCACGGGCATCATCACGTCCATCAGCACAAAATCAAAATATCCCGCGCCGCGCTGCCGCAACGTTTCTACCGCTTCCTTGCCATTTTCCGCCGTTACCGCAGAAATGCCCGCGTCATTCAAAATCAACTTGGTAATCTCGCGGCTCGTTTCATTATCCTCCACCAAAAGCGCCATACGCCCGCTCAAATCCGCACTGTCTTTTTTGGAATCGCGGCGAACACCAAAAAGCTGCGTCAAGCATAAACGGAAATCCGAAGCAAAAAGCGGCGTAGAAACGAATTTATCCACCCCAGCTTCCCGCGCCTGCGCTTCCACATCGCTCCAATCAAGCTCGGTCAGCACCACAATTTTGCCGTCCGCGCCCGCATTCTTCTTGAGTTTTCGCACATTTTCAAAAAAAGTGCTCTCTGAACCGTCATAGCCGAGCAAAAACAGCGACACCGCCGTTCCGCTTTGCTTTTTCTCGCGCGCATACTGCAAAGCGCCGTCGATGTCCGCCGAAAACGTTGCCGAAAGCGAAAACCGTTTGAGCATACGACACAAACTGCCGCTCATCTCCATATCGGAATCAATCACAATCGCATTTTTGTGCGCTAATTCAGGGATTTCCCCGTTTTTTCGCACCGAAGCAACCTTGAATTCAAGGCGCACAATCACTTCCGTCCCCAGTTGCGGCGAGCTTTTTACGCTGATTTCGCCGCCCATCATATCCACGATATTTTTTACAATCGCCATTCCCAGCCCCGCACCAGACGAAGCAGACACCGCAGGCACATTTTCGCGGCGGAACGGCTCAAACATATCCCGCTGAAAATCCTCGCTCATTCCAATGCCGTTGTCTTTTATGCGGAACTCATACGTTGCGTAGCCCTCGCGGCGAAACGCGGTCTCAAAAATCCGCATCGTAATCGTACCGCGCGGTTTGGTGTATTTTATCGCATTGGACAGCAGATTTGAAAGCACCTGCACGAGCCTCATTCTGTCGCAGATAATATCCTCGTCCACCACATCAATCGCGTCGATTCTAAAGTTTTGCGCCTTTGCATTCACATCGCCGATAAGAGAACTTTGCAGCGAATGAATCACATCGGCAAGATTTTCTTTTGTTTCCGACAGATTCATCTTTCCGCTTTCAATGCGGCTCATATCAAGCACATTGTTTATCATCGAAAGCAGTTGGTGCGCGCTCTTTGAGATTTTGCCCAGATAATTCTTCACGTCCTCAGCATTTTCAAGGTGCGTGGTTGCCAGCGCAGAAAAACCCAAAATCGCATTCATCGGCGTGCGGATTTGATAGCTCATATTGTTTAGGAACACCGTTTTTGCCCAATTCGCCTGCTGTGCAAGCGACAGCGCATCGACCAGCGTGGATTGATGCTCAAAGTCGGCGATAAGGATTTCGCGCTGTTTTTTGATGTAATACACCACAAAAACACACAGCAGCGCCATACTCACAATCACCAGCACAATGTAAATCGCCAGAATTTTGCGCCGATTGCCCGAAAACACATTGCGCGGCACATACGACATAAATTTCCACGCCGTATCCGCAATCGGAGACACCGTAACGAACGTTTCCACGCCGTTAAATGCCGTTTTGAACACACTGATTTCGTCCGCGACAATTCTGCGGTAGAGCGTTGCCGTCTGCATATCGAACGGACGGCGCTTTTGCTCGTATTCGTCAAAAAAATTGAGGTCGGGATTCTCTTCTTCGCTGTCTTTCCAAAAATCGCCGATGATGTAGTATCCCGCGCTGTCGATGACCGTCGTGCCGCCTTTGCCGTTGTAATCCCCGATTCTCAGGATTTTGCTCAGCGAATCCATCTGCCGCACGATAACAAAATAGGTAAACGTCTGATTTCCCACTGTAAACGGCTCAATCTCCGCGCCCGCCAAAAGATACGTTGAGCGCAAAAGCACATTTTGGGGATTCTTAAAATCGTAGCGCACCGCAAAATGAGATTCGCTTTTTTTGCATTGCTGCACCACAAAACTCACATCTTTCACCGCATTGTCGGCACTAAACACATAGCCCGTTTCAGAAACGACCATACAATCTTCGTATTCAAAGAGATTTTTTATATGCTGCAAATGCTCTTTCACCGCGGCAATATCGCTCAATCCCTGATATTGCATTGATTTTCCGATTTTTTCTGCGTCTCGCCACCACGTTTTTAGCACCAGCTCCAAAAACTCCCTGTCGTGCAGAGAAAGCACATTAAAAGACTCGGTGTTTGATTTTTCCACGATTGCGCTCACAGAGCGAAACACAACACAAAATGACACGATAAAAATAACGGCGATTGCAATAAAAACGCCGTAAATCTTCTTGCTCACAGAAAAAAATTTGGTTGGGTTTTCTGTAAGATTTCCAGTTTCTTTCATTTTTTCCTCAAGATGTTCAATATCATACCAGAAACCACATTTTTTTTCTATCCGTGCTTTTTTCGCTCTTCTCTTCAGCCCCTGTCGCACTCTGCGACTAGGGCTGTCGCACTCTGCAATTTATTCCGAGAGCCAGCGAGCCGCGGAGAGCGCGTGATAGGTGATGATGATTTTTGCGCCCGCCCGCTTCATCGCCGTCAGATTTTCCAGCACAATCCGCTTTTCGTCAATCATTCCCGCAGCCGCCGCAGCCTTGACCATCGCGTATTCGCCCGACACGTTGTACACCGCAAGCGGCACGCTCACCGTCTCCGATGCCTCTTTGAGCACGTCCAAATACGCCAGAGCAGGCTTTACCATTACGATATCCGCGCCTTCTTCAATGTCCGACACAATCTCGCGCAAGGCTTCCTTTCCGTTCGCATAGTCCATCTGATAGGTGCGGCGGTCGCCGAACGCAGGCGCGCTCAGAGCAGCATCGCGGAACGGCGAATAATAGCCCGAAGCGAACTTTGCGCTGTACGCCATAATCGCCGTGTCAGAAAAGCCGTTTTCGTCGAGCGCCTCGCGGATTTTGCCCACGCGAAAATCCATCATATCCGACGGCGCAATCACGTCCGCACCCGCGCGCGCAAGGCTTACCGACATCTTGCACAACAGCGGCAACGTCGCGTCGTTGAGGATTTTGCCGCCCTGAACCACGCCGCAATGCCCGTGGCTCGTGTATTCGCACAGACACACGTCGGCAATCGCAATGAGCTCGGGAAAATCGCGTTTCATCAAGCGGATTGCACTTTGCACCACGCCGCTTTCGCTCCACGCCTCTGAGCCGATTTCGTCCTTTTTTTCGGGGATTCCAAACAAAAGCACCGCGCGAATGCCCGCCGCACGCACTTTTTCCAGCTCCTCGCTCAACGTGTCCACCGAAAACTGAAAAATCCCCGGCATTGACGGCACCGCATTTTTTACGCCCGCACCGTGCACCACAAACACGGGATACACCAAATCGTCCACGCTCACCGCCGTTTCTCGCACCAACGCGCGAAATGCTTCACTCGAGCGAAGCCGTCTGAGTCTTTTTTTCATTTCCATCATTTTTTCCTCCACAATAGATTACGTTTTATATGTCATTGCCTTATTTTCCGAGCGTTTTTTCCGCGGCGGCAATCAGTGCCTGCACCATTGATTCTGCCGTATGCTCTTTTGACAAAATGCACCGCGCTTCTCCGATTTCTTTTGCACATTCGCCAAGCGTCGAAAGCCCAATGCACACGATTTTTGCGCTGTCTTTCAGTGCGTTTATGCGATGAGAGCGGCAGAACGCAAAAAAAGCGCGCACGGCAAACGCCGACGAAAATGCCACAAAATCCAGCGCACACGCATTTTGCGCAAAAAGCGAAAGCAATTCGCTATCTGCCGCCGTTTTGTAAATGTGCGCGTCGCAAAACGGGATTTTCGCCGCCTCAAAAACACGGTTAAGCTCCGCAGAGCCCTCTTCTGCGCGCACGGCAAGCACCGATTTCGCTGTTTTGCCGTATATTTTTGCAAACGACTCGGCAAGGCTTTTCACCCCCGCATTTTCAGGCACAAAATCCGCGATAAATCCACGCGCGCGCAGTGTTTTCGCCGAGGCTTTTCCCACCGTGCAAAACTTGAGATGAGAAAGAGAGCGCATATCCAGCGCAGATTGTGCAAGACGGTCAAAAAAGAGCTCGATGCCCACCGAACTCGTAAAAATCACCCAGTCAAAGTGCGAAAATCCCGCCGCAAAAAGTGCCGAAAGCGCCGTTTCGTTCGGTTCGATTTTGACGAATGGCGCACAAAACACGTCCGCCCCCGCGCCCAAAAAAGCGCGCCGCTGTTTTTCGACGAGCTGTTTTGTTCCCGCCACGCCGATTTTGAAAGCCGAAAGCGCACAATCCGCGCTCACAAAATGGAACGCCGCCGTTTTTCCCACCACGATGACCGCCGGAGAGTGCACAAGAGTGCGCTCGATTTCCGCCGTCAGCGTGCCTAGTGTCGCGTCGGTACGGCGGCTCTGCGGTGTGCTTCCGCGCTCAATGACGGCAACGGGAGTCTGTGCGCTCATTCCGCCCGCAATAAGACCGCGCGAAATCTGCGCAGACGCTTCCACGCCCATTAAAAACACAAGCGTTTCCGCGCCGTCATTTGCGAATCGTGAAAAATAGTCGTCCGAAAGCGATTCCGCGCAATGCGCCGTAATCACGCGGAACGAGCGAGCAACACCGCGGTGCGTTACAGGGATTCCCGAAAGCTCAGGTACTGCGATTGCGCTCGTCACGCCCGGAATGAGCGCATACGGCACGCCCGCCGCCGAAAGTGCCTCCGCTTCCTCTCCGCCGCGCCCAAACACAAACGGGTCGCCGCCTTTTAAGCGCACCACGGTTTTGCCTTCTTTTGCCTTTTGAATGAGGATTTCGTTAATTTTTTCTTGCGAAACGCTGTGCGCTCCCGGGATTTTCCCCGCAAAAATTTTCTCCGCGCCCGCCTTGCATTCCCCAAGCAGAGCCGCACTTGAAAGATTGTCGTACACCACCGCGTCAGCCTCGCGCAAAAGATTGAGAGAACGCACCGTAATCAAATCGTCCGCGCCCGTGCCTGCGCCCACCAAAAACACAGCACCCATTTTTTCGTTCTTCATTTTCTGCCAGTCAGCCGCTCAAAAACAATATCGCACAAATAGCTCCACGACGCCGCATCGCCCGTTTTTATCACTTTATGCGGAAATCCGTCGCGTTCAATAATGCCAGTTACGCTCATCGTGCCGTCTTCCACCGTGCCTGAAATCTGGCAATACACGCCAACAGGCTCCGAACAGCCGAAGCCCAAAAGCGAAAGCAAATACCGCTCCGCCGTCAATTCTGCCATCGTTTTTTCATCGTTGATAGCGCTAATAATTTCTTTGATTTCGCTGTCGTCTTTTCTGCCTTCTACGGCGATAATCGCCTGTCCGCCCGCAGGAACAACATCGCTCGCACTAAAATAGCGGTATTCCAAATCCCCTTCGTTGTCGAGCGAAAGCCGCTTGAGTCCCGCAGCCGCAAGGATTATGCAATCGACTTCACCGTCGCGCAATTTGGAAATCCGAGTTGGAACATTGCCGCGAAGCAACGTACACTTGCACGACAACAATCGCTCAAACTGCATTTTGCGTCTCGGGCTTGACGTGCCTACATAAATCGAATCGCCGTAAAACTTGGAGAGCGAACCGCCTTTTTGCACCAAAACGCCGCGCAAATACACCAAAACATCGCGCACATCGCCGCGGGGAAGCACACCCAGAATCGACAGTCCGTCGGGTATTTTCATCGGCATATCTTTTGCGCAGTGCACCGCAATATCGATGTCGCCCATTAAAAGCGCGTCCTGAAATTCCTCCACAAACACGCCCTTTCCGCCGAACGACGAAAGGGGCGCAGACGATTTATCACCGCGCGTTACTTTTATCACGATTTCAGTTTCAAGGTGCGGGAACTTCTTTTTTATCGCATTCACCACCATCTCGGTCTGCTTAAGCGCAAGGTCGCTCCGACGCGTTCCAATTCTGATTTTCCGCATCAATAATCCTCTTCAAATTTTCTCACAAAACACAACTTTGACTCTTAAAATAATCTCATTTAAACTATATCACATTGCCGTTAAAAAGAGAAAGCCTTTTTCTTATTTTGCGTCTATTTGTTTTTGACATTCCAAGTTCGACAATCGCAAAAAAACGCACCGACAACGAGAAAGCCGCTTGCTTTTCTGAACATCACGATACCATAATAAAGACAAACAAAATTTTGTACGGAGGAACTCTATGAAAAGAATTATTACAATAAGCCGCGAATTTGCTTCGGGCGGTCGCACCATCGGGCAAAAACTTGCGAAAATCCTCGGCTACAAATATTATGACCGAGAACTTATCGATATGACCGCCAAAAACAGCGGGCTTTCTGCGGATTTCATCGAAAAAACCGAGCAGAATATTTCTTCGGCGTGGCTGTATAATCTGTTGCTCGGCTCAAGCTACACCAACAGCGTGCGCGGGATTTCAGGCGGAAAACCGCTTTTGCCGCTCGCAGACCAAGTGTTTGCCGCCCAGCGCAAAGTGATTTTGAACATCGCGGAAATCGAAAAATGCGTCATCGTGGGGCGATGCGCCGATTCTATCCTCCGAAACAGCGACATTATTGACCGCAGTGAATTGCTCAACGTGTTTATTTACGCGGATATGGATTTCAAAATCAAACGCGCTATAACAGAACTGGACGTGCCAGAAAAAAATGCAAAACAGGTCGTGAACCAAATCAATAAATACCGCGCAAATCATTACAATATCTTTACCGAAAGCACATGGGGCGCGCGCGAAAATTACGATGTGCTCATCAACAGCGCGCTGCTCGGTATGGACGGCACGGCGCAATTCATCGCACAACTCGCGCAATAGCGTTTTCTGCGATAAACGCGCCGTTATGTCATTGCCGTACTTGATACGGCAATCTTTTTCGGCATTAAAAAAATTATCGGGTCAAGGCGAGATAATGATACACCTCCAAACCCGATAATAACAGCACATACCTTGATAATGCCGCTTATTTATTTTTTGTCTTCATCGGAAAAAAACGACGAGAAGAGCGCGCTGTGAATGCGCTTGACGTGCAAAAGACTGCTCACGCTAAACGTGCGGCTGATTTCGTCCGGCTCGGTTATCAAGGTCAGCACGGAATCCGAACCGCGTTTTTCAATCGATTCGGGTTTGCCCGCAACCGTCTCGCCGTCGCATTTGATTTCAAGCATCGACTTGCTTGCAATCGTTTGGTCAATCACATGCACTTTGCCGATGTAATCCATCGCGCCCGCTTCGAGTTTTTCGATTCGCACGCTGTCGGCGGTGAGTTGGGACGGATTGGAAATGAGGCGGCGATGAATGCGGGAAATCAATTCCGCGCGCTTGTCGCTGTCCATTCGCTTTGCCTGTACGCTTTCTTCGAGCGATTTGAGATACGCTTCGCGCTCGCTCTTGTGCGATTCGCTTTCCGCATTGTCCGCCGCTTCTTCGATGTGGAACGCGGGCGGATTTTTGCTCAAGAACGGGAACGACAGACCAAAATCGCGCTGTTTGACCGCTTCCACCTTGGAAATGTAATCCAAACGGCTTCGGCTGAGCACCATTTCGGCAGCCTTGTCGTCTTCAAAATCCATAAAGAACACGCCGGGCGCAATTTTTTTGACGATATGCCGCGACAGATTCGGATTTTTTTGGATAATCAATTCTTTTTCGGGCACGACTTGCAATACAAATCCCTTGAACAGCGTCGCCGAATTATACGACGAGAACCAGTCTTCAATGCTGGAACTCACGTTTTGCGGGAGCGGATACTGCGAATGTTTTTGCAGCAGCGCAATCAATTCCTCGCCCAAAAGCCCGCTCGAAAATCCGCGCATTGCACTTTCTTTGGTCAATTCAAAAACGCAGGCGGTGTCGAATCGGCGGATAATCAGCACGCGCATAAGCGGCAAAAGCTGCAAAAGCGAAAGCCCGGGCAAAATCGTTACCGAAAATTCTGCGTCGGCACTCAACACTTTGCCGTCGCCCATCGCGGAATTTTCGGGAATTTCGGCGGCACCAAAAAGACTTTCGCCGTTTTCGTCCGCGCCGATTTTTTTCAGAATGCCCAGCGAAATCGCATTCGAGATGAGTTCATCGGCACGGCGCATAAACGCGCTTTCTTCGCTTTCGCTCTGTTCTCCTTTTCCGCGCGAAATGAGCTGCGAAAATCGGCTGGTCGAGAAATTGCGGCGGAACACGGAATGTTCGTGATTTTTTTCGTTGATTAAAAAACAGGCTTTCAAAAGCGATGATTTTGTCAATCCCGCATTTTTTGCTTTTGCGCCCTCGAGCAACAGCAGAATCGAAATCAAAAGCTCGCCGTATTCCTGCGTTTCGCTCCGCATTTGCCCCGCACCCGACGCGCCCAAAATGGCGTATTGATACAGCGTCTCCAGCTTGGCAAACTCGGTGGCGCGCTCAAAATCCACGATAAAATTGCCCTCAAGCCGCCGCAGCGATGGCTTATTTTTCAGCACGCCCGAGCGAAACAGCGAAAGAATCGTTTTGCACACAAAATCATTGATTTCGTCTTCTGAAAGCGACGGGAAAATCTCGGTAAACGCCTGCACCGCCTTTTTTTTGAGCGTAAAATCCGCCTTGCACACATCGCCGTTTTCGGCAATGTACGAAAGAAGCACGGCGATAAAGCTCTGAGACAGCATAGGCGCGTTTTTTTCCGCCGCGGTTTTTACGGTTTTTAAGGGAATGAGGCGGTCAAGGTTTGAAAAATCCGCCACGAGTTCTTTCATATACGGCACAATGCGAATAATTTTTTTGCCCGAGCGCGAATCCGCAAAACTGTAGATAAACAGGCGTTCTTCAAGACTGACCAAATGATTAAACAGCTCCATAGACGTAAAAACGCCCGAGAAAAACGCCGTGAGCTTTGCGCTGGAGCAATCGGCAATCATATTGATTGCGCACAAAATCGTGCGGTCGGTGTCGTCGAGCATCAAAAGCATTTTTTCGCGGTTTTCGGCATTTTTGAGAAACGCCCCTAATTCTTCCACGATTTTCTGCTTATTATACGGTGTTTGAATTGCACCAAGATACGTCCTAACAAGCTCAAAAAAGCTATCCTCCGGAAACAGCGTCATACTTTCGCGCCAATCCATAATCTGTTGCACATGTGGGTCAATCATAATCTTCCTGCCAATCCTATTTTAGCCGATAAAAAACAATTTTGCCATGAAAAACACCCCTAAAAGAGCCTTTTTCCCATTTTTATTGAGCAGACGTTTTGTAACATCGCCCTTTCTTTATCCTATCAAACACTGCGACAGTTCTTCAAGACTGCTTTCATTTTCAAAGCGAATGATGCGATACGCATAGCCTTGTTCCGCCAAAAATTTCTGCCGATTTGCGCCGAAATCTTCTTCCACCGTGCCGCGTGTGATGAGCGTGAAAAACCGCGCCGCGCGTTCTTTGGGGCGCAAAATGCGACCGAGGCGCTGGGCTTCTTCCTGCCGAGAACCGAACGTGCCCGAAATCTGAATCGCGATGGACGCATCGGGCAAATCGATGGCAAAATTAGCGACTTTTGACACCACCAGCACGCGGATTTTTCCCGAACGGAAATCGCTATAAATGCGGTCGCGCTCGCTATTCGGCGTTTTTCCCGTGATAATCGGCGCGCCCAGCAATTTGGAAACCTCCGAAAGCTGCGACAAATACTGCCCGATGACGAGGATTTTGTCGTTGGGGAATCGTTCCACCAGCGATTTTACCACCGCAATTTTTGCGGGATTTTCGCACGCAAGACGGTGCTTTTTGCGCAAATCCGCCACCGCGTAATCGATTTCCATTTCGGACGGCAAATCCAGCCGCAATTCCACGCACTCCGCGCTTGCAATCCAGCCCGAACGCTCCAAGTCCTTCCACGGCACATCGTAGCGTTTCGGTCCCACAAGGCTAAAAACGTGCCCCTCCATACCGTCTTCGCGCACGAGCGTCGCCGTAAGCCCCACGCGGCGCACCGCCTGAATCTCGGCGGCAACGCGGAAGACAGGGGCGGGCAGGGTGTGCACTTCGTCGTAGATGATAAGACCCCACGCGCGGCTTTTGAACAGCGAAAAATGCGGATACGGTCCGTCTTTTTTTTCGCGCCACGTCAAAATCTGGTACGTCGCCACCGTTACGCTTTTGATTTCCTTGTTTTCGCCCGTGTATTCGGCGATTTGGTCGGCTTCCAGCGTGGTTTTATCCAGCAATTCGTTTATCCACTGATGCACCGCGGTGATATTCGTCGTGATAATCAGCGTGCTCGTTTTGAGCATTTCCATAATCGACATTCCCACCACGGTTTTTCCCGCCCCGCACGGCAAAACCACCGTGCCGAAGCCCGTTCCCGCCCCTCCGTTTCCCACGATTGCCTTTGCCGCCTCAATTTGATAATTGCGCAGTGAAAACGGCTTTCCCGAAAGCGTCGTTTCTCTCAATGACAATTCCAGCGGCTCACCGTTCACCAGCGGCACATCGTCTTTTACCGGCCAGCCCGATTTCAAAAGCTCCTGCTTTACAATGCCGCGGTCGGTCAATTTGAGCAAAAAGCAATGCGCCTTTTCTCTCTCCGAAACCTGCCCCTCGTTTTTCTCGCACGGCACAAAAGCACAAGGCACAATGTATTTTTTTGCGGCAGGCAACGCCGAAATCTCGCGATAGACCGCCTCGGACGGAGTTACCAAAAAAAGATATTCTTCGGCAATCCCCTCGTTTTGCCTTTCAGGTGCGCACACGAGCCGCACTTTTCCAAAGCGGGTTGAAATCTCAAAAATCCACGCTTCCACGGCTTGCGGCACGTCGTAGCGGGCGTATTCGCGCAAGACTTTCACCGCATCTTCGGCACAAAATCCCGCACTAGCGGCATTCCACAGCGAAAGCGGCGTGAGGCGATATGTGTGAATATGTTCGGGCGATTTTTCAAGCTCGGCAAACGGCAAAAGAGCGTCGCGGCACTCTTCGGCGCGCTGAGCGTGAACATCAAGCAAAATCGTTTTGTCGGTTTGAATAATAAGCGGATTGTCGTACTGCATAAGGATTTATTTTACAATTTTCCCGCCCTTTTGTAAATTGAATCCCTGTTTTTGTACCGCGCGAAAAAATAATGCGGCAGAAAATCCGAGCGGATTGAGCGAAAAAATATTTTTGACCTCAATCCGCACAGATTGCGGCAAAACAATCGTGTTTCCCATACAATCCGAGCGGATTGAAGCGAAAACAACCGTGTGCGGCACACAATCCGAATGGATTATGGCGAAAAAATCGTGTGCGGCACACAATCCGTGCGGATTATGGCAAAAACAACCGTGAACCCCGTGCAATCCACGCGGATTATGGCAAAAACAGCATTTTGTGCGCCAATCCAGTGCGGACGCGGGCACAAAAAAATGGCGAGCACGATTTTCTTTGCCCGCCGTTTTTTTCAGCCATTGCTTTTACTGTTTGGTATACGTCTGAGTATCAGTTGTCTCGCTACCATCTTCGTCTTTATATTTAAAAGTAATAGTCAACTTATTTCCAGAAACAGAGAATGTATACGTTTCTTCATTAGCAGTAATCGTTCCCGTTCCAGAAAGACTGCCTGTCCACGTTCCTGAACCAGTTTGTGTTTCATCTACTTTTCTGCCACCCCAAGAAGATATTGCAATATCTCTCATAGCCACGATTTATGCTGTACAACGCATTTTTAGAACAAATACTCTATTTTTTTGTAAAGAGCGTTAGCGTAGTTTCTGTTTGTTTGAGTGTCATTGTTGTTCCTGCTGAAATATATTCAAATCCTGACGGGAATGTATCAAACGTTAAAGACACTGTACACCCACTTGTTCCTGTTCCGGATGTAGAATATGTGCCAGCAATAGTGCCAACTGCTGTAAGTATAGCTTTATTAAAGTCTGTAACATTATCACGACGATATAAAGTACCTGAAAATGTGTTTCCAGAAAAATCAACATAGCCCTTATACGGAATATCATATGATGTAGAACCAGTTTTCGTAAGCTCTATATGAATAGAACTGGCATCATAAAGGCAATCATCAAACAGTACTGCAGATGGTAATTTTCCATCAAAGTATCGTTCTAAGACATACTTATCTGCAGATGAGTCGTATGTATATTTGTAAATTTCTGTTCGCGCAAACCAATTTTTGTAATATTGCAATATAGCTCCCTTTATGTCATCAGTCCAGTCATCTTTATAGTAACTTTGAAAAAATGACACCATTTCTTCTGCATTTTCAATTTTTTCTTCGCCTTCTTCAACATATAAGGGCTTCATATACAGCAAAGAGTTGTTTTCGTCAAATTCATAAGAACTTATAACTTTATTTTTGTGAATAAAAAAGCCGTGTGCATATCTATGTGATATTGTTTCTTCATCGAAAACAAACTCTTCGTCATCTCTACTAGTGATAGAGCCTGTAGGTCTATAGTAGTATACTTTCTCTTTCCAAACTGCATACAGAGTTGTATCTGCATAAAATGTTCCATCAGCAATAATTGAATAACTTTCTTTTGCAGCAGTATCAGACTTTCTTGACCAGCCTACGAACGTGTGTCCAATTCTGCTTAATCCAAGTTCTGAGGCAGTTTTCAGAGTTGTATTTTCCCCAGAATTTGCAGTTTGAGTTGTTTGCGAAACAGTTGTTTTTCCGCCGTTTGCATTGTATGTAATGGTAATCGTTGTTTGCGATGACGAACTCGATGTTGAGTTGTCGTCATCGTCCGAATCGCTGGAGCAGGAAGCAAAGCCGAAAACCAATGCCGCCGCCAAAAGCAGCGCAACAAACCAATGTGTCTTTGAGGAAAAAATCTTTCTCATAAAAAGACCTCCGAAAAGTGTTCGTTTTAACTGCAAAACCTGTCAGCTTTAAACGAAGGATTAAAAATGACACATTGTTTTTTTGAGAAGTCGTGTTAAAATAAAGAAATACACTTTGTAGAAAGTGTCAACTTTAATCGTTGGTTTAAAAGTGACACTTTTTTTGCAAGTCTTTTTGTCTTGTGCTGCTTATGATAAATCACATTAGACCTGTTCGGAAACTGAAGTTTTCTTATGTAGCAAGGGGCTTAAGCCCCTTGTCAAAGCTATATTATCGAACAGGTCTATTAAATCTCAATTACAGACGCACCTATCATTTAATAGGTGCAAAAAAATGTTCAGAAACGAACACCTATTAAATGATAAGAACAAAAAACTGTTCGTTTTGACCAGCTATTAAATAATAGGAAAAAATGTTGTGTCAAAAGGTCTGCGCAAAAAATGGCACGAATGCAGAAGATATGCAAAAAGAGAAGCTGCTCTATTGATTATTCTTGAGATTTTCTGTATAAAAACGGTATGTTATTGACGTTTTTGGTTTTGTTTTTTGTGCTGTGGCTCTTATGTGCAATACTGAAAATAGTATTCGGCTTAACGTTTGCGATTTTGGGCTTAGCACTGAAAATCGTATTGCCGCTTTTCATTTTTCTGTTGCTTGCGGCTGTTATTATACTCTGAAAATGCGCTCTTTTTTCAAAAAGTTACTCGTCCTTTTTATTACGCTGTTTCTTGTTTCTGCTGTTACTTTCTGCGCTTTTCGTATCATTCCGGGCGACCCCGCGCTGTTAATGCTCGGCACCGAGGCAAGCGATGAGCAACTGATGCGGCTGCGGGAAGATTTGGGGCTGGATAAATCGTTGAGTGCGCAATACGCGCAATGGATTTCGGGCATTTTCCGCGGCGATTTCGGGCAATCGATTCGATATAAAAAAAGCGTGGCAAGTCTGATAAAGCCGCGCGCGCTCGTAACGCTGTCGCTGGGGGGCTTGTCGCTTTTGGCGATTAGCGCGGCGGGGATTTTTCTGGGGATTTTTTCAGCAAAAAAAGATGAACGCCCCGTTTTGAACTTTTTAACCACCCTTGCGCTTTCCGTGCCGAATTTTTACTTGAGCGTCATCATCATCTGGATTTTCGGCTTGACGCTCCATCTTTTTGTTCCGGGGCAATTCGTGCCGTTTTCGGAAAATCCTATCGCATTTTTCAAAAGTTTGTTTTTCCCTGTCTTGACCATCGCGCTTCCAGAAAGTGCAATTTTGGCAAAATACGTCCGTGCGGCTGTTTTGGGCGAAAAACGCCTCGGCTATGTTCGCACCGCCCGCAGCAAAGGCGCAAAAGAAAACGCGGTGTTTTTTAACCATATTCTCAAAAATGCAATCGTTGCGGTGTTTCCGCTTTTGGGAATGATTGCGGGCAGCGTTTTTTCAGGCTCGATTATCGTGGAGCAGATTTTCGGCATTCCGGGCATCGGGCGGCTTTTGATTTCGGCGGTGTCTTCGCGCGATTTTCCGCTCACGCAGGCGCTGGTGCTGTACATCGCGGTCATCGTGGTGACGATAAATTTTGCGGTTGATGTCATCGTGCAGTTCATCGACCCTAGAATCCGATTGGAGAAATAAAATGGCAAAAATGGGCTTTGAAATGAAAATCGGGATTTTTCTTGTGTCGGCAATCATTTTGCTTGCGTTGGTGAGCATTTTTTATACGCCTTACGACATTTCCGCGATGAACGTTTCTGCGCGCAATTTGCCGCCGTCGCTCTCGCATTTTGCGGGCACAGACCGATTCGGACGCGATATTTTCAGTCGCTTGATGGTCGGTTCGCGTTTTACGCTGATTACCGCGCTTGCAACCGTGGCGGGAAGCACCGTTTTCGGTACGCTGCTCGGGCTTTTTTCGGGCTACGCGGGCGGAATCATCGACGAAATCATTATGCGCGTGGTGGACGCGGTTACGTCGTTTCCGGGCATTTTGATTGCGCTCATCGTTGTTACCGTGATGGATTACGGAAAATACACGATTATCCTTGCGCTGTGCATTATGTTTGTGCCGAGTTTTACGCGCGTGGTCAGAATGGGAACTCTGCAATACAAAGACACCGAATTTGTGCGCTATTACCGAACGTTCGGCGCGTCTCATCTGCGCATTATTTTTGTGCATATTTTGCCGAACATTGCGCCGATGCTGCTTTCGAGCGTGGTCATCGGGCTTTCTAACGCAATCCTTGCCGAGTCGAGTATGAGCTATCTGGGCTTGGGGATTCAGCCGCCTGCGCCGAGTTGGGGCTGGATGCTCAACGAAGCGCAGAGCACGGTATTCCGCTCGCCGTGGTATGCGCTTTCGACGGGGATTTTTATCGTGGTAACGATTGCGGGATTTAATTTTATCGGCGAGGGAATCAGAAAGATTTTCGGGTGAATTATGGAAGAGCACATTTTGAGCGTAAAAAATCTTTCGATAACCGTGAGCGAAGGAAACAGCGATTTTACGGCGGTGGACGGCGCAGATTTTTTTGTGCGGCGGGGCGAAATCGTGGGAATCGTGGGCGAATCCGGCTCTGGCAAATCGCTTAGCGCGCTGTCGCTGATGTCGCTTTTGCCGCCGACTGCGCAGGTGCGGGCAGGAGAGGCGCTGTTTGACGGGCGCAATTTGTTTTCGCTCACGAACGACGAGCGGCGGGCGGTCTACGGCGATGAGATTTCGATGATTTTTCAGGAACCGATGACGAGCCTCAATCCGCTTTTGAAAATCGGAAAGCAACTCATTGAACCGCTGAAAATCCACAAAAAATACAATATGCGGCGCGACGGCGAAAAAATCCGCGAAATCGTAAAAGACGCGCTCGACAGCGTGGGACTGACCGAGACGGAGCGCGTGCTGAATGCGTATCCCTACGAGCTTTCGGGAGGAATGCAGCAGCGCGTGATGATTGCGATGGCGTGCATTTGCCGTCCCAAATTGCTCATTGCCGACGAGCCGACGACCGCGCTCGACGTTACTACGCAGGCGCAGGTGCTTGCGCTGCTTCGCAAAATAAACCGCGAACTCAAAACGGCAATCCTGTTCATTTCGCACGACATCGGGGTGATTCGCCAATTTTGCGACCGCGTTATCGTGATGTATTCGGGGCAAATTGCCGAGAGCGGCTCTGTGCGCGATGTTTTGGAAAATCCGCTGCACGAATACACCCGCGCGCTGCTTCGCTCTGTGCCGATGCGGCGAAAAAAAGGCGCGCTGCTTGAGTGCATTGGCGGGCACGTTCCGTCGGTGAGCGAAAAACGGCTTGCGTGCCAATTTGCGCCGCGGTGCAAAAAAGCCGTGCCAGAATGCTTTTCGGTGCGTCCTCAAGAAATGGTTTTGCAAAACGCCCATTTTGCGCGCTGTTGGGCGGCATTTTCGGCAGGAGGAAAAAAATGAGCGAAATCCTCGAAATCCTTGAAATCAATGATGTGAGCGCGGGGTATGCCGACAAAAAAGGCGTGCTCAAAAATGTGTCGCTCAAGATACTGCACAACGAATTTTTCGGGCTGGTGGGCGAATCCGGCTGCGGAAAATCCACGTTATCGCGGGCAATTTTGGGGCTGTTGCCGTTTGAAGGCTCAATCCGCATTAACGGCATTTCGCTCCAATCGTACAGCCGCCTTGAGCGTCCGCGCGCGGTGCAAGCCGTGTTTCAAGACCCGCTTGCCGCCTTGAACCCGCGAAAAACGGTGGCGTTTACGATGGAAGAGCCGCTGAAAATCCACCGAATCGGAACGCGGGACGAGCGCAAAAATGCGGTCAGACGAATGCTTTCGCGCGTGGGGCTGGACGACAGCCTTTTGACGCGATACCCCAGCGAACTTTCGGGCGGACAGCGGCAGCGCGTGTGCATTGGCACGTCGCTTATGCTTCAGCCGCAGTTGGTGGTGGCAGACGAAGCGGTGAGCGCGCTTGATGTTTCGGTCGGTTCGCAGATTTTGAATTTGTTTCAAGAAATCCATTCCGAAATGGATTTTTCGCTGCTTTTTATATCGCACAATATCAATGTGGTGTATTATCTCTGCGACAGAATTGCGGTGATGTTCAAGGGGCGAATTGTGGAAATGGGGACGGCGGACGCGGTGTGCAATCACCCGCTGCACCCGTACACGCGGCTTTTGATGTCTGCGGTGCCCGATTTGGACGACGACACCGAGCCAAAATCGCCGCTCGTCAAGTTCAAGCGCGCCGAAGATGTGCCTGAAGGCTCTTGCGGGTTTTATCGCCGCTGTCCGTACTGCACGGCGATTTGCGAAAAAGAAAGCGCGCTCGTGAATGTGGCAAAAATGGGTGAGAATGAACATCTGGTTAGATGTCATCACATATATCAATTATAGTTTTTTGAAAATCGGAGGATTTGAAAATGAAAAAACGTTCAAAAGCGGCATTTGCGGCTCTGGCGGCGGCAATCGTGTTTTCTGCGTGCGGCAACGGTGCTCAAAAATCGGCGCAGAATACGCAGGTCGTGCAGGGCGAAAAGGCGGCGGCAATCGCGGACGGCGGGGATTTTTCGTTCGGGATTGCCACGGAACTCAACAATTTTGACCCGTTCGACAGCGGAACTGCCGAAAGCCGTGCGGTGAATTTCAACATTTTTGAAGGCTTGGTCAAAGTCGCACAAGACGGCGGTTTTGTGCCTGCAATCGCGGAAAGCTGGACGATTTCGGACGACGCGAAGGTCTACACATTCGCTCTTCGTAAAGCGGTGAAATTCCACAACGGCAAAACGGTTGATTCTGACGATGTGTTGTATTCGATTCAGACGGCAATCGACAGCAAACTGAACGGATTTTCTGAAATCGAGAGCTTTAAAATCGACGGCGAAAATCTGGTGATTACGCTCAAAAATGCGAACGCGGGCTTTATTGCGTATCTGACGAGCGCGATTGTGCCCAAAGATTACGACGGCAATGCGCGAAATCCTGTGGGAACAGGTCCGTTCAAATTCGCCGAATTTGCCGAGCAAGACCACGTTAAATTGGTGCGGAATGATGATTATTGGGGCGAAAAAGCGCATTTGGACAGTGTTACCGTCAAGTTTGTGGCGAGTCAGGCGAATCTGGTCATCAGTTTTCAGTCTGGCAGCATTGACGGATTTTCGGCAGAGGCGGGCACTGTTATGCAGCTCGATGAAAACAGCCTGAATCGCTTTGAGTCCAACTCGAATGCGGTGCAGCTCATCGCGCTGAACAACGATTTTGAGCCGTTCAAAGATGTTCGCGTTCGGCAAGCATTGAATTATCTTGTTGACAGACAAGAAATTATCGACACCGTGAATTATGGTAGCGGCGTTATCGTGGGAAGCGGATTGATTCCTGCGCTTTCAAAATATTTTGATGAAACGCTTGGTGCGGCGTACAACCTGAAAGACAATGTGGAAAAAGCCAAGGCATTGCTGAGCGAGGCGGGCTACGCGGACGGATTTTCGTTCACGATTACGGTGTCGAGCGTGTACACCGTGCACGTGGATACGGCGGCGGTTGTGGTGAATGAGCTTGCAAAGGCGGGAATCCGCGCGGAAATCAAGCAGGTGGATTGGGCAACGTGGCTTTCTTCGGTGTACAAAGGCAGACAGTACGAGGCGACAATCATTTCGCTTGACGGCGCGTTGGCGTATCCGACGGCGTTTTTGTCGCGCTATGAGTCAAAGGCGGGCAACAATTTTGTGAATTTCAAGAGCGATGCTTACGACGCGGTGTATGCACAGGCGGTCTCAACCGTGGACGACGGTGAAAAAGTCGATTTGTTCAAAAAATGCCAGCAGATTTTGTCTCAAGAGGCGGCTTCGGTGTTTTTGCAGGACATAAGCGAGTTTACGGTGTATAATAAGCATTTTGCGGGCTACAAGGGCTATCCGTTGTATGCGCGCGATTTTTCTGCGATTTACAAGGTGGACTAAAAGAGTGAATACTGTTATCGTTGGCGGCGGTCTTACGGGCGTTCAGCTCGCGCGCCGTCTTATAAATGAAAAAAACGACGTGGTTCTTATCGAAAACAACGAAGAGACCGCGCGTCATCTTTCTAATCGACTCAACTGCGCTGTTTTGAACGCTGACGGCAACAGTATGGAAACGCTTGAAAAAGCAGGAATCCAAAAGGCAGATGCTTTGGTGTGTGTAACGAGCAGCGACGAGGTGAATATGATTACCTGTTCGCTTGCCGATGCGCTGTATCCCGACGTGCTGAAAATTGCGCGCGTGCGAAATTATGCGTATTATGTGAACACCGCGCAGGCATCTGCCGAGCACGAGGCGGCGCTCAAGGCGCGGAGCCGTCCGCTGTATGGCATTGATTTTATGGTGCACCCCGACGTTGAGGCGGCGTCTTCGATTCTGAAAGCGGTGGAGCACGGCGCGTCTACCGAAGTGATTGCGTTTGAAAACACGTCGTTTGAACTGTGCAGAATCACCGTGGAAGAAGGGAGTGCGCTGGACGGAAAGCTCGTAAAAGATGTGCGTCAGTTGACGGACAAGCCGTTTTCGGTGTGCTATGTGGAAAGCGGCGAAAAAAGCGAACTTGCTTCGGGCTTTACGCAGATTTGCGCGGGCGACAAAATCGGTGTGCTGACCGAGCGGGCGAATATTGCCGAAATGCTGGATTTGTGCGGTTCAAAGGCGCAATCGCTTCGGAAAATCGCCCTTGTTGGTGCGGCGCAAATCGGCACGCTCGTGTCGGACGCACTGCTTTCGGCAAAAAAGGGCAATCTTTTTGGGAATATCCTCAAGCCTGCCAAACGCCACGCAAAGACCTTCGTCATCATTGACAGCGATGAAAAAAAATCCAAACTGGCAAGCGAGCGTTTCGGCAAAGAAGCCAACGTGTTCAACGCCGACATCACCGACGACGCGTTTATTCAAGAAGAGGGCTTGGAGCATTTTGACCTTGCTATTTGCGCCACCACGAATTATGAGCTGAATATGGTTGCAAGCGCGTACCTCAAATCGCTCGGCGTGGACCGCACGATTGCCGTGGTTGCAGGCTCGGCATACGAAAATATCGCTAAAAACATCGGCGTGGACATTCCGATTCCCATTCGCGACGCAGTGGCAGACAGCATTATCGGGCATCTCAAAGGCAAAGCCGTGACGGGCATTCACACCGTTTCGGGCGGCAATTTTGAAACAATCGAGTGCGTCATTACTGCGTCGTCGAAGGTCTGCGGCAAAAATCTGATTCAGATTGCACACAAAGGCGAATTCCTCGTTCTCATCGTCAGAAAGGCTGGCGAGCAAAAGTATCAAATCCCCGTCGGCAAAACCGTGCTGGAAGAAGGCGACAGCGTGCTTTTAATCACGAGCGCGAGGGCAAATGAGCGGACGATACATTATTTTGGCGGGCGAAAATGAAGACGGTGTGCTTGATAATTGCGGCGATTTTGGCAACGGTTGCGCTATCTTTTGCGCTTCCCATTGCGTGTGCGCTGTATTTTGGCGAAATGGCGATGATAAAACCGTTTGCGATTCCGATGGCGTGTATGCTTTTTGCCGCCGCGGCTGTTTTTGTGAGCCTGCGCGGAAAACGCCCTCCGCTCACGTTGCGCGAAAGTTTTGTCGTCGTGGCGTTGTCGTGGAGTTTGGCATCGCTTTTTGGTGCAATCCCGCTGTATCTTTCGGGCGTTATCGGCGATTTTTCGTCCGCGGTGTTTGAAAGCGTTTCGGGCTTTACGACCACTGGCGCGACCATTATGCAGAACATCGACAGCGCGCCTCGGAGCATAAATCTGTGGCGATGCCTTGAGCATTGGCTTGGCGGTATGGGAATTGTGACGCTCACCGTTGCGCTCTTGCCGCTTTTGGGCGTGGGCGGCTTTCAGCTCATCAAAGCCGAAACCACAGGACCCGAAAAGGGCAAAGTGACCCCAAAAATCGGGGAAACGGCAAAATTGCTCTGGGCGATTTACGTCGGCTTGACCGTGCTGCAGACGTTGCTTCTCAAATTGGCGGGAATGACTTTTTTTGATGCCGTCTGCCACGCATTTGCCACGCTCGGCACGGGCGGATTTTCCACCAAAAGCGAAAGCGTGGGCGGCTTTCATAGCGCGGCAATCGACATCATTTGCACGATTTTTATGGTGCTTGCGGGTGTGAATTTCAGTTTGTATTTCTACGTTTTCACGGGCAAAATCCGCGAACTCAAAACGAACAGCGAACTCAAAGCGTATCTGTGGATTTTCGCGATATGCACCGCGCTTATCACGCTGTTCCTGCGTCCCGTCTACGGCTCTCTTTTGACGGCGTTGCGTTACGGCGCGTTCCAAACCGCTTCGATTATCACCACCACGGGCTTTGCCACGGCGGATTATATGCAGTGGAATCCCGCGGCGCAGTTTGTGATTTTCATTCTCTTTTTCTTTGGCGGTTCGTCTGGCTCGACGGGCGGCGGCATAAAAATAATCCGCTGGGTCGTTTTGGGCAAACAAATCAACAACGAAATCAAAAAAACGCTTCACCCGCACGGCGTATATTCCCTGCGCCTAAACTCCCAGCCGAGCGGCAAAGGCATCATCATTTCCGTTGCGTCGTTCCTGTTTTTGTATGCGATACTTGTCGGCACTGTAACGCTCATTTCGTGCGCATTCAATCTGGATTTGTTCACCGCGCTCACCGCCTCGCTTTCTATGGTGGGAAACATCGGACCCGCATTCGGCGCGCTCGGACCTTCGCAAACGTGGGCAGCCGTGCCGTCCGCGCTCAAAATCGTCTATTGCTTTGCGATGCTCGCCGGCAGACTTGAGCTGTACACGATGCTTTTGTATTTTTTCCCGTCGTTCTGGAAACGCTGAATAATCTTGAGGAAGGTAAAAAAATGCCCACGTTGCAGGGCGAATTAAGGAAGGTTGCAGACGGGAAGAACGGTGCAAATAATGCAAAACGGCTCGCCTACGTTGTCGAGTTTGGTCGTCAGATGTATCGTACAGCTCTTTTCTGCCGTTTCCTTGTCTTTCGCTTTGATTTTCGTTTCCTTTTGCAAAGTTCCCCCGTTTTTGGCGCGGGCAAGAAGGTGGAGCGTTTCAACATCGCTGAGCGTGAAAATACTGCGGAGTGTCGGGGATTCGCCCTCGGTTATGTGCAGTGATTTTTGAGCGCACGAATTAAAACTATGTGCGATGCCGTCCATATCAAAAATCAAAATCGGAACGTTCAGCGAATGAAAAATCTCGCGGCTCACATTTTTTACGGTGGGGCTGAAAAGATTGTGATGCTTTATCGCGAACCAAAACGAAAAACAGACCGCCGAAAACGCCACGCTATACGAAAAAGTGGGGTACTCCGTCGAAAATGCGCCCTTGAACATATCTGGAAATGCTGCAAACAAAATAACGAAATTTGCCAAAATAAGCTCTACTACAAATTGCTTGTCGCGCTTTAATTTTTTGCCTTTGTACCAATGAACGCCGTGAACCATAAGCGCAATCGCGATTGCACTAACATAGCTGTAATGAAACGCAAATGCGCCGCCGTTTGGAATATTTTCGTATGCGGTATGAAAATCGTAGCGTACATATATAATCGCTGACGGTCTGCCAAAAATGATAATATCGAGCACTGCGTATAAAATAAAAAATCCCAAAACAAAAATCTGGATACTCTGCTTGAATTTTACTTCTACCGATAAAAATGCCAGTTCTATCAGCAAAAAAATATCGATTGCGCAAAGTCCTGCCAAACGCGGAATATACGCATAATCCACGTTCGGCATAAATCCCATAACGGCATATCCCATACAGATAAAAAAAGTGTCTATCCCCAAGCAAAGCATTGCAATTCTCGTGTGCCCGCTTTCCTTTTCCGACACAAAAAAAGAGATTCCCGCGGTAAGCGCAAGGACTGCAAGACACGCAAGAATAAGATTCAAATATATTCCGAGCATTTTTTCTCCTCAACGTGCTGCTCGCTAAAACTTTTTATGCAACAATCGCTTTCTTTTTTATAACATACTCACGTTTTTTGTTCTATCGCAAAAAATATATTTTTGGCAGGAAAATAAAAAAGACCCTAGATTTCTCTAAGGTCTTCGTGCCACCGGTTGGAATCGAACCAACGACAGACGGATTTTCAGTCCGTTGCTCTACCAACTGAGCTACAGCGGCGTAACGTGATTATTTTATATCATAAAAGCGCATAAAGAGTCAATATCTTTTTTAATTTTTTTTGCTTTTTTTTCAAATTTTTCAAAAAATCTATTTGGCATTGTACAGCCGCGCTCTATACGCCGATGTTTTATATATAATGGACATAATGGATATTTTTAAGCACAAACACAAAATAATTCTCATCGCGGCGTTTTTTTCGGCGGCAAGCATTTTTTCACAGACAGAAGCGACAACGCCCCAGCGCGAAAAATTCGTGTCGTACAGCAAGCAGTTTCTCGGCACAAAATACCAGCGGGGCGCGACCGGTCCCGACGCATTCGACTGCTCGGGCTTCGTGTACACGATGAGCAGGGAATCAGTGGGCGTTCAGCTTCCGCGCACATCGCAGGCGATGTACACATACGCGGTGTTAATCCCCGAATCCGACCGCGAAATCGGCGATTTGGTGTTTTTCCGCACGACAAACTCGGGCAATGTGTCGCATGTGGGCATTTTGATTAGCGAGGATACGTTTATCCATTGTGCCAGCGATGGTCCGACGACGGGCGTGATTACGTCGAGCCTGAAATCTGGGTATTGGAAACAGCATTATATTGGTACGGGGCGCGTTTTAGAGCCTGCGCAAAAAAAGAAAATCACCGTCAATCCGCTTCCCGCAAGCGAAAAAAAGAGCGAATCCACGGAATCAGCGGCAAAAACGCCTGTTGCTCAGCAAAACGTGCAGCAAAAAAACGCGAAGGCAGCAACGGCGGAAAATCGCATGGTTAACAAGACTTCTGCAAGCACAAAACCAAAATCGACGAGCAAAACCAGCGATTTCACGGCAGATTTTTCGCTCTGTATGGATTGGAGCGTGCTGACCGCCAAGGATTTCATCTTGAATTTCCGCGGAATTTCGTCTTCGGCGAATATTCGCTATACGGCGTGGGAGCTGGAACCCGGACTGGGCGTGATGTTTCGCTACGATAATCGTATGGGCATTGTGCAGTTCCCGGTTGTTGTGTCGCTTACGTTTTCGGAGTATGTTCGCGCGTATGCAGGTCCTGTCATCACGTTCGGCACGCCGGAAGTCCCCGCCGACAGCGAGCACGAAGCAAAAGGCTCTGTATTCCCCGGCATTATCGGGCTTTCGTTTTCTACGCCGAGTTGGAATGCAGGTGCGGTAAAGATTGCGCTCATTCAAGATATACAGTACACTGTATTCAACGAAACGGACAATTCTGCGCTTTCGGCTCGAAACAGTGCGGCAAGCGGGATTTTGCTGTCCACAGGAGTGCGGGTCTCTCTGCCATTATGAAACATACAAAAACACATTTTTTAGGGATATTGTTTTTTTGTGCGATTGCGCTGTTTACGGGCTGTTCCGAAAAAATCGCGATAAAGCACAATGCTGACAATTCGATTTTGCTTGAGTTCAACAGTGCGGCGGGTAAAAATTTGAGCGCGCTGATTTCGTCGTTTACGGGAATGAGCGCGAACGAGCCGCTGTTTGACGAACGACAGACAGCCGAGGCGGTAAAAGCGCACGGTGGAACACAGGTTCGCGTAAAATCAAAGAACGGGGCGGATTTGGAGCTTTCGGTTACATTTGCGGGCAATCTAAAAAATGCGCTGTCGCCGCTGTTTGCCGAGTCGAGCGACGGAACGCAATTCATTCTGACGATTTCGCCTGAATCAATGCGGCAGTTCATTGCGCTTTTGCCGGAAGACACGGCAGAATACACGGAACTTTTGATTGCGCCGATTTTTACCGGCGACAAAATGAGCGCAGAAGAATACGTCCAGACGCTCGCGGCGGTGTACGGAAACGATATTGCTGGCGAAATGCGTTCGGCAAAAATCGAGTTTTCGGTTACGTCCAAAAAAGGCATTAAACAGATTCTCAACGTTTCTCTTGCCGAGATTTTTTCTTCGCAAGAAACAAAAAAATACACATTCGACTGGTAGAGGTTTTTATGGAAGGTCAGTCAATCAGAGAAAAATACGGATTTATGTTCGCACAGATGGCGCAAGTGGCGCACGCGGCGGCGGAAATCGACGAAACAAACGTTTTTGAACCTGCGAATCCTGAAACAAGAACATTTATGGATAAACTTGCAGGAGAAAATCTTGCTGAAGGAAGCAAAATCGGCTGTGTGGAAAATTTCGAGGCGTTTTTTGACGCAATCGAGGGCGGAAAAAGCGGGCTGATTCTGATGGAGCATTATTCCAATTTGGATTTGCCAGCGTTCACCTATCTTCTGGAACATTCTGGCAGCGAAAAATGCGCCGAACTTTCCAAGCGCATTATTGCCATTGCGGGAATGAAGCTCAACGAGGAAAATCCGATGGTTCGCGCTTTTGCCGAAAGTTTTACGCGCGTGGTGATTTACCCAACGCGCTCGCTTGCAAAGATTGCGGACGAAAATGAGCGCGCGGCGGAGGAAGCCAAGGCGCGAAAAATCAATCTTGCCGCAATGAAAGCGATGGACAAATGCAAGCGGGCGGGAAATCCGATTTTGGTGTTCCCCAGCGGCACGCGCTATCGCCCGGGAAAGCCAGAAACAAAGCGCGGACTTCGCGAAATCGACAGCTATTTGCGTTTGTTTGACACGATGATTTTGGTTACGATAAATGGGCTTTCGCTTCACATTGACCCCGAGCACCCCGACGATATGCTTGCCGATATTATCAAGCCTGACGCGATGGTGTTCACCGCCAGCCCTCTTTACGACTGCAAATCGTTCCGCAAGGAATATATGGCGAGCCTGCCAGAAACGGAAGCCGACCCGAAACAGCGCGTGATTGACCACGTTATGGAGTTGTTTGACGCACAGCACGAAGCCGTGGAAAAGACCCGCGCATAAAACACGCCGCTTTTTGCAAAAAATCCGCCTCGGAAGCCAAAACCGAAGCGGATTTTTTTTGCGGATTGTCTGCTCTGCGGCAGTTTATCAGTGCCGAACGTGTTATGAAATCTTTTACGAAATTCTGTATGACAACCTTTTTTTGTTTTTTGCAATTATTGTTCCATAAAATGCAAACTAAATGCTTAGTCGGCGTTTATTGTTCCATAAAATGCAAACTAAATGTTTAGTCTGCATTTATTGTATCATAAAACGCAAAACAAACACTTATTTTTGCATTTATGATGCAATAAAGGCTTAAAAAAATGTTTGTTCGCGCTTTTCTTGTGCAAGAATGGTGCGTATTTTGTTTTTTTGCTCAAAATTCGTCAAAAAAAGAGAAAAATGCGAACAAAATGCACCATTTTTTCCGTCCAAAATCCGATTAACAGAGCTTATCAAATCCCGCTAACAGCTCTTTTGCCGCCGCAAAGATTTTATCGACATCGCCTGTGCGCTCGCCCTCGATGTTTAGCGGCATCACAGGGTCGTGCAGCGATTTTCGCAAAAGCAGCCAGCCTTTTTTCTCGTCGTCGTTAAACGAAATGCGCACGCCTTCATAAGATTTCGGCAAGGTGTAGCCTTTCTCTTCGGCTCTCTTCTTGAACGCCGAAAGCACCTCGTCGCCATAGCCAGAAAAATCCTCACAGTTTATCTTGAAGCGGATTTCTTTGTCTTCAACGAGCGGTTCGAGCTTTTCGATAAGGCTTTCGAGGCTCTTTCCCTGAAGCCGTGCATTTGCAAGCGCAATGATTATCTTCACCGCCAAAAATGCGCCGTCGTCAAGATAATAGTTGTCTTTGAGCGCGCCGTGTCCCGACGTTTCCATTGCCAAAGGTGAAACGATGCCCTCGCTATTGAGCCGCTTGCATTCGTTGATAACGTTCTTATAGCCGCGCTTGAAGCAATGGTGTTTGAGCCCCAGTTCGTTTTCGAGGAAACGCGTGAGGCGGTCGGACGTTACGCTGTCGGTGATAATCGTGCTGTGCGGATACTCTGGCGCGAGGATTGCCGCAGAAAGCGCAATGATTGCGTCGCGGTTGACCTCCGTGCCGTCGCTAAAGACTGCGGACATTCGGTCTACGTCGGTATCGAAAATTAAGCCAAGGTCTGCTTTATTGGCAAGGACTGCGCTTTTTATCGACTCCATCGCCGCTTTATTTTCAGGGTTCGGGATATGATTGGGGAAAAGCCCGTCGGGATTGAGGAACTGGCTGCCCGTCGTGTTCGCGCCGAGCTTGTCGAGCAACTCGCTCACGAAGAAACCGCCTGCGCCGTTGCCTGCGTCCACCACGATTTTGAGGTTTTCAAGCGGTTTGTCGCTGTTCGGCGCGCCCTTTATGCCCTCTTTGATTGTTTTTGACAGATGCGAAGCGTACAAAGCGATTAAATCGAACGTGCTTGCCTGTTTCGCCGAATTTTTTTCGCTCAAATCCTGTGCGCTCTCAAGAATTGCCGTAATGTCGTCGTGTTCAAGACCGCCGTCCGCGTCAAAGAATTTCAAGCCGTTGCGGTTAAACGGAAGGTGGCTTGCGGTTATCATCACCGAGCCGTCAAAATGCGTTTCATCGAAGACAATCGACATAAACATTGCAGGGGTTGTCGCCATTTTGCAATCGACGGTTTCCACGCCAAGCGCGCCCAATCCGCTAAGCACCGCATTCGACAAACTTTCTCCCGTAATGCGAGAGTCGCGACCAACGCCGATTTTGAGTTGTTCGACGCTCTTTCCCGTCTTTTTAGAAAGCCACAGGGCAAAGCCTTGCGCAATCACATTTGCTTCGATTGGAGTGAGATTGACCTTTTCTCCTTCCACGCCTTCCGCCGCGATTCCGCGGACATCGCTGCCATTTTGCAGTTTTAACAATGTACCAGATTTCATAGTAAGTTAATTATAGTACACTTTTGGCATTTTACAAGCATTTCTATGAGTGAAAAAAAAGATTATTCCTACTTTATGAAAAGAAGCTAATTAGTAGGAACAATAAAAAATTCCTTGGTTACCTAGTGATGTAATCAAGGAATTTTTGCGTTAGCAATAGAGTTTATTCTTGCTTCTCTACCAAATCTGAAGTTACTTTTTCTGATGAGAAAACAGGAGTACCATTTGAAGCGGAAGAGTAATTTACAGCAGCACCTGCACTTGCTTTTATAATCTTTTCTGTAGTTTCTTTTGCTTCACTCAAATCTTCTTGTATTTCGGTTTTTGCAAGCTTGAAATCAGACTTGAATGCTTGTGCCAATTCAGAAAACTTGTTATTTGGAATAAACTGAAATACAATCGATATGAAAGCAGAAAGTACATATATAGCACCATAAAAACCCATTGCTTCATTTATTTTTGACACATTCCCAAGTGATAGAAAAAATAAAAGTACCCATACATATCCTGCAATGGATTTTACACCAAGCCAAGAAAGTGCTATACCAAATATAAGAAATCCCTGTGAACTGACTCCCAAAAATGTTTTTTCCTTAACAAAAATAGATAAAAAGGAAGCTATGAAAAGTACATTCAGAGAAAGCAAAACTATTCTCATAACTAGAATAGGAGTTTTTTCAGTTTTCAAATCTATATTTACTATTCCTCTTATAAGCAATGATGAATACATAAAAACTGCAACCATAGTAGTTATTAAACTAGGGCGAATAATTATATCCTCATGAAATACAAAAAAATATTGTCTTTCATAATTACCAAGAGAAAGTAATACAGGAATAAACATAAATACGCAAGAAAGAAACAAGAATAAAGATTGCTTGTTTGACTTAATTTCTTGAAAAAAGACATTCCGTCCTGATTCTATTCCAGAACCACGAGCATTTGTTTTAGACTTTGAGAATTCCTTTGTTACAGGAATTTCTCTGCCACAATGGCGACAAACAGTTGCACCTTTCTTTATTTTCTCCGCACAAAATGGACATTTTTCATTTTTGCGAGAAAAAAAGCGAACAATTAAAACTATTGTTAGCACAAAAAATATTAATCCCATATAAAAAAGACCTCCAAATTATTATTGTTTACCAAGTAATCAGCATTTGAAGTACATACTGAGTGCTTGCAAAGAATGCACTACCCTTAAAAGCACAAAAATAATATGTTTTACCAGGTTTCAAGTTATCGAAATTTACCTTATATATTTGAGTCTTTGGTTTATATGACCCAGGTATGTAGCGAACAGTATCTGAGTAACCTAAACATTGCTGATGAAACTTTTCTATATCATCTTCTGTAGAAACCACAGCAAAAGACATTATGTTATAAAAAAGTGCATCACTCACACAATGAATTCCTATGGTATTTGCAGCTTTAGGAACTGTGAATTCCCAATAGTATAGTTCATTGTCTTTTATATAAACTTCTTGTTGCTCTAAAACGGGATCTTTATATGTGCTACTTTTTTCTCCACACTTTGGAGGTTCTGGTAGTAAGTCCAATTCTGACGGATATTTTACACACCAATCTTTATCTGGACGGCATTGTATTTCCTTGCCATTACCAACATACCCATAAACAACATAACCTAAGTTATCAGTCCATGTCGGATCAACCCAAAACCAAACGCCATCATATCGTTGAATCCATAACCACGCATGACATGTGCAATCATAATGAGTTCTAACTTCTTTATAACTATCATCACCGTACGTTTTAACATGAACTCCATTCCACTTTTTTACACCTTCTTTTGCTGGTACAGGAGATGATAACTCGATAATATTCGGGTCATCGGCAGAAACAGCGATAAAAAATTGATTTTTACGCAGTCCTCCATGTGCATAATCCTCCTCAGATGCATTCTCTTTTAAAAATTCATACGCACAGTTAGCATAATCAAAGCAAATGCCATAAAATGTGTCTGTTTTAGTTCGTTCTCCTGATTGTTCAGCCAAATAAGAAGCTATAACTTGAGGAGTATAAAAATCTTCTGGGTCATCTTCAGAAGTTCCTCCAAACTGTGTTGCTGAATATTGCCCTAAACAAGCAGAGTAAACTCCAATAGAATGTATTATATCTGTAAAATTATCAGCAAAAACAGACTTTGCAATAAGCATAATTAAAAAGCAAATGAATACTTTTATATGTTGTATCATAGAGAATCCTCCTTTATAAAGACATAGTTTTTATAAACTTACAGAGCAGGACTGTGAGTTCCCTTGAAGCTTCCCTTTGGGTGTCGTATACATTTGTTCACGACTAATCCAGCTAATGAAGATGCTTTCTGTCCGCAATATTTACAGATGTACTGCGATTTTTCATTTCCCTCATAAAGTTTGTGAGTTCCTTTAAAACTACCATTAGGATGATGAATACATTTTCCCGATGTTAATGCCTGCACTGATAAAAATTTCTGTCCACAGAATTCACAATAGTAAGTTCGCATTGAATTTTCTCCCGTTTACCTTTTCATACAAAGTAAAATCATTCCTTTACTAATTTTAACACATATATTTTTATTTTTCACTAATTTTAGAGCAATTTAAATATAAAAATACATTGTCTATACTTGTTATTAAATGTCATACAAGGAAGACTTTATTTCTAATTTGAAGTATTATCGTAATCAAAAAGGATACTCGCAAGCAAAACTTGCAGAAGAGTGTAATTGTCAACCAGGGACTATAGGCTGCATTGAATGTGGTCGACAATTTCCTTCGTTTGATTTATTATTCAAGATTTCTGATGTGTTAAAAATAAATCCAGCTGATTTATTTTTAAGAAATGCATCGAATTCTATTTTTGAAACAAGAAAAATAATGAAAGAAGATTTTTTATCGTATGTGGGGAATTTTGTAAAAGAGCATTTTTAATCAAAAATAAAATCGCTTTTGAGTACAAGAAATTTTTGTAGCACTAGCAAATCTAAAAAGAGTTGCATCATAACGATATGGAATATACATTCAAAAGTGTTAAGCAACTTGCTTTTTCAGCGATGATTCTATGTTTGGTGCAGTTATACGAGAAGCAAACAGTTGTAAAGACGTTTGAGAAAGATTGCTTATTATAGAATATTCAGAGCTTCAAAAGACGGAAAGACCTTTTCTCCTTCCACGCCTTCTGCCGCGATTCCGCGAACATCGCTGCCATTTTGCAGTTTTAACAATGTACCAGATTTCATAGTAAGTTAATTATAGTACACTTTTGGCATTTTACAAGCATTTCAGTGCAAAAAAGCATTTCTATGCAATAAAACGGAATATCTATGCTTCTAAAATCCTCTCAATCGCCTGCTGTGTGATTTATTAAAATTGATTCATCTTTGTTCATCGTACGTTAATGATATATAAAATGAACTGTGCTAAAATAAAAATATG
>ERZ842401.1624-NODE-1624-length-31694-cov-35.299535_pt1 | contig 31694 bp, 29 predicted proteins | sample MGYA00521270_ERZ842401 | MGnify/ENA primary metagenome ERZ842401 (study PRJEB31892, sample SAMEA3878208) | bioreactor metagenome | biome: Moose rumen | place: Sweden | collected 2011-10 | study: EMG produced TPA metagenomics assembly of the PRJEB12797 data set...
GAGGTTGCGAAGAAGGCGGAGGCCAAGGGCGAGGCCAAGGGCATTGCCAAAGGCCTAGCCAAAGGCATTGCTGAAGGCCTAGCCAAAGGCATTGCTGAAGGCCTAGCCAAAGGCATTGCTGAAGGCGAGGCCAAAGGCCGTGCTGAGGCGGAGGCAGAAGCTGAGGCTAAGTATCAAGCGAAAATGGAAGAGGCGGATGCTCAAGTCAAAGAGGCGGAGGCAAAAATGGAACAACAAAAACAGGAAACTGTCCGACGGATGAAGGCCGATGGCATGCCAGTTGAGCTCATAGCCAAGTATACCGGACTGACAGCCGAGGAGATTGCGCAGCTGTAACCTACACCTTTTATATTAGATCTGCTTACGGCGGGAAAATTGCGGAGCCAAGCAATTTTCCCGCCGATTATTTTGTCAGTTCAAAGCCTTATTTGATTGTCAAACAATGCTCCGCCTGTTATTATATTGCCCTCCCGCAATTGCCAAATAACGCTCCGACTCTTGCCATATAGTCCTCGCGCTCTTGACATTTAGCTTTCGTGCGTTTGTAATTTCAGTTAAATTACAGGATGATTTAACTGAAATTACCGAGTAAAATAAATGAAATTGCTCGGCAATTTAAATTAAATTACAACTGCGCGAAAGCTTTATGGCAAGAGCGCCGCATATATTTGTCAAAAGAATGGTAGATTTTTGTCAAGTCAAACAAAGCCAAAACCATGTTTTACGGGACTTCGATATGGGACTTCGATTTAATTGATAGCAATTTTCCAGCCGATTATTTTGTCAGTTCGGAAAAAGTTCGTATCTTTGCGGCGGAGTTTTCCTGCGTAGGCAGGCGGACACGGCTCAAGGCACGGTGGTGCAGGGCTGCGGACGACTCCGGGACATATAATTGCTCAAACGCCAGTCGAATCAGCACCTCGAAAGAGCTTTAACGGGCAAAACTTAGGAAGGTAGTCTTACGGCACCTGCCCTATATCACAACTAATAAGCTTGCGCTTTTGGCGCGGGTATTTCCATAGTTGTGAGAGGTTGTGCTGAACCTGACTGGCGTATGGCGAATGCCTGCGCATTTTCATTATATATAATGTACGCGAGGCTTCCCAGTTGACGAAGTGAACGCGATTTATTAACATTATAAACAACTAAAAAACTACAACAATGAGAAAACTATTACAATTAACCAAAGTGTTCCTCGTTGCAATACTGCTGGGCGCGGGGACTGGAAATGTGTTGGCAGACGATGTTGCCAGTTACAACTTCAACGACAACACAGCATCGCTGCCATTTTCAATCTCTGACAGTTATGCCATTGGCGGCTCTTATGTGCTTTATGAAGCAGAAGGCTCCGACTATTATGCAAAGTACACCTGCAACAATTCCAACCGTCTTTCTTTGGCCTATTACAGTTTTGCCAGCGGTGTCTCAGATGCATCGACCGTAACGGTAGAGTTTGACTTCTTAGTACATCTCGGAAGTTGGCAGTGTTTAATATCATTGGCTGATGCCAACTACCATACGGTAGCTGATGGTGGCTTTACAGCCAAGAGTAATAGCGGATATGGTACAAATGGTGCCATCTTCAATTTTGGATGTTATCGTGCTTCTGGTAGTAATCACTTCGCCATCAACAGTACGCAGAACAGCAGCCTTGATGAAACTTGTCTTGACACATGGTGCCATGCAAGCATCACTGTCGACAATGTGAACAAGACCGTAGATTATACTATTCAGAATCAAGCCAAGACCTCTACGCTTGCTTCTGCTACAGGGGTCGCTTTTTTGAATGCTTCGGCAATGCGCTGTTCGCAGATAGACATTTATCTCGGTAGCAATACAGACAACTACGCTTACATTGACAATCTTGTGATTACCAAGACCGTGGTTGCCACCAACCACAACTACACAGTAAATGCAGTTGCCGGAGGTGCAACCATCAAACAACTATTAGCAGGAATAGCTGCAGAGTCAAGCGCTTATTCAATCTATATACCAGAAGTCATCAAATACAATGGCAACTACTATGAGTTGGATGACGAAAGCAATGCTAACTTAGACAATTACCTCGCCTCATATACTCTTGGTACTGAAGATGAAATCCAGGAGATTAACTATACGCTCAACCCGTTTGTCATCTATTATGGCGATTGGGAAACAGCATATTCTACTTCAAGCAGTAATTATGGTGTAACAAGCAATCAGAGTAAACTTTCGCAGGGTAAGGGACGTACCATCAACAAAACAGACATAACGATGTCCTTAACATTTACTGCTCCTGTCGCAGGCACTTACCTTGTGGAAATACCATACTTAAATACGAACAGTAGTGCCCGAACCCATATCCTCTACTTGGATGGCACAGAAGAGGCCAATCAGCTTGAAAGCAGGTCAGTTGCCAAGAATGGTGGCTATGGCACTTACAGCGAAGCATTGAGCCTGACAGCTGGTGAACATACCATCTATGTGAAATGTACCTATAATCTCACTGCCGCAATGGACTACCTGAAGGTGACACTTCAAAAAGTTCCTGCCACCGTCGGTGCCAACGGCTATACGACTTTTGCCAGCCCCTATGCCCTTGACCTGACCGATGCCAATCGTCCTGAGGGTTTGAAGGCATACAAAGCTACGCTGACAGGGACAACGCTTACGTTTACGGCACTTAACCAGACCGTCCCCGCTGGCACGGGACTTCTGTTGCTTGGCGAGACGAAAGGTGGAACATATAGCATTCCCGTCGTTGCCGAAGGTACGGCATTAGACAACGCCCTTGTGGGTGTCACTTCGGCAACGCCTCTTCAGAGTACGGTGACAGGCGGTGCTAATGTCTATTACTTCGTGATGAAAAAAGCTGCTTCAGAAAGTGCTCCTTTGAGCTTCGCACCGCTGTCTACGAGCAGTGCTGTGGCCATCCCTGCCGGTAAGGCCTACGTGGCATTGGATACCTCAACCGGTGCACGCACGCTGACCGTCTCGTTCGACGATGAAACCACGGGCCTGAAGGCAATTGACAATGAACAATGGACAATTGACAATCAGGTGTACAATCTGCAGGGTCAGCGTGTAGATGCTCCCTCTAAGGGCCTGTACATTGTGAACGGCAAGAAGGTGCTTGTGAAGTGAACTTTAATGGAAATTTATGAGTAATTTCTGGTAATTAATGTCAAAACAAAAAACATTGAAAGTATGAAAAGGAAAGACTATATACAGCCGGAACTGGCAATTGTGGAAGTGGAGTTGCATCATCTGATGGACACTTCACCTGGTAATGTAGATGTCAATACAGGTGATACCCCAGTAACCGATCCAGATGAAATTGGTTCGCGTGACGACGGCTTCTTCTTCTGATTGATTCCGATACCTTCACTCTACAGCCGCCAGTGTGTGGCTGTAGAGGTTATTATAATTTCATTTTGTTGCTGCTGCAACACGCCCGTGAGGGTGCAGGCAGCGAGTAGTTATTAAAATTAGTATTGTTATAAATGCGATGGCGGCTGTCCGTGATGGATCGCCGCCATTTTTTAGGGCGCATGAAGCAAAGTCCGGGTTTGCACGGAGCAAAGTGCCGGTTTGCACGGAGCAAAGTCCGGGTTTGCACGGAGCAAAGTGCTGGTTTGGACGGAGCAAGCTTCGTGTATGCTATGACTTCAATTTATGCAAATAATCCTTGAAATATTTGTGCGTTTCAATAAAATTGCTTACCTTTGCCCTTGATTTCGTGTAGAATATAGGGGTGAGCACCCTTGATTTCGTGTAATTATTCGATGTGATTAAAACACCGCAGCACACGCTTTTTTGATGTCCAGCAGCCTTGCCAGAAGCGGTTTCTTCTGTCTGGCCACAGACATGTTGTAGCGTGTCTGCATGTTGATGAGCAATTCGGGGTTGATACCAAGGGCTGCCTCCATCATTAGCGCGAAGTCGGTTGTCACCGGACGCTTACCGTTCAGTATCTCATTCAGCTGCGTATAGGGGACAGCCAGCACTTCAGAGAATTTCTTCTGCGAAATGCCCCTTGCTTCCAGCTCCTCTTTGAGCACGTCTCCCGGATGTGTCGTTACTCTGTTCATAATTTCATAAACTTGCAGCTGACGGTGATGCCATCGGCATTGGTGGCGCGGGCCACGTAGAAGCCGGGGGAGAGGTGGGCTACGCTGAGACGTGCCGCCTCGCCGTGCAGGGTGACGGCGGCTCGCTCCACCAGCCGTCCGTCGGCGGTGAAGATGTCGACGGTGGCACTGCCGGTATCGTCGCTCTTGATGAAGAGCTGCTGCGAGCCATAGCGTATGCGGAAGCCGTTGGCCGAGGCGATGAGCTTCTGGATGCCCGAGGGGGTCACCTCCTGCTGTTGCTCGCTGACGGCATAGCTGGTCAGCATGTTCGCCTGGCCGATGGTGGGCACGTTCATGGTGTAAACCTGGGCAGCGCCGTCGGGATAGCGGCCCACGGTGCTGTTGCCGTCGTGTGCGCTGTAGGTCAGGGTGTCTGTCCAGGTACGGCTCTTGTCGCTGAGCAGCAGATAGCCTCCGTTGCCGCTGATCTTGAACGAGGCATGGAGCGCCTGACAGGTGGTAGCCAGCTTGTCGCACCACACCAGCAGGTAGCCGTGTGCCGGAATCTTGGTGTCGGCCTTGGTGCTCTCCTTCGAGATCTGGTATTTCGTAGGCTTGTCGATATTGTCAGACAGGTACATGCCTTCGACGTCGATTTCCGCATCGGTGGTGTTGTAGAGCTCCACCCAGTCGTTCTTCTTGGCGTATTCGTTGATGTAGATGCTGTTGGAACCGCTCACCTCGTTGATGCGCACGGGGTTGATGTGCTGTTCGCGGCGCTCGCTGTCAGTGAGCGGACGGAAGGAGGCCGTGAGGGTGATGTCGGACTCAGGCAGCTGCAGTTCGCTGTCGGTGGAGAGGTAGGTGTCTGCTGACGACTGCTGCACCAGGCGCAGCGAGGCCTCCCAGAGGATGTCTGAGGAGCGTGTGGATTCGTTGTGCACCTCGATGGCGATGGTGTTGCTGCCCTTGCGGAAGAGCGCAGCGGGCAGTTGGAGCGAGCCGCGGTCGGGGTTGCCGTGGGCATAGTGGTTGGCGAAGGAGTCGTAGGTGATGGTGCCCTCGGGCATGTTGTATCGCCCTGCCTCGGTGCCGTTGACGTAGGCCACGAAGCCATCGTCGATGATGTAGTCGAGCCACACCTCGTCGCCGTCGGCAGGTGCCTGACTCAGGTTGACGGTGGTGCGGAAGTAGAAGGCCTGCTTCTGTGTGGTGTAGTCTACCAAGGTGTTGGCAGCCACGTTGGGATTATTGTAGCCCAGCGGAGCATAGCCCTGCTTCCATCCGCTCTCGTTGTAGCTGGGCGACTGCCAGCTGGCGGCATCGAGCGAGCCCTGGTCGTAGTAGCTCCACAGGGCGTTGTTGGCAATGAGTGTGCGCCCCACGGCTGTGGCGCTCTTCCATCCCTGGAAGCTGTAGCCTGCCGGCGCCACGGCCTTGACGACCGCCGGCGTGAAGAGCATGCCGCTGAAGGTGCCTGTGGGCACCTTGGTGTCGTTGACATAGAGCTGTGCCCCCTCGGCATCGCTGCTGAGCACCACCTGATGACGTCTGTCAGATGTGAGGCCGAGCGGCGAGTAGTTGACGAGGTCGTTGGTGGCCGATGCCGGGCGGTTGCTGAGGTTGTTGCGCAGGCTGCTGTATGACGACCAAGCCGACTCGCCGTTGATGGTCATTGCCGGCTGCACATTATTATATACTGTCTCGAGGATGCTGAGTGCACGTGTGCTCTCGCAGGTGCTGCCCCCCATCATGCAGTAGGCATCGATGAAGCGCTGTCTGAAGTCGCTGCTCTGCACCATGTTCTTGAAGAGCGTGACGAAGCGTATGGGCAGTCGCAGACGGTCGGGATAGACGCTGACGGGGTAGCGCTGGTCGAAGGTGTATACCTCCTTCTGGTTGACAAACTGGTTGATGGGGTCGTAGATGGCTCCGTTGAACACGCCGTCGAGGTCGAAGAGCACAAAGCGGTACTTACCACCGTCCTGATGGCGGAAGCCCTTCACGTTGTTCTGCGGCCAGTCCCAGTTGCGCAGGTAGAACTGCAGGGCCATGTAGTTGGCATAGGCATCGACGTCGAGCAGGCTGCGTATCTCCTCGTAGGTCTCGCTGTTAGCCGCATCCGCCGAGAGGTCTACCAGTCGTTCGAAACTCTCTCTCGAGCCGCACATCTGCACATATCCCGAGTCGGGGTCCATCTCGAACTGGTCAATCTCGTCGTCGTCCCATCCGTAGTTGGCATAAACGTAGTGCTTGTTGTTAGGCTCTCGCATGTTGAGCACGCCGATATACTGTCCGTTGATGAACTCGTGCACGGGCTGATACTCCTGGCAGTCGAGGTTGATGCCTGCTGAGGAGACGATGGTCTGCAGGGCGGGGTCTGTGAAGCGGCAGTTGTTGTCGTTGCCGCCATTGCGTATCTGCAGGGTGCGGTTGCGTATGTAGGGCTTGTCGTCGAAGAAGGGGTAGAGCAGGTTTTTCGAGCCTCCCAGTTCTTTGTTGCCCTTGAGCTTAAAGGCCGTGGGTTTCCATTTCCGGCTCCATCCGCCGCACACCTCCAGGTTGACATCCTGAGTGAAGACCTCGTCGCCATTGATGATATAGCTGAAGCTGACGGGCCGCTCCCAGTTCATAAACGTGTTCCATTTCGTGGCGTCGCCATGACCCTCGCGGCCGTTGGTGCCCTTCACCAGCACGCCCAGCATGTCGCTGTAGAAATGGTCGTTGTTGCCGACGACCGACAGCACCGGCAGCGTGTAGTCGCGGTCGCGGAGGATATACGAGCAGGTGGTGACGCGCGATGCCAGACGGTCGGCGGCGAAGAGCCGCAGGCGCAGCATGGTGGTCTGACTGATCTGGAAGATGCCGTCGGTGGAAATCTCACCGTTGTCGAGGGTGGGCAGCGAGCCGTCGGTGGTGTAGCGCAGCGTGGTGCCTGCAGGTATGGTGACGGTAGCCGTGAAGGGGCCGTCGAACAGTCGCGACGGGGTGTCGATGGCAGGCGCAGCCAGTTGGTCGGTGGCATAGGTGGCAGTGGCGTTGGCCTTGTCTGGCGTGGGTGTCGAGGTGAGTCCCCACGTGTTGCCGCCGTCGGTGGTGCGTGCATAGCTGACGCGCTCCATCGCTTTCGGATAGGTCTGGCTGACGAGCAGTCTGCCTTGTGCGTCGCTCAGGTAGACGGTGCCGCCGTCGACATCGAGTTTGAAGGGTGCGTTCTGCGGTGCTATGTCGTTGCTGTCGAACCAGATGACCTTATAGCCCTTGGCGGGCAGCACACCCACGGAGGCGGGCAGTTGCCATTTCGTCAGGTTCGTAGCCTCGTCGCTCAGGCAGAGGCCTGCCAGTTCGATGGCTTTGTCGGTGAGGTTGTACAGTTCCATCCATCCGTCGAAGTTGAAGGCCGGACTGACATATTCGTCAACGTTAGCCGCCATGATTTCGTTGATGACCAGTGAGTTGGCCGATGCCTGGTTGGACACCACGGTGAACGTGATGGTCTGCGACACGCCAGAGCCGTCGGTGGCAGCAGCCGTCACCACAGCCGTGCCCGGGCCTATGGCGGTGACCAGTCCCTCCTGCGTGACGGTGACCACTGCTGCGTCGGAGGTGCTCCAGCGCAGTGCCTTCAGCAGCGCGTTGGCAGGAGTGACGGTGGCATTCACCTGTGCCGTCTCGCCCACGATGAGGTTCTGGCTGCCTGTGTTCAGCTGTATGCTGCTCACGGGTATGGTGCTGCCGCTATGCTCCAGTTTGAAGCGGCTGAAGATGCACCAGTTGCGCGAGGTATAGACATCGTTGGCAATGCCGATGGCGACAGGCGTGTCGGTGTCGGTGACATCGAACTCAAGTGCCGTCTGATAGCCGCCCATGTCGAAGGCTATGGCTGTCGTCTCCATGGTGTTGGGGAAGTAATAGATGCCAAAACGATTCCAGTTGGTGGCATCATCCACCTGGAAGCGCGAGTCGAAATAAGCGGGAACGGTCTGCTGCTGTTCGCCGGCAAAGAGGTAGGCAAAGGCTTCCTCCTCATTATTATAATAATGTAAGTAGGCCGGGTTGGGGTCGCCGTTGCGGTGGAAGGCCTGTGCGCTGAGCCGATAGTGTCCGGCAGGCAGTCCCTTGAGTTCCTGACTGACGCGGAAATAGCCATTGTTCCAATACTCCATGCAGCCGGCCCTGACGGTATAGTTGTTGTTCTCGATGGTCCAGCCGTCGGCTGACTCGAAGTTGGGGTTGGTGATATAGCCTGAGGTGATGTCGGTCCAGGTGCGCGTGTCGGTGGCCGAGGACTCGGTGACGGAAATCTCCTTCACCGCCGTGACGTTCGTCCCGTCGGTGGAGTAGGCGTACAGCTGGGCTGTGCCCGCACCGCGTGCCTTCACCAGTCCGTCCGCACTGACCGTCAGGACAAACGGGTCTGTTGAGTACCATTCCACCTTCTTGACGGTGGTGTTCGACGGCAGGATGGTGGCGGTGGCCTGCATGGTCTGTCCTATGGTCAGCGATGTGCTGGGCACGCTCAGCGTGATGCTCTGGGCAAAGACCTGCGTGAAGGTGCCGTCGTATTCCAGTCGGAAGCGGTCGAACATGGCCCAGTTGTCATTCGCATAGACATAGTCGCTCTTCTTCTTGATGCCTATCACGATGTCGCCATCGGCTTCGAACTCCAGCACGTTGGTATAGCCGTCGTCCCAGAACGAGGCGTTGCCCGAGAGCATGCCGTTGGGGTAGTAGGCGGTGCCGTCGGGACTCCAGCAGTTGTTCCATGTGTTCTCGTCGTAGTGGAAGTCGTAGACGCTCTTCAGCGCCTGCTGGTAGTCGCCGGCAAAGAGCACGACGTCCATGTTCTCGGTGCCCGCAGTGTGCTTGGGGTAGGCCGAGCTGTTGCCGCCGTCGCGGTAAAAGCCCTGTACGGACAGGCGGTATTTGCCTTTTTGCAGTCCTGTCAGTTTCTGGTAGAATTCAAAGTAATAGGAGTTGAACACCTCGAAGCACTCGTAGTTGGTGTTCCATGCATTGGCGGTGCCATATCGGGTCCACCCGTTGCTGCTGTTGTTCTCGAAGTCGGGATTCTGCATGTATACGCTTGTCACGTCAGTCCATTCTGCCTTTGCCGTCGCCGACAGGATGAGCAGCAAGGTGAGTACCATCGAACACTTTTTCATCGTCATAGTTATCTCTGTAGTCTATAGTTAGTAATCGCATGCAAAAGTACGAAAAAAAGCGTTTGCCTTACACCTTATTAATGTTAATTAATACAAATTGTTAGGCGCTTTCGGTTTTTATGAGTACTTTTGCACCTCAAAAAATTGATATATATAATAATAAGGTATAAGGAAAGATGAAAATTTCATTTGATTGCGCCGACAAGATCAATGGCCTGATGACCATCGCCATTGAACAGGCAGACTACCAGGAGGCAGTAGAGAAGAAGTTGAAGGACTATCGTAAGAAGGCCCAGGTGCCCGGTTTCCGTCCGGGCATGGTGCCTATGGGTCTTATCAAGAAACAGTATGGAACGGCCGTGAAGGTCGACGAGGTGAACCGTATCCTGGGCGAGAAGCTCTATGAGTATATCCGTGAGAACAAGATCCAGATGCTGGGTGAGCCCCTTCCCAACGAGGGACAGCAGCCTCAGGACCTGGCCGGCGACGGTCCTTTCGAGTTCGTGTTCGACATAGCCGTGGCTCCCGAGTTCAAGGCCGAGTTGACCAATAAGGACAAGGTGGACTACTATAACATCAAGGTTGATGACAAGCTGCTTGACGATCAGGTGCAGATGTATGCTTCGCAGGCCGGCGAGTTCGTGGAGGCCCAGGAGTGGAGCGGCAACGATACGCTGAAAGGCGACCTGCGTCAGCTGGATGCTGATGGCAACACACTGGAAGGCGGCATCACTACCGAGGGCGGCATGATTATGCCCAGCTACCTGAAAGGTGAGGACGAGAAGAAGAAGTTCGAGGGCTGCAAGCCCGGCGACATTATCACCTTCAATCCCAAGAAGGCCTATCCCGACAACGATGCCGAGGTGGCTGCTCTGCTGAAGGTGCAGAAGGACGATGTGAAGGAGCTGGACAGCGACTTCAGCTTCCAGGTGACCGAGATACGTCATTTCCAGCCTGCCGCTGTCGATGAGAAACTCTTCGAGCGCGTGTTTGGCGAGGGTGTGAAGGACGAGGCCGACTTCCGTCAGCGCATTGCCGACAGTCTGAAGGCTCAGCTGGTGGTCAACAGTGACTATAAGTTCATGCAGGATGTGCGCCAGTATGCCGAGAAGAAGGTAGGCGACCTGCAGTTCCCCGAGGCCCTGCTGAAGCGTGTGATGCTGAACAACAACAAGGACAAGGGAGAGGAGTTTGTCGAGAAGAACTTTGCCGCCTCTATTGCCGAGCTGAAGTGGCACCTTATCAAGGAGCAGCTGGTGGCAGCCACCCAGATCAAGGTGGAGGATGCCGACCTGAAGGCCGTTGCCAAGGAGGCCATCCGTGCCCAGTTTGCCCAGTACGGCATGAGCAACGTGCCCGAGGATGTGCTGGACAACTATGCCGAGGAGCAGCTGAAAAAGCGCGAGAATGTGGAGAACTTCGTTGACCGCGCCGTCGACGTGAAGCTCACTCAGGCCCTGAAGGGCATCGTGAAGTTGAACGAGAAAGAGGTGACCCTCGATGAGTTCAACAAGTTGATGCAACAGGCATAAGTTGGCACTATTATAATTCTTTAACCAAAAAAAAGAGTCGGGATGCTTTGCGTTCCGACTTTTTTTTGTAATTTTGTAGTTAGAAAGCATACGGAGGGAGCAAAGGCCCCTTGTTACCACTATAAAAAACAAAGGAACTATGAACGATTTTAGAAAATATGCAACACAGCATCTCGGCCTGAACGGTCAGGTGCTCGACGATGTAATGCGCTCGGCCCAGGCCCAGTATCTGAACCCCTATATCCTGGAGGAGCGCCAGTTGAACGTGACACAGATGGACGTCTTCAGCCGTCTGATGATGGACCGAATCATCTTCCTCGGCACGCAGATTGACGACTATACTGCCAACACCCTGCAGGCACAGCTGCTCTATCTGGACTCTGTCGATCCCGGCAAGGATATCAGCATCTACATCAACTCCCCCGGCGGCAGCGTCTATGCCGGCTTGGGCATCTACGACACCATGCAGTTCATCTCGAGCGATGTGGCAACCATCTGCACGGGCATGGCTGCTTCGATGGCTGCCGTGCTGCTGGTGGCGGGAGCCGAGGGCAAGCGCTCGGCCCTGACTCACAGTCGCGTGATGATTCACCAGCCTCTTGGCGGTGTGCAGGGTCAGGCCTCGGACATCGAGATTGAAGCGCGAGAGATACAGAAGCTGAAGAAAGAGCTCTATACCATCATTGCCGACCATTCGCACACGGACTACGAGAAAGTGTGGAACGACTCTGACCGTAACTACTGGATGACGGCCGAGGAAGCCAAGGCTTATGGCATGATTGATCAGGTGCTGTCGAAGAAGTGAAGCGAGAAGGATGAAGAAAGCATGTAATTTCTGTGGACGCAGTGAGCGTGAGGTGCGACTGCTGATTACTGGTCTGAATGGCTATATTTGCGAGGACTGTGCCGCACAGGCTTATAAGATTGTGCAGGAGTCGGGCGTAGACAAGACGACGAAGCAGCAGGAAGACTTCACGGTGAAGCAGGTGCCCAAGCCCCGCGAGATTAAGGACTATCTGGACCAGTACGTCATCGGCCAGGACGAGGCCAAGCGTTTTCTCAGCGTGGCTGTCTACAACCACTACAAGCGTTTGCAGCAGCCCAAGGACGACAGGGACGGTGTGGAGATAGAGAAGTCAAATATTATTATGGTGGGATCGACCGGTACGGGCAAGACCCTGCTGGCACGCACCATTGCCAAACTGCTCGACGTGCCGTTCTGCATCGTCGACGCCACGGTGTTCACCGAGGCCGGCTATGTGGGCGAGGATGTGGAGAGCATCCTGAGCCGTCTGCTGCAGGTGGCCAACTACAAGGAAGAGGCCGCCCAGCGCGGCATCGTGTTCATTGACGAGATAGACAAGATTGCCCGCAAGGCCGACAACCCGTCGATTACCCGCGACGTGAGCGGCGAGGGTGTGCAGCAGGGTTTGCTGAAACTGCTTGAAGGCACCATCGTCAACGTACCCCCTCAGGGAGGCCGCAAGCACCCCGACCAGGAGTATATCCACCTGGACACCCGCAATATCCTGTTTATCTGCGGCGGAGCCTTCGACGGCATAGAGCGCAAGATTGCTCAGCGCCTGAACACCCATACCGTGGGTTACAACTCGGTGCAGAACGTGCGTAAGATAGACAAGGACGACCTGATGAAATACGTGCAGCCGCAAGACCTGAAGTCGTTTGGACTGATTCCCGAGATTATCGGCCGACTGCCGGTGCTCACCTATCTGAATCCGCTGGACCGTGATGCGCTGACCCGTATCCTCACCGAACCGAAGAACTCGATTGTGAAACAGTATATCAAGCTGTTCGACATGGACGGCGTCAAACTGACGTTTGAGCCCGAGGCACTGCAATACATCGTGGACAAGGCCGTAGAGTATAAACTCGGTGCCCGCGGCCTGCGCTCCATCGTGGAGAGCATCATGATGGATGCAATGTTCGAGGTGCCCTCGAAGAAGGTGAAGACCTTTGCCGTGACTGCCGAATATGCCAAAGAACAACTGGAGAAGAGCAATACCCTTGGATCTATGAATTAAGAACACAACAGCCTATGACGAAAGAAAAGAAAAATCTGACCGATGCCCTGAAGCGCTATTTCGGCTTCGACACCTTCAAGGGCGACCAGGAGGCAATCATACGCAACCTGCTTGATGGGCACGACACCTTTGTGCTGATGCCCACTGGCGGCGGCAAGTCGCTGTGCTATCAGTTGCCTTCGCTGTTGATGGACGGCGTGGCCATCGTGATATCCCCCCTTATCGCCCTGATGAAAAACCAAGTGGACTTTATCGCCCATCTGAGCGAACAGGAGGGTACGGCCCATTTTCTGAACTCATCGCTCAACAAGGCGGCCATCGATCAGGTGAAGTCGGATATACGGGCGGGCAAGACGAAGTTGCTCTATGTGGCACCCGAGTCGCTCACCAAGGAAGATAACGTGGAGTTTCTGAAGACGGTGAAGATCTCGTTCTATGCCGTCGACGAGGCACACTGTATCTCGGAGTGGGGACACGACTTCCGTCCGGAGTACCGTCGTATCCGTCCGATTATCAACGAGATAGGTCAGGCACCTGTCATTGCCCTCACGGCAACGGCTACCGACAAGGTGCGCACCGATATCAAGAAGAGCCTGGGCATTCTCGATGCCACTGAGTATAAGAGCTCGTTCAACCGTCCTAACCTCTACTACGAGGTGCGTCCGAAGACCAAGGATATCGACAAGGATATTGTGCGCTTCATCAAGCAGCATCCCGGCAAGAGCGGCATCATCTACTGCCTGTCGCGCAAGAAGGTGGAGGACCTGGCCGAGGTGCTGCGTGCCAACGACATCAAGGCGCAGTGCTATCATGCCGGGCTTGACAGCGGTACACGTTCGCAGACGCAGGATGACTTCCTGATGGAGAAGATCGACGTCATCGTGGCAACCATCGCCTTCGGCATGGGCATCGACAAACCCGACGTGCGCTTCGTGATCCATTACGACATCCCCAAGAGTCTGGAAGGCTATTATCAAGAGACAGGCCGTGCCGGTCGTGATGGCGGTGAAGGTATCTGCGTGGCCTTCTATAGCTATAAGGACCTGCAGAAGCTGGATAAGTTTATGGAGGGCAAACCCGTAGCCGAGCAGGACATAGGCCGTCAGCTGTTGCAGGAGACGGCAGCCTATGCCGAGACCTCTGTTTGTCGGCGTAAGATGCTGCTCCACTATTTCGGTGAACAGTACGACAAGGACAACTGCGGCAACTGCGACAACTGTCTGCATCCGGGTACGAAGATCGATGCCCGCAACCAGCTGGTCATCGTCTTGAAGGCAGTGCTGGCCGTCAAGGAGAACTTCCGCAGCGACTACGTCATCGACTTCATCACCGGTCGCGACACCGATGAGATTATCGCTCATAAGCACCAGGAACTGGAGGAGTTCGGCTCGGGCGAGGACGAAGACGGCAAGATATGGAACCCCGTCATCCGCCAGGCACTTATTGCCGGCTACCTGAAGAAGGAGGTCGAGAACTACGGCCTGCTTAAGGTGACCAGCGCCGGAAAGAAGTTCATCAAGAGTCCGAAGACCTTCATGGTGGTCGAAGACCATGAGTTCAGCGAAGACGAGGAGCCCATGAACATGGAGGGAGGCACCAGCGCCCTTGACCCCACGCTGTCAGCCATGCTCCACGACCTGCGCAAGAAGTGGTCGCGCAAGCTGGAGCGCCCGCCCTATGTCATCTTCCAGGATGTGTCGCTCGAGCAGATGGCTACCGAATATCCCGTCACGCTCGAGGAACTGAAGAACATACAGGGTGTGGGCGACGGTAAGACGCGCCAGCCCTATGCCAAGGAGTTTGTCGACCTGATTAAGCGCTATTGCGATGAGAACGAGATAGAGCGGCAGAGTGACCTGCGTGTGCGTACCAAGGCCAAGGACTCGATGCGCAAGCTGAAGATTCTGCAGAACATTGACCGCCGTATCGCCCTCGATGATATTGCCAATGCACTGGGTATCGACTTCGAGGAACTGCTCGACGAGCTGGAGGGCATCGTGCTCTATAGCGGCAACAAGATCAATATCGACTATTTCCTCAACGAGATTATGGATCCCGATGATATTGCCGATATCTACGACTATTTCGCCGACCAGGAGACCGATGACCTTGAGGCTGCCTACGACGAACTGGGAGCCGACTTCTCGGAGAACGAGATACGGCTGGTGCGCATAAAGTTCATCAGTGATATGGCCAACTAAGGGTGAACATTGAACCGATAGCATACTTCCATTCGCCGTTGACGTCGAAGTTCGGCATTCCGCGGCAGAGCGGCCTGATGGACGACCTGCCCGGAACCATTGTCTTTGAGCCTGCCTACCGGCGCGAGGAGGCGGTGCGCGGGCTGGAGCAGTTCGACTACCTGTGGCTCATCTGGGAGTTTAGTGCCAATCGTCCAGACAAAAATCTTACCTCTCACCTCTCACCACTTACCTCTCACCTCTCACCTCATACCTCTAAATTAACCGTCCGGCCACCCCGCTTGGGTGGTAACGAACGGGTGGGGGTGTTTGCCTCGCGTTCTCCTTTCCGTCCCAACCGCTTGGGGCTCTCGTGCGTATATATTAATAAGGTGGAGCTGACTGCGCACGACGGTCCTGTGATTCATGTCAGGGGAGCTGACCTGATGGACGGCACGCCCATCTACGACATCAAGCCCTACGTGGTCTATGCCGACAGTCACCCGGAGGCACGCAGCGGATTTGTTGACACCACATCGTGGCAGCCCCTGCAGGTGGAGATACCTGAGTCGCTGGATGTCCTGTTCAGTGAAGCGGAACGGAAAGGACTGCGGCAGGTGCTGGCCCAGGATCCCCGTCCTCGCTATCACGATGATGCAGAGCGCATCTACGGCATGCCTTTCGCCGGCCGTGATGTGCGCTTCCGTGTGAGTGGCGGTGTGCTGCGGGTGGTGGAAATCAATTGAACCTGATGACAACCTGCTGGAAGCCCATGGCGCTGAGCATCTGTCGCATCTGGACTTCAGCCATCTGTCGGGCGCTGGCTCTGTTGGCCGGTGTCAGGTTGCGTGTCAGCATCTTCTGTCGCGCACGCTCATAGAGGGCGTTGCGGTCTTTGCCTGTCCAGTGGCCGCTTTCGTAGAACGAGCGTGTGCGGGCCTCGTCGATGAAATTTGTGTCGAGCAGGGTGATGTCGGGCACTGTCAGTATCAGAGTGTCACCGCTGGTGCTCACCTGGCGTTCATCGGTCTGGCTGAGGTCCAGTCCCAAACGTAGCGTGCCGTAGTAGATGCGTACCAGATGGTCGTCGGAGAAGAAGCCGCGTCGCATGGTGTCGACCATCTCCTCGGTGTTGATGGCAAGGAACTCCCATTGTCCGATGTCGCGGATGCTCTGTATCTGCGTGGCTGTCATGTAGACCTCGGTGGTCTCACTGATGCCGACGCTGGGAGTCGTATCCCTCACTTTGTCGATGAAGAAACAGATGACGGTGACTGCCGCGATGAGCAGCAGCACGGCGATGACGGCCATCCCGCCGCAGGTGTTGAGCCTTTTCTTGTCGTATTCCATAGCAGTTCAGTCGAGTTGTCGCGTCAGACTGCCTGGCTGGTAGTCGCTGCGGAAGTGAATGGTGATGTGCTGTTCGTCGAAGCCCATCTGGCTGATGAGGGGGATGAGTATGCGGGCGGCGCTGAACTGGGCGGCCCGCTCAATGCCCAGCGATGGGATGTCGTCGATGATGGCCTGTCGGCCCTGTGCCTCGAAGGCGGTCATCTCCTGGTCGGAAAACTGGTCGCGGAAGCCTGTGACAAAGGTCTTGACGCCCTCCTGGTCTATCTTGGTACTGGTGAGCATCACCTGCGGGTCGGGCAGGGTGATGCTGATGCGTTCGCCCTGGCGTTCAACATTGTCTTCCGAAAACTGACTGAAGTCGATGTAGCCCTTTAGCGTGGCATCGATGGGGATGATGACCTTCCTGTCGCCGAAGATATCGAGCCCGAAGGAGAATCCCGGCACCTGCACCTGTCTGTTCGACTCGCAAGCCACTATCTTGTGTACGCGATACTCGGTGGTGTAAAGTCGTGAACACTGCTGTATCTGTGTTGTCAGCAGGCGCAGCGTGTCGGTTTGGCCGACGGCATCATCCTCGGCAGACTCTCTGCCCGAACAGGCTGTGAGGGTCAGCAGGAGCAGAAAGGCTTGTATCACTCTTGTTTTCATTTGTTGTATGTGTTCTGGTTTGCAAAAATACAAAAAAAAGCGCATACAAATCATAAAAAGCAGATTTTTTTGCCTTTTGATTAAACTTCTGGCCTCCGATTGCGTCAGAAAGACAGTTGCAACGCAAAAATAAAAACAAAAGTTTAACTTAAAGCACAAAGGAAAAATGAAAAAGATAGTAATGACATTGATTGCAGCGATGGCCATCAGCGCCAGCGCAATGGCACAGGACACGAACGATAAGCAGGAGCGTAAGCCCCTTGACCAGAAAGAGATGATAAAGCAGCGTACTGACGAGACCGTGAAGAAGTACGGCCTGAACGAGGAACAGGCTGCGAAGTTGCTTGACCTGAACACCCGCTATGCCGATAAGATGGGCCCGATGATGGGTGGCGGTCCCCGTGGGGGAAAGGGCGGACGGCGTCCGCAGATGGGCGAGCGTCCGCAGCGACAGGAGGGTGACACGGTGAAGCACCAGCGCAGAGCCCGTCCGGAGATGGGTGGCAACCGTGAGGAGATGAAGAAGAACTTCGAGGCCTACGATGCTGAGCTGAAGACGATTATGACCGAAGAGCAGTATAATACCTATAAGAAGGACATGCAGAACCGCCGCCAGGGTATGGGCGGCCGAGGCCCACGCCAACACAAAGACAACGAGAATAAAGATTAAATTTTTTTAGGATGAACGCCCACTATCAGAAAATAGTGGGCGTTTTTTGATGTCGTGTCATTTTTTTTTCGTACCTTTGCAAAGAAAACAGCGCAAGTGACATTGCCTTAACAAAAACGATGAAACGATTACTACCTTTTATCCTGGTTCTCGGCCTGTTGTCGCTGGGGGCTTGTAAAGAGAAGAAACAGTCGGCCGATATCATTACGACCAAGTACATACCTAAGCAGCCGCAGGCACCGATTGCCATGCCAGCCGACAGGCAGACGACGCAAGTGAAGTGGCAGGGAGCCATGTATGCTGTGACGGTAGACCGTATGCCGGCCGACAGTCTGTCGATGGTGAAGGACGACTCCGGACAGGAGTATATCGATAACCAGATAGAGGTGACCATCGCCCGTCACGACGGCTCTGTCTTCTTCCGCAGGATGTTTACCAAGGCCTCATTTGTGTCGTACGTGGATGCTCCCTTCCCAAAGAGTGGCATCCTGGCTGGCATCAGGTACGATGAGGTGGATGACGGAAAACTGGAGTTTTCAGTGGTCGTTGCTCTTCCCGATGCCGTCGACGATGTGTTTATCCCGTTGGAAATGACTATCGACAGGCAGGGCGTCATTCAGATTAGTCGTGATGATGATATGGACATGCTCGACTATCAGTCTGACGATGATGACAGCGACGAAGCGTAGAACGCCTGCCACTGACAGCTCAGGTCGGTCATCTTCTGGAAGATAAGATTGGCTCCCGCTGATGTCAGTGCCTCGTCGGGCAGGGGTCCAGTGTTGACGGCAATGGTAAAGATGTGTGCTGCCACGCCGGCCTTCACGCCGAGAGGGGCATTTTCCACGACGATGGCTTCCCAGGGATTCCGGTTGCCTGCCTTCTGCAGCCCCATCAGATAGGGGTCGGGATTGGGCTTGCCGCGCTTTACGTCGTAGGCGGTCACGATGTGGCTTTCGTCCAGATAACTGCCAAAATCCTTCAGCAACCTATTGATCAGTGGACGCTGTCCGCTGCCTGTCACCACGCCGATGGTCAGTCCGCAGGCGTGTATCTGTGCCATCAGGTCTAGGATGCCTGGCATCACCCTCGTTTCGGGCATCAGGTGAAACTGGCGTGTCTTCTCGTCGTACATCCGTTGGGCCTCGGCCTCATCGATGTCGCGCCCCTGTTGTTGCTTCACCATCAGCCGGATGGTGTCCACACCGCGTGCCCCTTCGGTGGCATAGGCGTCCAAGGCGCTCATGTGGATGCCGAAGGCAGCCATCGACCGCTGCCACGCCACCGCATGATGAGGCATCGAGTCATAGAGCACACCGTCCATATCGAAAAGCACGGCCTTGGGGCGAAGTGCCTCAAAGCCGTGTTTTTCTAAGTATTCCTGGATTTCTTTCTTCATTTTCTAGTCATACTAGTTCTACTAGTCATACTAGCCCTACTAGTTCACTTTTCTCTTTCCAGGCGCTCCTTGATAGCCTTGCTATCTGCCTCGTAGCCGGGCTTGTCGAGCAGGGCAAACATATTCTTCTTGTAGGCCTCTACACCGGGCTGGTTGAAGGGGTTCACGCCCAGCACGTTGCCGCTGATGCCGCAACCTATCTCGAAGAAGTAGATGAGCTGACCGATGTAGTATTCATTGAGCTTGGGAACGCTGATGCGGATGTTGGGCACGCCACCGTCCACGTGAGCCAGACGGGTACCCAGCTCAGCCATCTTGTTCACCTCGTCCACGCGCTTGCCAGCCAGGAAGTTCAGACCGTCCAGGTTCTCCTCGTCGCTGGGGAAGAGCAGTTTCTTCTCGGGCTCCTCAATCGAGATGACCGTCTCGAAGATGGTGCGCTCGCCGTCCTGAATCCACTGACCCATAGAGTGCAGGTCGGTGGTGAAGTCAACGCTGGCGGGGAAGATACCCTTCTTGTCCTTACCCTCACTCTCTCCGTAGAGCTGTTTCCACCACTCGCTGACGAAGTGCAGCTTGGGCTGGTAGTTCACCATGATCTCAATCTTCTTACCGCTCTGGTACAGACCATTGCGTACGGCAGCATACTGAGCGGCGAGGTTCTCTGCGAAGGGCACATCCTTGCCGCAAGCCTTCTCCATATCCTGGGCACCAGCCACCAACTGCTTGATATCGAAGCCGGCACAGGCGATGGGCAGCAGGCCGACGGGAGTCAGCACAGAGAAGCGACCGCCCACGTTGTCGGGAATGATAAAGCTCTTGTAACCCTCCTTGTCGGCACAGGTACGGGCTGCACCGCGCTTGGCGTCGGTCACGGCCACAATCACCTTCTTGGCCTCCTCCTTGCCGCGCTGGGCCTCACACTGCTTCTTCAGCAGACGGAAGGTCAGGGCCGTCTCGGTGGTGGTGCCAGACTTTGAGATATTGATGACGCCGAACTTCTTATCCTTCAGGTATTCGGTCATCTCGAAGAGATAATCCTCGCCGATGTTGTTGCCTGCAAAGAGAATAGTGGGGTTCTTTCCGTCCTGGATGAGCCAGCCGAAGCTGTTGCTCAGGGCTTCGATCACGGCGCGGGCACCCAGATAGCTGCCGCCGATGCCGGCTACTACCACCACCTCGCAGTTCTGGCGCAGCACGTCGGCGCAGGCCTGAATCTCAGCGATGAAAGCAGGCGTGATAGAGGAGGGCAGATGCAGCCATCCCAGAAAGTCGTTACTAGGGCAAGTGCCGTTCTCAAGGGCTTCCTGTGCTGCCTTCACCTTTGGCTCGAAAGCAGCCACAGCGCCTTCTGCCAGGAAGCAGGAGGCCTTCGTAATGTCAAGACTGATATTCTTCATAAAAATAATGTTTGGTTAGTTTATTTTCTGTCAAAATCGTTGCAAAGATACAAAATAATCTGTGAGTCTGCAAACTCTTTGGATATTTTTTTGTACCTTTGCCCGCAAATTTGTGCAAGAGACGAAACAGAGCGTAAGAATGAAGCCAGTGAACATAGCCATATTTGTGTCGGGCGGAGGCACAAACTGTGAGAATATCATCCGCTACTTTCAAGGTTCCGACCAAGTGAAGACCGCTTTGGTGGTGAGTAACAAGCAAGAGGCCTACGCCTTGGTGCGGGCAGCGAATCTGGGTGTGCCTACAGCCGTTCTGCCTAAGACCGAGCTGAACGATGCTGCGGTAACGTTGCCTTTGCTGCAGAAATACGGCATTGACTTTATCGTGCTGGCAGGCTTCTTGCCGCTGATTCCTGATTTCCTGATTGAGGCTTTCCCGCATCGCATCGTCAATATCCATCCGTCGCTATTGCCAAAATATGGCGGCAAGGGCATGTGGGGACATCATGTGCACGAGGCAGTGAAAGCTGCCGGTGAGACGGAAACGGGCATGACGGTTCACTGGGTGACGTCTGTCTGCGACGGTGGCGACATCATCGTGCAGTATAAGGTTGCGCTGTCGCCTGATGATACGGCGGACGACATCGCCGCGAAGGAGCATCAACTGGAGATGGAATACTTCCCGAAGGTCATCGAACAGTTGCTGGAGGGTTTATAATATCAAGAAAGGAGGAACAAGAATGGAAGATGATGATGTGTTGGTACCGTGGTATGCCCCTGGTAAGAACTTTTTCAAAAAGGGAGACATGTTCCATTACACGGAGCATTTCTATGAGTTGTACGCCAAGGAGCATGATCCGAAACTGAAGGCAGAAAAGAAGGAGAAACCGAAACCGGCCGTGGTCAAGGCTTCCGTGGAGGAACGCAGGCAGATCGTCGACAGACACGTGCCCGACTTCGGATGGGCTGTCAATGTCTTTCCCAAGATGGAACATGCCGAAGTGGCTGCCACGGCACGTCTGGCACTGCGGGGTGAGCGACCTTTCAAACTGAGCGACGAAGGGGCTACGGCCATGCTGCTGCCATGGTTTACGGCCAGCGTGCAGCAGGGTCTTACCGATGTGGCTTTTGTGCTCAAGTATCAACTGGACATACCAGGCCTGTGGGCCGACAGGGAAGAGTCGGCTGTGTTGTGCTGGTATCAGTCAGGTGCCGTCAGCAAACTTATCATCCAGTTGGCAGGGGGGCTGCAGTATAAGGAGCAGCCTTTGTCCGTGGGAACCCTGCGCAAACCGGTATGTGAGGACAACCTCAACGCTTTCCGTGAGGCTCTCTTGGATATCGCTTCTGTGGCATGTGCTGATTGGTGGGCAAACTCCTTCATGGATGCTATGCGTATCCTGGAGTCACCGCATTGTACATACGATGAGAAGAAGCAGGGCTTCTATTTGCCGGAACCTTATTATAAATACCTGCTGGCTGTGCGCAACACCCGACTGGGAGGCGGTATGGGCTCGTGGTACGACTTGCCCAACATGGGTACGCCTGATTTCCGCATAGCCACCCACCAGTTGGAGTACGAGAAATGCCGCGCCCTGCTCTATGCCGTCAACAACTGCTAAAACGCTTTCAAGCCTATGAACTATCAACTCTATCCTGTTAGGAAACGTGACTTGGACAAACCGCTTTATCTCTTAGTAAAAGCGGCCGTGCTGACGCACTCGTATGAGGTGATGATGGCCTATTTCCCGGAGTTTGATGAGGAGGCCACGCCCGACCTCAAGCAACTGTTCTTCAATCATGCCAATCAGAGGTGCTACCTGGTTTTCCCGTCATGCCATAGGCAGTTCCGCCTTTTCCCACCGGAGGTGACCTGTCACCATGCCATCATCGTCGTTTATGATAAGGACACTACAAAGATGTCGGGCTACTACACGCTTGACAAGCAGGAAACGGTCAATGGACAACCGTTAGGGCTGAATTGGCACGCTTGGAAGTCGGCTGACGTGCCTGCCCCGGTATTCCCGCATAATACATACGAACTGCTTCAGGCCGTCCTACAGGTGATGCAGATATTGGAGGCACACGACTTGGCTTCCTGTGAGTGGCACGAACGGCTGTCCTCTGTCTGCGAATTGCTGGAGAACGATGGCGACAAGATGCATATCCTCCACAATGGGGGGCTTTATGACCACAACTCCCTTAGGCAGTTCCTGAAGGAACAGGGATTGGAGCAGCCGTCGGTAGCAGAAGCCCTCGGCGAGTTGGTGTCGCAGTTGGAGCATTATGCCATGTATGCCGTCAGCGTCGCTCGCCTGATTGACCGCCATGCGAACTATATCTATCGGAGAGTATGAATCGCACAGACAATAACATCAGGAACGATGAGCGTGCCAGGAACAACTGGCGCGTCATCCGTCGTGTAGCCATCTATACCTTGAGCATCCTTGCCGTTGTGCTGATTGGTGCCTGGCTCGTCTATCTCTACAAGGGAACGGCTGTCTTCATCGGCGGCGGTGCCATTGGTGTGATCACCTATCAGGTCATGCGCCTCTCTGGCGATTATGAGCATCTGCATCCCGACTGGTTCCGGCGTTGCCTGCTGTTCTTTGCCATTTTCGCCGTCTGGGGCTTCGTGTTTCTGGGGCGGTGGCTGGGATTCATGGTTTACGACCTGACTGGTGGCATCATAGGGCCTGGCTATTTGCTCCTGATGGTGATTGTGCTGATGACGGTTCTCTTTTTTGGGGCTTTGCGAGGCCGTCGCAGAGCCGGCAGCGAGAAGGCGGCACGTCCGTATTCATTCCTGATAGTACTGGCAATCATCATTCTTATCGGTCAACTGCTGGGATCTATAGTCGCAGGACAAAATATTGCCAACAGGGAATGGGAGCAAAGCCTGCAGTCAAGTGTCTTACTTAATCAGTCGTCGTTATGAGCAATACCAACAATGAACTCCTGCCTCTGTGGTACAAGGAAGGCAGATTTCCGCTGTTCCCCATCCGCCGTGCCGATGCCGACATGCTGTTGTATAACTGTGTGTGGGATGTGGCAATCGCTTCGGATTATGGTAACTTCTTCAGTTCTGTGACCACTCCCAATTTCAGATTAAAGGATGTCAAACTGGAAGACATCAGTTTCCTGTTGATATTCCCCGGCGATGATCCGTCGAACAGTTATTCCCCGCCCATTCTGGGGATGCCCTATTACGTTGGTGTCTATGGGGTGTACTATGGTCCTTTTGATCTTGAGGAAGATGACCTCCCCAGCCTCTATTATTGTTTCCGTCCAGAATGGGCACTTGATGGCAGTGGGGATGTCAACTATATCAATATAGGCGGCAGCGACAATGGCTTGCCTTCCAATCCGGACAATACTGCGGAACTGCAGCAGGCCATCCGTCTGCTGCTGGATTTCCTCCGCGACCATCCTGCCGATACAGGTTCCTGGGTTGAGCGTTTGAACCTGACGCTGCAGATGTTGGCCGAACGGGCCAATCCGTTTCATATCCTGCACAATGCCGGTCTCTATGACATCGATGCGCTGTGGACGCTTCTGCTGGACGCGGGGTTGGCAGGGCAGGAGTTGCTGAAGGTGAGCACCGGCATGACGCGGCAACTGCATCGCTATGCGATGAGAGTGGTGAATGTCAGATGAGTTACAACATCACCATATTGATAGTCTTTTCCCTGGCATTGCTGAGTGTCACGGTGCATCTGGTGTGTGGCGTGCTGTTGCTGTGGAAACGACGGGAGATGCCCGACCGTTCGCGCACCATCCTTGCGCTGCCCTGGCTGTTGGCTGTGGCGGTATTTGCCAACAAGATGCTGATGCTGGCTTTGCATCCTGAGGGTAATGCTACGATGGAGGTGTTGTCGCCGCTGATTATCTTCACCACGCCTGTCCCGCAGTTGTTGCTGCTGGCCTATCCCGTTGAGGTGATGCGCCCCCGATGGATGACTTTTCGGGTCACCTGCATAACCGCGTGGATTAACCGAAAATCTTGACCAGTCTGAAGATAAAGAATTTCTTGTCAATAACACCTCTTAGCTGAGCCCTGAAGTCCTTGATTTTTGCATTCAGCGATTCAGCAGAAGCGTTGGTTGACCTGTTCACAAAATAGTTGAGTATTTCGTCTTCCCTGTCGTACATGGCTGCGGCTATGTCATTGAAGGCTTTGTTATCAAACTCGCTCACTTTGGCGTACCACTTCTTGATGCTCTTACGTCCGGCTTCCTTGTCGCACTTCTGGGCAAAGATCATCCTCAGAGAGTGTGTCAGGCTGTACGCCATCTCTATGTCAGGGTACAGTTCAAAGAGTATCTCCGTACGTTCCCTTTGGCTTGGTTCCCTTCACAATGGCCACGAGGCATCCCTTTCGCCCGTGAGCCTCCTTGTATGAACGCTCGAAATTATCGCCATTGATGTGATAGTCTTTCTCAAACGAACGGGCCGTTATAGGGAGCGTCTCCAAACGCTTCTTTTAAAAAATCCGCCAGTTCCTTTGAACAGCGGGTGGATTCCTGTATGAAGTCAAACTCAGACATGACATTGTGGTTTTCTGTGTCAAGCCAGCGACGGCGACGCACATGCAGTAGCACCTCCTGACCACGTATAGGAAAGTCATGGAAGGTCTTGGCGGGAGTAAACCCGTTTGGACGCAAATCTTCACGATTGTCAGGTGTCAACTCATTCTCGTCAAGATACAGATGGATAACGTTCACAGGACTCTCATCTGACTCCGTATCTTGTGTAGCAGTATTCTTCTTGGGCTTCACCTCAACATTGGTCAGTTCAAACCATTCCAACATATGTGTTGGCAACAAGCATTCGGCAAGTATTTCGTATTGTGGATTCATTGTGATATCTCGTTTCTTATAAGAACGAAAAACATCACACTTTTAGTGTACACTCACACGTGGTTATGCAGGTGACCCGGTAAAGAGAAAAGAAGAGGACTACTTCATTTCATTGAACATGGTGATTTCCGTATCAAACAGTTTGATAATCTCCTCAAGGTGTGGGTTACTGCGCTGCACGATGAAAGCCACGTATTCCGTGCGGGGCTTACCCTCATCGTCAACACCATTCACCTCAGTGGTACGGATTACATAGTGCTTTTGCTGTTCGGCACCATTGAACCAGCGCAGGAAGAGTCGTGCACGCTGAGCCTGTTGGTTGTCATCAGTGCTGCACATGTAGAGCAAAATGTCAGGGTTCTGGCGGAAAAACTCCTCGATAATACAGATAACCGTCTGAGCAATCTTCTGGTCGCCAGGCGAACTGACATGGTTCATGTTCGACAAATTGAACCAATAGGCAGTATAATATGGGTTTGCGTCATCATCGAACGTTATGGAATACTCAACACCATAGTCGGTGAAAAAAACTATTGCCCCATCCTCGTCGTAAGCCACGAAGTAGGGTGCGCGGTCATTGATACTATCAACGTTAAGTCTGTTCATGGCCTATATCCATTCAAGGTCATAATACCCCGACTCGGCTGCTTCCTTCTTGCGGCGCTGACGTTCTGCGAACTTTTCTTCTGCTTCCTTCTGGCGTCTTGCCTTAATCTGACGGCCACGCTCCAGCAGCGCAAGGAAATCCTCGCGCGTCCAACCTTTCTTTATAGTCTCATTTGCTGTCATAATCCTAACTTATTTGGTTTCTGCGTGCAAAGTTAAGAAAAATATTCGATAATAACTCTATAATATTCAAAAAATAATGAAAACTTTTTTAGTTCTCTACACCTCTTTCTCCTTTAGGTAGTTGGCAAAAATCCTTGCGGCACTCTCAACCTTGGCGGCGCAGGGCCTTGTCTTATAGTATTCAGCCGTACGCGCTGAGGCTACATAGCTGTTATGCGCCTTCTCATATCCCTTGATGCCAAGGATCTCGGCACAGATGAGGCTGCCGTTTTCTTCCTTTGACTTCGCCAAGAGGTCCTGCACGACCTTATAGCAGGCCGACTTGCCCTCACGGTCGCTGCCATCGGTCTGACCGCAGTCGAGGCCTACGAGCATGACGATGCCAGAGACTGCACCGCACATCATTCTTAATCTGCCCACGCCACCGCCGAAGCCAGCGGCAATACGCTTGGCCATTGTCTCGTCGAGACCATAAAGGTCGGAAAAGGCTGCCACCACACTTTGGCAGCAGCCATATCCGGCCATGAAATTATCGACTGCGCGAGCTACGCGCGCATCCAATTCCTGATCAGTCATTTCAAAAAGAAATTCTAAAAAAATAAAGGAAAGAAATTATTCCTCTGTCTTTTCTGCCTTGAAGTTCTCGAGGTCCTCAACCTGGAATGCCTTGATGTATGCGCTCTTACCGTATACATCCTCCTCGGTCATGCGAACATAAACCTGAGCACTCTTAGCGAACAGCTCGGGAGCCTTGGCAGCATCGCGGATGATGAGCAGCGACATAACCAGCTCGGCAGTCATGTCGTAGAGACGACGAGCCAGGAAGTCCTGAGCATCCTGATTCTCGAGAGCCTTCACTGCAGCGAGAGCCTCCTCGTAAACAGGAATCAGCTTCTCTACGCGAGCCTTCAAATCAGCATTAGCCTCTGCAGGCAGGGCTGCGAACATCTCCTTGATGTTGTTCAGCATCGTGCCGTTGGTGATGTAGCGGATAGCGGCAACGACCTGAAGCTGAGTGGTACCCTCGTAGATAGAGAAGATACGGGCATCGCGGAACAAACGCTGGCTCTTGTACTCCATGATGAAACCTGAACCACCGTGGATGCTGATAGCATCGTAAGCGTTCTGGTTGGCGTACTCAGAGTTCATACCCTTAGCAAGTGGAGTGAAGGCATCAGCCAGACGCTGGTACTTCTTCAGCTCCTGCTTCTCCTCAGGCTCCAACTTGCGGTCGCGCTCGATGTCCTCGAGACATTTGTACACGTCAACGTAGCAAGCTGTCTCGTAAAGCAGAGAACGACCAGCATCAAGCTTGGCCTTCATGCGGCTGAGCATATCGTAGACAGCGGGGAAGTTGATGATCTTGTCACCAAACTGCTGACGCTCCTTAGCGTAAGCCAGTCCCTCGTTGTAAGCCTCCTGCTCAACACCTACACTCTGTGCGGCGATACCCAGACGGGCACCGTTCATCAGCGCCATCACGTACTTGATAAGTCCCAGACGTGTGCTTCCGCAGAGTTCTGCCTTGGCGTTCTTATAGGTCAGCTCACAGGTAGGTGAACCATGGATACCGAGTTTGTGCTCAATGTGACGAACATTCACACCGCCCTGACGCTTGTCGTAGATGAACATAGACAGACCACGTCCGTCCTTTGTGCCCTCCTCAGAACGAGCCAGCACGAGGTGGATGTCGCTATCACCATTGGTGATGAAACGCTTCACACCATTCAGTCGCCAGCAGTTCTCCTTCTCGTCGAAGGTGGCTTTCAGCATGACGCGCTGCAGGTCGGAACCAGCATCAGGCTCTGTGAGGTCCATAGACATGCCCTCACCAGCGCAAACGCGGGGGATGTACTTCTGGCGCTGCTCCTCGCTACCGAACTCATAGAGTGTGTCGATACAGCTCTGCAGGCTCCAGATGTTCTGGAAACCGGCATCGGCAGAAGAAATCATCTCAGAGAGCATAGAGAACACAGCGTTAGGCAGGTTCAGACCGCCGTAACGACGAGGCATACTTACACCCCACAGACCAGCCTTGCGGGTGGCGTCGAGGTTCTCGTAAGTCTTAGAGGCGTAGATCATACGTCCGTTCTCGAGGTGTGGACCTTCCAGGTCAACGCTCTCAGAGTTAGGCTCGATGATGTTGGCAGCCACGTCGCCAGTGATGTCGAGAATCTGCTTGTAGTTCTCGATGGCATCGCCCAGGTCAACGGGAGCGTAGTCATATTCTTTCGCATCAGCGAAACCCTTTTCTTTCAGCTCGACGATACGAGCCATCAGGGGGTGGTTCAAGTAGAACCCGATCTCAGGATGGTCAGAAAAGTAATTTGCCATAATATCTTTTTTTTATGAAAGAAATTGGAATAATGAGAATAATTTTTATTTCACTGTTATCATACGCAGCTTATTATTCTTATTATTCTAATTTCTTTCCTTTACTATTTCTTTCTATTTATTTCGAATTCTGTTTATAATACTTAATGAGCTTTGGTACAACCTCCTCAACAGTACCAACGATTACGTAGTCGGCAATCTTGTTGATAGGAGCATCGGGATCGCTGTTAACAGAGATGATGATACCAGAATCCTGCATACCAGCGATGTGCTGAATCTGTCCAGAGATACCGCAGGCGATGTAAACCTTTGGATGAACGGTGACACCAGTCTGACCAATCTGACGGTCGTGGTCGAGCCAGCCTGCATCAACAGCAGCACGGCTACCACCAACCTCACCATGAAGCACCTTAGCCAGGTCGAACAGCATGTCGAAGTTCTCCTTAGAACCCATACCGTAACCACCAGCTACAACGATAGGAGCACCCTTCAGGTTGTGCTTAGCAGCCTCTACGTGGTGGTCGAGTACCTTCACGACGAAAGCCTCAGGGCTAACATACTTGCTTACCTCTGGGTAAACAACCTCCTTGCGGCACTCGCCATCGTAGATAGCCTTCTGCATAACGCCAGAGCGAACAGTTGCCATCTGTGGACGGTGCTCGGGGTTAACGATGGTAGCAACGATGTTACCACCAAAGGCAGGACGGATCTGATAGAGCAGATTCTCGTAAACCTTACCCTCTTTCTTATCCTCGTAAGGACCAATCTCCAGCTCTGTGCAGTCAGCTGTCAGACCGGAAGTCAGTGAAGATGATACACGTGGACCAAGGTCACGACCGATAACGGTAGCACCCATCAGACAGATCTGAGGCTGCTCCTCCTTGAAGAGGTTAACCAGAATATCTGTGTGAGGAGCTGAGGTGTAAGGGAACAGATCCTTAGCATCGAAAACAAACAGCTTGTCAACACCATAAGGCAGAATCTGATCCTCAACCTTGCCCTTGATGCCTGTACCAGCAACAATAGCGTGGAGCTCAACACCAAGTGTATTGGCGAGCTTGCGACCCTTGGTCAGCAGCTCCTGAGATACTTCCTGTACCTGAGTACCTTCTATTTCGCAATATACAAATACGTTGTTCATATCTCTTATCCAATAATCTTCTCTTCCAACAATTCTTTGATCATTCCCTCGACATCAGCATCAGAAGCCGTCAAAGTTTTCGACTCCTTAGCCTGGAACACGATGTTCTTGATAGCCTTTACCTTTGTAGGTGAGCCAGAGAGACCGCACTGGTTTACGTCACCGTCTACATCGGCTACGCTCCACTGGTTCAGTGTCAAGTACGGACGCTCCTCATACAGCTTGTCGTAGGGCGTGCCTTCGGCAGGCCGCTCCATCGGACAAGTGGCACGCTTGTACTTCATCACCAGCTTGGCGTTCTGTGGACGACAGGGGGCAGCACTTCCGTTAACGGTAATCACTACGGGCAGAGGAGCCTCTACAGTCTCCACACCACCGTCGATCACACGCTTGATAGTAGCCTTACCATCTTTTACGCTAAGAACCTCCTCAGCGTATGTTACCTGGTTGAGACCCAACTTCTGAGCCACCTGAGGACCTACCTGAGCGGTATCACCGTCGATAGCCTGACGACCACCGATAACGATATCTACATCGCCAATCTTCTTGATGGCAGTAGCCAATGCGTAAGATGTAGCGAGGGTATCAGCACCAGCGAAGAGACGGTCGGTCAGCAACCAACCAGTATCTGCACCACGATAAAGTCCCTGACGGATAATCTCACCTGCACGTGGAGGACCCATCGTGAGGATTCCTACTGTTGAGCCTGGATTCTGCTCTTTCAGACGAAGAGCCTGTTCCAAGGCATTCAAATCTTCTGGATTGAAGATGGCGGGTAGGGCAGCACGATTGACGGTGCCTTCGGCAGTCATGGCGTCCTTACCCACATTTCTTGTGTCGGGTACTTGCTTGGCAAGTACAACAATCTTTAATGCCATATAATTAAAATGTTAATATGTTATTCTGTCTTTAATGGACACTTTGTCTTTAATGGATGCTCTGTTTCAAAAGCGGCTGCAAAGGTACTACTTTTTGCGCACACAGCCAAATAAATTGCACAAAATCAGTCAAATCGTGCACAATTAATTCGTTTTGTGCAATTAGATTTGCTCGAATGGAAAAAAAGTCGTATCTTTGCGGTCAGTAATTAAAAACAAGCACTATCACTTATGAAACGACTACTTACTACTATGGCATTGGCAGGTCTTGCACTTGTCGTTTGGGCTCAGGACTTCGACAATCTGCCCGACCCTATTGAAGATGTTAATAAGGTGGTGGACAACACCCCCGACTCTATAGCTAAGGCCCTGATGTCGAGGCCGGCTCCCGGCAGTACCCGCAAGGGTGCGCAACCAGTGCTCTTCCTGGTTGGCAACTCCACCATGCGCAACGGCACGCTGGGCAACGGTAACAACGGTCAGTGGGGCTGGGGTTATTACTTCCCCAAATATTTCGATGCCAACAAGATTGCTGTGGAGAACCAGGCCCTTGGCGGCATGTCTACGCGTACGTTCTATACCGACCTCTGGCCTGCCATCCGCCAGGCGCTGAAGCCGGGCGACTGGGTCGTGGTGTCGATAGGACATAATGACAATGGCGAGTTTTTTGACCAGAAGCGTGCCCGTGCCGTCATTCCTGGTGTTGATCCCGATACAATGTACGTGGGCTTCAACCAGCGTCGCCAGTGCAATGATACTGTATATAGTTATGGTACATACCTGCGTCGCTATATCCATGAGATACGTGAAAAGGGGGCTCATCCTATACTGATGTCGCTGACGCCGCGCGATGCCTACGATGCGAAGACGGGCCTCACCGTGAGGAAGCCACAGACAGAGTGGGCGGCCTACATTGCCGCCGTGGAGGGTGTGCCCTTTGTCGACCTGAACGAGCGCTCGGGCCAGAAGCTCGACTCTTATAGTGCATGGAAAAAGAAATACCATTTCCTGGGCGACAAGATCCATACGTCGAAGTTCGGTGCCGAGATGAACGCCCGCAGTGCCGCCGAAGGTCTGTGGGAGAGCGCTAATCCGCAGTTGGACGCGCTGAAGGCGCTGATGGTGAATGTGCCGCTGAAGACGAAGGCTGTGAAGCGCGAGCCTGGAAAGCCCGTCGTCTTCTTCACGGGCGACTCGACGGTGAAGAATGCCGACAAGGACGATGACGGCATGTGGGGCTGGGCCTCGCAGGCGC
>ERZ842401.1626-NODE-1626-length-31683-cov-6.012742_pt1 | contig 31683 bp, 32 predicted proteins | sample MGYA00521270_ERZ842401 | MGnify/ENA primary metagenome ERZ842401 (study PRJEB31892, sample SAMEA3878208) | bioreactor metagenome | biome: Moose rumen | place: Sweden | collected 2011-10 | study: EMG produced TPA metagenomics assembly of the PRJEB12797 data set...
TTATTTCTTCTAAAGTAGCATCTTTCATTAATTGATAGATCATTGTTTCTAACATCTCAACATGTCCTAATTCTTCAGTACCAATATCATTAAGTAGAGCTTTTCCCCTATCATCTGGCATTGTTAATCTTTGATTTAAATAACGAAGAGCTGCGCCTAATTCACCATTAGCTCCACCATATTGAGTTACTAAATATTTAGCCATTCTTAAATCTTTTTTCTTAATATTAACTGGGTATTGTAACCTCTTTACATATTTAAACATTGTTTACCTCCCATGGCCAATTATTAAGCCATTTAAATGAATTAGAATTACTATTAGATACTGTCATAGGTCCATACTTAGATTCATATTCCTTAATTAAACTCTCTTCTCTTTTTAAATAATCTTGAAATAACATTAACATACTTTGATCATTTGGATTAGTATCTAAATATAAATTTAAATCATGAGCTGCGAAGCATATTTCTTGAATTTCAAATAGCTTTTGTTCTTGTTCATTTCTAGATACTAAGTTCATAGGTTTATAGTTTTTATAACTACTATATAAGTTACTAAACATATTACCCTTCTCAAACCCCTCTTTTGGTTTAAATAAATTACCCTCTGAATTATTCATATTATATAAATAATTATTATTTCTATTCATATAATACCAATCATAATTATAGTTATTCATAATATCTCCCTTCTTTTTAACTTATTCACAGGAAAAACATTTGTATGGGTAAACACCTATAAAAATATTGACTTTTTTAGATAAAAATGCTATAATATTCACTCAATTGAGGGGGTAATATATATGAAGAAAGCTTTAGAAGAAATAAAGAATTTTCTATCACAAAATGGTAGTATATCTGAAAAAGCCTTTAACGAATTATTACATAAATATAAACTTAATGGAGATGAAATCGAAGAAATAACTGATTTCTTAATTATGAATGGTATAAAGATAACTAAAGAAGATACTGAAAAGAAGTCAAAAGATAATTCTTTAGATGATTTAAAAGTTAGTAAAAAAGATCTTGAAGAAATTGAAGAAATCTCTGCTGAAGAATTAAATAATGTTGATAAAATAGATATTTCTGCAGTATTTACAACTAATGCTAGTGCTATACGTTTATACTTACATGACATTAGTAAAATACCTTTATTAACTGAAGAAGAAGAAAAAGAATTAGCTACTAAGGTTGCTAATGGTGATGAAGAAGCTAAGAAAAAGATGATTGATGCTAATTTAAGATTAGTTGTTTCTATTGCTAAAAAATATGCAGATCGTGGTGTTGAATTCTTAGATTTAGTTCAAGAAGGAAATATTGGTTTAATGAAAGCTGTAGATAGATTCGATGTTACTAGAGGTTTTAAATTTTCTACTTATGCAACTTGGTGGATTAGACAATCTATTACTAGAAATATAGCTGATTTTTCTAGATCAATTAGAATTCCAGTTCATTTACATGAAGTACTTTTAAGACTTAATCGTATTGAAAAGACTTATGAATCAGAACATGGTGGAAAATCTATTTCTGATGAAGAATTAGCTGCAGTTGCTTTTACTGATAGAAGAAAACTTAATAAATATATTAAAGTAAAACAAGCACCTAAACATATCAAAAGACGCACTAGTTTTTACGATAATGTTAAAGTAAAACCATTATCAAGTAAACCTATGGCTAAGAGAATATATGCTGCTAAGTTAAGAGAAGATATTAAGAAATTAGAAGATATTAGACATCAACTTAATACAGTTAGTGTTGCTTCATTAGATACACCTATTGGTGAAGATAAAGATACATTCTTAATAGATATGATACCTGATGAAAAAACTACTGAAGATATTTTAGCTAATAGTATTGCTCATGAAAAAATTATGGAAGTTCTTGACTTAGCTTTTGAGGATGATCCTCGTGCAAAAGATATTTTAATTAAACGTTTTGGTTTAGATGGACAAGGCCCAAGAACATTACAAGAAATAGGACAAGAATATCATATTACTAGAGAGAGAGTTAGACAAATTGAAGCTAAAGCACTTAGAAAACTTAGACATCCTTCAAAAAGTAAAAAATTAAAGCATTTGCTTTAATTTTTTTTCATATCTTCTAAAAGTTTTTTAAATATTTCTTTAATATCCGAATAATCCACTTTATTTAAAGCTTCTTCTATGGGCATAAACAATACTTCTTGGACTTCACTATACTGAGGTTTTATATCTTTTGCTATAGCTTTTCCTAAAAAGTATACCACTTCTTTAGAAACTCCTTCTTTAGGTGAATAATTCGTTGTATAACGGTAATTACTATCAACTTCTATATCAATACCAGTTTCTTCCTTTACCTCTCTAATAGCTGTTTCTACTTCTGTTTCATTGCCTTCTACATGACCTTTAGGAAAACCTAAATGTCCAGCATTATGTCTAACAACAAGAACTTTATCATTATCAATCACTATCGCTCCACAAGACTTTTCATATGTCATATTATCACTCCTAGAATAGTTATATCATAAATTTAATTATTTGCAAAAAAAAGATGGTTTTTACCATCTTTCATTATTTTACAATTTTGTTTTCTCTAATTCCTTTAGCAATTAAAGCATCAATTATTTGTTGTTCTTTTCTTTCTTTTTCTTCTCTTTGGAACTTTTTAGTATCATAGCTATCTTTAACTTTTTGAACTTGTTTTATTTCACTTGTTAAGTGTTTACATAATTTTAAATCTTCCATTCTTTTGATACTTTCTTCAGGTAACTCCATTGCCTTATCAGATATTTCTTTAACAAAGTTTTTAGATTTTGTAAATAACTCAGTAGCTTCTGCTATATTTAACTTATTATCACGAATTAATTCATCCATTTTTCTAGTACCATATATATTTCTTAATGCTCTTAATAATATATAATAACTAGAAACTAACTCTTTTACTTTGTAAATGAACATTTCTTCAAATAATTGTTCAGCATCATCTCTTACCTCAATTTTGGCGATAATCGCATCTTCTGGTAATTTTTTCTTACCAGCTTTAGTTATAGTACCTCTAACTTGTTGCATGTATTGCTTAATAAGTGCTTCATCATTACTATTTGTACCAAAATATAAAGTTCTAATAGCTCTTTTTGCAGCATTAATTCTGGCTTTATCCTCAGCTGTTAATTTTTTCTCAGGAGATGCTTCATAGTTTTTACATCCTGTTACTATAAATTTATCTAACTTGCCATTTGCTTTTATAGTTTGATAACCATCAGTTATGAAATCATATTTATCTATGCTTTTCTTTCTTTCATCACCGACTTTTTGACATTCCAATGCACAAGCATGTTTACAAACTCCTGATCCATCTCTATTTCCCCAACACATATGAGTAACATTTTGTTTTTCACCTTTTGGAAAACGTGTTACTTCCATAGAAACAGCTGGTTCCTCTTTTAATTTTTTTGATATAATTTTTGATACAGTAATTGTTCCATTTGTTTTTTGTAATTTAATATTTTCCATTTGACAACCCCCTTTTCCAAATGTGCACACATTATACCACATTTTCTTAATTTTGTCAATTTTAGGCTTGTAAAACAAAGCAAATAATGGTAAAATATACTTGTTATTCAGATGGCGTCATTGGTGAAGTGGTTAACACGCTAGTTTGTGGCACTAGTATGCGTGAGTTCGATTCTCACATGGCGCCCCATTTGGAAAAATAAAAGGGCTTGTAAAAAAGCCCTTTTTATGTTATTATGTATGTAGCAAGAAATCTTGCATAAAATAAAAATGGGAACATTCAGTTTTTCCTAGTTGAATGTCTACCCTATTTAATTGAGATAGACATTTAATTCAAAACTGAATTAAGTGTCATTTTTTTATTACTAAAACCAGTAAGGTTAAGAGTAGTAAAATGAGTGATATGTAGCGAAGCAACTTTATGTTGTATTCACGTTTTTTCATTCTCTCAAACCTCCTCTCTATGTTGGATTGGAGGTAGACACTCAACAACTAAATGTTCCTAAGCACAATGTAACACATATGATATACTATGTCAATCGAACAGACACGGTTTTACCATATTATTCAACGTTTTTATTTTACTATTTTTAAGTTTAATTCTTTTATTCTTTTAATAAGTTCATCACTATCTAAATGCATACAATATACTTTATCTTTTAAATTATCTGGTATTACGTTATTTAATTTATCAACATTCAAATGATGATTATTTACCGAATCATTTAAAGTAGTATCAAAATACATTTTATCAATATTTTTATTCTCTTTAATTAATTTTTCTACAATACTTGTCTCATTACTATCACCAGAATAATATATATAGCCGTTATCAGTATTAAAAACAAGTGCATAACATGTTAATTGATTAGAATGCGTAGTTTTATGATACCTAATTTCTTTAAACGAATTAAATTTATTATCTAATTCTTTTTCATTAATTAATTCATACTTATCAATACAATTGGTAGCTTCTAAAATATTTTCAATATAGTTCAAATACTTCTTTTCATCAGGATTATTTGGAATAACAATCTTAATTTTCATATTCATTTTATGATATGCATAACTAGCTAATGTTCCAATACTACCTATGTGATCTGAATGAGTATGAGTTATCATTACATAGATATTTTCAATACCATTTAAAATATTATTTATGATTATTTCTTTAAAGACTGTTTCTCCACAATCTATTAAAAATAGATTGCTTTTTTCTATAAAATAAGCAGAATTATTATTTTCTTTAGGATTGAAAGCTGCGCCCCTACCTAGAAACTTTAATTCCATAGAATCACCTCTAGTCTATTGTATCACAAAAAAAAGACATTAAATGTCTTTTATCTGCAATTATGATTACCATTATTATTAAATCCCCAGAATAAGAAGAAAATAATAATAATTACTATAAATATTGCCCACCAGCTATTCGCAAAACCATCGTTATTATTTTGATATACGGGATATCCATATGTATACATAAATATTCTCCTTTCAATGTATTATATTAAGAATATTTATTTTTGATAATGTTATTCGACAGTTACACTCTTAGCTAAGTTTTTAGGTTTATCTATATCACAACCTCTTTTATAGGCTACAAAATAGGCAATCATTTGTAATGTAGGTACTACAAGTAATGGTTGTAATTTTTTATTAATACGTGGCACTATTACTTTATGTTCATATCCAACATCTTCATTACCAACATATATTGGATAAGCACCACGAGAAATAACTTCTTCTAAATTAGAAATAGTTTTATCTCTAATATCATCATCAGTAGCAATAGCAAAAACAATTGTTCCTTCCTTAATTAAGGAAATAGTTCCATGTTTTAATTCACCTGCTTGATAAGCATCACTATGAATGTATGATACTTCTTTTAATTTTAAACTTCCTTCCATACTAATTGCATAATCAACTTTTCTACCTATAAAGAAGACATCTTCATGCTTATAAATAGCATCTGCTAATTTCTTATAGAATCCTGTTTTATCTAATAATACTTTTAATTGTTGAGGTAATTTCTTTAAATCCTCAATATAAGTACCATCTGGATCTAGGCGATAAGCTAATAAACTTAAGATTAATACTTGTAGTAAATAAGCTTTAGTTGTAGCTACTGCTACTTCTCTACCAGCTTCAATCAAAACTTTATAAGTACATTCACGAGCAATTGTTGAAGCATCAACATTGACAATAGCTAGTGTATCAGCATGCTCATTAGCCTTACGCATTGCAGCAATAGTATCTGCAGTTTCTCCTGATTGAGATATTAGAATTACTAAAGTATCAGGTTTATAAATAATATTACGATAACGATACTCTGAAGCAACATCTATTTCAACTTCAATTCCAGCATCTTCAAATAAATTTTTACCTACCATACCAGCATAATAAGCAGATCCACAACCAACAATATGAATATACTTATATTTCTTAATATTAGGTAATTGATTCAAATGATTTATGTACTTCTTTGCTAGGTTATCTACTAATATTGGTTCTTCCATTATCTCTTTCATCATATAATGATCATAACCACATAAATCTGTAGCTTCACTAGTTAATTTACTTGTTAGTACTTCTCTTTCTACTTTTTTATTATTTTTAGTAATTGTATAACCTTTATCATCAATTACAACAATCTCATTTTCTCCTAGTAATACGTATTTTTTTGTATATTTTAAAATAGCTCCAATATCACTAGTGACAAAATATTCATCCTTACCTACTCCTATAATTAATGGAGATTCACATCTAACTGCATATAATTTATCATCATCTTCACAAAGAATAGCTAGAGCATAACTACCTTTTATCTCTTTAATAGTTTTTTCTATAGCTTCCTTCATATCACCTTTATAATTACTATTAATAACAGCAGCTACTACTTCAGTATCAGTATTACTATTAAACTTAACACCTGCTTTTTGTAGTTTTTCTCTTAAAGTACTAGCATTCTCAATAATACCATTATGAACTAAAGTAATTTTACCAACTTTATGAGGATGAGCATTACTTTCATTTGGTTCTCCATGAGTAGCCCATCTTGTATGAGCAATTCCTAAACTACAATCAATTAGCTTTTCATTATTTAGTTTTTCTTCTAAATTAGATATTTTGCCAACACTCTTAATTATTTGAATTGTATCACTATTTTTAAATGCTACACCAGCAGAATCATAACCCCTATATTCCAAATTTTTCAACCCATTAATTAAAATATCTTTAGGTTGTTTTTTTCCTTTATAACCAATTATTCCACACATATATGTTTCCTCCTATAATAAAATTATACTACTAAAAAGGGGATTTTACAAATCCCCTTATCTTATTACTTCTTCTTTTGTAAAAACAAAGTTTACTTTTTCTGATTTATTCTTTTTTGATTTAATAAGTTCATCTTCTTCTTTTGACTGTTTAGTAATATCACTATAATTATTTTCAATCTGTTTCAAAGAATTTAATAAAGATTGCTCCTCTTCAGTAATTTGACCATTAGCTTTCTTTATCTCTAACATACTTATTTCACTTGTATTTCTCTTATACATCATTCCTTTATCATCCGCATAATAATAAGCATAATATGTTTTATTTCCCTTAACAGTTTTAATATAAACATCATACTCAGTGAAATTAGTTTTAGAAATTTTACAAACAGCTTCTTCGACTGTTCCTGGAACTTTATAAACATCTAAATTCTGATAACCAGTTTTTACTAAAGATGAACAAGTTGCACGATTGTCACTATTTTCTTGCCAAAACTTAGGATTATGATTTCTATTAAAAGTAATTGATACTTGACTAAAGAAAATAATTACAAGAAATATAAAATATATAATTAAGGCTGCCCATAAATTAACTCCACCTTTTTCTTCACAGATATTCATTAATCCAAACTTATCAGTATCTTCATATTTCTTCTTGATGCGCTCTACTTTTAATTTACAAATAAATACATAATAGAAATTAAATAAAATACCTAGAGCTACTGTTACTATAATACCATATGTTATAAAAATATCTTTAAAATAAACAATTATAATACCTGTAACAATTAATCCTAAAATTCCTGTAATATATAATTTTCTATATAGTAAGTAACTCCAATTAAGTAAAAATGCAAATAAATTGAATGGTATTTTTTTAATAGATTTATAATCTTCTCCAATAAATGCTTCTAGCAAGTCTTCATTTTCATAATTAAACTTATTATTCTTAGTGTTACTTTCATTACTACTTACATCAAATTCTTCGAATTTTTCTGTTTCAGTAGTATTCTCTTCTTTTGAATCTTCTGTTAAGTCATCAAAATCTTCAAAAGTACTTTCTTCATCAGTATTGTCATCCCAGCCACTACTATCTTTTTTACCATTATAATAGCCACAAGCATCACAAAACAACTCATCTTTTCGCATTACTTTTCCACATTTTTTACATCTCATTACTATTCACCACCTTTAATCGGTATCTTCAGATAATTTTTCTATGCTACCTCTTACCTGTTCATTATATTCAGCTATTTGATCAGCAAATATTCTATCAAAATCAGGCATTGACTTTCTTATAACATCTGGATAGATATTTTTACTACTCATGATAGCTCTTTTAATATCTATAATATTTACATCTCTTCTATTATCAAACAAAGCATTTGAAAAAGCTTGTTGAACAATAGTTAAAGATACATCTGGATATCTAGATCCTATTTCATAAACTCTTTTATATTCACTTGTAATATCTGTGATGAATTCCATAATTTTCTTTTGAATAAAAGATGTATACATTAATTTAGCACCAGTTCTTACTTCTATTTTAGGAAGAGTACCAATTAATATCTGAATATTTTCTTCACGTGTTGGTTCATTTAATTCAACTTTTTGAAAACGTCTTACAAAAGCTTTATCTCTTAAAATATATCTTTCATACTCTTCAGTTGTAGTAGCACCAATTACTTTAATATCACCACGGTCTAGGGCCGGCTTAAACATATTAGCAAAATCCATTGCTTCACCCTTAGTTCCCATTAATGTATGAATCTCATCAATAAATAAAATTAATTTACTTTTATCTTTTAATTCATCAATTAATGTTTGAACTTTAGACTCTCCAGTAATTGGATCTGTTCCTAATAAAGCTGCTGTATTTAACTTAATAACTTGATAACCCTTCAAAATATCTGGAACTTCATCTTTCTGGATACGATAAGCAAGACCTTCTACAGTAGCAGTTTTACCTACACCAGGCTTACCAATTAAAACTGCTGACTTATCAGGTGTCAATAATATTAGAATTAATTGCTTAATTTGTTCATCTCTACCTATGGCGGGATTAGTTATATAATCTTTTTCCTGAAAATTTTCTCCATAGTTTTTAAGCATACTAATACGCTTTGACTTAATATTGAAATTTTCTTCTGCTTTTTTGTCAAATACTTCATTCATATCCATGCTTATCACTTCCTAATCTATATAATTATATCATACTTTAAAAATTAATTATATATTACTTATCTTTTTTATTTACTTTCATTGGGTTTACATGTATTATGCTTAAATATATTTCTGGTATTTCTTTTCTGATTTCTTTTTCTAAACTATCTGCAATATCATGTGATTCAAAAGTAGAAAGATTTCCATCCACAAAAATAGTAAAAGATATTTGATATCGATAACCTACAGGGGTTGTATTAAAATGTTGAACTTTTAATACTTCATCATGTTTTTTTATAATTTCATAAACTTTATCCTTAGTTGAATCGTCCATAGCTTTATCCATTAAAATATCATAGCTTTCTTTAAATATTTTAACTGCAGTGATCATCATCCATAGAGATATAATTATACCAATAATAATATCTAATACATAAATTCCTAGTACTGCTGAAGTAAGAGTCATAGCTGTAATAAAACAGTCATTACGATGATCTTTACTATTAGCTTCTACTAATATATTATGATGTTTTTTACCAATACTTTTAGTATATAAATATAAGCAAAATTTACTAATAATTGTAATAATACATACTAATATTAAATAAAATGAAAAATTTATCTTATTATGATTTAGATATGTACCAATTGCATTCTTTATTACCATTACTGATGTGATAAACATAATAATACTAATTAGAAAGGCATAAATATACTCAGCTTTACCATGCCCTAAATGATGATCATCATCTGCTTCTTTAGAACTAATCTTATTTCCAATAAAAGTAAGTAATGAAGATAAAACATCTCCAAAACTATTAAATGCATCAGCTATCATGGCTTGACTATTACTAATAAAACCAATAGTAATTTTAATTATTAATAAAAATATATTTACTAAAATACCTAAAATACTAGCTTTATTAGCTGATTTAAATCTATCCATTTAATCTTCTCCTATCTATCCTTTTTACTTTATTACTTACCCTCTCTATTATCATATCCCTATTAATTGAAAATCTATCCAATACTTTTTCCTTAATATAGGGATTTATCTCATAAATACTTTCTAACTCTTTAAATATTTCTTCTAATGAATCTTCAGAAATTGCTGGAAGCATCATTTTAAGTTTATATTTAGCATCTTCATTATCTTCAAGTAATTTATATAATATATTTTCATCTTCTTCATCATATTCATCTATTCCTAAAGTATAACTACCAGAATAAATAGAATAATCCGATAACATATTCTCATTATCAAATAATGGTGCAAAACGAGGATTATCATCTATTATTAAGCCATAATTATCAGTATTACGATCACAATTACCAATTAAAACATCAAATAAAAATATATCTAATAACTCTTCTTTTAGTCTTTCAGCTACTTCCTTTGAAAATCTTTTATCAAGCATATTATTTATATCTTTTAGATTGTTTTTATTTTTTGTTATTCCATAAGTACTTAATAATAAATCACTCATACTTGAATAATTCTCTTTAGAAAACATTTTAGATATTGAGCCTAATCCTTCCATATAGCTTCCTAAATAATATTCACAACAATCAACATTTAACCTATCAGCTATTTTTTTAGCTAATATTTCATTATACATATTATCTAAAGTTTTATGTCCCTTATAATAATAGTTTTTCCCATTATAAGTAAATATCATTCCTGTTGAAAAATGTCTTTTATCTTTTATTTCAATATCCATATTATCTAAATCAAAATACATTATATCGCCTAATTTCTATTTATTTCTCTCTTTTAAATAATCTACAAACCCTAATAATATATTCTTCTTTTTAATATCAATCCAAGAAATATTATTTAATATTTCCTTACTTTCATCATAGTACCTATTCATAAGATTAGTACTATAATCTAAAGCACCTGACTTTTTAAATAACTCTCGTACTTCTTTGATTATTTTATCATCTAATTTATTATTACCATAATATTTTAATAATTCATCTTTATACTCAGTATTTGAAATATAAGCATATAAAATAGTTTGTTTAAATTCTTTTATATCTGAACCTATTACTTTACCAATAGAGTCAGAATAAATTCCTAAAATATCATCTTGTATTTGAAAAGCAATTCCTACTTTTAAAGCAAACTCTTCTATTTCTTTTAACTTTTTATCACTAGCACCAGCTAAAATCAAGCCTACTGATAAAGGACCAATAATTGTATAATGAGCTGTTTTTAATCTATAAATATCCATAATACTATCAGTTAAGAATTGATTATCTAAATTAGTATTCTTACTCCTAAAAGGTAATATTACATCTAATAGTTCTCCTTTAATAGTCTTTAAAACAGTATCATTAAAACAATTTAATACTTTAGCTAAATTCTTATCTTTTGCATATACTTCACTAATTATTCTATTAGCACTATATAGGCCATAATCTCCCATACATATAGCAATTGAATTAGTTAAATTAGTTAATTCTTCTTTATCACTAGAATATTCACTATACTCTTTATAATTAGCATAATGAATAGTATCTTTACCTCTTCTTAAAGTATCTCTATCAATAATATCATCATGAACTAAGATAGCTGTCTGAAACACTTCATAAGCAAGTGCTAAATCATTACTATATTCTCTATTACCTTTTAATAAATAATAACCTAAGTTTACTAAACAACCTCTAATTAACTTGCCATCAGTATTTAAATTCTTAAAATACCCTAAGTTTTCTGAAATAAAACTATTATCATCAATTAAACTATTATTAAACTCAGTAATCTTTCTAGTTAGAATATCTTTTTCTTCTAAATAATACTTTTTAAACACATCTCTACTCATTTAGTACTCCTCTTCTCTTTTTCTTCAATAATTAAACTAATTATTATTAATACTACTCCAATAGTAATCGCCATATCAGCTAAATTAAATACTGGGAAGTTATAACCAAAAAACTTAAAAGATAAATAATCAATTACGGCATGGTGAATAATTCTATCAATTAAATTACCAAAGATTCCACCCATAATTAGACCTAGACTAATTTCTTCTAATTTAGAAAACTCTTTAGTCTTTTTAATATATTTATCTAAAACTATTACAATAATTACACTTATAATAACTAATAATAAAGTACTATCCTCTAAAATAGAAAAAGCTGCTCCTGTATTCTTCAAATAAATAAGAGAAAAGAAATTAGGTATTATTTTAACCATACTACCTAAAGTAAGATATTTATTTACTAATATTTTAATAAATTGATCTAACATTAAAATAATACTAGTTATTTTATAAATATTTTCTCTATTCTTCATGTTCTTCTCCTTGTAATGTTTTAATTCTATCAACAATTATTTGAACTTCATTTAATCTCTTTTCTACTTTTCCTCGTATTTTTATAATATTACCTCTACTAAGTTCTTGATAATTATTAAATACTTTTGGAAACAAAGTAAATTCACAATTAGCTGTTTCATCACTACCAGTAATAAATGCCATTTTATCTCCTTTTTTAGTATTAATTACTTTTATTTTGTCTATTAATACTAAAACATCAACAGTTTTATATAAATAATTATTTATTTCATTTAAAGAAATACAATTCAAGTTATCTTTCTTATAGATAGTAGTAGGATGTGAAGATAAGTAAAAGCCAAATACTTCTTTTTCTTTCTCTAAAAGATAACTTTGTTCATACTCAGATTGTCTTTCTATTTCTGGTTTCATAACAAGTGATGGATCTAGATCTTTAGTTAATTCTGCATAATTAAATAAACTATCTAAATTATAAATTAATGTACAACGATTATAATTATATTCGTTAAATACATTTGCCATAATTAAGGTCTCAAATGTTTTTTTACCAATACCAGCAATATATAATCTACTAAAGCAATCATAAATATCTATAAATGGCCCATCTTTTTTAGCTTCTTCTATTTGCTTAGAAACTACTACTCCAATTCCCTTAATATTAGATATTGGATAAATAATAGTATTATCTTTAACTACATACTTTGATTCACTATTAGAAATAGTTGGTTTTTCAATTACTATTTTATTAGCTTTTGCTTCCATAATATATTCATTAGTTTTTGATTCACTACCAATATAATTAGACAATAAATTAGCAAAGAAAATAATCCTATAATGACATTTTAAATAAGCCATCTTATATGCAACTACTGAGTAAACTACTGAGTGTGATTTATTAAATCCATACCCAGCAAAGTTTAAGATTAAATTAAATATTTCTTTAGCTTTTTCTTCACTGTGCCCCATTTCTTTACTTTTTGTAATAAATTTTTCTTCTTCATTCTTTAATAAATCAACTTTTTTCTTACTCATAGCTCTTCGTAAGATATCTGCTTCTCCTAAACTATATCCTGCGAAATAAGATGCTACTTGCATAATTTGTTCTTGATATATTAAAATCCCATAAGTATCTTTAGTTATTTTTTCTAGTGAGTTATCCAAATATGTTACTTTTTCTTCACCATGTTTTCTTCTAATATAACTATCGATATTTACCGCAGCTCCGGGTCTAAATAAAGCTATTGCCGCAATAATATCATCAATGGAATTTGGTCTTAATTTTCTTAAAAAATTACGCATCCCAGCAGATTCGAATTGAAATATTCCACAGGTATTAGCTTCACTAAATAAATTTAATGTTTCTTTATCATCTAAAGGTATTTTATTAAAATTAACTTCTTCACCATAAATATCTTTAATATCATTAATGACATTATCAATTAAAGTTAGATTTCTAATAACTAAAAAATCCATTTTTAGAAGACCTAATGGTTCTAAATATTCCATTGAATAACCTGTTAAATACATATCATCTACTTTTTCTAGTGGAATAACTTCATCCAAATCAACTTTACTCATAACTATACCAGCTGCGTGAGAAGAAATATGACGAGGAAAGCCTTCAATATGACAAGCTATCTCAAACATCTTCTTTAATGTACTATCGCTATCTATTCTAACTCTAAATGTCTCATTACTATTATAAATATCAATTAATTTATCTTTAGACATAGTTGGGATAAACTTACATAGTGAATCCACTTTATAAAGAGGAATATTTAAGACTCTAGAAGTATCTCTAATTACTTGTTTAGCTGCTAAAGTACCAAAAGTAATAATTCCACTAACTCTCTTTTCACCATATTTATTTTTAACGTAATCAATTACTATGTCTCTTTTATTATCAGGAAAATCAGTATCAATATCAGGCATAGTTTTTCTTTCTGGATTTAAAAATCTTTCAAATAACAATCCATATTCTAATGGATCAATATCAGTAATACCTAATGAATAAGCTACTAAACTTCCTGCTGCACTACCTCTACCTGGACCTACTAAAATTTTATTTTTTTTGGCAAATTTAATATAATCATAAACTACTAAAAAATAATTAGAAAAGCCCATATCTTTAATAACATTTAATTCATAAACCAAACGTTCTTTATAATTATTAGGAATTTCTTTTCCTAAACGCTTAGTAAGTCCTGCTCTACATAAATCAAATAAATATTTTTCAGGATTAGCACAATCATAGATAGGTAGTAATATTTCTGTTTTTGGAAATTCCAAATTACATTCATCGGCAATTTTTAAAGAATTTTTTAATCCTTCATCACTACTTAAACTTTTTATATTTGTAATATCTAATTCATGATTTAAAATATCATATTCTACTTCATCAGTAATTGTTTTTCCGTCTCTAATACGATACAAATACGGAAGAATGTCACTATCTTTTTGATTAAGATATAAACTACTTCTAAAAAATACTATTTCTTTAGTTAGAACACGAACTTCTTTTTCTTCTTGTTTATTAGAATATCCTAAATATAAATCAATATAAATATCTTTTAATTTTGAATATAATTCTCTTGCTTCAAAAGGTATTATACAAATTACATTTTTTTTATAATTATTTAAGTCCTCAAAACTAATTTTTCTTTCACTTTGAATAGTAGCTAGTTTTATTAAACTTTGATATCCTTTATAGTCTTTAGCTAATAAAACTATTTCAAATTCATTAATATTTATACTTAAACCACTTATTGGCTTTATATTTTCTTTTTTACATTTATTGATAAATTCCATAGTCGCATGCATATTATTATCCGTTAATGCAATTGCGGAGATATTATGTTTTTTAGCATATAAAACTATATCATCAATCTTTAATAGACTTGATAATAATGTATAGTTACTTTTATTATATAAAGATATATACATACACATACCTCCTTAGTTATATTCTACCATATTATTCATTATTATAACTAATTATTATCATAGTTTTTTCAGTATTTTATTTGACTTTATCGGCTATTTATGGTAAAGTTATATGGCAAGTGAAGTTATACCGAAGGAGGGATATTATGGCAGTTAATGCAACTACTAGAAAAGGTAATGTAAAAAATATGAGATCTCATGCTTTGAACGCTACTAAAAAGAGACAAAAACTAAATTTACAAGTTTATAGATTAGAAGATGGAACTAAAGTAAGATTATCTACTAAAGAACAAAGAACTTTAAAGAAGAATGAAAAAACTGCATAATTGCAGTTTTTTTATTGACAAATAAACTCTTTTTTCAACATATCTTCGCGAATGTTTTCTTTTAATTCTTTAGCCTTATAGTCAATACTAGTAGCAAGATCATTCTTTTGATTAGTATTTGGTGTCGTCTCTTCCAAATCATTATAATCTATTTCAGTAGTAAGTGTAAATCCTGTTTCAGTTTCTGTTAATTCGGTAGTATATCCCGTTTTTTGATTTAAATTCTTTTTATATAATTCTTTACTCTTTTTTACCTCTTCTGCACCTTTACTATTACCAGGTGTTGGAACTACAGAAACAATTTTTGTTTCTTTTACTAATTCATTATCTTCAAAATCATATGAAAAAGTATAAACACTATCAACACCATTATTATTTAGTTTTGTTTTATTACAACTTAGATGACTTTTAACAACAGAAGGAATTTCTTTTCTTTGCTCAATTATACTTTCTGCCTCTTTCTTTTCTTTTAAAGAAGCTGCGATTTGAACACCAGAACCAAAAAGTAAAAAAGTAATTCCAATAATTCCTAGAATAATTGCTGGTTTTTTACTAGTCCTTTTTTCAAACTTTACTGCTTCTTGAACATCTTTTAAATTTATAACTTGTGTTCTTTGAAGCTCTTCAGGACTAATATGATTCACACGTTCAATTTCTTCTTGTGTAACCATTCTAGGTTGTCTATTTTGATCACTTTGATTCATAGGTTATCCTCCGTTCATCATCCTATATCCATTATAGCAAAAAGAAAGTTATTGTCCAATAATTTTAACAAAAAATAAAAAAAAATAACTAAAATAGTTATTTTTTATTTATTTCTAGCATCAAATTTCTTTCTTTCTTCAGTATTCAAAATCTTTTTACGAAGTCTAATATTATTAGGTGTAATTTCAATTAATTCATCAGAATTAATATAATCAAGAGCATATTCCAAAGAAATAGGTCTTGGTCTTTTTAAAACTACAGTATGGTCTGATCCTGCAGCACGAGTATTAGTTAATTGCTTACCCTTAACTACATTAACAGCTAAGTCATTTTCACGATTACATTCACCAACAATCATACCTTCATATACTTCTTCTCCTGGAAAAATAAACATAATTCCACGATCTTCTAAATTACCAATTGAATAGGCAGTAGAATTACCGTTTTCCATTGAAACTAAAACCCCTAGTTTTCTTTCCCCGATAACTATATTTTCATATGGCTTAAACTCTTTAAAAGTATGATTCATAATTCCATAACCCTTAGTTAAAGTCATAAAATCAGTTGAGAAACCAATTAATCCACGAGATGGAATTGTATATAATAATCTAACTTGATTTTCAAAATTAGCCATATTTTCCATTTTTCCACCACGAACACCTAATTGTTCAATTACATTACCAACTGATTCTTCTGGTACTTCAATTTGTAATTCTTCATATGGCTCATATTTTGCCCCATCAATTTCTTTAATAATAACCTGTGGTTTAGATACTTCTAATTCAAAACCTTCACGACGCATATTTTCAATTAAAATACCTAAATGTAATTCACCACGGCCACTAACCATATATGAATCATTAGATACAGGTTCTACTCTTAGTGAAACATCTCTTTGAGTCTCTCTCATTAATCTTTCTTCAATCTTACGAGCAGTAACTATTTTTCCATCTTTACCAACCATTGGTGATGTATTAGCTCCAAATGTCATTTGAAGAGTTGGTTCATCAATATGTAATTTAGGTAAAGGTAAGATATTATCATTATTACAGATAGTTTCTCCAACTGAAATATCAGAAAGTCCAGCAATGGCAATGATATCTCCTGCTTCTGCTTCTTCTATTTCAATTCGATTATATCCATAATAACCAAATAATTTTTGAATTCTAAATTGTTTTGTAGAACCATCTAATCGACAACAAGTAACTACTTCACCTGTTTTTATTTTACCATTTTGAACTCTACCAATACCAATTCTTCCAACAAATTCATTGTAATCTAATAACGCTGGTTGAAATTGTAATGGTGCATTAATATCTCCTGTTGGAGCTGGTATTTCTTCTAAGATAGTATCTAATATTTTAGTTAATCCTTCTTCTTGACTGTTTACTTCAGCATCATATGAACTAGTTCTATTTAAAGCTGAAGTATAAATAGTTTTAAACTCTAATAATTCATCATCAGCACCTAATTCAATAAACAAGTCTAATATTTCATCTAATACTTCTTTAGGTCTAGCAGCTTCTTTATCAATCTTATTAATAACTACAATTGGTTTTACTTTAGCTTCAAAAGCTTTTTTTAATACAAATCTAGTTTGAGGCATAGCCCCTTCATAAGCATCTACAACTAAAATAACTCCATCAACCATATTCATGATTCTTTCTACTTCGCCACCAAAATCAGCATGTCCAGGAGTATCTAAAATATTAATTCTTACTCCTTTATAATCAATAGCTGTAGTTTTAGCTAAAATAGTAATTCCACGTTCTCTTTCAATAGCATTAGAATCCATTGATAAGCTAGAAGTATCTTCATTATCTCTAAACATATCTGAGCTTTTCAATATTCCATCTACTAATTTAGTTTTACCATGATCGACATGAGCAATAATTGCCACATTTCTTTTTTCCATATAGCACACCTCTTTTGCAACGTTCAACATTGTATCATAAAATCAAAAAAAATACTAGTATTTTTCTAGTATTTCTTATATTCTTTTAAAGTATTTTCAGCTTCTTTTTCAGTATATTTACCATTCATTTCAGCTAAGATGCTTTCTTCTAATGGTATAACTAATTCCTTAGAATCATTAAAATTAGTCTCAACTATATCATCTGCATCTTCTTTGTAACCATTTTGAGTCTTATACAATAATTCTAATTGTCCACTAGGGCTTAATCTATATAAAGCCTTAGCTGTCATTGTATCTCCTTCTACAATACCAAGATCAATTACTCTTTCAGCAAACTTATTAAATACTAATTCTGATTCAAAGTAATATAGTATTTCACCTTCTAAAGTAACCATCTTTTTTCCAGTAATATTACAATCACTATAAGTACCAGCTAAATTAGAAATATCATCAACATTATAAAGGAAAAAAGCTATAGGAGTTACAATTGGTTGAATTATAGATTCTCCAAAAGTATCACTAGAAACTTCTTCTTTTCCATCGAAAAGCTTTCCATTACTAGTAATAGTTTTTTCATCAATAACATGAGCTAAAGTAGCTACTGTAGTTTCACTATTATCAATATAATAAGTATAATCTAAATAGTCTTTATCTTCATCAACTTCTTTAGTAAATCCCATAAGTTCATCAATTCTAGAATTTTCTAAATTATAATCATAAGAATTATTAGTCTCAACTAAAACTTTACTATCACCTTTATTTAATTGAAATGAACAACCTGATAATCCCAAAGTAAGTATTAATCCTGAGATTGCTAATTTACCTTTTAATGATTTATTTTTATTTGACATTTTTCCACCCATTTCTTTTTCAAAGCGTGCTTATTTTACCATAAAATAAGTGAAATGTCAATTAATGACACCTTTTCTCTTCTTTATAAATCTATAGATAATCCATATTAGAAACAATCTAACCGGTATTTTTAAATAATCAATATAATTATTAACTTCAATCCAGTTATTTCCTAAATGAAAACCTAGACAAATAAATAAAAAGGTCCAAGGAATAGAACCTATTGTCGTATAAATTACAAATTTAGTAAACGAAAGACGCATAATTCCAATAGGAAGTGATATTAGAGTTCTAATTATTGGTATATTTCTACCTATCAAGGCACTTAGCATACCATATTTATTAAACCAAGAATCACTTTTCTTTATATCTTCTTCTTTCATGAAAAAGTATTTTCCATATTTTTTAACAAATGGTTGTCCTCCAAAATAACCCATAAAATAAATAACTATCGCACAAAAAACACTACCAAGAATTCCTGTTAAAAAAGCTCCTCCAAAAGTAAATATTTTTTTACTAACTAAAATCCCTGCAGTTGCTAAAATAAGTTCACTAGGAATTATAATAATTACAGCTTCCAAAACCATTCCCAAAAACATACCTAAATATCCATAATCATTTATTAGATGAACTAAGAAATCAACCATTTAATCACCAATAAATTATATGAAAAAAAGAATTAATTTTTCATTAATTCTTCTATATAATCACTTAAAGTATCAAATTCACTTTTATTTAATTCATCTAATTTTTGATGATGCTTTTTAATCACAGCTCCATCAAAACTTTTTAACATTTCATAGTCATTGTCATTATCACCAATAACTCTCAACAAATCATAATTTAACTTTTCAAGATTAAATAATCTTTTTAAGGCTTTTTCTTTATTAACACTACTATTAATTATATTAATATGATATCGACTAGCATAAACATGGACAGGTATTTCTTTTTGTATTATATCAACTATTTCTTTTTGTTTTTCTGTATCAGAACATTTTATAACTACTTTAACACAATCAGCATAATTAGTTGTTTCATTATATCCATCATCCAAGAAGTATTCCCAATTATATCTTTCAACTATAGAGACAATCTTTTCTACTTCTTTTTGATCTAGAGAAATTGTATCTAAACAATAGTCAACATTATTAAATATCTTAGCTCCATCTTCACAAATTAAATAAGAATATGGAATAGCATAATTATTTAAGTATTGTTTCAAATCAGTATAGTTTCTACCTGTAATGATACAAAAAATATTACCATATGTAATAAATTTTCTTATTGCTTCAATATTCTTTCTATTTATTTCATCTGCTTCTTCATAATAAATTGTATTATCAAAATCACTAGCTAGAATTTTCATAGTATCACCTATTATTAGTATATAATATTTTTTTAAATAGAAAAATAAAAAAGGAAAAGATTGTCTTTTCCTTTACATTTTATAGTCCGTGACTTTTATTATATTCTTCTAGTTGAAGTTTAAGTTTATCAAAGAAAGTATGTGATTCACCATTACTATAACCTAAGAAGAACACTTTATCAATTTGATCATGATTAAATACTGAAGTTATATTGGATTTTAATTCTCCTTCTGGAAAAGGGCATCCATTATAATCATATATTTTATCTGGACTTTCAGCTGTTTTCATACAATATCCAGTAATCATTACTTTCTTAGTACCACCTTTTAGTAATACTACTGAACCAATAGGTAAAAATTTATCTTGCATTTTCATTTCCTCCCTTTTTATTGTAAGTCAGCTAGTTCTTCATTATTTCTAGCCCCATACTTTTCAGTTGAGACATTATCCTCACTAGCTACATAATCATCATCATCTAAATATTCTTCTTGCGTTGATGAATCACTGTAATCAAAGTCAGTTGATTCATCTCCATTCCATTCTTCAGATTCAAATTCTTCTGAATCATCAGAATTATTCTTCTTGTGATCCATATATGCTTTAGCACCTAATCCAGCAGCTGCGGCTGCACTTAGTCCTGCAGCAATAGGAATTACTGAACTTCCACTAGATTTCTTTGATGCAATTGGATCATTTGACACTGGAATTTTACTTACATCTTCACTCTTAACAATTGTGTCAATAGGATCATCTTCAATATCAATTTCATCCTCAATTTCTGGTTCAATTGCTTCTTCAGTAGTATTTTCTGCTATTGAAGTACCAGTAGAGCCTTCATAACTATCGTTTCCAGGTGAATATGGTTCATATCCTCCTCCACCTCCATCACTACTAGATCCTCCTCCATCAGGAGTAACTACTACTGTTACTGATTCTGGTGGTGTTGGTGTTGGCGTTGGTGTTGGTGTAGCAGTTGGAGTAATTGTTGGCGTTACCGTCGGAGTAACTGTTGGGGTAACAGTCGGAGTAACCGTTGGTGTAGCAGTTGGCGTTACCGTTGGTGTAACTGTTGGTGTTATTGGCTCTTCAGTTGGTGTTGGTGTAACTGTTGGGGTTGGTGTTACCGTCGGAGTTACATACTGTTCATAACCTCCACCATGCCTTTTTTGTTGACTTCCACCAGGGCTACCTGGATCACCTGGATATTCTTCTGCTCCATCTGGTGGATCTTCAGGTTTATCTTCAGCACCTGGTTTATATATGCTTTCAGATTCATCAACTTTTTCACCATTTATTTTGTCATAAATACCATTACCATCTGTATCATCAAAAACATTATTCCAAGTTTCTGACCTTTGAGCAGCTGTCGCTTTATCAATGCCAGCTTCAGTATTTCTTCTTTCACTTCTATCTATATCATCCAATGTTAAACTATCAACATCAATTGCATTGTCTCCTTCAGCTAATCCTAACATAGCTACCATATCCTTAAGAACATTGGTCATACCTTCTGTTAACTTTTGAGCATCGCTTTCAGAGTCAGACTCAGCTTCACTAAAAGCACTAGCAGCATTTTTACATTGTTCAGCTAAAAACTCAACTTCTTTATAATAATTTCTAAAAGTATGTTCTAAATCATCCAAACCATTTAAAACAGTTGCAAAACAATTATCATGTTCTTTATTTGGACCTTCAAATTCAGCTTTAATGTCTTCAATTTCAGCATAAACATCTTGAACATACTCATTTAGTGTTTCTAAACTAGCTGCTGTTTCTTTCAAATCCTCATATGCTACTGTAACTTTTGCCATTTATATCACTTCCTATCATTTTTATGACTATTCATTATATAATGAGGGTTGAGGTGGGAATTTCTCTCCATCAATATTATTTTTTAATTCTTCTAATCCAGCATCAAATTCTTTCTTCTCTTCAGCAGTTAAATCAGAATAAGTTTTTGTACCAGTATCTGATTTAGAATCTTTCATCCCACCATATGTTTTTTGCAATTGATGTGGATCTTTTGTATTCATTAATTCTTCTTCTGAAATAGATCCTTCGTAAAATTTATCAATTTGATTTTGAGCATATTCATTTGTTTTCAATTCAATATTGTTACCACCATTATAAAGTTCGCCCTTTCCCCATTGCAAGTCTTTAGGATCAAATCCAAAAATTCCCTTTTCTCCACCTTTGGTATAACCATAATATTTTCCTTTTTCAGCATCATACTTAAAATACGATAAATCTTCTAAACTCTCATAATTATTTAGAAAACTTCCTTTTGCATCGACCTTTAATACCTGTCCTTTTATCAGCTTAAAATCTTTGTATCCAGCTTCTTCTGAAGCAATATTATTTTTTAAATCTTCAAAATCTTTTGGAACCATATAATCACCATCAGGTCCACTTACCATAGCTCTTGTTTCTTTTGATGAGTTTTTATCTGTACCAGCATCTGAATCTGACTCTGAACCCGAAATAGAGCTCTGTGAATACCTCATAGATCCAGGAGCGGCTTTTGGTTCTCCTACATCACTTGGAGGGGTAGTTCCTTTGATATTCTTAATATTTCCATCTGAATCTGGATATGAATAACCATATGACTTAGGTTCACCTTCAGCTATCCATTCATCCTTATCTCCAGGTACATATTTTTGATATTCACTTTCATATACATGGTCAGTTCCCTCAACTTTATGATAAGTCCAAACATTCTTGTAGGCCACTTTTCCATTTTCATCATATTTAATAGTTTCAGTAGTATAACCATATCTATTTTTAACTTTATGATCCGTAATTTTACCTTTTTCGTACTTAATTTGAACAGTAGAACCATCTGGATTTGTATAAAGAACATATCCATCTCCATTTTGATTTACGTGACTTTCCTTCTTAGCATCAGGTTGAACACCTTCTGGTCTCGTTTCATCATTTGGTATTGGCATTGGAAGACTTGCTGTACTTGGTACTTCAAGTTCATCAGCTTTCTTCTTAAATTCAATAGCTTTTTCTACTTTGTCATCATAATAACTCTCAGCCGCTTTAAATGCACTCTCTAATTTTGCATAATCTCCATCAAATTTACTATCACTATCTTTACTACCTTTCATCGTAATTTTAGTAGTACTTTCATCCTTAATTTCATAATCAATAGTAATATCAGAATTACAATGGATAGTCTTTCTTTCATAGTGTTGAGTGCCATCTCCATTATCTCTTAGTGATTCCTTAACATATGTAGCTTCTTTATAATCATCTAAAGCTTGATCAGCTTTGTCACATAATTCTTTATATTTTTTTAGCACTTCTTTCAAGTATTTTTCTGCTTCACACTTAGTATGATCATACCCTTTAGCTTTAGCAATTGTTTTAAGACTTTCAATATCTTCAATTGATACATCTATTCTAGCGCGTAACTCTAAGGCAATTTCGTTTAAAGGAGCTCTACCATCAATACTCAAAGCTTCTAAAGATAATCCTTTTTTCTCTTCTTCAAATATTTTGTTTTTAAAATTTTCTTCTAGTTTAGAAATCTTCCCACTTTCAATATTTTCAACTAATTCATCTGTGTCTGTTCCTTTTAAAAATTGATCAGTACTATAACTTTCAGTTATTTCTCCAACTACAGCCATATTATCATTCCCTTCTATGGTTTTATAATGCTCTGAACTTGTATAAATATTTATACAAATTCAGAACACTACAAAAGTAGTGTCTTTTTTATTAAAGTCCTTGAAAAGCTTTTGCTCTCTCTTTTTCAGTTTCATCAAATTCGTTATACCAAGTAGTTAATTTTTGATCCATCTCACCACTGAATTGTTCTCTCTCTTCAGTTATTTTCTTCTTTATTTCATCGAACACTTCATTAAAAACTTCTGATGAATGACCTTTCCATGAACCTCCGCTCATTTTAACTATTTGACCACGCATACTATTCAAATTTTGAATCATTTCATCAAATTTCTTTTCAGAATTTACTTTAGCTTGTTGTAAATTTTGATAATCAACTATATTTGCCATTACTTATACCTCCCTTAAAATGAACTCATAACAGATTGAGACGTTTGCTCAAATCTATCTGCAGTAGTTCTTATTGTTAATACTACATTTGCTAATCTTTCTGCCTCTGCTACTAATTGTGGATGAATTTTATCATTATACATTTTTGTGAATTCATCAGCAACCTCACCTCTACATGCATTGTTTAGCTCTTCTTCAATACTTGCCTTAAGTTCAGTCATTAAACGTTGAAGATCTTCTTTTAAAGTTTCGATTGCACTTGCAGTTTGTCTCATTTCAACTGGATCTTCTAATAATGCGATATTTGCCATTCTTCATTCCTCCTATTTTTTCGTTATTTTAAGAATTGCTCTACCGAACCATATTCTTACATCTTAATTTTATATCAATAATTAAATAAAATCAATTATTTTACTGTAAATATACAAACATTCACAAAAAAAGGAATAATAATTCCTTTTATTTAAAAATCTTCTTAAAAATTGTATTTAATCCTTTATTAATCAATTTATCAGTAGTTTTGTTTACTACTTTTTTACCTAATTTATACTCAATACTATTTTTCTTAGCTCTTTCAGCTTCTTTTCTCTTCTTTTCAGCATCTCTTTCAGCTGCTTTTTGATCTTTTTCAGCTTGTTTAGCTGCTTTTTCCGCTTCTTTTGCTTCTTTTTCTTTTTGTTTAGCCTCTTCTATAGCTCTTTTTTCTTCTGCTTCAGCCTCTAATTTTTCTTTAATCAATTTATCTAATTCTTCATAAGCAGAATCTCTTTCAATACTTTCTTCATATTTTCCTACTATTGCAGAAGAATTAATAATTTTATTTCTTGAAATATCATCAATAGTACCCATTTTACTTTGTGGTGGTAAAATCGTTGCTTTTTCAACAATTTCAGGTTCACCATTTTCATTTTGGAACGATACTAAAGCCTCTCCAGTTCCTAAAGCTAAAATTGCTTCTGCCGTATCAAATTTTGGATTAGTTCTAAAAGCATCAGCTGCTACTTTAACAGTTCTTTGTTCACTTGGAGTATAAGCTCTCAAAGTATGTTGAACACGATTTCCTAGTTGTGCAATAACATCATTTGGAATATCTGTCGGACTTTGAGAAATAAAATATAATCCTATTCCACGTGATCTAATTAATTTAACTACTTGTACTATTTGTTTTAAACGATAAGTAGGCATACCATTAAATAATAAATGAGCTTCATCAAAGAAGAAAACAATCTTTGGTTTCTCTAAATCACCTACTTCAGGCATTTTATTAAATAAATTAGTTAATAACCATAATAAGAATGATGCATATAAATCTGGGGATTGGAATAATTCTACAGCATGAAGAATATTAATCATTCCTTTACCATTTGCATCAGTACTTAAGAAATCATTAATATCTAATTCTGGTTGATTAAAGAATTTATCGGCTCCTTGATTTTCTAATGTTAACAAGCATCTTTGAATAACTCCGATACTTTGTGTAGTTATATTACCATATTTTGTAATAAAATCATTTTTATTATCCCCAACATATTGTAATAATAAACGTAAGTCTTTAATATCATCTAGTTTCCATCCATTATCTTCAGCTATCTTATAAACAATAGCTAAAACTCCTTCTTGAGCTTCACTTAAGCCTAGCATCATTGACAATATCTCAGGACCTACTGAATCTAGAGTTGTCTTTATTGGATGACCATAAACTCCAAATATATCCCAATAGCGAACTGGGAATCCTTTATATTCAAAGTCCTTAATTTTTAGTTTATTTAACCTTTCTTGTAATGATTCACTATCCTCTCCTGGAACAGCAGTAGCTCCTAAATCCCCTTTTACATCAGCTAAGAAAACAGGAACACCAGCATCTGAAAAAGATTCAGCCATTACTTTCAAAGTAATAGTTTTTCCAGAACCACTTGCTCCAGTAATTAAACCATGACGATTAGCTTTATCTAATAAAATAGACAATTCTTTATCATCACTTTTACCAATCAACACTTTGTTATTAAAATACATAAAGATACCTCCTAATCATATTATATCATTAATAATTAAAAAATAGAAATTATTAATAATTTCTATTTTTCTTTTTAGCTACAAATAATTTTCTATTATCTTTTAATCTCTTAATATCAGGATTTTGTTTAATATCTAAATCAATATATTTAATTGCATTATCATAGTCTTCTAGATAATAATAACTTAATGATAAATAATCATAAATTGTTCCATCCCAACACCATATATCTTCTGTTAAATGTTCATTTCTTTTTTCTATCTTTAAAGCTTTTAAACCATAAACTATAACTTGTTCATACATTTTTTGTTTATAGTAGATTACCATTAATTCAACGTAAGGAGTACGACAATCACCAATTGTTTCTAAGGTTTTTATTCCCCACATTTCAGCTTCTTCATAGTAACCCATATTACAATAAGCATTAGCTAACGAAGCAAGTATTTGTCCTATCTCAGGAACATAAGTAGCATTTTCTATCCTCAAATACTTATGAGCCATTCTAATGCAATTCTGCCATTGATGTCTACTCTTATACTCTCTAGTTAATAGATGAACGTTTCTAGTATCTTCTGGATATCTATCAACATACTCTTCAAGTAAGTCCAAATAAAATTCTCTAGATTTTTCAACATCTGGTCGATGTCTAACAATTATATCCGGAGCATCAATAAACTTTTCATTGTCACCTTGATATTTTAAAACCTCATGAATAGGATATATCCATTTATAACAATCTCTTTTATGAATTTTTCCACATAAGAACTTTATCAACGGTTCATCACGACTATCTAAATTACAATAATGATAAAATCGCATTTGAGTAGTATCGTCTTGCCATCTAGACTGGATTTTTTCAACAAATCCTGAATCAATACAATCATCTATATCTAAACAGATACAAATATCATATTCTTCAGGCACTAATTTTAAAGCATCATTACGAGCTTTATGGAACTCAAATTTATCATATTTTTTAGATTTTATATGAGCTCCACGAGCCTTAAACTTTTTAACTGTGTCGTCAGTAGAACCAGTATCTAAAACATAGACATGATCTTTTATTTCTTCCAAACAGTCCATGAATCTATCAACAAATTTTGCTTCATTTTTGCAAATACTATAAACACATATTTTATGTTTTTTCATTTTATCACCACATTATTATTCATCAGCTAAATTATCAAAATATCCTTGGATAAATACTACTGGAGTTCCTTTATCTCCACTACCACTAGTTAAATCGCATAGAGATCCAATTAAGTCTGTTAATCTACGAGGTGTAGTTCCTTGCGTAACCATTTGTCCTTTTAAATCAGCATCTTTTTCTCTAATTTCTTGTTTAATAGCTTCTTTTAATTCATCTCCTCTTAAATCAGCAAATTTATTATCAGAAACATATTTAAGTTTAATCTCATTTGGAGTTCCTTCTAAACCACTAGTATAAGCAGGAGAAACTACTGGATCAGCTAATTCCCAAATATGACCTACTGGATCTTTAAAAGCACCATCTCCATAAACCATTACTTCAATAGTTTTACCAGTCTTTTCTTTTAATTCACTTTGAATCTTCTCAACTAAAGCTTGTCCTGTTTTTGGGAATAATTTTAATCTTTCTTCAGTTGATTTATTTGAACCTAACATTCCATATTTTTCATTATAACCACTACCGTCTAATGATTCATTCATAATTTCAAATAAACCATATACATTGGCACCAGCCTCTTTTAATAATTCTTTAGTTCTAACTCTCGTATGAATATCGCAATTAATTACATTCTTAGTATAATTTAATATTTCTAAAGGATTATTAGCTAATACAAAGACTGCTTCACATCCTTCTTTTTCAATTAATTCTTTATAGAAATCTAACATATTAATACCAGTAAATGGATGAATCCAATCACCAAAATTAGCTCTATACTCTTCTTCATTTAATACACTACCACTATTAAATTTACTTCTGAATAATTTTTCTTCATCTAATATACCATTACCAACTTCATCACTTGGAAAAGATAATTGTACATATAATTTTTTAGTACTTCTAGCAATAGCCTTTAAAATAAGTGAAAATCTATTTCTACTTAATATTGGAAAAACAATTCCTAATTCTTCTGGATTATTAAATTTATTTTTTATATCTTGTGAGACTTGATCTACTGTTACATAATTACCTTCACTAATACCTACTACAGCTTCAGTAATAGCTACTACATCTCTATCTCTAAATTCAAAACCATTATTCTTACTAGCATTAATTACTGATTCTACAACTATGCTTGCTAAATCATCATTTTCTTTAATAATTGGAGTACGTATACCTCTAACTACTGTTCCTAAATCTCTCATTCTATCATTCCCTTCTATAATAATTTTATCACATAAAAAAAAGAGTGACTACTCTTTTACTTTCCCTTTACATTATTATTTTCATTGTAATTGGCAATTGCTCTTTCAAAGACATTTGCTAAATATTGCACTTCTGGATAATCTTTTTCATCTAAGCAAGCTAAAACAAATTTGTCTCTAACACTATAAATTGTTTTTCCTTCATCTGTTTCTTTTCTTGATAATTCTTCAGTAAAAGTTTCCATATCAAAAGGAAAGCCATGTTCTTTGGCATACAAATAAGCAAATGATAATATGGTTCTAGTATTACCATCTCTAAAAGGATGAACTCTCCAAAGTAGGGCTAGTTTTCTAGCAAATCGATAAGCTATTTCATTACTATCTAAATTTTGCCAAACAATACTATTTAAATCATTTAAAGTATTCTTTAAATCTTTAGATATCTCACGATATTCTGAATAATTAATACTACATCCTGGAAGAACTAATTCTTGTTTAAACAAAGGCATTACTCTAAATTTACCAGCCCATTCAAAGATATCTTCAAAAATATGATAATGTATTTGTTTAATAGCCTCTTCATCAAAATTAGCTATTTTTAAAGAATCAATATTTAATAATTTAATAAACCCAATATCAGCTTCCGCTTTGTTTAATTTATCATAATCATGAATATTAAGTTTATTTTTTAAAACACCATTCTCATAAATATAAGGATCATTCATATTAATTTCCCTCCTTATATTTAGAAATTACTATTTCTTGAATTTCAGATAATTCTTTTCTTCCATCAATATAATCATTAACTAATTCTAAAACATCAGGTGATGGTATATCTGCCCCACTTAGAGAAATAGCCAAAGCTTTCTCAACTATTTTTTTTCTTTCTTCACTAGTCGTTTCTGAGATTAAATATTTCATAATTTCATCACCACTTTTATTATACTAAAAATTAAATAATTTTGGTATAATTAAACAGGAGATGATAAAAATGTTTATGACAACTGAAATTTTAATTATTTTAATTGCTATATTAGTAGTATGTTTAATTGGGTTTAAAAAATATGTTTGGTTTATTTCACTAGGATATGGTTTTTCTATTTCTACTGTTGGAATTATGCTTTTAATATTATTTAGAGATAGTATTAACTTAGCTCTTATTATTTCAAGCCTTGTTTTAATCTGTTATGGATTAAGATTAAGTGGCTTTCTAGCCTATCGTGAATTAAAAAGTACTACTTATAATAAGAAAATGCAAAAAGAAATCTCTGATGGAAGTCACATGCCATTTATAGCTAAAGTTATGTTATGGGTAACTTGTGCATTACTTTATCTTTTGATGACTGCTCCTATTATATATAGGGCTATTAACGGAGATAATATTGATACTTGCTTTATAATTGGAATTATTATTGCCGTGATTGGAATAATTGTAGAAGCTATATCTGATTCACAAAAAAGTAAAGCAAAGAAAAAGAATCCTAATAGATTCTGTGATACTGGTCTATTTAAAATAGTAAGATGTCCTAATTACTTTGGAGAATTATTAATTTGGCTAGGAATATTTATAACAGGTTTTTCTACTCTAAACTGTACTGGTCAATGGATAATGTCAATTATTGGATTTATTGGAATTGTCTATATAATGTTTAGTGGTGCAAGAAGACTTGAATTAAGACAAGATAGAAATTATGGAGATGATAAAGACTATCAAAAGTATGTTAAAAGTACCCCAATACTTATACCATTAATTCCACTATATAGTGTTAAAAAATATAAATGGTTAGTTGGATAAAGAAATACTTAAGTATTTCTTTTTTTATATTCTACAACATTATCATTTTTAGATTTAATAATATCATCAAACAAAGAATACCATTTTACTTGAACAAAGTCCTTACACCACTCATATTTCTTGTTTCTGTTTATACATCTATTCATTGGCTGAATATATAAAGAACTTATATGGACTGTTGTGGATTCTTTATTCAAATTGCTTTTAAGTACTTTTGTAATATCCGAAGAGTTAATCCAAAGAAAATCATTAGGTGTCCCATAAATAATACCACTAACTTTATATGCGGAATTTCTTCCTTGTAAAATAAATCTATTAATTATTTTTTCAATATTAACAGTTGAAAAGGCTTGATTTATTTTTCTTATTTTTCGTTTGTTTTTATGACAAAACTCTGCTGATGTTAAAATTTGATTATAATCTCTTTTGTTAACACCATAATGAAACAATTCATAATTATAAATATTTTTTTCACTAATCCCTGACTCTTTTAATAATGCTTTAAATGAAATAATACTTTCAACATGAACAGAATTCCTGCTTCCTTTTTTGATACTAATTGATCTAATATGATCTTCTATTTTTATTAAAATATCTCCTTTTTCATTATTATAGTGATTTCTCCATGATTTAATTATTGATTCATCATTAATATTATAAAAAATATCATCAATTATCTCTCTAAGTAATGGATTTAATTCTTTTACTTTTTTATTGTTAAACTCTAAAACAAATAGAAACTCATTTTGATATCCTTCTTGTATTTCTTTCATAAAAACCTCCTCATATATATAATTCGCAAATATTTTAGAAATATATATATTTTTTAGTAGTTTATGGTAGAAACTTTCAAGTTGACTACGTGAGTTCGTCTTTTTACAATAAAAAAACTTATCTTTCGATAAGCTTAATTTCAATATGGAGCGGATGAGGAGAATCGAACTCCCGTAGTCAGCTTGGAAGGCTGAGGTTCTACCATTAAACTACATCCGCATATGTCTTTAATCGCCTCAGCCTTTCCGATAGCCAAGCCGACTAAATTCAGTAGACATACTTAATTATACTAAAAAATGGTAAAAAGTCAAGTTTTTTCAATAAAAAATGTGATTATCAAGCGAAAATTTCCCGACTATTATCAAGCGAAAATTTCCTAAATC
>ERZ842401.1628-NODE-1628-length-31679-cov-19.738996_pt1 | contig 31679 bp, 25 predicted proteins | sample MGYA00521270_ERZ842401 | MGnify/ENA primary metagenome ERZ842401 (study PRJEB31892, sample SAMEA3878208) | bioreactor metagenome | biome: Moose rumen | place: Sweden | collected 2011-10 | study: EMG produced TPA metagenomics assembly of the PRJEB12797 data set...
CTCTTTCGCTCCACGAACTGAACATCCGCTCAATCCCAATCAACGCGCTCATGGCAATTCCTGGCACGCCGTTTGAAAACATCACTCCGCTCACCGAAGACGAAATCTTACGCACAATCGCGATGTTCCGATTCATCAACCCCGAAGCGAATATCCGCCTTGCCGCAGGGCGCAAACTGCTTTCCGAAAACGGCAAAAAAGCGTTTGAATCGGGCTGTTCCGCCACTATTACAGGAAACATGCTCACCACGAGCGGAAGCACGATAAAAGGCGACATCGAAATGCTCACTAGCATGGGACGAACGATAAAAGCACAGAAAGGCACAACCTGCGACTCATGCGATTGCTTCTCAAACTGTGGAGATTCTTGCGCAAGCGACTGCGATTCAACATACAGCAGCGATTGCGCGTGCGATTGCTCAAACGACAAAAATTGCGCATAATTCAAAATGTCGAATGTCGCATTTTGAAAAAAGATTTTTTGCAATTCATCTGTCAACGAGGTTTACATTCCTTTTGATTTTTTTGATTCTCTCCGCGAACGCCTTTTGTCAAAGTGAAGAAAATTCTGCTTCCGCAGAGGCAGAATTTTCAAATTCCGAAGAAAACGAGGTCGTTATCACGCATTTGTGGTCGCTCGACTTTGCGCTTCTTGCCACACAACTTACGAATCTTGGAATCGGCATTGGCGTTCAGTACGAGCGGCAGATTGTTCCGCATTTTGCACTCAAAGGATATTTTGGTCATGCGGTCATCAACACGCGCTACGAAGATTATTATTGCGTTACGGTGAGTTTTGGCGCGTTCACGGAATGGTATCCGCTTAGTCGGCAAATGCGAAAATTGTACGTTGGCATGGGCGGTTATTTTGACTATCTTGGCTACGTAAGCGATGAAAGTCAAAATGAAGAGAGCGGCACGATTCTTTCGGTGATTCCGCAAATCGGCTACAAATTTTCGCTTCCCTGGCATCTTTTGCTCGACGTTCACTGCGGCTACAAATATGCGTATCAGACAAACGGCGAAATTTACGGCAAAGCAGGCGATTATCTAAAACGCGGATTTCAGTATGGACTAAGTTTGAAGCGCGTTTTACAGCAATAAAATCGAGCGAGTGGCATTTTTGCGTTTTTACTCGCTCGATTTTTTTGCAAAATGAACAAATCTTTCGATTTTTTTATTGCCAAAACAGTTCCGATTCAAACGAAACGCCAGCGTCTGTTTTTCCCGAAAGCGAGATTTTTTTGGAAGCCGCGTCGGATTTTCCAAAAACGCGGAGCGTTTCGCCGAGCATTGCTTCTTTTGCGTAATTGAGCCGAAAATCGCAAAAATCGCGCGAAAATTCGTCTTCTGGAAGTGCGTCAGAAATAAACGCGCCGTAACGAGAGTTTGTTGTGTGCGCGTTTGCGTCGATGTCGCTGTGCCGAATCTCGCGCTCACTCCACAGAACGCTTCCTTCGGCGGGGACAATTTTTCCCGCGGGAAGGCAATTATGCTCGCTTTGAAAATCGGTCGGCTCACGAAGATTCATTTCGTTGAATTTTTTGACTGGAAGGATTCTGCGAGCGTTCAAATCAACCAAAAGCCACGTGCTGATTCCGCTCACGAGGTTTTCGCCCTCTTTTGAGTCGATTTCGTAAGCGCGAACAAATTGGAGCGGCTCGCTTTTTTCTTCCCATGTCCGCACACAAATGCGCTCGTTTTCGCGCGGAATCCTGTGAAATCGAAACGAACATCGAGAAACCAAAATCGCCACGCCACGCGAAGCGAGAACTTCGCGACTCATTCCGCGTGCTGCCCAATCTTCAACCGCCGTGTCAGACGTAAGGCGCAACAATTCCGAAAGCGTCAGTTTTTTATTCGCCCCACATTGCGAAAAATACACCATCGATTCATTGAAAAATTCCATCGTTCCGTTCTTTTTTTCGTGCCACTGCCTAAACTCTGCCATATTTCCTCCGCAATTCAAAAAATCACCTTGATTTTACATGATACAACCAAACCGCCCGTTTACGCAAAAGGTCGTCATTTTGAAAAAGCGGTAGCGGAAATTTTGGCAAGCAGATGTTTCGCTACGCGCAACATGACCGCATATTCCCGCTTTTCCGTGGTGCGCAAAGAAACTCGGTGGTTGAGCAAAAGAACTCGGTGGTTGAGCCTGTCGAAACCACCATTTTCAAAAAATGAGAGTATCACGTTAGATTGATTTTCTGCTACAATAGATGTATTCAAAAATCTCGCTTTGATTTTAAGGAAAAAAAATGGCAGATTACCACACATTCCCAGCCGCTCCAGAAGGAACTCCAGAGGCGAACTTTGTTCATTTGCACGTTCATTCGGATTATTCGCTTTTGGATTCGTGTGCGAGTATCGACAAATTGGTGGCAAAGGCAAAAAGCCTAAACATGAAGGCTCTCGCGCTCACTGACCACGGAAATATGTTTGGTGCGCTCAATTTTGAAAAACTGTGCCACGTAAACGGCATAAATCCAATCGTCGGTTCGGAATTTTATATTACGGAAAATCACAACGTCGATAAACCAACTCGATACGGCTCAAAATATTTTCACTTGATTTTGCTCTGCAAAAATCAAAAAGGCTATGAAAATATGTCTTGGCTTTCGAGCAATTCGTTTACGGACAAAAACAGTTTGTATTACGGAAAACCGAGAATCGATTTTGAGATGCTCAAGGAGCGGCACGAAGGAATAATTTGCCTTTCTGCGTGTATTGCGGGCGAACTTCCGCAAATTCTTTTGAACGACAAAAACGCAGACGCGGAGGCGGAGGCGTTTGTAAAAAAATATTCTGAATTGTTTGGCAAAGACCATTTTTACATTGAATTGCAAGACCACGGACTCAAAGACCAAAAAATCGTAAATCCAAAACTCATCGCGCTTGCAAAAAAAATGAACATTCCGCTCGTTGTTACAAACGACATTCACTACGTTGAAAAAGAAGACGCGGAGGCTCAAGATGCGCTCCGTTGCATTGGATTCAAAAAAATCCTCACAGAACCGCATCAAACAATGGGCGACGGGCTTTCCGAGTGGTATTTTAAGACCGAAGAAGAAATGCGTTCTCTTTTTCCAGATTTGCCCGAAGCCTACGAAAACACGGTAAAAATTGCGAATATGTGCGACCTGACGATTCATCAGTATAGCACGCCAGAACTCAAAAGTTGTCTTCCAAGATTTGAGCTTCCGTTGGAATTTCGCACGCACGGCGACGATTACGAAAAAAATCAAAACGATTTTGTGCGCCACATCGTCGAAAAGGGACTGCGCGACCGTTATGGAGAAATTACGCCAGAAATTCGCGCCCGTGCAGAATACGAACTCGGAATCATTTTCAAAATGGGATTTTCGGGCTATTTTTTAATCGTTTGGGAATTTATCAACTGGGCAAAAGAACACAAAAAGCCGATTGGTCCTGGGCGTGGCTCTGGTGCGGGGTCGCTTGTGGCTTACGCGATGACGATTACGGACATTGACCCGTTCCGATTCAAACTGATTTTTGAACGATTTTTGAATCCTGAGCGCGTTTCCATGCCTGATTTTGACGTGGACATGGACTTCGATTTTCGGCAAGACATCATCGAGCATACGCGCACGCTCTACGGAGAGCCGCAAGTGGGGCATATCGTAACGTTTGGAACGCTAAAGGCAAAGCAAGTTATTGCGGACGTGGGACGAGTTTTGGGCATTCCGCTTTCCGAAGTGAATATGCTCAAAAGCAAAGTTTCAGAAAATCTTAAAGCAACGCTCAAAAATTGCTTTGAGCCAGCGAACGAAAAATTCCCCGACGGTGGGCAACTTGCAGAATTTCGGCACGACCCGCGCTACGAACGGCTTTTTAACATCGCAGAAAAACTCGAAGGTTGCAAAAGAAACACGGGACTTCACGCTTCGGGCATGGTGATTGGACTTACGGCGTTGCCAAATTGGGCACCCGTGTTCAAAGACGCAAAAACGGGCGAAGTTGCCGTGCAATACACGATGGACATTATTGAGCCGTGCGGACTTGTCAAATTCGACTATCTTGGACTCAAAACGCTCTCTTTGATTCGCTACGCCGAGGAAATCATAAATCGCCACAAAAAGCCTTCCGAGCCAGAGTTTGATTGCTCAAAAGTAAGCGAAACTGACAAAAAAACGTTCGAGTTGTTTTGCCGAGGAGATTCGGTTGCCGTGTTTCAATTTGAGTCGCCAGGAATGCAAAAGATTTTGCGCCAGTTTCAGCCAGAAAAACTGGAAGATTTGGTCGCACTCAACGCGCTCTATCGTCCGGGACCAATGGATTACATTCCAAATTACATCGACGGAAAATGGAAGCCCGAAACGGTGCATTATCCAGACCCGTGTTTGGAGGACATTCTCAAAGAAACGTATGGCGTAATGGTTTATCAAGAGCAAGTTATGCAAGTTTCTCAAAAAATCGCGGGATTTTCGCTTGGCGGCGCGGATATGCTCCGTCGCGCAATGGGAAAGAAAAAGCCAGAAGTCCTCATGGGTAAAAAAATCGAATTTGAAGAAGGCGCGGTAAAGCAAGGTTTTTCAAAAGAACACGCCGACGAAATTTTTGAAATTATGATTCCGTTTGCGGGCTACGGATTTAACAAATCTCACGCGGCAGCGTACTCGGTTTTGGCGTATCGAACGGGGTATCTAAAAGCGAATCATCCCGCTGAGTTTATGGCGGCAAACCTTACAAACGAAATCTCAACGACGGACGGACTTCCAAAATACATTGCCGAAGCGCGTCGCATGGGAATTGCGGTTGACCCGCCCGACGTAAATCGAAGCGCGGTGCGATTTGACGTAATCAACGGACGAATCGTGTTTGGGCTGCTTGGAATAAAAGGGCTTGGCGAATTGGCGGCAAACGAAATCGTTTTGGAGCGAGAAAAAGGCGGCGCGTTCAAAACGTTCATGGATTTTTTGCTTAGAATGATGGAACACGCGGATTCTTCTGGGAAACGCGCGATTACCAAAAAAGCCGTTGAGGTTTTGATAAAAAGCGGCGCGTTCGATTCTCTTGATAAAAATCGTCCAACGATGCTTGAAAGTCTTGAATCCGCGTTCGATTATGCGGAAAACGTTGTGAGCGGCACGGGAGAAGGGCAAATCGACCTTTTTGGTGGCACTGACGAAAAAACGTTTGTGGAATACGAGTTTTTAGAAAAAGACGACATTTCAAAAATCGAAAAACTCAACATGGAAAAAGAGTTAATCGGGATTTTTCTTTCGGGGCATCCGCTCGACGATTACAAAAAAGCGATTGAAAACGCAACGCTTTCTTCGCAGACAATCGAGCGGCTCACAAAGGCGGAAAAGGCTGAAAAAAAACGGCTCAAAGACAGCGGCGCGGGCTGGGAAGTGATGAAAGGATTTGGAAAAACGCACATTGCCGTGGGACTTCTTTCGGAACTCAAAGAATTTACAACAAAAACGGGAAAAGTCATGGCGTTTGGAAAACTCCGCGATTATAATGGCGAATTTGACCTGACTTTTTTTGAGCGAACGTGGCAAGCGGTAAAAGGAACGCTCAAAATCGAGCAAGTTTACGCTTTTAAGGGCAAACTCGACTCAAATCTTGAGCGCGAATCAAAATCGCTCATTGTGGACGAGGTGATTCCGCCAGAAAAAGTCGAAGAAAAGGCGACAAAAGAATTGCACGTTTTGATAAACGCTCCAAAATCCTCGGACGACCACGACTTTTTTTCGTTGAAAGATTTTTTGTACGGAAATCGAGGTCCTCTTGCCGTTTTCTTTCACGTAGACGAAGGCAAATCGTCTTACACAATTCGCGCGTCGTCGCAAATGACTGCGCCCGCAACAAAAGAGTTTTTGGCAAAACTCAAAAGCGAGCCGATTGTCCGCGAAGTGTGGACTGCGTAAAATTGAATAAAAAGAAAGGCGCAATCGCCCTTTCAAAAAGGAGAACGTATGACTTTAAGTCCTGTTATTGTTAGCATTTTTCCGTTTGTTTCTGGCGCGATTTCGCTGTACACGCTTTTGTGCCTTGTTCGCATTTTTCTTACCTGGATTCCCGAAGCGGAGCGAAGTGCGGTTGGAAGATTTCTTTCTCGAATCTGCGACCCGTATCTCGATTTGTTCAAAAAACTCGATTTTTTGCGCTTTGGAGCGTTTGACCTTTCGCCGATTGTTGCGCTTGGCGTTTTGTGGGCATTTTCGTATCTGCTGAACGCGCTTTCCGCTGGTTCTTCTTTTTCGCTTCATCTTTTAATCGAAGTTCTTTTGGGACTTGCATGGCAAATTGCGTCGTCGGTTTTGTGGATGTTTTTGATTTTTTTGATAATTCGACTTATTGTTTTGCTCTTTTCAAAATCGACATACGGAACGATTTGGGACCAAATTGACCGCTCGATTTCTCCGATTTTGTTCAGAATTGCCGCGCCGTTTTATCGAGGAAAACCGATTTCCTTCAAAGGCGCGCTCATTATTTCCGCAGTTACAATCGTCGTTTTTGAATTGATTGGAAGATGGTGCGTACAATTTTTGGTCGGCATCGTGCGTCTAATCCCGATGTAACAAAATTTTGGTGGTGTTACAGAAAGTATGCTGGGAGCGGTGGTCCGGTAGACCGAAGGTCGTATCGAAACCACCGTAGCGTAAGAAGATGGTGGTTTCGACAAGCTCAGGCCACCGCATATTGCTTACAGGTCAGCATATATTTTGTAACATCTCTAAAATTTTTATAAATCATCACGCTTTTTCAAAATGTGCAAAACATTGCGAGGATTTTGTACAATTTTCAGAAAAAATGCAAAATTTTCAAAGATTTTCTATCAAAAGAGGGTTGAAAAAAATTTCAAGATAATGTATTCTCTTTTTCAGCAGCAAGAAATGCGGTCGGATTATTTCCACCCAGTAGCCTCCGCGCAGTTTCTCCTCCTTTACGCGCGGGGGTTTTTTATTGCCAAATACCGCAAAGAAACTCAATTTTAGGACAGGTCGCTTTTTTGACATGGAAACAATGATTAAAAATATGTTAAAATGAAATCCATGAAGGAAAAAATTGACCTTCCGCTCAACTACGCGGGAAAACTGTTCAACTCAAATCAAAAACCATTTTTGAAAACGTACCTCCTCGATTCGCAAAAAGAACGCCCGCTTGTTCTCATTTGTCCTGGCGGCGGTTACAATCATCTTTCTACGCGGGAAGCCGAGCCTGTCGCGCTCCAAATGAACGCGATGGATTTTCATGCGGCGGTTCTTTCGTATTCTCTTGCGCCAATGGAATTTCCTGCCGCCCTGTGCGACCTTGCCGAAGCGGTTTCGCTGGTGAGAAGAAACGCAAAAAAGTGGAACGTCGATTCGTCTTCAATAATTGTGGCGGGATTTAGCGCGGGCGGACATCTTGCAGCTTCGCTTGGGTGCTTTTGGCGGTCGGGGATTTTGCAAGATTTGCTTCCGTACAAACCAGAAGAAACCCGCCCAAATCGGCTTTTGCTGTGCTATCCCGTAATCACGGCGGACAGACGATTTTGCCACGAAGAGTCAATCGCGAATGTGCTTGGAAAAAACAATCTTGACCTTCGCGACGTTGTGAGTCTTGAACTTCACGTTGATGATTCGTTTCCGCCGACTTTTCTTTGGCACACGGTTTCCGACGAAACTGTTCCTTTGGAAAATTCGCTGTTCTTTGCGTCCGCCCTCCGAGAAGCAAAAATCCCGTTTGAGTTTCATGCGTTTGAGCGCGGAAGTCACGGGCTTGCCCTTGCCACAAAAGAAACCGCAAAAAGCGACGGCTCGTGCCAAGAAAAAGAATGTTGCGTTTGGCCGGCTTTATTTAGAAATTGGCTTGAATGTTAGATAAAAACAAAAATCGATTCTGTTACAAAAATCAAAAGGAAAATAAAAATGGAAAAAGAAATCAAAGAAAGAAAAGACGTTCTAGAAAGCGACAAATGGGATTTGACCACGATTTATAAATCCAACGAAGAATGGGAAAAAGACATTTCAAAAATCCCAGAATTGACAAAAGAAATCGCGTCGTACAAAGGCAAACTTTCAGAAAACGCGGGGACGCTTCTTTGCGCGTTAAAATCGCTTGAAACGTTGTCGCGCATTATCGACAAAGCGTGGAATTACGCTTCTCTAAAACTTTCCGAAGACGAAGGAAATCCCGATTCGCTTGACCGCGAAGGCAGAATCACGATGGCGTATTCAAAAATGCAAGCGGAGATTTCGTTTTTTGAGCCGGAACTTTTGAATATTCAAGACGAAAAAATAAACGAATGGATTTCTGGAAGCGATTTTGACGATTATCGCATTTTTATAAAAAAAATCCTTCATCACAAAGCGCACACGCTTTCAGAAAAAGAAGAGCGACTTCTTTCGCTTGAAATGGAAAGTGCGCGCACGGCAGAAAATGCGTTTGGAATGCTTACAAACGTTGATTTGCAATTTGAAAGCGTAACCGTTGACGGCGAAAAGCAACCGCTCACGCAATCGACTTACGGCGTTTTTTTGCAAAATCCAAACAGAGCCGTGCGCGAAGAAGCCTACAAAAAATTCTACGCGGGCTTTAACGCACACGCAAACACGCTCGCTTCTCTTTACGCGGGAAGCGTGAATCACGACGTTTTTGTTTCTCGCGTGCGCGGTTATTCGTCGTCGCTTGAAATGGGACTTTTTTCAGACAAAGTTGACGAAAGCGTTTACCGCAATTTGATTGCCACGGTTCACAAAAATCTTCCAGACCTACACCGATATTATTCGCTTAGAAAAAAAGTCCTCGGACTTTCAGAATTAAGACACTGGGACGTGAGCGTTCCGCTCGTGAAAGGCGTAAAAATGACCACAAAATACGAAGATGCCGTTGAAATTTGTCGCGCGGCTCTTTCGGTTCTGGGAAAAGAATACACTGATACGATTTCTAACGGACTTTTGAACGGGTGGGTTGACCGCTATGAAAACAAAGGCAAGCGGAGCGGAGCGTTTTCGTCTGGCGCGTACACAGGCTATCCGTACATTCTTTTGAATTACAAAGAAGACGACATTCGCGACGTTTTTACAATGGCGCACGAAGGCGGACATTCCATGCACTCGTTTTATTCGGCGCAGTCAAATCCGTTTATGCACTATTCATATACGATTTTTGAGGCGGAAGTCGCTTCCACATTCAACGAAGAACTCGTTTTTGAGTATCTTTTGAAAGAAGCAAAAGACGAGTCCGTCAAAAAATATTTGCTTTCGATGAGGGCAGCCGACATTGTGTCAACGCTTCACAGGCAAACGATGTTTGCCGAGTTCGAGCTTCTTGCGCACGAAAGCGTTGAAAACGGCACGCCTCTTTCCGCCGACGTTTTGCGAAAAATCTATCGTTCGCTTCTTGAAACATATTTTGGTCCTGAAATGATTTTTGAAAAAGAAAGCGATTTGGAAGGTTTGCGGATTCCGCATTTTTACGGCGCGTTCTACGTTTATAAATACGCCACAGGAATTAGCGCGTCGCTCGCACTCGCTTCAAGAGTTTCTTCTGGAGGCGAAAAAGAGCGCGAAGATTATTTTAAGTTCCTTCGTTCTGGCGGAAGCCGCTATCCGATAGAAAGTCTGCGCATTGCGGGCGTTGACATGGCTTCAACGACTCCCGTTCAAAGCGCGCTCAACACATTCAAAAAAATCGTCGAGGAATTGGAATCCTCGCTTTAGAAAAACGGAGATATTACATAAAGTATGCTGACTTTGTGGCGGTTTCGATAAACTCAATTACCATTTTTAGCATACATTTTGACATATCAAAAACGCCTGCCTTTTTTCCGTTCTAAAACGGCAGGCGTTTTTTTCCGATAATTGATTTGGATTTTATATCATTTTCTGAGGTTCATTTTGATGACAAAAGCAGAGTTCTACACGTTTTTCAAAAAAATCCCCAAAGCAGAGTTGCATTTGCATTTAGAAGCAGTCATCGCAACGAACACAATTCAGAAATTGTATAAAAGGCGAAATCCCGCTCTTTCAGACGAAAAAGTGAGCGAAGAAATCGAAAAACTTTTCACGTACTCAAATCTCGACGGATTTATAAAAGCGTACTTGCAAGTTCAAGATTTGTACGATTCGGAAGACGATTTTGACCTTGTTTTTGAAGACCTCAAACAGTACATCGTTAGAAATGGCATTTCATACACCGAAATTTTTGCCGCTCCGAGCGCGTTTATCAAAAAAGGATTCGATTTTTCGAAGATGGTTCAAAATTACCAAAAGAACGTAAAAAAAATCAAAGTAGAAACGGGCGTTGATGTGCGGATTTTGATTGACGTGTCGCGGACGTTTGGAGAAGAAAATGCCGAAAAAAATCTGCAACTGCTTTTGGCAAATCGCATTCCTGAAATTATTGGAATTGGACTTGGCGGCGCAGAAAGCAAAGGTCCGTGCCGCGATTTTGGAAACGTTTTTGAAAAAGCGCGGAAAAATGGACTTTTTGCCGTTGCTCACGCGGGCGAGGACGAAGACGCTTATTCCGTTTGGGACGCGATAAACGTTCTAAAAGCCGCGCGAATCGGACACGGAATCACGTCGATTCAAGACGAAAAACTTATGGAAACGCTTGCCGCTCAAAAAATCCCGCTTGAAATTTGCCCCACGAGCAACGTTTTTACAAAAAAATACGTCAAACGCATTTCTGAGCACCCCGTTCGCGCGTTTTTTGACCACGGAATTCCAATCACGCTTAACACGGACGACCCGCTTTTTTTTGGCGTGGAACTGCTGGACGAATATTGGAATGCGTATTCAAAAATAAAATTCAAAAAGGCAGAACTCAAAAAAATCATTTTGTGTTCGTTTGAATCCTCTTTTCTGTCCGAAGAAGAAAAGTCGAATTTTAAGGAAAAAGTCGAGGAGTTGTGGACTTAAAAAATAGCCAACGGAAACGAAATCAAAATCTTCAAGTTGAGCGTGTCAAAAATGGCTTTTGTTTTGACACGCTTTTTTCGTTTTATTGCAAATAAACCATCAAAAGCATTATGTCAGAATTACGGATTCCAGAAATTCGCGCGGCTTGACCGAGCGTGAGCGGGCGCACCTTTTCGAGTTTTTGGCGACTTTCCGCAGAAAGCGCGGGGATTTTGGCGTAATCGAAGTCGCGCGGAATGCGGTATTTTTCCATTTTGTGCATTTTTTCCACGCGGGCATCTTGCTTTTCAATGTAATATTTATACTTTACATCTTCCGAGGCAAGTTCCCAAACAAGTGGCGGAAAACCCTCGTTTTTTGCAGACGGATTTTTTGAAATGATTTTTTCGGCTTCCAAAACAAGAGCGTATTTTTCACGCACAAACTCGATTTCCTTGTTGGATTTTAAGCCCACGTGAAACGCTTTTTCTGCAAGTCTTCTGTCGGCGGTGTCGTGGCGAAGTTTTAGGCGATATTCGGCACGCGCGGTGAACATTCTGTACGGCTCTTTTGTTCCAAGCGTTACCAAATCGTCGATGAGAACGCCGATATACGCTTCGTCACGCCCCAAAACGAGCGGCGAAAAAACGGGGATTTTTTCAAAATCGCTTGATTTTTTGAGAAGATTTTTTAGATTTTGCTCGATTTTTTCGATTTTCTCACAAAATTCGGCTCGCTCCGAGTCAGAAAATCTCGGCGGAAACGAAAAACCGTCCATGCTTGCACAAAATTGACCGAGTTGTTCGTTCGCCTCAACGAGTTCTCCAAAAAGGGCGCGATGGGCGCGCGCGTAAAGTCCCGCATTGATTCCCGCCACAAGCCCTTGCCCAGCAGCCTCTTCGTAACCGCTTGTTCCGTTGATTTGACCCGCGTTAAAAAGCCCCGCAACGCGCTTTGTTTCCAAAGACGGAAACAGTTGCGTCGGCTCAACGTAATCGTATTCCACCGCGTAGCCTGGGCGAGAAACGTGGCAATTTTCAAATCCTTCAATCGTTCTCAAAAACGCATCTTGCACTTCCTCTGGAAGCGAACTCGAAAGCCCGTTCAAATAAATCTCGTCTGTGGAAAGACTTTCTGGCTCCACAAAAAGTTGGTGGCGAGTTCGGTCAGAAAACCGCGTTACTTTGTCTTCGATTGACGGGCAATAGCGCGGTCCTGTTCCGCTTATTTTTCCAGAAAAAAGCGGCGAGCGAGAAATATTTTTTCTGATGATTTCGTGAGTTTGCTCGTTTGTGTAGGCAATAAAACACGAAATCGTCGGTCGCTCGATTTTTTGCGTTGAAAAAGAAAACGGCACGATTGCCTCGTCGCCTGCTTGCTCTTCAAAACGCGAAAAATCCACGGACGAGCGCAAAATGCGAGGCGGCGTTCCCGTTTTGAGTCTGCCCAAAGAAAATCCGAGGCGACGAAGCGACTCCGAAAGAGAAAACGCCCCGCTTTCCCCCAATCTTCCACACGGAGCATCGTACTCGCCGATAAAAATCCGCCCACCTAAAAACGTTCCCGTTGTAAGCACAATCGAACGCACGGGAATCACGCGCCCGCGTTCTGTAAAAAGTCCAATGACACGTCGCCGTTTTTCGCCTTTGGAGGAAAAATCCGACGAAGGCAGATTTTCGCCGCTTTCCGTTGTCAAAATGGCGGCGGCGGTGTCCATAAGCGTAAAAAGGTTTTCCGTTTGCTCCACCGTTTTTCGCGCAATCTGAGCGTAGAGCATTTTGTCCGCTTGGCTTCGTGGCGACTGCACGGCAGGTCCGCGACTTTTGTTTAACATTCTAAATTGAATCATCGATTTATCGATGAGTTTTGCCATTTCTCCGCCGAGAGCGTCGATTTCTCGAACGATATTTCCTTTTGCGATTCCGCCGATTGACGGATTGCAACTCATTCGCGCGATTGAATCGATGGATTGCGTGATTAAAAGCGTTTTTTGCCCCATTCGCGCACAAGAAAGAGCCGCTTCGATTCCCGCGTGTCCACCGCCCACAACCGCCACATCATACCAATCAAAAAATCCAGTCATAAAAATAATTTTACCGTTTTTGACAAACTCGGAAAACTCGGAAAAAGAAAAACTCTCAGTTGAGCGCACTCAAAATGACTCGTTCATCGCACTTTTCGTAACATATCTTGATTTTTTTGCTATAATAAATCTATTCGGAAAACGCTTTTCCGCAAAAATCTTTAAGGAGAAAAAAATGAAAATTGCACTCATCAACGAAAACTCTCAGGCGGCAAAGAACGCCGTCATTTTTGGCGCACTCAAAAAAGTGGCGGACGCGCACGGATTTGAGGTGGTGAACTACGGAATGTACGCGGCGGACGACAAAGCGCAACTCACCTACGTGCAGAACGGGATTTTGGCGGCGGTGCTGCTGAACTCAAAGGCGGCGGATTTTGTGGTAACGGGCTGCGGCACAGGAGAGGGCGCGATGCTCGCGCTCAACAGTTTCCCCGGCGTGATTTGCGGGCACGTGGCAACGCCGCTCGATGCCTACACGTTCGCGCAAATCAACGACGGCAACGCGATTTCGCTCCCGTTCGCGCTCGGCTTCGGCTGGGGCGGCGACTTGAACTTGCAGTACATTTTTGAAAAACTCTTTTCCGAGCCGTTTGGTGGTGGCTATCCGCGCGAGCGCGCCGAGCCTGAGCAGCGCAACAAAAAAATCCTTGACGGCGTGCGCGCACAGGCATTCCGCCCGCTTCCCGACATTCTCAAAAGCCTTGACCGCGACCTTGTGCGCGGCGCACTCGCAGGCGAGCATTTTAAGGAATACTTCTTCCGCGACGCGAAGGACGAGAACATCAAGTCGCTCGTAACGGAACTCCTCGGATAAAAATTAAAAATCAAAAAATCACGAAAAAAGAGCCTGTCGATTTTTTTCGGGCAGGCTTTTATTACACGCCTTTTTTCAAAACGACGGTTTCGTTACAAACGTACGGAATCTTTTGCGCAATTTTGCTAAAATATATTTTTGCATCAAGAGCGACTAAGAAAAAAATACTATACTAGATTTGGAAAATGAAGTTTCAAAATCTGATTTATTCAAAAAAATCTACAAAGAGGGAAAAAATGTCGAAAGAATGTGGAAAGCGGCGCGTGGTAATAACTGGCGGAGGAATTGTGAGCGCGCTCGGAAACGATTGGGCGCAGGCGGAAAAAAGTCTTCGCGCGTGCAAAAATTTTACGCGCTTTATGCCAGATTGGGAAAAAAAATGGCCGCTGATGAATACGCGCCTTTGTTGCCCGGTGGATTTTTCGTTTGACGCGGGAAAATATGAACGGCGGAAAATTCGAGGAATGGGACGAATTGCGCAAATGGCTCTTGTGGCAACGGATAATGCGCTCATTGACGCGGGTTTTCCCAAAGAATCGCTTTCGGACGGACGAACGGGAATCGCCTACGGCTCTTCAATGGGAAGCGTTGACCCGCTTATGGATTTTTACACGATGCTCGTTACGTTTGAAACAAGCAAAATCGGAGCGACAACGTATATTCGGGCAATGCCACAAACGGCTGCTGCAAATCTTGAAGTCTACTACGGTCTAAAAGGGCGCATTTACACAACGAACACCGCGTGTACTTCGGGAAGTCAAGCAATCGGTTATTCTTATGAAGCAATAAAATTCGGAATGCAAGACGTGATGATTGCAGGAGGCGCGGAGGAATTTTGCCCGATTGACACTGCGGCGTTTGACACGCTTTTTTCAACGTCCACAAAAAACGACACGCCGAATCTTACGCCGTCTCCGTTTGACAAAAATCGAGATGGACTTGTGGTGGGCGAAGGCGCGAGTACGCTCATTTTGGAGGAATTTGAACACGCAAAGGCGCGAGGCGCGAAAATCTACGCCGAAATCGTTGGATTTGGAACAACGACCGACGGAACGCACATTACAAGTCCAAATCAAGAAACGATTTCCCGCGCGATTGAACTATCGCTTTTGGACGCAGGCATTCCGCAAAGCGAAATTGGCTACGTGAACGCGCACGGAACGGGAACAACGCACGGCGACATTTGCGAAAGCCAAGCCACATTTGCAGTTTTCAACCGCGACGTTCCGATTTCTAGCGTGAAAAGTTACATTGGACATACGCTCGGCGCGTGCGGCGCACTCGAATCGTTCCTCACGGTCAATATGATGAACGCAAAATGGTTTCATCCCAATCTCAATCTTACAAGCGTGGACGAAAAATGCGCTCCGCTTGGATACATCACGGGAAACGGAGCAGAAATCGACACCGAATACGTGATGAACAATAATTTTGCGTTTGGAGGCGTAAACACAAGTTTGATTTTCAAAAGAATGTAAAGATTTAGCGGAATCTATCGGTGGTTGAGCGTGTCGAGGTGGTTGAGCGTGTCGAAACCACCATAACCGAAAACAGGCATTTCGACACGCTCAATGTCCGTGCTAAAGATTTAGCGGAAAGAGGGGGATTCGAACCCCCGGTACCTTTTGAGTACGCACGCCTTCCAAGCGTGTACCTTAAACCACTCGGACATCTTTCCAAAAGAAAAAAGTCTGTCATTCGACAGACTCAAATGAGACTGACACGATTCGAACGTGCGACCTCCACCTCCGCAGGGTGGCGCTCTAATCCAACTGAGCTACAATCTCAAAAGGACGGAGGCGACAGGAGTCGAACCTGCCCGGCCCGTAAGGAACCGACGGATTAGCAATCCGTTGTAATACCGCTATACGACGCCTCCAACAGCGTAAAAAATGCTGTTAAACGGAGCGGGAGGGATTTGAACCCCCGGTACGGTTGCCCGTACGTCGGTTTTCAAGACCGGTGCATTCAGCCACTCTGCCACCGCTCCAAAGGAAATGCTCTGTAAAGATAAGCGATTTCGCGTTTTTGGTCAAGAGGTTTGTTTCGACAACACAAAAATCGCTTTTAGTTTGCTAAAATGCGCGGCGCAAACTTTCGTGCGTTTTGTAATACGCTTTTTTGCTTTCGTACATCGCTTCGTCGGCACGAGCAAAAACCGTTTTTGTGCCGCGGTCGATTTGTGGGTCAAACGTTGCCATTCCTCGCGAAATCGCAAGTTCGCCTTCGTATTTGTCGTTGTCCGAGTTGAATGATTTGAGTTTTGAATCGAATTGCGCGTTTTTTACCACAATTTCAGAATCTCCGATGCTTTCTGCCAAAACAACAAACTCGTCTCCGCCAGTGCGGTACACGCAATCTTCTCCAAAGACCGACTTCAAAACATCCGCCGCGTCTTTGATGAGCATATCGCCCGCCTCGTGTCCAAACGAATCGTTCATGTGCTTGAGTCCGTTCACGTCAAACACAAAAATGGTAAAATCCGCCATATCTTCAGAAATTCGCCGTTCGAGTTCTTTGATTTTGTCCAAATACGCCGCTTTGTTTCGGCAGCCCGTCATTGCGTCAGAATACGCGAGCGAGTTTATGTACGCGATATATTCTTTGAGTTCGCGCGAAATTTTACGAATGGAATGAGCAAGGGCTTCAATTTCGTCGTCCGAGTGAAATTCGATTACGGTGTTCAATTCTCCGCGCGAAATCCGCGAAGCGTTTTCAGTCAAATCTTGAATTGGTCGAATAATTTTGTTCGCGATTGCGTTTGCAAGAAAAAGGGAAGTCAAAAGCACCAAAATGAGCAAAAACGACATTTTCCAAAGCATATCCGATTGGAGTTTGAGCAATTCTGTTTCTGGAACGGAAATCGCAAGGAGCATTTCGTTTTCCATTCGACTAATAACGAGCCGATGTTTTTCGTTTTTCCAGGTATAAGCGTAATTTTTGCTCGTTTCAATAAATTCGTCAGAAAAAAACGCGCCCAAATCCAACAGTTCCTTGAAATTCTTAAAGTCGCCAATAGAAAGTCCGTGCGGAAAATCGCGATGATACAACAGATTTCCTTCTTTGCTGACCAAAAATCCAAAACCCGATTCGTAATTCAAATTATCGATGAGATTTCTGAGCAACGCCATGCTCACGTCCATGCCAACAACGCCAATGAAAACGTCGCCTTTGTACAACGGAATCGCAAAAGAAAGCGTTTCGGTGGAATGTTCAACATTTAGATTTGGAAGCGGACCTAACCAGCGTGCGCTTTGCGCTTCCTTTGCTTTGAAAAAAAACGCCGTGTGTCCAACGTCGTTTTGCTCAAATTGAGAAAGGTTGTATGGAATCCGAGTGAGCGAACCGCTCCCGTTGGAAAACGTTCCCGCAGGATACGCCGACGGATTTAAAAAATAAACGCTTTTTGCAAACGGGAACGATTCTGGGTCTGGGCAAAAATAAATCGTTTTTGAGTATTTTCTAACTGGCGCGGGTTGTTTTGCAAGTGTCGCAAAGGATTCCATAAATTGTTCTGCGTACGATTTGTCAGTTTTGAGTTTTTCTGTGTCAACGTTCGATAATACAAAATTTTCAAAAACGTGCACCGCTCGTTCTACCGCGCCAAAACACTCGCTCAATTCTGACGTTTTTTGAATCGAAAGGAACGAAAGAGCCTGCCCCGCATGATATTCGATTGAATGATGAACGTAGTAAACTGCTACCGCCAAAGTAAGAAAAAACACAAACGCAATCGCACCAAGGTACGAGCGCATAAATCGAGAACGAATCGATTTCATTTTTTACACCACTAACCTTTTTTTACGCCGTTTCCGCCCATCTCTTTTACAAGATAGCAGAGTTGAGCGGCTCGATAATAATTTTTTTTGATTGTGTCAGAGATTCGCACTTCCGTAAGACCAACGGAAACCGTAACGAGTCGTTCCGCTTCAACATTTTTTACGAATTGACGACAAACCGCATACGCGCTATCCATCGGAAGTTCAAACAAAACCAAAAATTCGTCGCCGCCCCAGCGTAACGCCATTCCGCGGTCGTTCAAAAGCCTGAGCATATTTTTCACCACGGAAATGAGCGCTTCGTCGCCGTTTAGATTGTCGTTTGCTTCCTTAAAATAGTCGATGTCAAAAACGGCAAGACAACGATAGCGAGTTGTGTTAAAAACGCCCCGCTCGCCAAACATATCTTTGAAAAAATTGCGATTGGGAAGCCCCGTCAGAGAATCGACTTCGCCTTCGTTGCCTGAAAAAGTGTGTTTTCGCGCAGTTCCGTTTCGATGCGCCATAAAAAGCGCGACAAGTCCAAAAATCATCACGAACATTGCAAAAACGTAAAACGAAGTCCGCGAAAATCCGTCCCAGGCTTTTTCGCGCCGAATGACAAACCACCAGCCAAATTCTTCAACGTAATTTGTTACCGCAAATCCGCCACGTCCGTATTGTGTTCTGTGGAATTCGCCATTTCGTCCAACCGTCGGAATCAAATACGAAAGGGACGCAATTCCAAAATCTTCAAAGTTTGAACCGAGTTTTACGACTCCGTTTTCGTTTACCAAGTTGATTTTTACGCCATATTGCTTTTCAAGTCCGCGGATAAACGAAATGATGTTTGACACAGAAAGCGAGGGCGCAATGACTCCAAGAAACGCCCCGCCGCTGTCTTCAACGCGAACATTAAAATACATCGTGGAAGATTCGGAATCCTTTGCGACATACACTTCTGAAAACTGACGAACGCTGCCGTTTGAAAAATTGGCAAACCAAGTGTCATGCGCGTCATTTTCTGGATTTACGATTTTGTGAACCCCGTCGTCTCGGTAATATCGCCGCGTTGCGCCAGAAACGAGCGTCATTTGCGCGTAATCGAATTCGTTTTTGATTCGAGAAAGATACGATTTCATCGTTTCTTCGTCATTTTTGAGTTCGCTTTCGTTTTTCAAAAAATCGATAAGAAATTCGTCGCGCGCTAAAGACCTTGAAACAACAAGCGGTTCGGCGAGTTTTGAAACAAGCGTATTTCGGATATGAGCGGCAAGGTAAGTGTCGGCGGAATCTTGTCTTTTTATGGAATTTCGGACAAAAAACAAATGTGCAAACGTAATAGTGGCAATCGAAACGCACAAAATCGTTGCCGCTATTGTCGCAAACGACGTTTTCATCACAGTTCCTCGCGCATTTTCCTGCATAGAATTTTCCTCACAAAATCCAATAAATCAATTTTGAAACGCCAAACTCAAAATCGATTTAATAAAAGTAAAAAGACTCGTTTGCGTGTTCAAAATCGTAGCAAAAAACAAATGCTTTGTCCATTAAACGCAACGCATTGACGGGAATCGAAAAAGTCTTTTTTACTTGTGCGTTCCGTGATAAAATGGAAAGCAAATTTTCGGGATGTTGCATTTGTGTCATTCCGAACTTGTTTCGGAATCAAGATGCTGAAACAAGTTCAGCATGACAAAGTGTGCCACCCTTCCTTTTGGAGCAAAAAATGAAAAAATTCATGGACAAAGACTTCCTTCTTGAGACGAAAACTGCTCAGAAGTTGTTTGAGGCGTGCAAAAACGAGCCTCTTTGGGACTATCACTGTCATCTTATCCCCGCGCAGATTGCCGAGAATAAAAAATTCAAGAATCTCACGGAAATCTGGCTCGGCGGCGACCACTACAAATGGCGGCAAATGCGCACTTACGGCGTAACCGAGGACTACATCACGGGCGACAAACCCGACTACGAAAAATTCCTCAAATGGGCGGAGACGATTGAGCATCTTATCGGAAACCCGCTCTACCACTGGACTCATTTGGAGCTTCAGCGATATTTCGGAATCGACGAGCCACTTACGGTCAAGAGCGCGCCGAGAATCTGGGAAGAGGCGAACAAGCTTTTGCAGACCGACGAACTTTCAGTCAAGGGAATCTTCGAGAAATTCCATGTCTACGCCGTGGGAACGACCGACGACCCGATTGACTCGCTCGAATACCACAAGGCAATCGCCGCGGGAACTGCACCAATCGGAAAAATCAACACGAAAGTGCGCCCGTCTTACCGCCCCGACAAGGCAATCAACATCAACCTTCCCACATACAAGGACTACATCGCCAAACTATCGGAAGTTAGCGGAATCCAAATCAAGACTTCTGACGATGTAATCAAAGCCCTCATCAACCGCTTGGACTTCTTCATCGAGAACGGCTGCCGGGCGAGCGACCACGCGCTTGAATATCCGCCGTGCAAGCTCGACACCGACGCAAACATCGATGCAGTCGTCGCGCGCGCGCTGAACGGAGAGGCGATTTCTGAAGCCGAGGCAGAGGCGTACAAGACGAAAATCCTCGTCGCGCTCGGCCGCGCCTACGAGCAGAAAGGAATCGTGCAGCAGTGGCACATGAACGCAATCCGCGACAACAACAAGGCGATGTTCAAAAAACTCGGACCTGACACGGGATTCGACGGAAGCCACGACAAGCCGATGGCGGAAAATCTCGCGGGACTGATGAACCTCATCGAAGAAAAGGGCGGAATGCCAAAAACGATTCTCTACACATTGAACCCGAAGGACTACTACTCAATCGGAACGATTATGGGCTGCTTCCAGGGCGGCGGCATCAAGGGAAAAATCCAGCTCGGAAGCGGCTGGTGGTTCTGCGACCATCGCGACGGCATGGAGCAGCAGATTAAAGTCCTCGGAAACCTGGGCATGATTCCCGCGTTCGTCGGAATGCTCACGGACTCGCGCTCGTTCCTCTCGTACTCGCGCCACGAATATTTCCGCAGAATCCTCTGCAATGTAATCGGTGGCTGGGTCGAGAACGGCGAATATCCCGACGACGAAGAAAAGCTGATTCAGATTGTCAAGGACATCAGTTTTGGCAATGCGTTGGCGTATTTCGGAAAGTAAGGTAAAATGTGGTGGTTGAGTAGCGAAGCGTATCGAAACTACCGCTCAATCTAACGACCGTCAGTTTTGCTGGCGGTCGTTGCATTTCTCAAAGAAGGAGCATTTATGACTGACGCACAAAAAGAAAACCGGGCGGTGGGGGCAAAGCCGCCGATGCGCAGGGCGGTCGCGGTTGCCGCCTTGCTTTTGTGCGCGCTCCCGCTCCTTTTCGCCGAGAACGTGGCGAGGCGCGGCATAGGGAAGTACACCATTCCGAGAGGATTTGTGGAGGCGCGCAAATGGTCGCAACGCGCAAAGGCCTTCTACGTCGCGTCGGAGGACAGCAAAAAGGACGGCTTCGTGAACAACATTTCCATCGAGGGTGGAAAGAACCGCTACACGGTGCAGGACCACGCCCTGTTCAGGCAGGCCATTTTAAGGCAGCTTTTGGCGCAATGCACCGAAGACGAAGTGCTGACGGCCGACGGCAGCCACACAAAGAAAGGGTACGTGCTGTACACGTTCGTCATCCGCCCTTCGGACGAGTCGCTCCAAAAGAATCAGGACGCGGCGACTACAAAGCAGTATTACATCATTGCAAGGGACAACGCATACATCCTTGTGCATGAAACGACGCGCGGCGAGTCTAAAAAGATGGACGAGGCCGCCATGGAGTTGGTCAACTCCTACGAGCCTCCGAACTAACCGCCGACTGCTCGCGCATTTTCGGACAGCCCATGCTTTGCAGCAGCTCAATGATTAGACCTGTTCGGAATCCGGAGATGTTTCAAAATGTATGCTGATATTACAACTCGGTCATTCCGAACTTGTTTCGGAATCTCATTCTTTGAAGCAAAAATGTGCTTTAGAAAAGATGCTGAAACGAGTTCAGCATGACAATTATTTTTAAAAGCATACTTTCCGTAACACCACCAAATCTTTGTTGAACCGTGCGGTTCGGATTTCAGGTGATTTCACGATTTGCCTGCTTCCATGATACAGTGTCCGCGCATTTGCCATGCCGTCAATTATACGACACTTCGCAGATTCGTGCAAAAGCCGGACAGCGCCCGACCAGTTCTCACAGCGAGTCCAAAAGGTGCTTCAGCTCGCCTTTGAGCAAGGTGTACTTGAGGAAGTAGTTTTTCTGCGCCTCGGCGCTCTCGTCGGGATTCTGCACGAGCGACTCCACGGTCGTCCCGAGCGCGGCAGCGATTTTTGCGGCTTCTGTGGCTCTGGGTTCAGTTCCCGCCTTGCGCATACTGGAGACCGTCGTCTCAGACATTCCCATTTTGTGGGCAAGCCATCGGTACGAGGTGTTCTGCTCCTTTCGCAACGCTTCAACATTTTCCCAAAAAGTCATGCTTCATTATAATCCGACAGAAATTACTTGTTCTCGTAGTTTTCGCTTGAATAATTCGAGTTTTCAGAGTATAAAATAAGGAACTACGAATTTTCGGAGTTTTAATTTTAAAAACTTCAGTTTTTAGAATTATTCTTCTGTCTGCGCATCAAGCGAAGGCTTGATGGCGGGTCACTCCGAAAACTATGTAGTTTTTGGAGTGACCCCTATGCTTTTCAGTTCATTTGAATTTATCTTCCTTTTTCTGCCGATTACGCTTTTCGGCTATTTTCTGTGGGGAAAGAAGTCGGTTCACGAGGCGAATGTGTGGCTTCTTGTCGCCTCGTTTTTCTTTTACGCATGGTGGGATGTGCGCTTTTTGCCGCTTTTGCTCGCTTCGATTTTGGCGAATTTTCTCATCGGGCTTGCGCTCGGGCGGTTTCGGTTCAAAAAAATCTTTCTCATCGTTGGTATTGCAGTGAACCTCGGCTTTCTCGGATTCTTCAAATACGCTGACTTTTTCATTCAGACGATGAACCGCGCGTTCCGCACCGACTGGAATTTCCTTCACCTCGTGCTTCCGCTCGGCATTTCGTTCTACACTTTTCAGGCGATTTCGTACATCGCCGATGTGTATCTGGGAAGAACGAACGCCGAAAAGAGCCTTGTGAACCTCGCGCTCTACATCTCGCTTTTTCCGCAGCTCATCGCAGGCCCGATTGTTGACCACAAGATGATGATTCCGCAGTTTTCAAGCAAAGAGCGGCACCGCTTCAACGCGGAGGGGTTTTCGGCGGGAATCACGCTGTTTTCGCTCGCGCTTTTCAAGAAGGTCGTCATAGCGGACTCTCTTTCGCCCGTTGTGGCGGACATTTTCGGGCGCATTTCTTCGCTTTCGATGCTAGATGCCTGGGTCGGCGTGATTTCGTACAGTTTCCAGCTTTACTTTGACTTTTCCGCTTACTCGGAGATGGCGATTGGGCTTGGAAAAATGCTCGGCTTCGACTTTCCGACGAACTTTGACTCGCCGTATCAGGCGACTTCGGTGATTGACTTTTGGCGGCGGTGGCACATCACGCTCGGAAGCTGGATTCGGAACTACATCTACATTCCGCTCGGCGGGAACAAAAAGGGCGGGAAGCGGAAAATGCTCAATCTTTTTGTGGCGATGACGCTCTGCGGATTTTGGCACGGTGCGGGCTTCCGCTACATCGCCTGGGGAATGATGCACGGCGGATTTTTGGTCGTAAACCACTGGTGGCGGAAATTTTCCCGCGCGCACACGCTCCATCTCCCGCGGATTTTTTCTGCGCTCTTGACTTTTGGCTGTGTTACTGCCGGCTGGGCGGTGTTCCGTGCGCCGAGCCTCCGAGACGGGCTTAGGCTCATAAAGCGGATGCTGAACTTTCACAGATTCGCGCTTCCTGCCGGCGGGAAAATCGAGAACCTGCTTTCGTTCCTGCATTATTTCAAGGTGCAGTTCGTGAGCGTCCCGACCTATCCGTTCGCGTTCTTGCTCTTGCTTTCGGTTCTCTCGTTCTGCTTTCCGAGCGCGCAGAAAATCGTGGCGGAACGATTCCGCGCTTCTTGGAAATGGCTTTTTGCAACGCTCGCCGCGCTGTTCTATTCGCTGTACACAATGGCGGGCAACGCGAACCTGTCGGAATTTTTGTATTTTCAGTTTTAGGATGGAGCGTCATGCTGAGCAAAGCGAAACATCTTTTTACCAATCGGTCAAATTTCAAGTTTTGAGCTAGCGGTCATTGAGCCTGTCGAAATGACCAAACCGTTGACCGAAACGATGATATGGTGGTTTCGATACGGTCGCTAGCGACCTACTCAACCACCGCATGGAGGAAGAAATGAATTCAAATCGCTACACACACTGTTTTGTCGCGCTTTTTTTGATTATCGCCGCAGTTGCACTAGGACGCTTTGTCCTGCTTTCCCTCGTTCAGTATTCGTATATGGACGGCGAATTTCCGTGGTGGATGCAGCAAAAGGATTATGTCCACATGAAGAGCGACAAACAGGAAATTATTTTCTTGGGCGACAGCCGAATGAAGGCGGGAATTATTCCCGAAAAGGTGTGCGAGAATGCCTACAATCTTGCGGTCGGCGGCGGAACGACGGTGGAGATGTATTATTCGCTGCGCGATTATCTGCAATTTCACCCGAAACCTGAGATGGTGGTGATGGGATTTGCTATTGTTCATTATGTGGGGGAAGGATGCTTTACGAGCCGAGACTTGTACTTTCATTTTCTTCCGCTCAAAAATCAGTTGGAAGCGCAATATATCGGCTACAAAAAATGTGGTTGGCAGTTTTCAAAATTCAAGGCGAAGGTCATTGACACACTCAAATACGCCTTGCTTTTTCCGCAGAAATACTCGGCTTCATGTATCAACAGCAAATTCAAGCGGGGAGAATGGAACCGCTCCCAGTTTGAGAAAAATGCGAAAGACAAAGGGCACATGTATTTTGGAATGAATGAGAGCGATGGGAATTTCAATGGAGATGCGGGAATCAATTTTATTCTTGATGCGCGAAATGATTTCTACATGCGAAAAATAATAGCCCTGTGCAAAAATCATGAAATTCCATTCTTTATAGAACAACTTCCAATGAATACCGTAAGTTGGGAGAAATTGCAAGAAACAAACTGTTATCCGTCACTGAAAAACTATCTCAATTCTCTTGCGCTGGAAACAGGAATTCCCGTTGAACTTGCGATTCCCTGCTACGAACCGGAATGTTTCGGCGACGCTTCGCACCTGAATCCCCGCGGAGCGGAACGATTCTCTGCGGAAATCAAGGAAAAATATGGGCTGTGAGAGCGGGCGGCGGACGGTGTTTTCGATACGGTCGCTTTGCTTTGCTACTCAACCACCGAGAATGCAGACGGTGGTTGGGCCTGTCGAAACCACAAATCATCGGGCACTTTGCGTGGTGCGTGGTTTCGATACGCTACGCTACTCAACCACCGACGGCAAATGCCGATGGTTGAACCGCGCCTGCCCGTCGGAGGGCAGGTCGAAACCACCGAGAAATCTGTCCTTTATTTAATTTACGCAGTACGTTTGTTTGTACGGTTTTTCTGCGTTCGGTTCTAGGATTGCGTAGGTGGAATCAAAAAGAACCGCTGGATTTACGTCCTCAAAGTGCTGGCAGAATTTTTGAATGTAGTCGCTCAACTCCAAAATCTCGCGTCCCGATTTTTTGGTGAGTTTTATGTACGGCGGCACTTCGATTTCGCCTTTTTTGTCGTGAAGACGAATGTAGATTTTTCCGCCGTGCATTCCCGTTGCAAGAAAATCACCTACGTCGGGGCGTTTGTACGGATGACCTGCGTAGCCCTTGCCGTTCAAGGTTTTTGGAAGGTCTAATCCAAAAACAACGATTATACCGCCCGCTTGATACTCTCCCAAAAAACTCCCCGCTTCTCCGCCGATTATAATCGCTGGCTGTTGAGATTTGTACGCTTTCATGTGGATTCCCGCGCGATACCCCGTGTTTCCTCGGATAAAAATCGTTCCGCCGCGCATTGCGTATCCCGTTGCATCGCCTGCGCAGCCAAAAATCACGATTTCTCCGCCGTTCATCGTGTCGCCTGTTGCGTCTTGCACGTTTCCTCGCACGTTGATTACGCTTCCGTCCAAATATGCGCCCAGCGCATTTCCTGGAATGCCGTGGATGTCAAGTTCTTTTCCAGAAAGACCTGCTGCAATGTATCGCTGACCCGCGCATCCAAAAATCGCAACGTTTGTTTCAGAAGAAGCGCGGATTTTTTCGTTCAATTCTTCAAACGGTGTTTTGAAATCAATGTTCAGTTCAAGCATTTTTTTTCTCCTTATTCTCCTGCGTGCTTGATTCCGAGGATTTCGAGTTCCTTTTCACTCATTCCGACTCCTCGAAGCATAAGCCTGTTTCCGCGCAAAACTTCCACGCTATTGATTCCCATGCCGCCCATCATTTCTTTGAGTTCGTGCGTCCAAGCATTGACTAAATTGACGAGCCGTTTTGCGCCCCATTCAGGGTCGAGCCTTTTGACGAGTTCTGGATTTTGCGTGGCGATTCCCCAGTTGCATTTTCCAGTTTGGCATGAGCGGCAAAGGTGACAACCAAGCGCGAGCAAAGCCGCCGTTCCAATGTACGCCGCGTCTGCGCCAAGCGCGATTGCTTTTATCAAATCCGCCGACGAGCGAATTGAGCCAGAAACCACAATCGAGCAATTTCTGCGGATTCCTTCATCTCGAAGTCGCTGGTCAATCGACGCGAGCGCAAGTTCCACGGGGATTCCAACGTTGTCGCGGATTCTCGTGGGAGCTGCGCCCGTGCCGCCTCTAAAACCGTCAATCGCAATAATGTCCGCGCCCGACCTCGCAATTCCCGAAGCGATTGCCGCGCAGTTATGCACCGCCGCGATTTTTACGATAATCGGCTTTTTGTACGCCGTGGCTTCTTTGAGCGAAAAAATGAGTTGCCGCAAATCCTCGATTGAATAAATGTCGTGGTGCGGAGCGGGAGAAATCGCGTCCGTGCCTTGCGGAATCATTCGCGTGGCAGAAACGCTATCAGTGATTTTTGCCGAAGGCAAATGCCCGCCAATGCCAGGCTTTGCGCCTTGCCCCATTTTGATTTCAATCGCGCTTCCCGCCATAAGATACTCTTTGTGAACGCCAAACCGCCCCGAAGCCACTTGAACGATTGTGTTTTTTCCGTATTCGTAAAAATCTTCGTGAAGTCCGCCTTCGCCCGTGTTGTAAAACGTTCCGAGTTCTTTTGCCGCAAGCGCGAGCGATTTGTGCGCGTTGTAACTTATTGCGCCATAACTCATTGCCCCAAACATCACGGGCGTGGAAAGTTCAATGTGCGGCGGAAGAGCGGTTTTTATTGAACCATCGGCGTTTCGCTCGATTTTTTCCGCACGCTTTCCGAGCATGACGCGCGTTTCCATCGGCTCTCTGAGCGGGTCAATCGGCGGATTCGTTACTTGGCTTGCGTTTACGAGCAATCGGTCAAAGTAAATCGGTTGCGTGCCGAGCGGATTTCCCATCGAAGAAAGCAAAACGCCACCCGAAGTCGATTGTTTGTAAACTTCGTTCATCGACTGCGAACTCCAGTTTGCGTTTTCTCTGTAGGCGTTTTCTGATTTTTTTATCGAAAGGCAATGAACGGGGCAAATTGCAACGCACCGCTGGCAATTCACGCATTTTGCGTTTTCGGCGACCATCGATTTTAGACGTTCGTCGTAGCGGTGAACGCCGTTTGCACATTCTTTTTCGCACCGTTTGCAATTCACGCAAGAAGACGTGCGCACGATTTCAAATTCAGGCGCGATATAATCAACAGCCAACATTCTTCTTTCCCTCCTCGCTCAATTTCACCACAACAGGCTCGCCACCGCGCGGTGCCCAAATCCTATCCAAATCGTCCGAAAGTGCGCGAATTGCACATTCTTCGCTTGCAAAATACGTGAGCGTTCCTTTTTGCGCGGCAACCATCGAGCGAAGTTTGAGCCTGTCGTTCAAAGCCATAAGTCCGCCAGAAAATCCCAGAATTATCGAAAAAGGTCCTGTAATTAACAGTTCCGCAAATTGTCTTCTCAAAAATTCCGCTTCTCGTTTTTCTTTTTCGTCTTTGATTTTTTCGATATTTTCCCAAAACGGAGCGGCGATGACTTTTGCCGTTTCAAAAAGCGAGAGTTTTTGCTTTCTGACAAGATAATCAATTATGTATGTGATGACTTCCGTGTCGGTTTGAAGCGTACATTTGTAGCCGAACATTTCCACAAATCGGCGATTTGCGTCGTAACTCGAAATCTCGCCGTTGTGAACGACCGTCCAATCCAAAAACGAAAAAGGATGCGCTCCTCCCCACCAGCCAGGCGTATTGGTTGGATACCGTCCGTGCGCCGTCCAAGCGTAGCCTGCGTATTCGTCGAGTCGATAAAACTCGCCCACGTCTTCTGGATAACCGACAGCCTTAAAAACGCCCATGTTTTTTCCAGACGAAAAAATAAACGCGCCAGAAATCGTTGAGTTTACGTGATTCACCGCTCGTCCCGTGTATTCAAGTTCGTCGAGTTGACTTGACGCAAGTTTTGTTTGAAGCGGAGACACAAAATATCTCCAAATGAGCGGCTCGTCCGTGATTCGAGGGTGCTTTCGCACGGGGATTTTTGAAAGATTCACAATGTCAAATTTCGTTTCAAGAAAAAGTTCCGTTTCGTGTTTTGAATCAAGCGAAGAATAGAAAACGTGAAGCGCGTAAAACTGCTTGTATTCTGGATAGATTCCGTATCCTGCAAAACCGCCGCCGAGCCCGTTTGAGCGGTCGTGCATTGTAGCGATTGAGCGAATGATTCCGCTTCCGTCCATGCGTTTTCCCGCCGAATCGAACACGCCAGAAATCGCGCAGCCAGACGGAATATGATTTCCGTTTTCGCCCTCCAAAAGTAATGGCATTTTGTACCTCCATTTTGAAAAAAAAAGAAGCCCGCGCCCAAAGATTTTCTCTTAAGGCACGGACTTCTTCGTCCTTCTCAAATTACGTGAATCAAATTTTAGACCAAGAAAAAAAAAGTATCAATAGCATTTTTGATTTTTCCAAGACGAATTAAATTTCGTTTAGTGGCGACTACCGATAAGGGAGGTTCTGTCTATACTACCATAAGTCTTGGAAGCGGCGATTTGGAAGCAAAAACATTCAGCGAGACCACGACACTCAAAACCGACATGGAGATTATCGCCGATTCATCGGCCACGGTCGCAGTCGATGATAATAGCAAAAAAATCGACGGAAACGAATATACCCTTCGCATCAAACTCAGCGGGACAGGCTCGACAACAAAACGAGCAATTCACTGCACCAATGTAGCAAAAGGGACATACAAAATCGCATGGATTAGCGGTTCTAAAAACAATACTCGTGCAATAGTGATTTCCGACGGCACGAACCAACTTGCCACGGCAGAAAACAACGGAAATGAAATAACATCAACATCGTTCACAGTTTCTTCAGACGGTGGCGATGTCTATATCTATGGCGAAGCAGCCATAAACATCTACGGAATCTATCAGTAGGCAGATAGTCGCACACGGGATAGGAATCGCCAAGCGCGATTCCTATCCCGCAAAAAGGCAGACCGCCCAACAAGGACGCACTACCTTTTGTCGCGCGTTGCTCCCGCGCGGGCGGGGGAAACATTGCACTTGACGGCACAGGGAAAATAGGGTATATTTACAGAAAAGGAGAACACCACGGCAGTGTGGCTGAACCTCCGTAGCAAACTTTATGTAAGCCTACAGACGAAGTGGAATTCAGTGTAGGCTTTCTTTTTATCTACTCGCTTTTATCGTCTTTTTTGTCGAGTGCCGTGCATACTGCAAGAACAAACGATGCGACCGTAACAATTGCTGTTACGACCGCACAAAGAAGCATCGCGCTTTCGTATCCTGTCATAAGCAGGCCTCCTCGTTCTAGTGAATTCGGAGGGTCAGCCTACCACTACCGTGGTGCGGTTTTACTATACTATATCATTGTTGCTTTTGCAAGTTGTAAGATAAAAAGCCCAGCCAAATCAGTGCGGTTCGGGTGGGAAAAATTGCACTTTGAGTTTTTATGTGCTATACTTGATGTCGGCGAGGGGAAAGTGTGGAAGAGAGGAATGCAAACCGCAAGGTGAAAGACAGCGTTTTCGTCGACTTGTTCGGCAAGGACGAGACCGCGCCGCAGAATTTTCTGGATTTGTACAACGCTCTGCGCGGCACGAGCCTGACGCTGGAAAACACGGAGCTGCGGCAGGAAATGCTCGAGGGCGTGCTGTACATGACATACGCGAATGATGTCGCGATGAGGGTCAACGGGAAAATCGTCGTGCTCATCGAGCATCAGTCCACGGTGAACGAGAACATGCCGCTTCGGCTTCTGGACTATGTGACTCGCATTTACGACAGGATTATTCCGGGCAGGGCGAAATTCAAGCGCAAGATGATAAGAATCCCGCTGCCCGAGTTTTATGTCCTGTACAACGGAAGTGAAAAACTGCCCGCTGTGAGCGAGAAAAGGCTCTCGGAGGCATTCATGAAAGAAGACGGGGACACCGCGCCGCCGACGCTTGAGCTAGTCGTAAAAGTCTACAACATAAACGCGGGAGTCGGCGACGAGCTGCTTCAGAAATGCTCGGTTTTGCGGCAATACACGAGCCTCATCGATTTGGTGCGGTACGCGAAAGAGCATACGGAGGAGCTTGGCACACAGGAGCCGTTCACCTGGGCGATACAAGAAGCGCAACGGCGGGAGATTTTGCCGAAATATCTGGAGCGAAAGGCATCGGAGGTGATAAATATGTTCACGATGGAATACGACTATGACACGGACATTGCGGTCCAAAAAGAAGAGGCGCGTCAGGCAGGACGGCAAGAGGGCTTGCAAAAAGGCTTGCAGAAAGGTCGGCAAGAGGGCTTGCTTGAAGGGCTTAAAACCAGCATTGTTTCTCTGATGAATACGATGAAAATGAGCGCGACAGACGCGATGACCGCGCTCGGAATCCCCGCGTCCGAGCAGCCCAAATTTGAGGCGATGATACGATAGCCCCGCCGTCCGTAGCGCAAAAGCCCGCCCGAAGATTGCTTCGGGCGGGCTGCATTTTTGCGGGGGCGTGCCGTTTTTTTTTGTTTTCTTTGCCCGCAGGCTCGGGACAGCGTGTCATTCTGAGCCAAAAGGCGAAGAATCTACAGATGTTTCGCTGCGCTCAACATGACGACAAAGTAAGAATTTCAAGTACGTTTTTATGCGCTTACGGTTTTACTTCAATGGTTGTTACACGAAGAGAGCCTTTTGCAACCTCTCCATTTCTTGAGAAGAGGAGATAGACAACCGTGCCTTTTTCTTCGACGCTTGCAGTTATTGTTTTTGTGATTTCGTCAGCTGTTTTGTTCTCACACTCAACGACTTCTCCAAGTTTTTTTCCGTCCTTGTCAACAAAAACTGCCTGCAGCTTGCTGGTCAGGGTGGTATCGCCGACAAACGCGACATTTGCCGTCACGGTGCCTTTTCCATCCACAGTAACCGCCAAGTATCTGTCGGAACTTGGATCGATAGTTGTAGCCGAAGTGAAATCAGATTTCAATCCGCCATCATATTGTATAAATTTCGTTTTCTTTGAGGATTCCTCCGACTTTTTTACATTTGTTTTCAAACCCGAACCTTTTTTCACGGCGACCGAGCCAGCGGAAGTCGTTATTGATGTCACATCATCGGTTAATTTTGCATTAGCTGTCCAATCGCTTAACCCGACGAATGCCGAGAGTGGCAAGTCCGTGAAGTCGTATGTCTTCGCGGTGGCTTTCTGGTCGTCAGAAGCGCCGTTACCGCCGTCGCCCGTGGTAGTACCGCCACTTGTTCCAGTGCCAGTCGTGTCACCGCTACCACTACTGCCGCTTCCTGTGGTTGTAGTGCCAGAGTCGCCAGTGGCGGGTGGTGTGGTTGGAGTTGTGGAGGCACTCAGAGTCACTTTCAAAATGCACACGCCGGAGCCGCTGAATGTGTTCGCGCCTTTTTTGAGCGACACGGTCTTTTCGGTCGCGTCCTTTGAGTCTTTCGTGTCAAAGTCGTAAATGACGGTGCTCCCGAGTTTGAGCGCATTGACTTTTCCCGATGTCTTTGAACCGCTCGACGAGCCGACCTTGATGACCGCCG
>ERZ842401.1629-NODE-1629-length-31674-cov-4.776590_pt1 | contig 31674 bp, 23 predicted proteins | sample MGYA00521270_ERZ842401 | MGnify/ENA primary metagenome ERZ842401 (study PRJEB31892, sample SAMEA3878208) | bioreactor metagenome | biome: Moose rumen | place: Sweden | collected 2011-10 | study: EMG produced TPA metagenomics assembly of the PRJEB12797 data set...
CAGGATGAACTTACCGCCACTTATTCCTACTTTGCCGATGGAACAAAATACTCCACGGCTGACACCTGCGGAAACAGCAGAATCTACATCGGTCCGTTCACTCTCGCAAGAAAAAACTACAATGCCGGTTCAGGCAACGGCGGCGACAACAACAACGACACGACAATCCAACATATAACCTTGCTGGAATCAGCTGACGTTCTGGGTTCTGATGCCAGGTTCGCCTTCTCCGCAACACCGCAGACAGTCTTTTCTGGAGACACTTCATACACAATCGCATACGAGACGCTTTACCTGCTGAAAGACCATCTGGGAAGCATCAGAACAATAACGGACAGCCTGGGCAATGCTCTGGAAAGGAACGACTACTATCCCTATGGCCTCAGGACAGACCTCGGAAGAAACTATCCAGCGCTGTCAGACAAGTACAGGGTGAGGATGCCGGAATCTTTGGTTGATCTTAGTCAGAACAGCGGCAACTATCCGGCAGTATCATCCCCTACCGGGAAGTTTCTCCCTTACCGCCTGCTTTACAACGGCAAGGAACTCCAAATGGTGGCACAGACAAGGTTTGTAGATTATGGAGCAAGGATACTGGACCCAGTGATTGCAAGATGGAACGGAGCGGATCCGATGGCGGAAAAGAATAATAGTTATTCTCCATATGGGTATATATCAAACAATCCTATAAAATACATTGATTTTAAAGGAGAAGATGGTTGGGACTATATTCTTGGTTTATTAGCCGCGTATGCAGATAATTTTGGGTGGGGATTTACCAATTTTAGAGAATTTGCGGCAACGCGAGTAAAAGATGCCGATGATTTTAATAAGGGATTGACAATGGGTGACGCTTTAAGTGTTGCTACTGGGGCTATTGAAAGTGATTCTGGTATGGGATTGATGGGCATAGGAGATATTACTATTAGCATAAGTCTCGCTGCAGAACTCCCATCTGGAGGGACTTCCACTGTCGCTGTAGCTGTAGGAGGTGGGGAGTTCATAATAGGTGCAGCTTTGTCAGCACATGGTGCTGGAATGTCATTCTCAGCTTCAAAAAATTTGTCTGATAAAAAAGGACACATCTACAACCAAACTGAAAGAACTACCTCTAGTTTTGAGAAAACAATCAAAGTTAAAGATAATGGCAAAAACGAAAGACATGGAGACGGGGGAAGGGCACTCTCTAAATCAGAGAAACAAATAAGACAATTAGAGGAAAAAGCGGCTCAGACTCAAAGCAAGAAGGAGCGTAATAAAATCGAAAATAAAATCAAGAATATTAAAAGAAATGCAGAATCAAAAAAGAAAGGCGAAGAACACAGCAGAGACAGTAAACGCTAAAAAGAATTACTTGTATATTAATCATTCTTATGGTTCCTTTTTACTTGGAGACAATATAGAAAAATATATTAGAATAAAACATAGGACAGTTAAAACGGACAAAAATGATTATTATAAACATTGCTATTATTTCTATGATTATAGCATTGAAGCATGGTGCATCTCATCCTTCATAGATGTTATTTGCTGTGACAAAGAATGTTGGTATAAGGGAAAGAATTTAATAGGGATGACATTTGATGCCCTTCTTCAGTTATTGAATAGCGTGCCTTGTCAAAGTCAAGTTATCTATGTTCATAAGGGATACAAAAAAAATGGCGAGAATCAAATAGTATATGATTTTGACAAAGAGGGCCTTCAAGTGTGGGTTTGGCTAGGAAAGATTGTGACAATTCTTATTACGAAGTATGATCCAGAAGATGAGTATAGTGATCCCAGAAAATAGGACCTCTATAATCTATGTAAATGCAGTGTACATACTTGAACAAGTTTGTTTTTCACTAGTCTCGCACTATCTTTGCATAACAGGGAATAAAAGGAGGAACTGTAATGAGAAACTTTGGAAATATCAGGATACCGGCAGCAAGAGTAGTGGCTTCAGTTTTGGCTGTATGTGTGGTCCTTGGCTCAGCGATGGCCCAGGCAGGGCATACCACATCGCTGAAGTTTGACAAGGTGGTGCACAACTTCGGAAAGATACTGGCCGGAAGCGGAGAGAAGAAGTGCGAATTCAAATACACCAATGTAAGTTCTGAACCAGTGGTAATCAACAACATACTGTCTTCGTGCGGATGCTCTGTACCGGAGTGGAACAAGGCCCCCATCCGCCCGGGTGAAAGTGGGAGCATAACCGTAACCTTCCTCAACGACCAGGGAGCCTACCCCTTTGACAAGACACTGACTGTTTATGTGTCATCGTCTGAAAAACCCATACTGCTGAGAATTACCGGTGTGGCTTACAGCAAGGAAAAACCTCTCGGCGAGCTCTACCCCTCACACATCGGGCCGTTGGGCATGAAAACCCCGTTGATGAATGCCGGACAGATAGAGCAAGGCCTTAAAAAAGCCATGAAGGAGAATGTGGTAAACCTGTCCAAGAAGAGTGTAACTGTAAGCTTCAGCGATACGGATCCGGCTCTGGAGATATCCGTCTCCCCTTCCGTAATAGCTCCTGGGGAAAGCGCAACAATCTCTTACACTGTCAATACCGCAAAAGGAAAGCAAAGGTGGGGAAGGAATATCTACAGGGCAACCCTGCTGTGCAACAAAATCAAGACAGGAACTCTTTCCGCAGAAGCAACAGTTGTTACCCCTTACACATCGCTGAGTAAGGAAGAAATAGAAAAAGCACCGCAGATCTTCCTGGACAAGAGCTCATTCCCCTTTGGTACGGTAAAGAAAGGAAGTACGGTTTCCTTCAAGGCAAACATCAGCAACCCGGGCAAGACCGCCCTGAGGATCTACAAGGTGGAAACCGGTGACCAGAAAATGGAAATCCACTGTCCTTCAACTGTTCCGGCCGGCGGCAAGGCTGTAATGACGGGAACAACGACCGTCCGGAAAGCAGAGCCGGACATGGTTTTTGTGATAACCCTTGTAACCAACAGCCCCGACAGACCTCTGGTGATCCTCTACCTGAACGGAACCATAACTGACTGATTGGCCGGTGTCCGGTTATTGACAAATACTGCTTATATTTGCACTGACCAACAAGACACTCAAGATGAGCAACAAGATAGACGCTACAACCGAGGACTGGCCTCCGAAGAAAAGCAAACAGAACGATACCGCTCTGGTAGTTAACGAAGGAGTTGATTCCCAGCCTACCGTAAATCCTTACATCAAGAACTTCTTTGTAAAGAAAAAGCCGTCCGTGCTTACCGCCAAAGAATATCTGAAAGGTATTTTTGCAGGCGACAGGGCCATATTGGGCAAAGCCATAACCATAATAGAAAGCTCCAATCCGGAGCACAGGGCCCTGGCAAAGGAAATCATTATAGGCTGTCAGGAAAAAATCCGCAAGAGCAAAGTCCGCACTATGAGAATAGGTATAACCGGTGTTCCGGGAGCCGGCAAAAGCACCTTCATAGAAGCCTTCGGAGGCTATATCACCAGCTCCGGTCATAAACTTGCCGTTCTGGCAGTTGACCCTTCCAGCGAAAGAAGCAAGGGTTCCATCCTCGGCGATAAGACCAGAATGGAAACCCTGACCAAAGACCCTAAGGCCTTCATCAGGCCCTCGCCGAGTGCAGGCAGCCTTGGAGGCGTTACAAGAAAGACAAGAGAAACCATACTCCTTTGCGAAGCCGCCGGCTACGATGTAATCTTCATAGAAACCGTAGGCGTGGGGCAAAGCGAAACAGCCGTCCACTCTATGAGCGACTTCTTCCTGCTGCTGATGCTCAGCGGTGCCGGAGACGATCTGCAAGGCATAAAGCGCGGCATTATGGAAATGAGCGATCTCATTGCAATAACCAAGGCCGACGGCAGCAACGAAGAAAAGGCAGAGGGAGCCAAAGCCCTGTACGCCAATGCCCTCCATCTCTTCCCGCCTACCGATTCCGGCTGGGTTCCTACGGCAGTTACCTCATCGGCGGTAACCAAGAAAGGCCTTCCTGAAATTCTGGAAAAGATTGAGGCATATTTCAAGCTTGTACAGAAGAACGGTTACTACGACATTAAACGCCGTCAGCAGGCAAAATACTGGATGTACGAACACATCAACGAAACCCTCAAAAACGATTTCTACGATAACCCCAAGATAGAAAAAGCCATCCAGAAGACCGAACAGCAGGTTCTTGCCGGACAGATAGATTCCTTCATGGCTGCCGAGCAGCTGCTCGACGCCTACAAGAATTAGAACTCCTGCTACACTACCTAAGATAAACCATTGAGAATATGAAGAAAATAGTATCAAGCCCAAAGGCACCGGCGGCTGTAGGAACTTACAGCCAGGCAGTTATCGCTGACAATACAATTTATGCATCAGGCCAGCTTCCTATAGATCCTTCAACAGGAGAGTTTGTTCCGGGAGGTTTCAGGGAACAGCTCACCCAGGTATTCACAAATCTCAAAAACGTGCTGGAAGAAGGCGGATTCAAGATGAGCGATGCAGTAAAAGTCACCTGCTACCTGCAGGATCTTGCAAACTTCGGAACGCTCAATGAAGTCTATGGGCAGTTCTTCTCAGAACCTTATCCTGCAAGAGTAGCATACCAGGTTGCAGCCCTGCCAAAGGGTGCAATGGTAGAAGTAGATATCATAGCCGTCAAATAAGGGCAGAAATCAAAGGGCGCCGCTATTTGAGAGCATCGCCGTTCATGGTTACCAGGAACTCTTCGTTGGAGGCAGTCTTTTCAAGACGGGCCTTCATGAATTCCATGGCTTCCACGCTGTTCATATCTGAAAGATAGTTTCTCAGAATCCAGATACGGTTCAGGGCCTCCTTGTTTACAAGCAGGTCGTCTCGTCTTGTGGATGAGAGTGTTACATCTACTGCCGGGAATATCCTCTTGTTGGAGAGCTTGCGGTCCAGCTGGAGTTCCATATTGCCGGTTCCCTTGAATTCCTCAAAGATTACATCGTCCATCTTGCTGCCGGTTTCGGTAAGGGCCGTAGCAATTATGGTAAGAGAACCACCGTTCTCCACATTCCTTGCAGCTCCGAAGAAACGCTTGGGCTTGTGAAGAGCATTGGCATCAACACCGCCGCTGAGCACCTTGCCGCTGGCAGGCTGAACGGTGTTGAAGGCCCTTGCCAGACGGGTGATGGAGTCCAGAAGTATTACTACATCATGGCCGCACTCAACCAACCTCTTGGCCTTTTCCAGAACAATGCTGGCAACCTTTACATGCCTTTCAGCGGGTTCGTCAAAAGTAGAGGCCACAACCTCGGCCTTTACGCTGCGGGCCATGTCGGTAACTTCCTCAGGACGCTCGTCTATAAGAAGGACTATGAGGTAAACCTCCGGATGGTTGTCTGCTATGGCATTGGCAATTTCCTTAAGAAGAACCGTCTTACCGGTCTTGGGCTGAGCCACTATGAGGCCCCTCTGACCTTTTCCTATAGGAGCAAACATCTCTACTACCCTGCAAGAGAGGTTGTTGTGTCCATTGCCCAAAAGGTTGAACTTTTCGTCAGGGAACAGAGGAGTAAGGAAATCGAACGGAACCCTGTCGCGGATGAAAGCAGGATCGCGGCCGTTGATGGAATCTACCTTGACCAGCGGGAAGTATTTGTCGCCTTCTCTGGGAGGTTTTATTTCTCCAAAAACGGTATCGCCTGTCTTGAGGGCAAAGAGTTTTATCTGGCTCTGCGATACATATATGTCGTCTGGTGAATTAAGATAGTTGTAGTCTGATGAACGCAGGAATCCATATCCGTCAGGCATGATCTCCAGCACTCCCTCTGCCTTCACAACTCCCTCAAATTCAATCTTCTGAGGTTTTTCCTCATTCTCTTTCGGACGCTGACCTTCTGCAGATGGGTTAGGCTGCTGTTCCTTGGGCTGCGGCCTGTCCTGACGGGCCTTGGGCTGAGCATTTGGCTGAGCATTCGGCTGGGCATTTGGCTGTCCGTTGTCCTGAACCTTTACTGGCTCAGCTTCTGTGGATTGAGGCTGCGGCTGGGATTTCTGGATTCTGGGCCTTTTCTGTTTTTGCTGAGCTTTCTGGTCCTGTGGCTGCTGGGCTTGCGGCTGCTGAGACTGAGCCTGCGGCTGCTGGACCTGCGGCTGCTGGACCGGAGTCTGCTCAGAGGCTGCAGGAGCCTGAGGCTTGTTTTCGGCCTTCTTGCGCCCCCTCTTCTGGGGCTGGGGCTTCTGCTGCTCAGCTGCCGGACTGTCTGAAACTGCGGGTGCCGGCTCCTTCTGTGGGGCTTCTGGTTTGTTTGAGGCTTCGCGGAGTTCCTTCAGCCTCGGACGGCCTCTTTTCTTGGGTTTTTCTACCGGAGCCGAAGCGGCCTTAATAGCCTGTTCGTCAAGGATTTTGTAAACCAGATCGTCCTGTGAATAAGATTTGGGCTTGGCAATTTCAAGCTCTTGTGCAATTACCAAAAGTTCTTCTAAGCTTTTGGATTTCAGTTCAATAATATCGTACATAAATACTATGAGGGTATTTGAAAAACCCAATTATGTTAATTGTGTGAATATCTCGGATAACGGATCTTATGACTTCCTGCGGAGAACTCCGCTCAAAAATCACGCAAATATAACATTATTTATGTAAACTGCAACATGTTACACAAAAAAAACCGGCCCAAAATCTCAGGCCGGCAATTTATTCACTGTATTACCCCTACTTTATGGTTACAAGTATCTGGTGCAGGAATTTTACAAATTTGTCAAGCGATGCCAGATCGAGCTTTTCTCCAGGGGCATGAACTCCCCTGAGTGTAGGGCCGAATGATATCATATCCCAATCCGGGAACTTGAGGCTGAACAGGCCGCATTCCAGGCCTGCAGGAGTTACAATAACCTTGGCATCGGTGCCAAAGCACTTCTTGTATATCTTCTTGCAGTGTTCCAGAATAGGAGAATTCAGCTTGGGTATCCAACCCGGATATTCGCCTTCGTGAGTAACTTTAGCGCCAGCCATAGCCCAGCAGGCTTCCATTTGCTGAGCCATCCACCGCCTCTCACTTACAACGGCGCTTCTCTGGCTTGAACCTATGACAATCTTGTTGCCCGGCTTCATCTTTACAGAAGCAAAGTTGGTGGAAATTTCTATCAGGCCAGGAATGGTATCGCTGATCTTGTAAGACCCGTGAGGGCAGGCAACTCCGGCAAATATCAGAGAAGCCGCAGTGTTAGGGTCTATAGCCTTCAGACGGCATTCTACCGGTACAAGTTCCATCTGCACTCCCGGATCCGGAATGGCATATTCAGCCTTGACCTCGTCTCTTACCTGATTGAATATCCTTGTCACCGATGCTTTTGCGCTCCTTGGGAACCCGAACAGGGCATGAGCCTCGCGCGGAATTGCATTGCGCTTGTTACCTCCTTCTATTTCATAGAGTTCCATACAGTGCTTGTCAAGAACCTTGTAGAGGAATCTGACAAGTACCTGATTTGCGTTCACACGGTTCTTGTTTATATCGTCGCCGCTGTGGCCGCCCTGGCTTCCGAATACCCTGACCTTGTATTTGAGATATTCCTTGGTCTGAGGAACAGGCTTGTAGGTGAAGATGGCAGTAGTATCAATTCCGCCGTTGCAACCTATGCAGAGTTCGCCCTCGTCTTCGGAATCGAGGTTGAGGAGAATCTTTCCCGTGCAGAAACCCTTTTCCAGGGCTTCGGCTCCGTCCAGTCCGGTTTCTTCAGAAATGGTAAAGAGAGCCTCCAACTTTCCGGTCTTCATCTTAGGATCCGTAAGGGCTGCCAGCTGTGCGGCCATACCTATTCCGCAGTCTGCGCCCAAAGTCGTATCCTTGGCAATCATCCAACCGTCCTCTATCACATAGTTGATAGGATCCTTTTCAAAATCGTGCTTTACACCCTGATTCTTTTCGCAGACCATATCGGAATGGCTCTGCATGATTACGGTAGGAACCTTTTCCATGCCTTTGTCTGCCGGTTTGGTAATCAGGACATTGCCAACCTTGTCTTTCTTTGCCTTGAGATTGTTCTTTTTAGCAAAGTCCAAAAGCCATTTGATTATCTTTTCCTCGTGGCCGCTCTCACGGGGTACAGTTGTAATCTCCTTGAAGATTTCAAGAACTCTTTTGCTGTCCATAATTTGAATATTTTTGGGTTTAATAATTATCGCGATAATTATAACTGTTTGCCAGGCTTAAGCTGACGCTCCAGATCAGAAACATATTTGCGGATACTGCGGTCTGTATCAATCAGATCTGAAACAGTGCTGCATGCGTGGAGCACCGTGGCATGGTCCTTTCCGCCCATTTGGCTTCCGATGGAGGCCAGAGAAGCCTTGGTAAGGTTGCGTACAAGGTACATGGTTATCTGGCGGGCCTGAACTATTTCTCTCTTCCTGGTCTTGGAAACTATGAGCTCCGGCGTAATTTTGAAATAGTCGCACACTACGCTGCGGATTTTTTCCAGCGACAGTTCGGACGAATCTACATTTACAATCTGCTTGGTAACCTTCTTAGCCAAATCTATGGTGATATCCTCTCTGTTGAAAGTAGAATGGGCCAGAAGAGTGAGGATGGTGCCCTCCAGTTCACGCACGCTTCCTGTAACCTTGTTTGCAAGATATTCCACCACATCGTCCGGAAGAACTATGCCCTCGTTTGCGCTCTTTGCCTTGAATATCTTCACACGGGTTTCGTAGTCCGGAGGAAGAAGTTCGGCGGAAAGCCCCCACTTGAACCTCTGGAGCAGGCGGGTTTCTATTCCCTGAAGACGGCCCGGAGCCACATCCGAGGTAAGTATGATCTGCTTTCCAGCCTGATGCAGATAGTTGAATATGTGGAAGAACACGTTCTGGGTACCGGGAGTGGTAAACACCTGTACGTCATCTATGATGAGAACATCTATCTGCTCGTAAAAATGCATGAACGAGGTGATGTTGTTCCCTACTACCGCCTCCTGGTACTGAGTCTTGAAGACATGGGCGCTTACATACAGAACTATCTTGTCTGGATGCAGTTCCTTTACCTTCAGTCCTATTGCCTGAGAAAGATGGGTCTTGCCCAAACCTGAACCTCCGTGGATGAACAGGGGGCAGAACGGATTGTTCCCGGGGCTTTGGGCCACTCTCTCGCCTGCGCTTCGTGCAAGACGGTTGCAGACGCCCTCTATGAAATTTTCAAACGAATATTTGGGGTTGAGGTTAGGCTCTATGGTGAGCTTCCTGATTCCGGGTATGATGAAAGGGTTGAGGCTTTCTTTATCGCTCCTTGGAAAAGGAATCGGCCTGTTGGAAGCCACCTGCTCGTTCTGATGCGGATACTGGAGGGTGGTCTTGGGATACTGGATGTTGTACTGAAGCTTTACACTGTTGCCGAGTACTCTCTTGAGAGTCTTTGCAAGAATGTCTATCAGAGGCATCTCCTCCAGCTGGCGCATGTGCGCATCGGAAGGAACTTCTATGGTCAGCAGATTGTCCTTCAGCGATACAGGTTTTACGGGCTCAAACCAGGTCCGGTAAACCGGATCAGGCACATTGTTTTTTATAATCTGAAGACACCGCCTCCAAATATCTATGTGATTGCTTTCGCCCATTAAAAATTTCTAAATGCTGTCAGACAAAAAATGCCAACGATTGGCAGAACAAAAGTGGTAAATAAAAAGTTAAAAAAAAATATCCGCAGCTATTGTTTTTTTGAGAAATATTTTAAGACCACTAAAAATCAAGCAGAAAAAATATTCGATTTTGCAACGGCCTGATGCTTAGTCCATTGAAGTTTACTATACTGCTAAATAGCTAATCAGAAAACACTTACTTTAATATACTTTTTGGGGTTGCTCTTAATCTTTTTAACAAGTCCGTCTATCTCGTTGAGCAGGCTGTCAACCGAGTTGTGAAGATCGTCTGAATTTATCAAACGTCCTGTGGTTGAAGAAGGTGACTGAATCTGAGTGATCAAAGAATTGAGGTTGTCAACGGCTTCGGCCAGTTTTACGGCAGAAAGGTTCTCGGCTGTCTTGTTGATATTGGATATTGCCGCCTTCAGGTCTCCGTCTTCGGAAGAAAGGTCGGTTGTAATGCTGTTTATATTCTTCAGCGATGAGGAAAGATCCGGAGTCATACCGTTCAGCGATGCTGAAAGCTTCTGTATGTTGGCCAGCGAACCGTTCAGGTTTCTGATGGAGGCATGGAGGTTTTCACGGGCGGAGGAGTCCAGGGTTTCATTGATGGAAATCAGCGTGTTGTTGAGATTTTCCATAGTTTCGCCCAACCTCACTTTCAATGGGCCTACATAGCTGTAAAGCACTGATATCATGTCCGGTACGTTTTCGCCGCGCAGAGTGTCTCCGTCTCTGGCCTCCAGATTGGAATCTCCCAGGGCTATTCTGAGGGCCTTGCCGCCCAAAAGGTCTGAACTGTAAACTTCCGCACGGGAGTCCGCAGGAATCAGATAATCTCGCTTTATGCTGAAAGTCAAAAGGAAACTGTCTTTGACAGGATCCAGTCTTATGCTCTCTATGGAGCCCACCTTGAGGCCTCTTATGTAAATAGGAGATGTGGCAACCATTCCTTCCACACTGGGAAGATAAGTGTAATATCTGTTGCTCTTCTTGAATATGTCGTGCCCCTTGAGGAAATTGAGTGCCAGAAACAGACCTACAAGCACAACTATTACAAAAATACCCAACTTCTGACTGTTTGAAATTTTCATACCCTATGATTTAAAGTGCCACTTATGCTATTTGCGTACAATTTTACCATTTTTTATCTCCACCACAAAGGCATCCTTGAATTTTTTCCTTACCTGCGGCAATTTTGATGCCGCCTCCTGCTGGCTGGAAAAATTTCCGTAGCAATACTTGTAAAAATTATTGCTGTAATACCGCACAACCGGACTCAGCCCCTTGAACTCAGAAGAGGCGGCAGGAAGCCGTTTCTTGGAAGCCATAATCTGAATGGCAAACACGGATGCTTCAGTTATATCTTCTTTAGCCTCTGTAACAGGTTCTTCTGCTTTTTCCGCTGTAACAGGTTCTTCTGCTTTTGCCTCTGTAACAGGTTCTTCTGCCTTTTCCGCATCTGTTGGTTCCGTTTCCGGCTCATCAATCTTAAGCCGCTCGGGAGCATCCGGAGGGGTCTGACCTGAGTTCAAGGCTTCATAGTCCTGGCAGTAGCGTGTAAAGGCGTCGGCCAGACGGCGGGCTATCTTCTGCTGGCCCTCCGCCGTAATTATCCTGGCTTTGTCTGAATCGTTGGTCAGGAAGCCTATTTCCGTGAGCACAGACGGCATCGTGGTCCGCCAAAGCACCAGAAACCCTGCCTGACGGACACCTCGGTTATTGAACACCGGCCCTTTTCGGTATTCGTCCTGGATGAACGACGCCAACTTTATACTCTGCTCAGAATATGCGTTTTGCAGAAGCGTAAATATGATGTAGGATTCCGGGCTGTCTGGGTTGAAGCCTTCGTACCGGGTGGTATAGTCGTCTTCCATCTTGATTACGGAGTTCTCGCGCTTGGAAACCTCAAAGTTGCGGTTGCTCACATGGGCTCCCATGGTATAGGTTTCGCAGCCGTTGGGTGCCGTAGAAGTATTGGCGTTCACATGAATGGATATGAACAGGTCTGCCTTGTTGCGGTTTGCAATGTCGGCCCTTTCGGCAAGCGGAATGAACACATCTTTCTTTCTTGTGTATATCACTTTCACATCCGGGTGCTCTTCTTCTATGAGCTTTCCGAGCCTTAGGGCTACAGACAGGACTATGTTCTTTTCGCTGTATCTGCGGTCTCTGCTCATACATCCATGATCGTGCCCGCCGTGGCCTGGATCCAGTACCACACATCTGACACGCTGCCCACCTTCCTGAGCATAAGAAGCTCCGGAAAACAAGAGCATTGCAGAGAGCAGAAGCAGCACCGCCACCAGTTTACATTTTAAGGCATAAGATTTGAACATGAATAATATTTGCTAAATTTGCCCTTTGCCTACAAATTTATAAATAAAAGCGGAAACTGGTACAGATAAGCCGATGAGAGTACTCAATATTATACATAATGCAATTATGGCGGCGCTAGGGGCGTTAATGTTGTGTTCCCTCTTTGCATTCACTCCCCACGGGGCAAAAAAACATTCCGCAAAATCGGTCTTTCTGCTCAACCGCGATACCATAATCAAGGCAGACAGCCTGCAAACAACTGATTCACTGTCCGCTACTGATTCGCTGAGCAAAACCGACTCCCTGTTTAACGTAGATTCCTCCCAGATTTCCACATTGAAGCAGCCGGTATTTTCAACCGGAAGAGACTCAAGCGTAGAAATACTTACGGACGGAAAACGGATGCTCTACTATTACGGCGATGTAACGGTCAAGTACGACGATATCACCATAAAGGCAGACTACATAGCCTATAATGTCCAGACCAAGACAGTGTTTGCCAAAGGTCTTCCGGATTCCACGGGAGTGGTCAAGGGCCTGCCGGAACTCAAGGAAGGCAAGAACACCTACACCATGGAAAGCGTCTATTACAATTTTGACACTAAAAAGGCCAAAATCAAAAACATGATGACGCAGGAGGGAGAAGGTAACATCAAAGGCAAGTATATCAAGAAGATGCCGGACAACTCCGTCAACATAGCAAGAGGAATATACACCACCTGCGATGCAGACGAACCGCACTTTTACCTTCAGATGACAACGGCCAAGGTCATCAATTCCGGGCCGGTGAAAAAGACGGTGTTCGGCCCCGCCTATACGGTCATAGAGGGAGTTCCTACGCCGTTTGCCCTTCCGTTCGGTTTTGTACCCAGAATCAGCAACCGCAGCGGCGGAGTGCTGTTCCCTTCTTACGGCGAAGAAACTGCCAGAGGATTCTATCTGAAGGGGCTGGGCTATTATTTTGTGCTGGGCGAACATGCCGATATTGCCGCAACCGTTGACTTTTACAGCAAAGGCTCCTGGGCTACAAATATAAATACCAGATACACAAAGCGATATAAATTTACCGGAACACTTCAGGGAACTTATTCGGTAGATATAACCGGAGAAAAGAGGCAGCCGGACTATGCAAAGAGCACCAACTTTTCGCTCAACTGGAGCCATCAGCAGGATGCCAAATCCAGGCCCGGAACCACATTCAGGGCGTCGGTCAACTTTTCTTCTCCGTCTAACAGCAGGTACAATTCCACCACCATCAACCAGGCTCTGACAAACCAGATTTCTTCCTCAATATCTTACGGAAAGACCTGGGCGGGAACGCCGTTCTCCCTCAGCGTAAACGCTTTGCACAGTCAGAACTCCAGAGACAGCTCCTATGCCGTAACCCTGCCTAACCTTACCTTTACCGTAAGCAGGATCAACCCCTTCAAGAGGAAGGTAGCGGTTGGCAAGAAGAAGTTATATGAAGACATAACATTCAACTATACGGCCCACTTTGACAACAAGATTAATTTCAAGAGCTCCGAAGTAGGAAAGCCGGATTTCTTCAAGAAGATGCGTAACGGTCTGCAACACACCTTTACCATAGGTCTGCCTACCTTTACGGTTCTCAGATACATTCAGGCTTCGCCGGGTGTCAACTACGGCATGAACTGGTATTTTTCCCAGACGAACCAGTATTACGACACAAGGCTGAAGAAGGCCGTTACCGAATACTCAGACCCTTTCAGCACGTTCGGAGTAACTCAGACCTACAACTTCAACCTGTCTTTCAACACCAGGATCTACGGGCTGTTCAATTTTGGCAAAAACAGCAAAATACAGGCTGCCAGGCATATAATCACCCCGAGCATAAGCTTCAACTACATGCCGGAACTGGGTACCAGAGCCAACGGTTACAGGACCTATGAATATGTTGATTCAGACGGAAAGACTCATTCTGTAGTTTACAACAAATATGCGGGTCAACTCTACTCCCCGCCCGGCACCGGCAAAAATGCAGGAATGTCATTCAGTTTTGGCAATACGCTGGAAGCCAAGGTCAAATCGCAGAGAGACACTACCGGAAAGGGCGTAAAGAAGATAAAACTCATAGACCAGCTCAACTTTAACGGAAGCTATAACTTCCTGGCCGATTCCATGAAGCTGTCCAACATTTCCGTAAACATGACCACTACGGTTTTTGGAAAGCTGGGAATTTCCGGAAACATGACGCTGGACCCTTATGCCATAGACTACAGGGGGCAGCGCTACAATAAGCTGAATATCACAACGGGAGGCTTCAAGCCGTTCAGGATGACCGGAGCCAGTCTTTCTACATCTTATTCGTTCAACGGAACCGGAAGCAGCAAGTGGGGAAAGGAATATAAGCCCGAAGGCGGAATGATACAGCCAACCAGGGCCGGCACAAACTCCAGTTCGTCTTCCTATCAGAGAATATTCTACCATCCGGTTACCGGAGAATACATACCCGGAGGATGGGTCTATTACTATGACCCCAGTATGCCCTGGAGCGTAAACCTGAGCTACAGCTACTCGTACTACAAGTCTTATCAGTACACCAACAACCAGCTCATTACCCGTAACAACCATTCCATGACACTTGGAGTAAGTTCTCAACTTACAATTTACAAAGACCTCAGGGTTTCGCTCAATACCGGTGTAGATCTTGCCAAGATGAAGCTCACCACCACCCAGCTCTCTGGGTCGTTCAGCCTCCACTGCTTTAACATAGCCTTCTCCTGGATTCCTAACGGAAAGTGGGAAAGCTGGAGTTTCAGAATAAGCGCAAACGCCTCTTCCCTTGCAGATTTGCTCCAATACAAGAAGAACGCAAGTTACTGGGACAACGGATATTAAAAAAACAGAACCTCATGAAACGGATGATTGTAGCCCCATCGATGCTCAGCGCAGATTTCTCGTGCCTGAAGAAAGACATAGACCTTGTCAACGCCAATGCCGACATCATACACCTGGATATTATGGACGGTGTTTTTGTTCCTAACATCTCCTACGGAACTCCAGTTGTAAAGACCATCTGCAAGTTTGCCAGAATTCCGGTGGAAGCACACCTCATGATTGTGGAACCGCAGAAGTTCTTTGCAGACTACAAGTCCTATGGAGTAAGCTCAATAAGCGTACATTACGAGGCCTGCAACCATCTGGACCGTACGGTGAACCAAATAAAGGAACTGGGTATGAAGGCAGGAGTTGCTATCAACCCCCATACCGGAGTGGGTCTTCTGGAAGACATCGTAAAGGTTGCAGACTACATTCTGGTCATGAGTGTGAACCCGGGGTTCGGAGGCCAGAAATACATCCCCTATTCAACTAAGAAAATTGCTGAGCTTAAGAAGATTATAAATCAGAACAACCCTAATTGCCTGATAGAAGTTGACGGCGGAGTAACTGTAGAAAACATAGGTGAAATAGCCCGGGCCGGAGCAGATATCGTTGTTGCAGGCAGCGCCGTTTTCTCTGCACCGGATGCGGCAGAGGCCATCAGGAAACTTCAGTCAGCTGTCTGAGTTTTGCTATAACGCTCTGGCAGGCACGCACTTTGTCGCCTTCTTTTACAAGAACTTCCGAACCCAACGGAAGAAATACATCGGCCCTGCTTCCGAACTTTATGAAGCCCAACTGCTGCCCCGCATATACGGAGCCTCCTTCCTTTGCGTAGCAGACTATCCGGCGGGCCACAAAGCCTGCAATCTGGCGGACAAAAATGTCAGTTCCGTCTTCTGTTCTGATTCCCACGGAAGTATGTTCGTTCTTTTCAGAAGATTTCGGATGCCATGCCACAAGATATTTTCCAGGATGATATTTGTTGTAAACCACTGCTCCGCTGATTGGGAAATAGTTGACATGCACGCTGTAGATGCTCATGAAAACAGAAATACGGATGCAGCGCCCGGCCATGAATTCACTCTCCTCCTCTTCACTTATCTCAACTACTTCTCCGTCTGCAACAGACAGAATCTCGCCCTTCTGCACCTGCTTTACCCGGCGATTGGGATTGCGGAAGAAATAGGCCGTAAGACAGAACAATACAAGGAGAACGGCGGCAAAAAACAGAGTTGGCAGATTGATGCCGAAAATCAGCATTACCAAGACCGCCAAAGCGCCTAAAACCATGAATGTCATTACCACCGGTATGCGGCCTTCTTTGTGTATCATACTGCAACTAAAGACAATACCAAGTAAAACAAGAATGCTACAGGAAAGGCCAGAAGGCCGCTGTCAAACCTGTCAAGAAGCCCACCGTGCCCAGGCATTATCCGGCCTGCATCCTTAATCTGGAACCTGCGTTTGAGCTTACTCTCAACCAGATCGCCGAGTATGCTAAAGACACATACCAGCAGGGCAAACAAAACACTGAGCCAATAAGGAAAAGCCGGCAACAGCAGGTTGAACGCCCTGAGAATCAAAGCTGTGGCAATAGAAAAGACCAGTGCTCCAAACACTCCCTCCCATGATTTCTTGGGCGAAACAGAGGGCATGAGTTTATGTCCGTGTTCCCCCTGCCCGAATGCAGTGCCTATGCAATAAGCACCTATATCGCCCATCCACATGATTATCATAAGCGACGCTATGACCCAGCCGTCGAAATAGCCTGAAAAGAATGTAGAGATAGGAACAAGCAGAGAAAACGGCAGAACTATGTACAGTAAGGAGGAAAGCGAAAACGACATGTAAAACTTTTCTCCGTCAAACAGATCTGCAACAGGCAGGATGACAGTTACAAAAGTCAGAGCGAGGAGCAAGAGCGTAACACTTGGATCAGATAACGACATCCCAGCCCCTGTGAGATCAAAAAACATTGCAAATCCCCAGAACAGACAGATGCCCCCGGCCAGAGTCATAATCTTGAGAACTACCTTTCCCTTGCCCATGGTCAACCTGAGATATTCGTAGTTGGTCCTGATAAGATAGAACGAAAAAAGAATGAGAAAAGGCAGGGGATAATCTGGAACAACAATAAGCGACGCAAGAGTGAGCGCGCAGAACACCGCTCCGCTTATAGTCCTGATTACAAGTTCTTTTCTACGTCCTTCCATAAATTATTATTTCTCGGGCTGTTCCAATTCGGCTGCCACTTCCGGAAGCACTCCGGCCTCAGTACTTTCTGCTGAATCAAGATCCTTGACCCTCGGGCCATAGATTCTCTCAAGGTCTTCGGCAAAGATAACCTCCTTCTCCAGAAGCAGGTTTGCAAGCTGGGTAAAGCCTTCCATGTGGCTTTCAAGGACATCCTTAGCCATCTGGTGTGCCTTGTCTATCAAGACTTTGGTTTCCTGGTCAACCATCTCGGCCGTTTTTTCAGAGAACGGTTTTGAGAGCTGATATCCGTCTTCCTGGAAGTTATACCACGAAACATTTCCAACCTTGTCGCTCATTCCGTAATATGCAACCATTGCATATGCCATCTTGGTAAGCCTTTCAAGATCGTTGAGGGCTCCGGAAGAAATCTTGTTGTTGATTATCTCCTCGGCCACACGGCCACCTATCAACGAAGCCATCTCGTCCATCATCTGCTCCTTGGTCATAATCTGCCTTTCTTCAGGCACATACCATGCAGCTCCCAGAGCCTTGCCCCTTGGTATGATTGTAACCTTCAGCAGCGGATTTGCATTGGGCAAGAACCAGCTTACGGTGGCATGCCCAGCCTCGTGGAAGGCTATGGTACGCTTCTCGCCCGGAGGTATGATCTTGCTCTTGCGTTCCAGACCGCCTATGATTCTGTCTATGGCATCAAGGAAATCCTGCTTGTCAACCATCTTCTTGTTGTGGCGGGCGGCAATCAAGGCCGCCTCGTTGCATACATTTGCAATATCGGCTCCGGAGAAACCGGGAGTCTGCTTTGCAAGAAACTCCGTGTTAAGATCCGGATCCAGCTTAAGTTTCTGAAGATGAACCTTAAAGATAGCCTCACGGTCTTTGAGTTCAGGAAGGTCTATGGTTATCTGACGGTCAAACCTTCCGGCTCTCATGAGAGCCTTGTCCAAAATGTCGGCACGGTTTGTAGCCGCAAGAATTATCACTCCGCTGTTCGTTCCAAAGCCGTCCATTTCCGTAAGAAGCTGGTTCAGGGTATTCTCCCTTTCATCGTTGGAAGAAAAGCCTACATTCTTACCTCTGGCCCTGCCTACTGCATCAATCTCATCGATGAATACAATACATGGGGCCTTTTCCTTGGCCTGCTTGAACAGGTCTCTTACCCTGGAAGCTCCCACGCCCACGAACATTTCTACAAAGTCAGATCCGCTCATTGAGAAGAACGGCACATTTGCCTCTCCGGCCACAGCCTTGGCAAGCAATGTCTTGCCGGTACCCGGAGGGCCTATCAGCAAAGCTCCCTTGGGAATCTTTCCGCCAAGAGCGGTATATTTTGAAGGACTCTTGAGGAAATCTACAATTTCCATGATTTCCACCTTGGCCTCCTCAAGCCCGGCTACATCCTTGAAAGTAACCTTCTGCTTGTTGTTCTTGTCAAAGACCTTGGCCTGGCTCTTGCCTACGGAGAATATTCCGCCGCCGGCTCCTCCGCCGCTGCCGCCTGTCATGCCTCTGGACATTCTGGAGAACAGATAAATCGTAAAGATTATGAATATCAAGGGCCAGAGCCAACTCAATATGCTGCCCCAGTAGTCCGTGGAAACATCAAAGGTGTACTTGAACTTCCGGTCCTGAGGAAGACTGTCTCTGATGGCGCTGAACTCCTTCTCGGCCTCAAACGACGAGGGCACCTGAAAGTAGAACAGCTGGCTGTACTGCGGAGTCTTTCCGCCAAAGCGGTTGCTGTATTTTTCCAGGCGGTCTTTCTTGATAGTTACATTCCCCTTGAATTCATTGGTGATGAAGTCTATGCTTTCTACATCGCCCTGAGGAATCATATTCTCCTTGACCTCATACCATTCAACCTTCTGGGGATCTCCGCCATTGTAGCTGAACAGCATATAGACCAAAAGCAAAATCAGGGGTATGTATATGAAAGTCATTACATTGGACAATCCTTTGGAAGGTCCTGCCTTTCGGTTCCTGTTGCCAGTGTTGTTTGTTGCCATCTGTCAATCTTCGTAAATTTTCTTGGGACAATCGCTCCACAAATCTTCCAGACGGTAAAAATTACGGTATTCGGTCTGGAATATATGCACTACGATATCGCCGTAGTCCTGTATTATCCAAAAACGGTTTTCCTTGCCCTGAGAGCGCAAAACCTTCTTGCCCAACCTCTCTGTCATACGGTCTTCCACATTGTCCGCTATGGCGGAAACATTGGTGGTGGAGTCTGCGTTGCATACCACAAAGTAATCGCAGATTCCGCTGCCCACTTTCCTAAGGTCCAACGAAATAACATTCTGGCCCTTCTTTTCCAGAATTGCGTCCGTTATAACTTCCATATCGGAAGGAAGGGCTTTTACTACTTTCTTTTTCAATGTCATGTTTTTATCTTTGTGCGCATTAACTTTCAAAGGTAATCATTTTTACACAATAATAAGACCAAACGACAATATGACACAAAAACCCGACATAAGATGGCTCAAGGTGACAGACTCCACCAATAACAGGGCTCTGGAAGGCATTCCCACGGAAAAAGACAAGACCGTATGGGCAGCCGAATTCCAGACCGCCGGCAGAGGTCAGAGGGGCAACAAGTGGACAAGTGCCGAGGCTCAGAACCTGATGTTTTCCATCCTTCTCAAGCCGGACTTCATACTAGCCAAAGACCAGTTCATAGTTTCCGTAATAGTAACGCTCGGACTTGAAAGCTACCTGAAAACAAAAGGCGTGGAAACCAAGATCAAATGGCCAAACGACATCTATGCCCAGGACCGCAAAATCTGCGGCATACTCATAGAACATGGCATCTCTGGCGATATGCTCTCTTCCAGCGTCTGTGGCATTGGCCTGAACATCAACCAGAAGGAATTCCCAAAAGACCTTCCCAATCCAACATCGCTGATTCTGGAGCTGGAAAGGAACGGAAAGAAAGACCAGCCTGCTTTCTGCCTGAAAGACGAGCTTGAAGAACTTGTTTCAGAAATCTACAGGTTTTACGACCAAGCCAGAGAAGAATACCGCCAAACCGGAAAGTACGGTACTCTATACAGTCTGTATCTGGAAAAACTCTACCGCAAAGACGAATTCCACCGCTACATAGAAACCGCCAGCAACAAGGAAGTGGAAGCCAGGATCATCGGCCTCAGCGATACGGCATGCATAGTTCTGGAATACCGTGACGGCTCCCGTAAGAGCTTTGCATTCAAGGAAATCTCCTACATCATCTAAAAACTGCCTTATCGGAAAATAAGGCTGAAGGTTGTCTTTTCCGCCGTGGATGACTTGAGGTTGATCTGCCCGTTGTGCATCCGCATTATCTGGCGGGATATTGCCAGCCCTATTCCGCTTCCGTCCTGCTTGGTAGTGTAGAACGGAACGAAAATCTGCGCCTGCGCTTCCGGCTTTATAGGCTGGCCATCGTTGGAAATGTCTATGATGGTGCTGTCTGCAGAATCTATCCTGGCCTCCACGCAAATGTGGTGTGCGCCGGCTTGGACGGCATTCTTGACCAGATTGATCATTATCTGCTGAATCTGCCCGCAGTCCGCAAACAGGATTACGTCTTCGGAACGCTCTGCAAAAGTCATTTCGGCAGCGTTGTCTTTCAATCTTGTCTGCATCAGAGACAACACGTCTTTAAACAGTTCCCGCACATAGAATACGCTTTTGACCGGAGCGGCTATGCGGGATATGCTTCTGTAAGATTCCACAAAGCGGATCAGCGACTTAGAAGATGCGGCTATTGTATCCAACCCTTCCCTCAGTGCCTTAAGAGTTTCTTCCCTATCCAACGGAGCGGAATTTAAAACTGGATTGAGAGAAGAAGCCGGCGGCTGAGAAGTGCTTGGGTATGGAGATGACGGTTCGAGGTATGAAACAAGGGCATCGCTGAGAGAAGCTATTGGAGTTACGGTGTTCATTATCTCGTGGGTGAGCACCCTCAACAGTTTGGAATAGGCGTCCTCCACACTGCTTTCAACTTCCTGTGTAACATCGCTGAAGGAAACGATTTCAACAGAGCGGCCCTGAACAGTAGCGGAAGTCTTGGACAGCATCAGCGTCTTGCCGCCTTTCTCATCATAGAGTTCCACCCGCCTTTTCTCTGCCGCTGAACTCTCTTCTGAAAGGAAAGCCTCGGCAAGTGAAGTATCTATCTGCTTGAGCTGCTTGATGTTCATCAGCGATGCCAGGCCCAGCAGCTGGAGAGCGCGGTTGTTGTTGTAGCTTACCAGTCCGGTGGAGGAATCGAACACCAGCACCCCTGTTTCCACATTGTCAAGAAGCGAGCCGAAGAACTTTTCCTGCTCATTGATTGTGCGGGTCTCTTTCTTGAAGATTCCATTGATGCGGTTGAGCGTCTTGTTGAACCTTCCGCCTATGAACTTGTCCTCGCTGAAGCGGAAGTTGGTCTCGTTATCTTCCAGCGCATCCAGCATATAGTTGACCTTGCGCCTGATTCTTGCGGAATGCACCAAAACAGCAACGGCCGCAGAAACCACGGCCACCAGAACAACCAGTATGACAACCACTTTCAATGGCATTTCAACTATATACTAAAGCCCGTACTTTTTCAGTTTGTTATAAAGTGTCGGGCGGCTTATGTCCAAGGCCTTGGCCACCAGAGAAAGGTTGCCGCCGTACTTTTTCATTGCAGCTTCAACTGCCTGGCGTTCAGCCTCCTCCAGAGTAAACACATCCAAACCTGATGTCAGGTTGCCGGAAGATGCAGCCATTCCGCCGGAAGACGACGCCTCGTCCTCAAACGCCTCAGGAGCGAGAAGCGGCCCGTCGCTGAGTATGACAGCCTTTTCCATTACATTCCTCAGCTGGCGGATGTTGCCGCTCCAGAAAAGGCGGGTCAGCAAAAGGGAGGCTTTTTCCGTAAGTCCCGTAACCTGGCGGTGATACTTGAGGGCAAATTCCGCAATGAACCTCTCGGCAAGAGGGACTATGTCTTCCACCCTCTCTCTCAGAGACGGTATGTGGAGGTTGAAGGTGTTGATCCTGTAGAAGAGATCCTCCCTGAAGGTGCCGTCTGAAACCATCTGCTCCAGGTTCTTGTTCGTAGCGCATATCAGCCTGATATCCACAGGAATGCTTTTGGTGTCACCGACTCTTGTTATGGTCCTGTTCTGCAGGATGCGCAGTAGCTTTGCCTGGCCGCCGAGCGGTATGTTGGCAATCTCGTCAAGGAAGAGTGTGCCACCGGAAGCAGCCTCGAATTTTCCCGTATGGTCTTTGACCGCATCTGTGAAGGCGCCTTTGACGTGGCCGAACATCTCGCTTTCAAACAGGGTCTCAGTAACGGCTCCCAAATCCACAGCTACCATTGGAGAGCCCTTGCGCAGGGAAACTGAATGGATATAGTTGGCCATCACATCCTTTCCTGTTCCGTTCTCACCTGTAATCAAGATGGTTGCGTCCGTTGAAGCAACCTTGTCAACCACTCGCTTCAAAGAAGCCATCGCTGAGGAAGAGCCCCAGAACATCTGTCCGGCAACAGAGTCCTCTCCAGGCAAAATCCCCTGCGAATAACGCCGTCTGGAGTCTTTGCCCGACTCTGAGATATAGGCCTTGTAGGCCCCGGTGAGCACCTCTATGAGCTTTTCGTTCTCCCACGGCTTCACAAGAAAATCGTAAGCCCCCCTTTTCATTCCCTCAACAGCCAGTGCAACATCCGCATATGCGGTAAAGAGCACAACCTTAACTGACGGATAAGCCTTGCGGATTTCTCCAAGCCAGAAAAGCCCCTCGTTCCCGGTATTGACCTCAGCGGAAAAGTTCATGTCCAGCAGCACCACCTCCGGCCTGAAATCGCGGAGACTGGTCATCAGCCGGGAAGGGGAAGCCAGAAGCTCTACCTCCGCAAAATGAGAAGGAAGGAGAATCTTCAGCGCACCCCTTATTCCCGCATTGTCATCAACGACCAGTATCTTGCCTCTTTTCATACCATGCAAAAATACAATTTTTCTGGCTCAGTCTTTCTTAAGCTCCTCGGCCGGATTGGCCTTTGCAGCCTTTACCACCTGCCAGAGCACGGATGCGGCGGCAAAGACGGCTGTCAGTAAAACGGCCAGCAAAATCGGCTGCAGAATTCCCCCTATCCTGTATGAATATTGCTCCAGATACCTCTGCCCCAGGTACCAGGCAATCGGAATCCCTATTATTATCGCGATAAGGACAAGAATGAGATACTCCCTCACAGAGCGGAGCGTCTCCTTCCTGACGTCGCTGCCGAAGACCTTGCGCACAGCGATCTGCTTTGTATTCTCGGCGCTGTAGTAGGCGCTCATTGAAAGCAGCCCCAGAAGGGAGATCATCACGGCAAGGACCATGAACAGCTCCAGAAGCCTCATAGTGTTGACTGCAGGAGCCATCTTTTTGTCCAGGATATCATTCAGGAACCCTTTCATATACGGCTCGTTGTAGAAACCGCGGGTCTCTTCCATATATTCCCTGTAGGCATCCATTATGGCCTTCTCAGCGTAATCTTTGTCCACGGTTGGAGTGACCTTTATGAGAGGGTCACAGGCATAAACAAGGTTCTCCGGATATTGCACTAAAACTCCTATGCTCCCGTTGCTTTCAGAAGCCTCCACGCGGTCTGCCGGAGTATCCTCGAAAATGCCGCCTACATAATCTGCACTCATGTTGTTCATTCTCATGGTGCGGGCAAAGTATGAAGATTCTTCTTCATTCGTAAAGCCTGCTGCACGATAAGCCGTCTGGCTTAGCCACAGGGAATTGGAAAGAGGATGGCTGAAGTCTTCCAGCACCTTGAATCCAAGCAGGCGGAAGTAAGTGGAATCACATCCGATTAATTGCAGATCCACTTCCTTCGTCTCTCCGCCCACATCCATCTTCCTGCCTATACTCCAGTTGATGTTGCCCGGGAAGCCCCGGCCGTATCCTATCTGTTCAACAAACGGAAGTTTTCGCAGTTTCTCCTCAAACGGCCGCATGTTATCCACTCTTCCCGGACCGGCCAGAACATACAGATTGTCGGATGTAAAGTTCATCGGTCTTTGCATCAGATGCTTCATCTGCATCTCCATAACCAGGGCAAGGGCTATCAGGACAACAGAGATAATGTTCTGGAATACAATGAAGAACTTGCCAAGCACCATCCTGCTTTTTCTGGCATAGGTTCCTCGGATAATGTCTATGGGCTTTGTCCTGGAAGCCTCCAGGGCCGGCAGCAGACCTGCAAGGGTTCCAAACACAAATACAGCCAGCACATAAGCCGCAACATATTTGAAATCCAGGATAAACCTGAGTCCAACGTCCTGCCCCGCCAGCTGACTACCGGAAAGAAGCGCTCGCATAAAAGGAACCAGAAGGTAAGCCAGCGCCACGGCAATCAAGAAGCAGACTGTCGTAAAGACAAGAGATTCAGAGATGTATTTCCATACAACCCCACCCCTTGTGGCACCGTGCAATCTGCGGGTCGCCATCTCCCTGGACCTTTTCCTGACCAGGGCAACATTGAGGTTCACATAGTTGATTATGGCAGAAGCCAGAAGGAGAAGCACAACTACGGTAAGCAGGGTGAGCAGGGTCTTGTCTGCACACCTGAGCATATAAGAAGCCTTGTGGAAATACATCTGGCGGTAGTTGTAGAGTTTTATTTCATTGTCATCCTTCTTGAAGAACGTGTAGTTCTGGTAGCATTTGTCGAGGATGTTGTCCTTGAAGGTCTGCTCGTCAACTTCTTTTTTGCGCTTGATCACGGACAGATGGGAGCCGTAACTCTGGAATGGAGGCGCGTAATTAGGGTATGAACTCTTTGCCGCAGAAAAGAAGATGTCGTAATACATCACAAGCGTATTGTCAAGGTCTTCAACGATTCCACCTATCACATAGTCCCTATATACCGGAGCCTCGTCTTCCTCACATTCAGTCCGGCCTATCGTCCTTCCAATCACACCGTTCCCGTCATCTATCATTGAAGCAAACCTCCTGCTCACAAGGACAGCCCCTCCGCTCTGGAAATCCTGGAGGTCTCCTTCCAGTATCTTGTAGTTGAAAATGCTGAAGAAGTTGGAGTCTATCTCGCAGGAGCGGCCCATCACGACCTTGTCGGCGAACTTGAGGATCTCCCCTCCATCGTTGCCGATCCTGGTGATGCTCTCCACCCCGGGTATGCTGTCCAGGCTCTCCTTGTCCCACCAGCTCATTGCCAGCAGGTCGTCTCTACCCAAGCCATAGATCCTGTCCCCGTCCGGGTTCTCGTTTGCCACATCGTACTGCTGCCAGACATAGCTTCCTATCAGAATCACAAACGTCAGGCTCACTACAAGCCCCAGCGCCTCTATAAATGCATACAACTTATTGCGGCTTAGGAATTTAAGATAACTTTTCATTTTAATTAATATATCATTTTTATTGTAACTATATTTTAGTTACATTTGCATTATGGGAACAAAAGAAAAACTACTTGAAAGATTGAAGTGCCTTCCCACAGACTTTACGTTTGCAGAGGCTGAAAGGCTTTTAACCTTGCTCGGATATACAAAATCCAACAAGGGTAGAACTTCAGGATCACGGGTAATGTATATCGATAAACAAAACCGCAAGATCTTACTCCACCGTCCCCATCCCGGGAAAATACTTAAAGTATATGTTTTGAATGACATCTTAAACAAACTCGTTAGAAACAATAATATCTAATCATGAATACGCTGAAATATAAAGGTTATATTGGTTCTGTCGCATATAGCGAACCCGATAAAGTGTTTTTTGGAAAACTTGAGGGCATTGATGATCTTGTCAATTATGAAGGAGAATCTGTTAAAGAAATAACAGATGCATTTCATGAGGCTGTTGACGATTATCTTATATTCTGTGAAGATCACAACGTAAAGCCGGAAAAGAGTTATACCGGCACATTCAATGTACGCATATCTCCTGATACTCACAGAGATATTGCCTTTATAGCAATGGAAGAGGGAATCTCCATCAATGCATTTGTCAAAAAGGCTTTGAGTAAAGCCGTTCAGAATCACACTCCATCTCTGAAGCCAATAGTTCAACCTAAAAAATACCCGACTCCATCTGAAAGGCATCTGGCAACACTCAATGAACCCGAAGAACAATATGGCGAAAAAAGTTTCATAGAATTTGAAATTCCACCTAAGGATCTCTCTTTTGCCAGAGAACTTGCAAAACGCTTCGGTTGGACAATATGGGAATTTAATTCGGACAGCAAGGGTCTTGAGAAAGCTCTTGAAGATATTAGCGAAGGACGCGTTAAGGAATATGACAGTGTTGAACAAATGATGAAAGAAATAGAAGACGATCCTGAAGAAGATAACCAACAATAGACAACCATGCATAAATGAAGCTCTAGTTTTTGTGCAGGACCTCATCCATGAGATTAGGGGCAAGAGAGTGGTGCCGGATTTTGATCTGACAAATCCACCTTTTGCCTTTACTGAACAAGGTGAAGCCATGATGCTTTTCTCTTTATTCATCCTTCAACGATTCTACCGGGTTGGAATTTACGATCCTCAGCGATGTAATGGCAACAACTGCAATCACGACAAGGATGACAGCGGCAGCCGCGGCAAGAAAGTGCATCGGTGACAATGAGATTCTTTCAGCAAACTGTTCCAGCCATTTGCGGGCAATCAGGAAAGCGGCTATGCCTGCCAGAACGGCCACAATTATCGAAATCCGGATAATGCCGGCCTGCATATACCTGTGGATGTCTTTTGCCGTGGCGCCGTTAATCTTGCGGATTGCCATCTCCTTGCTGCGCCGTTGGGATTCGTCTCTGACAAAGCCTATCAGGCCAAGGATGGCGACAAGCAGCGTCACAACGGCTCCGGCAAAAATGGTGTTGCGCATCTTGCGGTTTTCTTCGTAGACTTTTCTCATACTCTCCGCATAAGAATGGACCTTGACATTCCTTCCGTCCAGTGCCTTGGAGACGGCGTCAGTAAGTTGGGCGTATGTCTCAGAGCTCATTTCCGGCACTTTGATCAGAATATATGGCATATAGCCGTAGTCCTTGTCTAAAGAGCCATAGAACCTGGCGCTTGGGCGCTCATCCCCTTCTACCAGACTCCCGATTCTCATATCGTTATATACGCCGCTGACTGTAAACCCTGAAAGATAAGCACCGTTTTCTCTCTGCTTTGCAAAATCGTGCCCTGTTATGTCCACGACCTTTCCCACGGCACCGCTGCTCCAGTCTGCAAATTCAGACATCTTCTTGACGAAGCTCTCGCTCACGGCAACCTCCGAGGAATCACGGGGAGCGCGTCCTGCTATGAATTCCACCCCCAGAAGGTCATAGAAGCCTTCCGTTGCCCCATACTGGTCTGCTATGTTGAAAAGCTCGCTATCCTGGTCCGGAAGCCACACATTGTCTCCGCTGGAATGCTCAAACGGAAGAGCGTAGCAGGCCTCCACCCCAGTTACGGAAGGTATTTCCCTGAGAGAGGCCGCCACTCGCTTTTGAGAATCTTTGTCTCCATCATAAAGTCCTACGAAATATAGGTTGTCATACTTATACCCCAGATTTGCATTGCACAGGGCATCGTATTGCCTGGAAACCACCAGGAGCAGAGACAGCATGAACACGTTGATGAAAACCTGCACGCCAAGCAAAATCATCTTCCACCGCCTGGAGTTTTCAGTATAGTTTTTCAATGCAGCATAAACAGGAACTCTCATATAAAGCCTTGCCGGAACCACTATCGATATGGCGAGTACCACAAACACCACCGCACATACGACAGCAATGCTCTGGGGTATCATAAGTGTCTTGGGAGAAACTCCGAGAAGGTTTTCAACGATCCCTCTCCCCGCAAAAATCAGAACTGCAGCAAGCAAGAGAGATAGTACCAGATGAACTGTAGCTTCACGGGAAAGCATCCCGTAGATGTTCCTGCCCTCCGCGCCATAGCACTTCATGACTCCTACCTCCCTGGAACGTTTTACCATAGAGGAGATTACGACAAGGATATAGTTGAGGATGCTTATGACCACAAGAAGAAAGGCAACTACAGACAACACCCGTATCGTGTTCTTGACTTCAGGGTCTGATGTGTGCATCTTGTCAAAAGGAGTCAGGTAATACCATAAGGAGGTACCCGCTTTCTTTACTTCCTCCAGTGGCTGATGATTTTCCTGCATCTTGTGTATGGCATCATCAAGAGAATGGGGATCAACTCCATCGCTGAGCTTCACATACCCCTGATAACGGTCATTACCCATCCAGTTCTCCGTGCTTTGCTTGGAAAAGCTCTCCATACTCAGGAGAATGTCATAGTCAAACGTTCCGTTCTCAGGAAAATCCTCATAAACGCCCTCCACGGTAAACTTCAAGTCTTTGGCGTCTTCGTTGAAGAGAGTCTTGCCGATGCACTGCGCAACACCTCCCATCTTCTCTGCAAAACTCCTGGATACCACAGCTGTACAGTTCTTGGCCAAAGCCTTGCAGAGATTCCCTGTAAGGGCAGGACGCTCAAATATTCTGAAAAAGCAAGAGTCTGCCAATACCAGTTTAGCCGCAACTATGCTGCCGTCTTCCAGGACATAGTTCTCGTTGGTGAAAAGGAACGTTGTACGGGTTCCTTCCATAACGCCTGGGACTTCGCTCTTGAAGCCTCCCGGAATTGCACCGCTTACGTTGTAGTAATCGTGCAGTTCTCCCTGGTGGGAGTATTTGGTCCTTATACGGTAAATATTCTCGACATCTGAATAGCTTTTGTCATAGGAAAGCTCAAAGCACACCTTGGCAATGAGCACAATACCAACGGCAAGCCCTACCACCAAAGACAAAACCTTCATCAGTACATCTCTTCTCTTCATAAAATTGTTTTCTAATATCTCAGAACAGTTATTCTTTCTTGAGCACTCCGGCAGGATTGAGGCGTGTTACCCTTAGGGTCTGCAAAGCTACGGCGGCAAACGAGAATGCCATGATGATGAGTATTGCTGCAATAAAGAACCACGGGCTCAGCGATACACGGTGCACATAACTAAGTATCAGATCTCTGGAAACATACCAAGCCAGAGGCACACCGGCAATGCAAGCAGCGAGAACAAGAATCATATAGCCTCTGACATTCTTCCAGGTTTCAGAAGACACCGTGCCTCCGAAAACCTTCCTTACTGCTATATCGTGTTCTTTGAGCGAAATGAACCAGGTGCTCAGACCCATAAGACCAAGCAATGACAGAACCAGCATCAGGCCGGCAAACATCAGCACCAGTATCATCAGGGAAAGCTCGCTTTTCAGGAGTTCCCTGTTCAAAGCCGGAACAAAGCCTTTGAGATGAGGCTCCTTGTAGATGCCCCAGGAAGCATCCAAAGTCTTTTTCAGACAATCCAGTATATCTTTTTCAACTTCTGAACTATGGCCGGTTGTCCTTATTGCCAGAGACTTGTAATAGGCTGTCTGGCTCTCATACCAGTCGTCCTGGATACAGACAAATGTAGGACTGTCGTGATAGTAGCTATCTCTGAAATCCCCTATTATTCCGCCTAATGCGGTTATTCCCAATTCGTCCATCTGATCCTGGGTCAGCTGCACATTATCCAAGTTCAAGCCCATCTGCCCGACAAGGCTTTCTGTAATATACCCGATTCTGTCCCCTTCCCGCCTGAAATCTTTCAGAACCTTAAAGCCATAAGCTTCGAAGGCTCCTCTGTCGTAATAAAGTTTGGATACATAGTACCCTTTTCTCTCCTCTGCGCCGGCAGGTGTGTTATAGGTGAATGTGGTAGTGGCAGACTCGTCGGTGACAAAGCTAGCTTCTGAAAGACTGCCCGGCTTGTCGTCACAATATCCGATTTTCTCGACGCAAGGAAGTTTCCTCAGAGCTTCAATTGCCGGATCGAGTTCGTGGTGAGCGTATGGCCCATACAGGTAATAGATATTTTCCGCATCCACGCCAAGTGGCAGCCGGACCAGTTTGCGGTATTGGAAGACGTAAATCATGGAAACCGTCAGAACTACCATTGTTACAAGGCACTGAAGAAAGATGAAAACCTTGCTGAAAACCATCTTGCTACGTGTCCTGACTTCTCCCTTTATCACTTCGATGGCCTTGTATCGCGATATTAATATGGCTGGAAGAAAGCCGGCTATCAGGCCTACCGCAATCCCGAGCGCAACGTACATCAGAAGGCTCTGCCAGTTGTAACCAACCCTGACATCAAAACCCAATCCGGTGGAACGGAATACAGCATTGATTTGAGGAACAACTACATAAGAGAAAGCTATCCCAAGGACAAAACAGAGGAGTGTCAGAAGAAGGGACTCTTTAAGCAGCTTGCGGAGTATCTCCTTCCTGGATGATCCCAAAAGCCGGCGTGTAGCCATCTCCTTTGCCCTGAAGCTTCCCATTGCTACATTGAGGGCAATGTAGTTGAAAAGAGCAAAGACAAGCAGTACAATGCTCAGGACCAGGACAAAGTCAAACACATAGCTCTTTGATCCTGCAAGGCATCCTCCGGAAGTATCCGACAGTTCATCGTATCGTAAAAGCTTGACCTGTTCCTCCAAAATCCTCTTGATGTCCTCTTCCGAGTTTCCTTCAAGATATAATGTGCCGGCGTAATTGTTTCTGGCCGCAGTCCGGATCTTTGAAAGCAGTTCCTCCCTGTCTGTACCGGCCTTCACCTTGAAAAGGCAGAGGTCTTTAAAGTGCATGCGCTGAGGATTCTGCCAGTAGTACTGGAGAGTCGGACCGGCAATGTTGATTATCACATCGTGAGGCAGCATCAAAGACCTTTCATAATCACCTATTACCCCCTCTACGGTATATTCCAGGTCATCCAGCACAAAGTGCTTGCCCACCGCGTCCCGGCCCCAACCTGCCTTGCGGGCAAAACTTTCGGAAACAAGGGCACTGGTGTTGTCAGACAGGACATTGCGGCTTCCGGAAAGGAACTTGGTAGGGAAGAAGTCAAAGAAATCAAGGTCACAGAGCAGAAGTTCGATGCTATAGCTCTCCTGCCCAATCTTGATATCGGCCGGACGGGTGGCGCTGAACAGCGTGGTCTGCTCCACTTCCGGAATGTTCGACTCCAGGAACTCAGGCTGATCGAAACATCCACCCAGATACTTGCCCCATAGGGTAAAAGTATAGGTGCGGTCATAGTCCTTGTTTTCATGATCTATCCTCCACAGGTCATTGGCATAACTCAGGAGTGGAATTATGAAAGCCAGAGCCACGCTGATACCCAGAATTTCTATCAGAGTGTAGAGCTTATGTTCCTTAAGGAATCGGAGATATGTTCTCATTGCAGTTGATTCTAAGAGGTTGCTGCCTTTTACAGCAGGTTCTTCACATCGTTGACTATCTGACCGTCAAAGAGGTCTATAATCCTTTGAGCCACAGTTGCGTCTTTCTGGGAGTGTGTAACCATTACTATGGTTGTACCTTCCTTGTTGAGTTCAGAAAGCAGGTCCATCACCTCCTTGCCGTTCTTGGAATCAAGGTTGCCGGTGGGTTCATCGGCGAGGATCAGTTTCGGTCCGGCAACGACGGCTCTCGCGATGGCGACTCTCTGCTGCTGTCCTCCGGAAAGCTGCTGCGGGAAATGTTTCGCCCTGTGGCTTATGTTCATCCGCTTCATAATGTCAGTGACCTTCTGCTTACGCTCGGAGGCCGATATGTTCAGATACCGCAGCGGCAGCTCGATGTTCTCATAGACATTGAGCTCGTCGATCAGGTTGAAGCTCTGGAACACGAAGCCGATGTTGCCTTTGCGGAACTTGGTGC
>ERZ842401.1630-NODE-1630-length-31661-cov-17.943239_pt1 | contig 31661 bp, 23 predicted proteins | sample MGYA00521270_ERZ842401 | MGnify/ENA primary metagenome ERZ842401 (study PRJEB31892, sample SAMEA3878208) | bioreactor metagenome | biome: Moose rumen | place: Sweden | collected 2011-10 | study: EMG produced TPA metagenomics assembly of the PRJEB12797 data set...
TGTCACCTGTATTCCTCCGTTTTGTCTGAAAACAGAATTATTAACCAGAGATGCCCAGAAATGGGTGTTTCGCAATTAAATATTTTCGAATGAAAGACTTCTTCAAAAATGTGTTTGCCACAGTAGTCGGCATCATCATTTTCATGCTCATCATGGGCATCTTAGGTGTTATGAGTATTGTGGGGATGGTAGCCTCCACGAGTGCAACAACCACCATTGATGACAACAGCGTGCTGGTTCTCGACCTGAACAGCATGATGGAAGAGCGGAACGAAGCCGACGCCATGAGTGCTATCTACGGACAGGTAGGCGGAACGCTGGGGCTGGACGAGGTGCTCAAGGCCATCAAAAAGGCTAAGGACAACGACAATATCAAGGGCATCTACATTCAGGCCGGCGCTTTTTCTCCCGACTCTCCTGCTTCGATGCAGGCTGTCAGGAAGGCTCTGGCAGACTTCAAGAAGAGCGGAAAGTGGATTGTGGCCTACGGCGACCAATACACACAGGGCTCTTACTATCTGGCCAGCGTGGCCGACCAGCTGTGGCTCAACCCCAGCGGAATGGTTGACTGGCACGGATTGGGTGGCACGCCCTACTTTCTGAAAGACGCGCTGGCTAAGTTCGGCGTGAAGTATCAGCTGGCCAAGGTGGGTGCCTATAAGAGTGCACCGGAGACATATACCGCCACCAGCATGAGCGAACCCAACCGCGAACAGGTGACAAGATACATCACCGGCATCTGGGATAACTTCGTGAATGATGTGGCTGCCAGCCGAAAAATCAGCAAGGACTCGCTCAACGCTTACGCTGACAGGCTCATCACCTTCGAGGACCCACAGAACTACGTGAAGTATAAGATGGTGGACAAGCTGATCTATACCGACGAGGTGAAGCAGGAAGTGAAGAAGCTGATGAAGCTCAGCGACGACAAGGACATCAACCAGGTGAGCATCAGCGAGATGCAAGGCGTGAAGGAAGCTTCGCAGAAAGGCGACGAAGTGGCTGTCTACTATGCTTACGGCGACATTGTTGACAAGCCGGCAGAGGGTGTCCTGATGGGCGGAGGTCATCAGATTGTGGGCAACGTAGTGGCCAAAGACCTGGCTAAGCTGGCCGAAGACGACGATGTGAAGGCTGTGGTGATTCGTGTGAACAGCGGTGGCGGCTCGGCCTACGCTTCAGAACAGATCTGGCGAGCCGTGAAGCTGCTGAAGGCCAAGAAGCCCGTTGTGGTTTCGATGGGCGGTATGGCTGCTTCGGGTGGCTACTACATGAGCTGCGAGGCCAACTGGATTGTGGCAGAGCCCACCACGCTGACGGGTTCGATAGGCATCTTCGGCATGTTCCCCGACTTCAGCGGACTGCTCACCGAGAAGCTGGGCGTGCGCTTCGATGAAGTGAAGACCAACCGCAATGCTACGTTCGGCACGATGGCTCGCCCGTTCAACGATGAGGAAATGAGCTATCTGAACGGTTATATCAACCGCGGATATGAACTCTTCCGCAAGCGTGTGGCCGACGGAAGAAAGCAGAGCATCGAGGCCATTGAGAAGATTGCTCAGGGACATGTGTGGCTCGGAGAGGATGCCATCAACATCAAGTTGGTGGACCAGCTGGGCGGACTCGACGAGGCTCTGAAGAAGGCTGCCGAACTGGCCAAGCTGAAAGAGTATCACGCAGAGAGCTATCCCGGCAAGCTGAGCTTCATGGACCAGATTATGCAGGCCACATCAACGGCTCACGGCAACTATCTCGACGCACAGCTGAGAAGCACGCTGGGCGAGTTCTATGAGCCCTTCATGCTGATGAAGACCATCAACCAGCAGAATGCCATCCAGGCCCGCATTCCGTTTAAGATTGACATTCGTTGAGTATTGACGATTAGCTATTGAGCATTCAATCATGGAAGGCGACTTCATCAAAATCCACAAATGGCTGATACCCCTGAGTTGGGTGTATGGGCTTGTAGTGAGAAGCAGGAACCAACTCTTTGAGATGGGGTTCCTGAATAGTCGAGCCTTCAAGATTCCCGTTATATCAGTAGGCAACATCACGGTTGGGGGAGCTGGCAAGACGCCCCACGTGGAGTATATCATCCGCCAGCTGAGCGACAAGATGAAGGTGGCTGTGCTCAGCAGAGGCTATAAGCGCAAGACCAAGGGCTACGTGCTGGCGACCAAGGATTCTACAGCCAACGAGATTGGCGACGAACCCTACCAGATGAAAAAGAAATTCCCAGACATCCACGTGGCCGTTGATGCGAACCGCTGTGAGGGAATCGACATCATCACAAGCGACAAGCTGACGAAGGACACCGACGTGATTCTGCTCGACGATGCCTATCAGCATCGCTACGTGAAGCCGGGCGTGAATATCCTGCTCATCGACTATCACCGGCTCATCATCCACGACAAGCTGTTGCCTGCAGGACGGTTGCGCGAACCGCAAAGCGAAAAGAACAGGGCCGACATCGTCATCATCACAAAGTGTCCGGCTGAGATGCGACCGGTGGAATTCCGAGTACTCACCAAGTCGCTTGGCCTGTTCCCCTATCAGAAGCTCTACTTCACGACCCTGAAGTATGGCAACCTGAAACCGCTCTATATGGGAGACGACAAGCCCCTGAGCTGCATCACGCCCGAAACGAACATTGTATTGCTGACGGGCATTGCCTCGCCGCAACAGATGATCAACGACTTGAGTGCCTACACGAAGCACATCACACCGCTCATCTATGCCGATCATCATCGTTTCAAGAAGAAGGATATTCAACGAATCAATGACACCCTCGCTGCAACCCCAGAGCCAAGAATGGTGATTACCACCGAGAAGGACAACGCCCGACTCTTCGGTATGTCGGGACTGACCGACGAGGTTCGACGGAATATCTACATGCTGCCCATAGAGATTGAGTTCCTGCTGGGCGGACAAGAGGAGTTTAATGAAAAAATCATAGGATATGTACGAAAAAATTCAAGAAACAGCATCCTGGCTCAAGCAAAGGATGACCACAAAGCCAACAACCGCAATCGTTCTGGGGACAGGCCTGGGACAATTAGCTTCAGAAATAACTGACACCTACGAGTTTCCTTATACCGACATTCCCAACTTCCCCGTGTCTACCGTAGAGGGTCACAGCGGCAAGCTCATCTTCGGAAAACTCGGTAACAAGGACATCGTGGCTATGCAAGGACGATTCCACTACTACGAGGGCTACTCGATGAAGGAGGTGACGTTCCCCGTTCGCGTGATGTACGAGCTGGGCATCAAGACGCTCTTTGTCTCGAATGCTGCCGGAGGCATGAGTCCTGACTTCAGAATAGGCGACATCATGATTATCACCGACCACATCAACCTCTTCCCCGAGCATCCTCTGCGCGGCAAGAACTTCCCCACTGGGCCTCGCTTCCCCGACATGCACGAGACCTACGACCATCAGCTCATCCAGCTGGCCGACGAGATTGCCCAGGAGAAAGGCATCCAGGTGGTTCACGGGGTGTATGTAGGCGTGCAAGGTCCTACGTTTGAGACGCCTGCCGAATATCGCATGTTCGCCAAGATGGGCGGTCAGGCCATCGGTATGAGCACCGTGCCCGAGGTGATTGTGGCCCACCACTGTGGCATCAAGACTTTCGGTGTGAGCGTCATTACCGACCTCGGAGGCTTCGACAACCCGATGGAGGTGAGCCACGAGGAGGTGCAGAAGGCGGCCAACAAGACGCAGCCGCTGATGACCGAACTCATGCGCGAAATGATCAACCGCTCTTGATTCACGCTGAGTTTCCGGAGGGGGCCTATTGCCTGAGCAATACTCCTGATTTCTAACCATAACTCATCATCACATCATGGAAATCTCACAACTTGGAGAGTTCGGCTTGATTAGCCGACTCACTGATCATATCAAACTCAAGAACAACAGCTCACTGAAAGGGGTGGGCGACGACTGTGCCGTGATGCATTATCCTGATACAGAGGTGCTCGTCACCACCGACATGCTGATGGAGGGCGTTCACTTCAACCTCGTGTACACGGACATGCGCTCCTTGGGCTACAAGTCGGCGATGGTGAACATCAGCGACATCTTCGCGATGAACGGGAAACCCAGACAGATGACGGTGAGCATCGCGCTGAGCAAACGATTCAAAGTGGAAGACTTGGAGGCCTTCTATGAAGGCTTGCAGGAGGCGTGCGCCCCTTGGAACATCGACATCGTGGGAGGCGACACCACCACCTCGCTGACCGGACTGGCCATCAGCATCACCTGTATCGGTGAAGCCCGCAAGGAGGACATCGTGTATAGGAATGGGGCCAAGGACACCGACCTAATCTGTGTGAGCGGCGACCTCGGGGCAGCCTATATGGGACTGCAGCTCTTGGAACGTGAGAAGCGCGTGCTCTACGCGCAGATTGAGGAGTGGAAGAAGAAGATGAACGAAGCCAGACAGAAGGACGACAAGCCGCTCATCGAGAAACTGCAAAGAGATTCGAAGCAGTTCAGCGACTTCCAACCCGACTTTGCGGGCAAGGAGTATCTGCTGCAGCGACAGATGAAGCCCGAAGCGCGGGGCGACATCATAGACCTTCTGAGCAAGGCCAACATCCATCCTACGGCGATGATGGACATCAGCGACGGGCTTTCCAGCGAGTTGCTCCACATCTGCAAGCAGTCGAAGACGGGATGTCGCATCTATGAGAAGAATATCCCCATCGACTATCAGACGGCTGTGGCAGCCGAAGCGTTCAACATGAACGTAACCACCTGCGCCATGAATGGCGGAGAAGACTACGAACTGCTCTTCACCGTGCCCATCGGCGACTACGAGAAAGTGCAGGAAATGGAGGGTGTGCGCGTCATCGGACACATCACTCGGCCCGAACTTGGATGCTATCTCATCAGTCGCGACGGCAACGAGTTCGAGATTACAGCGCAAGGCTGGAACCCGCTGACTCATTAACACGAATCATTCATACAGAAAAAAGACGGCTAATTTCGTTAGTCGCCTTTTTCTTTCTGACTGGCCCACTCTCGGGGCGTCATTCCCACGATAGACTTGAACGCCCTGAAGAACGACATCTCGTTGGCAAAACCAGAGTCAATGTAAACTTGCGTAATCTTCAAGTCGGGTTTCTCGCGCATCAGCTGCTGCGCATACGCCACGCGGTAGGTATTCACAAAATGCGAGAACGAACAGCCCCCAATCGTGTTGATGCAGTCGGAGATATAGGTGCGGTTGGATTCCAGCTTGTTGGCGATGTCCTGAATCTTCAATTCGCTATTCAGGTAGAGTTTCTCTTCCTTCATCAGCTGAACAATCCTGCTCATGAGCGTTTCCTGCGGATCGTCTTCAGGCATCTCTTCGCAGTCGGTTTCTTCTTGGCAGTCGGGCTCTTCTTTCACGATAGTCAGCGGCTGCTTCTTCTTACGCGTGTATATATATAATAGGTACGCGAGAAACGCAACCGCAACTACGGCCAACAGCCACCAATACCTCCACATCGAGGCATGAAGGGCAGCAGCTTCACCGTTCCCTCGCAGCAGATAGACCGACGAGAGTGCCTTGAAATAAGAATGATCGCTATAACCACCTGTCAACATGACGTTGCCATCGGGCAGGAGAACGTGAGAAGGGGCCTGATTCTCATACGCAGCATCCGTGTAATAAAGTACGACAGGCGAGGGGTTTCGGGTATAATCTACACTCAGGAGAAACAAGCGCCCATGAAAATTAAAGCCTGCCAGATAAAACAAACCGCGCGAACGGTCTACATACTGCTGATAATAGACGATGCTGTCGCCTTCAAAGAAAGTGGGCAGCGGACTGGCCGTAGGCAGAAACGAGAAGTCAGTGCCGACGACTTTCACGAACTCCAGCTCCCACTGCTGATTCATGAAAGCCACCAGGTTGGTATAGTCGCCCTTTGAGACATCGCCGACAAAACAGTTGTCGCCATCGTTTGAGATGTCTCCCGTAACCATTTGCCACCCATCTAAAAACGGTACGCGGAAAGAAGGTCCCTTCAATCGATCGACTACAAAAGTATCTAAACGCTCCCCATAAACACCACAAGTGCTGAAGACGACAGCATCATCGGCAGAAATGCGCAAGATGTAGGGCGTTGTACGATGCACCGAAACTTCTTTGACAAACGAGAAAGCATTATGCCCGTTGAACATCTCCAAGGAATCACCACCATACCAGTTGCCGCATATCAGCACCCTTCCATCGTCTAACTCTACCCCACCCAGCTTGGTACGCTTCGTATTGAGTATAGTATATGCATCAAACGAATGGTCGACAGGATCGTAGACCTCGGCACTAAAGGTACGTCCGATGCCGAAAGGTTTTTCCGTTCCCCCAACCATCAGCACCTTACCCGATTGCATGGGCAGCACCAAACCCTTGTCGTGGGAATAGAGCATCTGCATCGAATGCCACACTCCATCGCGGAAATACTCTGCGGTTGACGCTGGCACAAAACCTGTGGTGTTACCTCCTGCCACCACAACTTCTCCATTTGCACAGAAAGCCGTATGGTTGGCTCGCGGGATATTCAAATCAGGCAAGCGCTCAAGGCTGACTTTCACCATCTTGCAAGCAGTTTTCTCATGTTTTCTTTCGGGCACACTTTGCCCTCGTGTCGCCATACACGACACCATCATAAGGCAAGTTAGCACGAAGAATCTACACATTCTGATACTCATTTTGCATTGATTTTGGTGCAAAGTTACAAATATATTTACAATACGCAAAAGATTTCCATACAAAATCGCTTTTTTTGTTGTCGGAACACTAACAAGTACTCCATCACAAAAGCATCATCTGCCTCAGCCTTGTTGGATGGTTTCAGCTCCTTCTTGAACTCAAAAGAAAGAAAATTGCACGTTTTTTGAAAAAAGTTACTGAAAAATTTGGAGCATTCAAAAAATGTTCGTACCTTTGCACCCGCTTAAGAAAGGAAGCACAACCGAAATGGTGCCTTAGCTCAGTTGGTAGAGCAACGGACTGAAAATCCGTGTGTCCCCGGTTCGATTCCTGGAGGTACCACTCCTCCTTTCATTGCCCGGTTTTCCCTTGTGGAGCCGGGCTTCCTTTTTTTATGTACCCACAATCATCGCCATTCATCCCACCTTGAGAGCGTCTCCGCAGGCACTCACTCTTGTTGAAGCCCCTCTCTTCCTGGTTGAAGCCGCAGACACTCAGACTTGTTGAAAGCCGCCCGGTTGAAGCCTCAGGCCTTCCCCGCCCCTGCAAGGGGGAGGGGTTAGGGGTGGGGGTTGATTATTCAAGTCGAAATAGCATATTGTTCCACAAATCAGTTCCGAACCTCAAAAAATTCCCAGCGTCTGGGACATTTGCTAAATGACGTGTTTACGAGGCATAAATGACGTGTTTACGAGGCATAAATGACGTGTTTACGAACCACAAACAATATCTCTGCACACATCCTGCACGATGAGAATCGGTGAGTCCCGATACTATTTTTCGGAAGTTTTCTCATTGATAAAGCAGAAAAATTCTTGAATGTTTGTGCGTATGACTATTTTTTTGTAATTTTGCAGGCGCATTTTATGCAGATAGTTCAAAATCAAGCAAATTGGAAATTGTAAAATTGTAAATCTCAAAATATGAATATCTCTTACAAATGGTTGAAAGAATACGTTGACTTCGACCTGACTCCACAGGAAGTTTGCGATGCCCTTACCTCAGAAGGACTGGAAGTTGATGCTCTGGAGGAAGTACAAAGCATTCGTGGCGGACTGAAAGGACTGTATGTAGGCCAGGTGCTGACCTGCGAGATGCACCCCAATAGCGACCACCTGCACGTGACTACCGTAGACTTGGGGCGTGAGACTCCCTCGCAAATCGTATGTGGCGCCCCCAATGTGGCAGCCGGACAGAAAGTGATTGTGGCCGACCTGGGCTGCACGCTCTACGACGGCGACAAGGAATTCCAAATCAAGAAGTCGAAGCTTCGTGGCGTTGACTCATGCGGAATGGTCTGCGCAGAAGACGAAATCGGCATCGAAACCAGCCACGATGGTATCATGGTACTGCCCGAAGACGCACAGGTGGGACAGCCTGCTGCTGAGTTTTTCCATCTGGAAAGCGACTGGCTCATCGAGGTAGACATTACCGCCAACCGCGCGGATGCCCTCTCTCACTGGGGTGTGGCACGCGACCTCTATGCCTGGCTGAAGCAGAATGGCTACGAAACAAGCCTGCATCGCCCCTCGTGCGACGACTTCAAGGTGGACAATGAGAACCTGAACATCGATGTGGAAATAGAGAATACGGAGGCTTGCAAGCGCTATGCCTGCGTAAGCATCACGGACTGCGAGGTGAAGGAAAGCCCCGACTGGCTGAAGAACAAGCTCACCACCATCGGCCTTCGCCCCATCAACAATATCGTAGACATCACCAACTATGTGATGATGGCCTACGGACAGCCCCTTCATTGCTTTGATGCCGATATGGTAACGGGCAAGAAGATTGTGGTGAAGACGATGCCCGAAGGAACTCCCTTCGTGACGCTCGACGGCGTAGAGCATAAGCTTTCGGAGCGCGATCTGGCCATCTGCAACGCAGAAGAGCCGATGTGCATCGCCGGCGTTTTCGGCGGAAAGGGAAGCGGAACCTACGATACGACGCACAGCGTGGTGTTAGAGAGCGCCTACTTCCATCCCACTTGGATTCGCAAGAGTGTACGCCGTCACGGACTTTCCACCGATGCCTCGTTCCGCTTTGAGCGCGGTATCGACCCCAACGGAACCATCTACGCCCTGAAGCAGGCAGCTATCCTCTGCCAGCAACTGGCAGGCGGCAAGGTGAGCATGCAGATTAAGGACGTCTACCCCACCCCGATGCCCGACTTCGAAGTGGATTTGAGCTACGACTATGTACACCAGCTGGTGGGCAAAGTGATACCCGTGGAGACCATCAAGAGCATCGTCGGTTCGCTCGAGATGCGGATTATCGAAGACCGTGAAGATGGACTGAAGCTGATGGTGCCGGCCTATCGCGTAGACGTTCAGCGTCCGTGCGACGTGGTGGAAGACATCCTTCGCGTGTACGGATATAATAATGTGGAGATTCCCACCCAGCTGACATCATCGCTGGTCATCAAGGGCGATGAAGACATGAAGCATCAACTGGAAAACCTTGTGGCTGAGCAACTTGTGGGTTGCGGCTTCAACGAAATACTGAACAACTCGCTGAGTAAGTCGTCGTACTACGACGACCAGCAGGATATGGTGCGCATCTTCAATCCCCTGTCGTCGGATCTGGGCGTGATGCGTATGACGCTGCTCTACGGAGGACTGGAGAGCATCGCCTATAATGCCAACCGCAAGAATGCCAACCTGCGATTCTTTGAGTTCGGAAATGTATACTTCCACAATCAGGAGAAAGCCGATGATGAGAACCCGATGAATGCCTACAAGGAAGAAAACCACCTGGGAATATGGGTAACCGGCAAGCGCGTGGAAGGTTCATGGACTCATGCCGACGAGCCAAGCTCGTTCTACGAACTGAAAGCCTACGTGATGAACGTGCTTCGCCGTATCGGACTCCCCTTCGGAAGCATCGTCTTCAAGGAAGGCAACAACGCGGTATTCAGCCAGTCGATGGCTATCGAGAATCGCGGAGGCAAGCTCTTGGCAGAAATGGGTATCATCAACAAGGCACTGCAGAAGCAGTTTGGCATTGCCAACGAGGTTTACTATGCAGAACTGAACTGGTCGCAGCTGACGAAAGCCGTGAGGAAGAACCAGGTGCTCTATCGCGAAATCAGCAAGTATCCGGCAGTAAGTCGCGACCTGGCTCTGCTGCTCGACCAGAGCATAGCCTTTGCCGAAGTGGAAAAAGTGGCCTACCAGAGCGAGAAGAAACTGCTCAAGAGCGTAGAGCTCTTCGATGTCTACGAAGGCAAGAACCTGCCAGCAGGCAAGAAGAGCTATGCCGTGAACTTCATTCTGCAAGACGAACAGCGCACACTCAACGACAAACAGATTGACGCTATCATGCAGAAGATCATCACGAACCTGAAGAAACAGCTTCATGCGGAATTGCGCTAAGCATCAGCATCCCGAAATAACGGAATCCCGAAATAACATCATAACAAAATAAAAAATCACAAACAATGGGAAGAGCATTTGAATATCGTAAGGCTGCCAAGCTGAAGCGATGGGGCCACATGGCCAAGACTTTTACAAAAATTGGTAAGCAAATCGCTATCGCCGTGAAGGCTGGCGGTCCTGACCCCGACATGAACCCCGCTCTGCGTGCTATTATAGCCAACGCCAAGCGCGAAAACATGCCGAAGGACAACATCGAGCGTGCCATCAAGAATGCAATGGGCAAAGACCAGAGCGACTACAAGGAAGTGAACTATGAGGGCTATGGACCTCACGGAATTGCTATCTTCGTGGAGACGCTGACCGACAACACCACCCGCACGGTGGGCGATGTTCGCTCGGTGTTCAACAAATTCAACGGTAACCTCGGCACTCAGGGAAGTCTGGCTTTCCTGTTCGACCACAAGGCTGTGTTCACTTTCAAGCGTAAGGACGGTATCGATATGGACGAACTGATCCTCGACCTGATTGACTACAACGTGGAAGACGAGTACGACATCGACGAAGAAGAGGACAGCATCACCATCTATGGCGACCCGCAGAGCTTCGGTGCTATCCAGAAGCACTTGGAGGAGAACGGTTTCGAAGTGACTGGAGCTGAGTTCACACGCATCCCGAACGACCTGAAGGACGTGACAGAGGAGCAGCGCGAGACCATCGACAAGATGGTGGAACGTCTGGAAGACTTCGACGACGTGCAGACTGTTTACACCAACATGAAGCCTGCCGAGTAATCGGGAGTGCATAACGGTATTGGTTCATCGTCTATGAAGCACTACACTTACCAGACGGTAGGCACCTGTTCACAGCAGATTGACTTTGATATCGATGAGGAAGGTCGCTTACGGAATGTGCAGTTCCTGGGTGGTTGCAACGGCAACCTGCAAGGAATCAGCAGTTTGGTGAACGGAATGCGCCCGGCAGATGTCAAGAACAAGCTGAATGGCATTCGCTGTGGCTATAAGAACACCAGCTGTCCCGACCAGTTGTGCAGAGCACTCGACACGATTGAGTAAACTTTCGTAGATACGCAAAGGCGCAAAGACACAGGATTTCGGATTCCAAGTCTTTGCGCCTTTGCGTTATTGATGCTTCATCGGGCCTCGTAATCCTTGGGCGTAAAGGTGATGTCTATGATTTTCTGCCCAGGATGCTTTGTCGAGAAATAGGTGTACTGGAAGTTGAAGCCAGCCTCCTTATAGGCCTTAAGCTGAGTGGAACTGCGCAATGCCTCCAGCATTTCCTGTCGTGCCTCCTTCTCTGGCAAGGCTGTTGTATCGGCCACACCGCGAAGCGAATAATAGTAATGGAACGTTTTCGTAGCACGCTCGAAGGCCATACTGTCGGAAATGACATACTCCGAAACAGGCACGGGGCAGTATTTCTCAGTCTGCTCTTTGCACTCTCTTTCTGCCCTATCCTCTAAACTTTCGTGGCAGGCTATCAATGCAAAGGCTGCCAACGGTATCATGAACATGATCTTTTTCATACGTGGGGCAAAGGTATAGCGATTTTCTGATACCACCAAATTATGCAAGTTAAAAATAAAAAATCCATCTTTTTATTTTGTATTGTTCTCACTTTTACGTACCTTTGCACGAAGAATTGTACAATAGAACAAAAAATAGAAAAGCCATGTTGACATTAAAGCTTATCAGCGAAGAGAAAGACCGCGTGATTAACGGTCTGAACAAAAAGCATTTCAAGAATGCAGAAGAAGCTATCAACCAGGTGCTTGCCATAGACAAACGCCGTCGTGAAACCCAACAGAAACTTGATCAGAACCTGTCGGAAGCCAAGAAGATGGCAGCGATGATTGGCGGTTTGATGAAGCAAGGACAGAAAGAAGAAGCTGAAAAAATCAAGCAACAGGTAGCAGGCCTCAAGGAAATGAACAAGCAACTTGAGGAAGAGATGAACCAGGCTCAGAAAGAGCTCACCGACTTGCTGTGTACCATCCCCAATATCCCCTACGACGAGGTTCCTGAAGGCATAGCAGCCGAGGACAATCGGGTGGTGAAGAGCAACCTGAAGGAGTGCACGGCTGAAGATACCGTGGGCAACTGGACAGCTAATCCGGTAAACGAAGAGGCGAAGCTGCCCCACTGGGAACTGGCCAAGAAATATAATCTCATCGACTTCGACCTGGGTGTGAAGATCACAGGTGCCGGATTCCCCGTATACATCGGTAAGGGTGCACGCCTGCAACGCGCGCTGATTAACTTCTTCCTTGACGAAGCCCGCAAGTCTGGATATACGGAAATCATTCCCCCGACAGTGGTGAATGCTGCTTCAGGCTATGGAACAGGCCAGCTGCCCGATAAGGAAGGCCAAATGTATCATTGCGAGGTAGACGACTTCTACCTGATTCCTACGGCAGAGGTTCCTGTGACCAATATCTATCGCGACGTGATTCTCGACGAGAAAGATCTGCCCATCAAGAACTGCGCCTATACGGAGTGCTTCCGTCGTGAGGCTGGTTCTTACGGAAAAGATGTGCGCGGACTGAACCGTCTGCACGAGTTCTCGAAGATTGAGATTGTGCGTATCGACAAGCCCGAGCATTCGAAAGAGAGCCACAAGGAAATGCTGGAACATGTGGAAGGACTGCTGAAGAAGCTGGAACTGCCCTATCGTATTCTGCTGCTCTGTGGTGGCGACCAATCGTTCACAAGCGCCATCTGCTACGACTTTGAGGTCTATTCGGAAGCTCAGAAGCGTTGGCTCGAAGTGTCGTCTGTCTCCAACTTCGACACGTATCAGGCCAACCGCCTGAAATGTCGCTATCGCAATCCCGAGACGAAGAAGACGGAACTCTGCCACACCCTCAACGGTTCGGCTTTGGCTCTTCCTCGCATCGTGGCTACTATCTTAGAGAACAATCAGACGCCCGAGGGTATTCGCGTTCCTCGTTGCCTTGTTCCCTACTGCGGTTTCGAAATGATCGACGACTGCGAATATGAATGAATTAGTTTCTCAGCAGATTGTCTATCTCAAGGAACTCCTTGCCCATATTGAGGTTGAGATAGATATTGTATAATGCTGCCGCCCACTTTTCCTTTTCTTCGGGACAAAGTTGGCGGTAGCGTTCCATATAAGGGCGTGCCTTCGAATAATACGCCTGCATCTGTTCGCGCTTCTTTGCAGGCTTCAGTTGTGTGTTCTTTTCCATCTCGAAAGCCAGGTTCAGATAAGCCACACCAGCATTATAATAGGCATCGGCCATATCCTCATGCCTACTGATAATGGTATCGCAGATAGTGATGCAGGGTTCGTATTGACCCATATTGAGCAGTTGCGTGCTCTTGGCAAAGAGAAAGAGCTCGCTGCTGTCGTTGCGTTCAAGAGCTTTGTCAACTACCTCCATCGCCAAGTCAGCACGGTTGCGCTTGTTGTAATAGTCCATCAACTTGGAGAAGAAATACGGCGACTCGCCAAAGCTGTTGATTCCATCGCTCAGGATTTTCTCGTATTTGGCCATATCTTGCTGGCGATAATATGACTCAGCCAGATATTGCATCGTGAACTCCAGGTGGACTGAGTCTTTCAGCGCCATATCCTGATATTTCAGCATACGCTGATCGTCGTTCATTTTGTAGGCGGCATAGAGTGCCCAATAGGCTGCCTGCGGACTCTCCTGATACCCCATATTCGAGAAAAGCGGCTGATTCATGCAGTCGATATACAACTCATTATACCGATAAGCTTCTGGATAGTTTTGCTTGCGCATGAAGAAAGAGGCCGCACTGCGCAAGTTCTTGCGATAAGTGTTGAGATAAGCGGCGTAGAATTGTCGATGCTTGGGCTTCCCATCCTTTTGGGCTGCAAGCCTGGCATCAACAGAATCGAGCGACTCGCAGGCCAGGAAGAGTCTGCTGAGAATGGCAAACGTAGCAGCCGTATCAACCTTCTGCTTGAGATACATCTTCTCGTTTTGCGATTCATACTGCTTGCGCAAGGCATCGCAAAGCGTAAGATGCACCTTCAGGTTATCCTGGTTGCTACTATCCTTGAGCAGAGTACGCATCAGCGACTCAGCCTGATCTACATTCTTGCCACTCTTTATAAAAGCCCGTGCCTGAGCTATCTCTTTCTTTTGAGCGTTCAGGCACGGTAAGATGATTATTAAGAGAAGCGTCGTCAAGACGATTCTTTTCATGTACGTTTGTTTGATTCTTTTTTAATAAAGCATATTGAAGTCTTCCGACTTCTTCCACTTGAGAAAGCTCTCTTACTGAGCATCAGCCTGGGCAGCCTGGGTACGAGGATCATCCTCGCCATAGAGCTGGCTGTAAGCGCTGTAGCGGCTGTAGCCCCAATTGCTCACATCCTTGTTGGGATCCAGTTCCTTAGCACGGTCGTAGTGTTCAACAGCTTCCTGATAATACTTCTTGGCATTGCTGTCAACAGCCTCAACCTGAGCCAAAGCCACGCAGCAAGCACCGATATATGTGTGGAGCACAGCATTGTCGTCCTTCACGACAACAGCACGCTTCAGATAATCCAGGGCGTCTTCCACCTTATCCTCACGCATGCAGGCGATACCCATATCGGCCAGAGCCACGAAGTTGTTGGGGTCTTTGTCGAGCACACTCTTCAAGAAACCGGTTGCCTTCTCGTTCTCACCCAGATACGAATAGGTGTTGTAGATGTTCTCCAGAATCACCTCGTTCTGCGGGTTTTCCTCGTGGAGCTGGAGCAGATTGTTCACATAGTCGACAGAGTCCTGACGAGTCTTCAAGCCATCCTGCAGAATCAGCACACTCAGGCTCAGCGCATCGTTGCGCTCCTCGGGATCCTGCATAGCCACCTTGCAGTAGCGCGATGCACGCTCCATCTCCTTGTTCTGATAAGCATAAACGGCAGCGAAGCGAGCCACCTGACCCATAAACTGCGACTGCAGGGTGCGATCGATGTTGGCGAAGAGCGGATTGAGGTCGCTGTCTACGAATGTTCCCCAATACTTCAGCACCTCGCTGGCACCCTTATCTTCAGTTGCAGCATCCTGTCCGGCCTGAACCATCGCATTACGAGCCTGAAGCACGCGGTCTACGTTCTTCATGAATTTCGGCTTCACCTGTCCTTTGGCATTGGGCAGCTGGTCGTATTTGTAGCATTCCATAGCGCTTACTACGGCATTGTAGGCAGCTTCGTTCATACCATCCTTGTCGTAGGGATCGTTTTTCTGCATTGCCTGATTCACCTGCTCGATACTGTTCTCTTTGTTAAACTTGTCGAGAGCCAGATCCACGAGCTTGTTATAGGCAGCAGCCTTCTCCTCATTGCTCAGGCTCTGAAGGTTGGAGTTCAAGAGTCCGAGAGCTTCTTGATAATTCTTCATGCCCTTAATCTGCTTGGCAACAGCAGGGTTCTGAGCACTTGCCGATACTGCAATCATGGCAGCTGCGGCCATCAACATAATCTTTTTCATTCGCTTAATAATTATAGTTGTTTGACATTTATATGACATAGCAGGGTTGAAATGGTTTAATCGCCAAAATCAACAACGGGTGCATCATCGTCCAAGTCGGTCTCTTCTTGCGGTTCTGCCTCCTGCTGAGGTTGCTCTTGCACGGGAGCCGTCACATCGCGACGGATCGTGTCCGACTTCTGGGCATATTCCTCGCGGCTCTTCTGCTCTACGATGGCCTCCAGTTCGGAGCTCATCACTTTGCAGACGCTGGCAATCACCTCATTTTTCTTCGTCAGGTTGATCAGGCGAACACCTTGTGTGGCACGTCCCATCACACGACATTCGTCAACGGCCAGGCGGATGACCACACCACTCTTGTTGATGATCATCAGGTCGTTCTCGTCGGTCACATTCTTGATGGCCACCAGTCGGCCCGTCTTTTCTGTGATGTTGAGCGTCTTCACGCCCTTTGTTCCGCGATTGGTCACACGGTAGTCTTCCACCTGTGAGCGCTTGCCATAACCATTTTCGCTGACCACCATGATGGTTTCCTGTTCCGGATTGTTCACCACCACCATACCTACAACAGCATCGTCGCCACCTTCGTCGATACGCATACCGCGTACACCTGTTGCCACACGACCCATCGTACGCACAGCGTTTTCGTTGAAGCGGACGGCACGACCGTTTCTGTTGGCCATAATCAGCTCGTTCTGTCCGTTGGTCAAGCGAACGTCTACCACCTCGTCGCCTTCCAGGATATTGATGGCGTTGACACCATTGGCACGCGGACGCGAATAAGCCTCGAGGCAAGTCTTCTTGATGATACCATTCTTGGTGGCGAAGACCACATAGTGGTTATTGATAAAGTCTTGATTCTCAAGACCTCTTCCACGCAGACGCAAGATATTGTTCACCGCATCATCGGCATCAATATTGAGCATATTCTGGATGGCGCGACCCCTTGAGTTGCGGTCGCCTTCAGGCAGCTCGTAGCACTTCAGCCAGTAGCAGCGACCCTTCTTCGTGAAGAAGAGCATAGTCTGGTGCATCGTGGCGGGATAGATATACTGCGTGAAGTCATTGTCGCGTGTGCGGGCTCCCTTCGAACCTACTCCACCACGTGCCTGCTCGCGGAATTCTGACAGCGGCGTGCGCTTGATATATCCCAGATGGCTGACGGTGATGACCACAGGATCGTTGGGATAGAAGTCTTCTGCATTGAACTCGTGTTCGTCGGGCACAATCTGCGTGCGGCGCTCGTCGCCATATTTCTCCTTCACCTCCTGAAGCTCGTCCTTCATCACCTGCTTGCAGCGCTCGGGGTTGTCGAGAATCTCCTGCAGGTCGGCAATGAGCTTCTGCAGGTCGTCGTATTCCTGATGCAGCTGATCCACGCGCAGGCCTGTCAACTGGCTCAGTCGCATATCCACGATAGCTTTTGACTGCAGCTCATCCAAGTCGAAGTGCTGCTCCAAGTTGCGCTGGGCATCGCTGGGCGTCTTCGAGTTGCGAATGATGTGTACCACCTCGTCGATGTTGTTCACGGCGATAATCAATCCCTCGAGGATGTGGGCACGCTCCTGAGCTTTCTTCAGGTCGAACTTGGTGCGGCGAATCGTGACATCATGACGATGCTCCACGAAATACTTCACGCATTCTTTGAGCGAGAGCAGGCGCGGACGCCCCTTCACCAGTGCGATGCAGTTCACGGAGAAAGCGCTCTGCAGAGCGGTCATCTTGAACAGTTTGTTCAGAATGACGTTGGCATTGGCCTCACGCTTTACGTCAATCACAATGCGCATACCCTGACGTCCCGACTCATCGTTGGCATTCGAGATGCCCTCGAGCTTGCCCTCCTTCACCAGGTCGGCAATATACTCAATGAGCTGAGCCTTGTTCACACCGTAAGGAATCTCCGTAATCACAATCTTGTCGTGCGTGTCGTGACTCTCAATCTCGGCCTTCGCACGCATCACGATACGTCCGCGACCAGTCTCATAGGCATCCTTCACGCCCTGCAGACCATAGATGTAGGCACCCGTTGGGAAGTCGGGAGCCTGTATATATTCCATCAGTCCGTCTGTGTCGATGTCCGGGTTGTCGATATAGGCGCAGCAGCCATCAATCACCTCACCCAGGTTGTGCGTCGGAATATTGGTGGCCATACCTACGGCAATGCCGTTACCACCATTGACCAGCAGATTGGGAATCTTGGTGGGCATCACCGAAGGCTCTGTCAGCGAGTCGTCGAAGTTGTTCATCATGTCCACCGTATCTTTCTCCAGGTCGTCCATGATGTGCTCACCCATTTTCGAGAGTCGGCACTCCGTGTATCGCATAGCTGCTGCCGAGTCACCGTCTACCGAACCGAAGTTACCCTGTCCGTCGACCAGTGTATAGCGCATGTTCCAGTCCTGGGCCATACGCACCAAAGCACCATATACCGAGCTGTCGCCATGAGGGTGATACTTACCGAGTACCTCACCCACTACGCGCGCGCATTTTTTATAAGGTTTGTCGCTTGTGTTGCCTATGCCAGCCATACCGTAGAGAATGCGGCGATGAACGGGTTTGAATCCATCGCGCACATCAGGCAGGGCACGAGCCACAATCACCGACATCGAATAGTCGATGTAAGAGGATTTCATCTCCTCCTCAATGTTGATTTTGATGATTCTGTCGTTGTCGATGGTCTGTGAGCCATCGAAGTTCTGAATGTCGTCCATTGATTATAGTTATATTTGTTAATTTTCCTAAACTTTCCATTTAAGGCCATTTTCAGTGCTTTAACGCACTTCTCGCCTTTTTCTAAAACCATGCAAAGGTACGTATTCTTTTTCAATTACGCAAATAAAACAACAATTCTTGCTCGCATTTTAGTATATTTTAGTTTTACTCCGAATGTTGTAACTATTCAGCACCACACTGCCTATGCGGAGTAGAGCTGATAGTATTTTCCCTGCAACTTGAGCAGTTCGTCGTGGGTTCCACGCTCTATGATGCGCCCTTGCTCCATCACAATAATGATGTCAGCATTGCGGATAGTACTGAGACGGTGGGCTATGACGAAGGTGCTCCGACCTTGCATCAGCGAGTCCATACCCCTCTGCACGGCTCTTTCGGTTCGAGTGTCAATGCTTGATGTGGCTTCGTCTAAGATCAGCGCTGGAGGATTGGCTACGGCTGCTCTGGCAATAGCGATGAGCTGGCGTTCGCCCTGACTGAGATTGCCTCCATCGGCACTCAGCATTGTGTGATAGCCATTAGCCAGACGGCGGATGAAGTCGTCGGCATTCACCAGTCGGGCAGCCTCCATACATTCCTCGTCGGTGGCGTCAAGCCTGCCATAGCGTATGTTTTCCATCACCGTTCCCGTGAAGAGATGCGTCTCCTGGAGCACGATTCCCAAGCTTCGGCGTAGTTCAGAGCGGCGGATGCGGCGGATATTGATATGGTCGTAGAGTATGCGTCCTTCCTGAATATCATAGAATCGGTTGATGAGGTTGGTGATAGTGGTCTTACCAGCACCCGTTCCACCCACAAGGGCTATCTTCTGGCCTGCATCCGTGTCGAGTTCGATGTCGTGAAGCACCTGCTTACCCAAGACCACTTCGCCCTGTTCGTTGACCACGGGATAACTGAAATCAACGCCAAAGAAATCCACTTCGCCTTGCTGTCGGATGAGTTGCTCACCATCTTTCCAAGCCCAAATGCCTGTATGCTCTACTGTTTCCTGTAGCGAGCCATCAGCCAATTTGCGGGCATTCACCAACACGACGGTACCCTCAGCATCGTCTTCGGGTTGCTCATCGAGCAAATCAAACACGCGAGTGGCTCCTGCTATAGCATTAATAATACTATTGATTTGGTTGGAAACCTCAGAGACGGGGCGGGTGAAGTTCTTGATGAGTGTCAGGAACGACACTAAGGTGCCAACAGTAAACGTTGCGGCCCACCCCTGGATGGGGATGAAATGCAAGGCCAGCATGCCCCCCAACGCTGCTGCCACCACATAGATAAGATTGGAGAGATTACCGTTGACCGGCATCACGATATTGGCCACCCTATTGGCACTGCATGCACTATCGCGCAACGAACCATTAAGTTGCAAGAACTTCTCGATTGCCTCATCTTCGTGACAGAAGGTTTTCACCACCTTTTGTCCAGTAAGCATTTCTTCTACGAATCCGTTCAGCAGGCCTAAGTCAGACTGCTGTTTCTTGAAATAGCTGGCCGAGATTTCGCCCAACTTCCTGGTAGCGAACACCATCAGCAGCGACATCAAAATGGTCAGAACGGTTAACGGCAGCGACAATACAAACATGCTGAAGAGCGTAAGCGTGATGGTGACCACCGACGAGATGAGGTTGGGTAGGCTGCTGATCATCTGCCGCATGGTATCGATATCATTGGAATAGACCGACATCACATCGCCGTGAGCATGCATATCGAAATACTTCACGGGCAATTGTTGCATGTGGCTGAAAACATCCTTGCGTAAGCGGTTGAGCGTTCCCTGCGTCACGTTGATCATCAGTCTACTGTGAAGATAAGAGCATCCGGCACCCAGCATGAGGATTGCCGCCAGCTTCATCAGGGCTACAGCCAGCGGATGGAAGTCGGGGGCGGGGCTTTGCGTGAGCGGAAGGATGTAGTCGTCGATGAGTGTCCGGGTAAAGAGCGACGACGACAGTGTGGCCACAGATGTAACCAGAATGCACACGAGTACGACAGCCATCGACCATTTATAATGCTTGGCCACATAGCCCAACAGTCGACGAACCTTTTTCATTCCGCCTTCGGGCATCTTCGCCAATCCTGTATGGCGCGGGCCTCCCGGTCCCTTGCCCATTCCCATATTCATTCTTTGTCCTGCCACGATGAGTAATACTTAATGATTGATAAAATGGAAGTACTTAAAAAAATCAGGCACTACGAACCACATCGAAATCTCCTGTATCCTGTGTCTGCAATTGGTAAATCTCCTGATAGATAGGGCATGTCTGCAACAATCGTTCGTGTGTATCAAAGCCCACCACATGCCCACTTTCCATCACGATAATGCGGTCGGCCTTCTGCACACTTTGGATACGCTGCGCAATAATCAGTTTGGTGATGTCGGGCAGATGCTCACTAAAGGCCTGGCGGATCTTAGCATCAGTGGCCGTATCGCAGGCACTGGTGGAATCATCGAGTACCAGCACCTTCGGCTGTTTCAGTAAGGCTCTTGCTATACAGAGTCGCTGTTTTTGTCCGCCTGATACGTTGGCTCCATTCTGTTCAATACGCGTCAGATAGCCTTCGGGCATCCTGTCGATAAACTCATCGGCCTGTGCCAGTCTGCAAGCCTCCTGGCATTCTTCGAGAGTAGCGTCTTCCCTACCCCACCGAAGGTTGTCGAGAATCGTACCGGAGAATAGCACATTGTTCTGCAAAACCATCGAGACAGCATTGCGCAACACCTTGAGTTCGTATTGCCGCACATCCTTTCCCCCTACTTTCACCACGCCCTTAGAAGCATCGTAGAGCCGACTGACCAACGTAGCCAACGAGGATTTTCCACTACCTGTTCCACCAATGATACCAATGGTCTCACCACTGTCGATATGCAGCGTGATGTCTGTCAGTGCATAGTCGTTTTCCTTCTGGTCCTGATGGCCATAGCCAAAGCTCACATGATTGAAATCGATGCTGCCGTCGGCTACTTCTCCTACTGCATCGGAAGGAGGGTCTGTAATGTCGGCCTTCTCTTCTATCACCTCAACAATACGCTTGGCACTGGCAGCACTCATCGTAATCTGAACAACGGTCATCGACAGCATCATCAGGGCCGACAGGATGGTCATTACGTAGGTGAAGAGTGATGTCAGCTGACCTGTTGTCAAGTCGCCTAACACGATATAGTGGGCGCCAAACCACGAGAGCGCAATCATACAGCCATACACCGTGAGCATCATCACCGGATGGTTCAACGCCTGCAAGGTCTCGGTCTTTACAAACAGACGATAAAGGGCATCGGAAGCCTTGCTGAACTTGCTCACCTCATAGTCTTCTCTCACGAACGACTTCACCACACGAATAGCGGCTACGTTTTCTTGTACCGACGTGTTCAGTTCGTCGTAGCGAAGGAACACTTGCGCAAACAACTTCACTGCCCGAGAGATAATCAGGTAGAGGGCAGTACCCAAGACAATCAAGGCCACAACAAATATCAGGCTCATGCGGAAATTGATGAATACGCACATCAATACTGAGAACACCAAGTTGAGCGGTGCTCTTACCGAGGCCCGAAGAATCATCAGCAAGGCACGCTGCATGTTCTGTACATCGGTGGTCATGCGAGTGATGAGCCCACCCGTTGAGTAGTGGTCGATGTTCGAGAACGAGAACGTCTGGATGTTTCTGTACATCGCCTCGCGCAAATTGTAGGCAAAACCTGTAGAAGCTTGAGCCGAATAGCGACCGGCCAAGATGCCGAACATCAGGCTCAGCAAGGCCATCGCCAGCATCAATCCCCCATAGAGGAACACGTTGCTTAGGTTGCCTGCCATAATGCCCCGGTCGATAATCCACGACGTGACATAAGGAATCAGCACGCCCATCATCACTTCTAAAGAGGTGAACACAGGTGTCAGCAATGTGGCCCGGCCGAAACCCTTAAGTTGCTTGAGGGTTGTTTTCATTGACGTTTCTTTTCAGTTTGTTCTGATGTGCAAAGGTACGAATAAGTAAGCAAAAAGCAAAATAAATTTGTTTTAATTTTGTATTGTTCTCACTTATTCGTACCTTTGTGGCCATGAAGAAAGTTTATTTTGCAGGATCCATCCGAGGTGGACGAAAAGACGCTGAGCTCTATCAGCGCATCATCACCTACATCAAGCAGACAGACATAGTGCTCACGGAGCATGTGGGCAACCTCAGTCTCAGTCCGTTGGAAGAACCTTTGCTCAGTGGTCGGCCCATCAGCGAGGCAGAACAGGCTACCGACCAGCGCATCTACGAGCAGGACACCAACTGGCTGCGCTCGTGCGATATGGTAGTGGCCGAGTGTTCCACTCCGTCGTTGGGCGTTGGCTACGAATTGGCTTTTGCCGAACATCTTGGCAAACCCTGCCACCTTTTATATGATAAGGTAAGAGGACGTTTGTCGGCTATGCTCACGGGCAACCCTTATTTCCACGTCCACCCTTACGAGAACGAGCAGGAAATCTTTGCCATTCTCGATGAGGTGCTTCAACGCAACAAACCTGAACACCCCAAACGAAAATGATATGAAGAAAAGTGTTTTCACCTTCTGTACACTGGCGCTGAGCATCACAACGCTTGCCCAGAACGCCACGCTGACCATCCATGCCGACCAAGGCCAGCAATTGATACCCAAGGAAATCTATGGGCAGTTTGCCGAACATCTCGGAACGTGCATCTACGGGGGCATTTGGGTGGGACCCGATTCTGACATTCCTAACACCGATGGCTACCGAAACGATGTGTTGCAGGCACTGAAAGACCTGCAGATTCCCGTGCTGCGATGGCCAGGTGGATGCTTTGCCGACGAGTATCACTGGATGGATGGCATCGGCCCACGCGACCAGCGACCATCGATGCAGAACAACAACTGGGGAGGTGTAATCGAGGACAACTCGTTCGGCACACATGAATTTCTGAACCTTTGCGAAATGCTTGGTTGCGAACCTTACATCAGCGGCAATGTGGGCAGCGGAAGCGTAGAGGAAATGGCTAAATGGGTGGAGTATATGACCAGCGACGGCGATACGCCAATGGCCCGACTACGTCGGCAAAACGGACGAGAGAAGCCTTGGCACGTGAAGTATCTCGGCGTGGGCAATGAGAGCTGGGGATGTGGAGGCAGCATGCGACCCGAATACTACAGCGACCTCTACCGGCGCTATGCCACCTACTGTCGCAACTACGATGGCAACGAGCTGTATAAGATTGCATCGGGTGCCAGCGACTACGACTACAACTGGACACGCGTACTGATGAACCAGGTGGGCGGACGGATGCAGGGCCTTTCGCTACACTACTACACCGTCACGGGATGGAGCGGTTCGAAAGGTTCGGCCACTCAGTTCAACAACGACGAATACTACTGGACGCTCGGCAAATGCTTGGAGATAGAAGAGGTCATCAAGAAGCACAAGGACATCATGAACGAGCGCGACCCCAAACGGAGAATCGGACTACTCGTAGACGAATGGGGCACCTGGTGGGATAAGACGCCTGGTTCGCCCAGCGGATTCCTGCAACAGCAGAACACCATGCGCGACGCTATCGTTGCCGCACTCTCTTTTCATGTGTTCCATCGCCACACCGACAGGCTACGCATGTGCAACATCGCGCAGATGGTGAATGTGCTGCAAGCCATGATTCTCACCGACACGAAGGATGGCGGCCACATGACGCTGACGCCTACCTATCACGTCTTCGAGATGTACCGACCCTTCCAAGATGCCACCTACCTGCCCATCGACCTGCAAGGCGAGCAGCTATGCGTGCGCCACGACCCAGCCAACGAAATCGACTACAACGACAGTCGCACTTACCGCACCATCCCCCTGATTAGCGCTACAGCAGCACGCACCACCGAGGGGGCTACGGCCATCGCACTTGTGAACACTTCGCTCGACAAAACCGAAACGGTGGATATCAACCTGAAGGGCATCAACGCCAAGCAAGTCAGTGGAAGGATACTCACCTGCAAGAAGGTCAGCGACTACAACGATTTCGAGCATCCGCACAACGTGGAACCCCAAGACTTGAAGCTCGGCAACCAACGCCTGTCGGCCAACTCACCACACCTCCAATTGAGCATCCCTGCACATTGTATCGTGGTTCTCGATGTGAAATAATAATAATTGCACCCCGTTTTCAGTTAAAACATGCAAACAAAAGTTACAATTGAAAACAAAAAGGTGTACCTTTACACCGAATTTTTAATTCATTCAAACAATTAATTATTTAGTTTACAGAAATGAAGAAAGTTTTTATGATGGCTTTGGCAGCTGCTGCTATCACTCTGAGCAGCTGCGGTAACAAGACTAACGTTCCCAACGAGTCTGAAATTGTTGATTCTACTGAAGTAGCTCTGAACGAGGCTAACCAAGCTGCCGACGACGCAATTGCTCAGCTCACTCAGAACCTCGAGGCAAAAGATGCATCTGCTCTGCAGAACGCTCTTGAGGCCGTGAAGGCAAAGGTAAGCGAATTCCTGGCCAACAATCCTGAGATTGCCAAGGAATACCTGGCTAAGGTTCAGAACTTCCTGAAGGAGAACACCGACAAGATCAAGGCTGTTGTAGGCGACAACGCAGCTGTTGCTTCATTGGTCGACGGTATTGCCAACATCCCCAGTGAGAGCGTTGAGGCACTCACAGGTGCCGGCGATGCGCTGAAGGCTCTGGGCATCGACCTGACCGAAAAGGCTGGCGACGCTGTTGAGGGTGCCAAGGATGCCGTGGAAGACGCTGCAGCTGATGCTAAGGAAGCCGTTGAAAACAAGGCCAACGAAGTTGTGAACGATGCCAAGGAGAAGGCTTCTGATGCCGTTGACAAGGCTGCTGCTGATGCCAAGAAGAAACTGGGTCTCTAAAATTCAGAGAGATTCGCATTCTCGAAAGAATTTTTGAAACAAGCTAAAAGGGGAAGCTCTCGGGCTTTCCCTTTTTTTAAAGTGAATTGTGTTTCAGACTACGTAGTCACCCATAATTAAGGGAAGAAAAAAATAATCATTAAGGAATGTGAAAAAAATAAGTTGGTACAATGTAGGAGGTCACGTGTCCTCACGTGACACCAGTGCCGGGTGCGACGTGAGGACACGTCGCCTCCTAGGAGACGGCGATTATGGAGTGCTCGTATATAAACTGAATGGCGAAGTCATCGATGTGCCTGGCGACAACCTGAAGGAAATCTCTACATAATCATCTACGAATGATAAACACGTCGTTTACGATGGCCAAATGCGTCATTTACGATGGCTAAACACGTCATTTACGAGTGACAAACGCGTCATGTATGGAGAGCATTTTTGGAGTTTCATTTATTTTTTCAATTTTTTCGTTCATTTCCGTCACCATATATTTTTTTACATTTTTCTACACTTAACTACTTAGAAATAAGAAAGATAGAATAAATATTTTAGGGTGTTTTTCTGTTGAATATGACGGAATGACGATAGATATATAAACTTTCGTATAGGAAATTATTTACCCCGGGGGTAAATACATTTCCATAGAAAAAGTTGCAAAACCTATCGTCATACCGTCATACTCCAGATTTAGAAAGGCTGATTTCCTACGCTTTCCATAGGCTTATTTCCCAAATTACCAACGGTTTCGCTAACTGATAAGGGCTGAATCTCTTTTTGCAGGGAATTATTCATTCATTTCCAGACTTCAGAATATCTGTGGCGGTAGACTTCACCTGTCCGATGGCAAGGCAAGTGATGAGTTCATCGCCTACTTTCAGTTGATCGGCATTGCGGAGCACTCGCCCATTGAGTAGCGTGACACTATATCCCCGACTGAGTAACAGCTGGGGATCTACGGCCCTGATGCGTTGATTGAGCAGTTCCAGCCTATGTTGCTCACGCATAAGCTTTTGTGATGTGAGCAACGGCAAACGTGAAGTGAGCAACTGAAGATGATTTTCGCGCTGGGAGAGATGATGCTGCAGGGCAACAAGAAGGCGGTTTTGCAACTGGTCGATACGTCGCTCCTGACGTGAACGCACCACAGAGAACAAGGCCGGGATGCGCTCTGACAGGGTTGCCAAGCGAACTTTCTCGTGCTCCATCCGCCTACTGACAATGCGCAAGACTTCTTCCTGAGCACGAAGGATTCGCTCCGAGGTGGTCTTCAGGTTATTGATGAGGAAGGCTGCTGCCGCTGTTGGGGTCTTCACGCGCGTGTGCGATACCATATCTAATATACACTCGTCGCGCTCATGACCGATGCCCGTGATGATGGGTAGAGGGAAATTGGCCACGTTCTCAGCCAGAAGCAAGGTGTCGAAGCCCGACATATCGGCCACAGCCCCACCACCACGAATGATGACCACACAATCGTAGTTCAGGGGTGAGGGCTGGGCACTCTCGCTGGCAGCAATCGCATTGAGGGCTGAGATAACCGACGATTCCACCTGTTCGCCCTGCATGATGGCGGGAAAGAGCTCTACGGAGAAACAGAAACCATACTCGTTGTTGCGAAGCTGGTCAACGAAATCGCCATAACCTGCTGCATTGGCTGCCGAGATGACGGCAATGCGCTGAGCAAACAAAGGAAGGGGGAGTTGCTTGTTCAGGTCGAACACGCCCTCCTCTTTCAGTTGGTTGATGATTTCCTGACGTTTGCGTGCCATATCGCCCAGAGTGAAGGTGGGATCGATGTCGCTGACGATCCAGGAGAACCCGTAGGCCTCATGAAACTGCGCATACACCTGCAAGAGCACTTTCAGTCCTGCTCGCAGGGGCTGCCCTGTGACCCGTTCGAAATGAGGCCCGATGATGGACCACGTGGTTTGCCAGCACCTGGCCTGAGCACGGGCTATGGGTGTGTTCTGCTGCCCGCTGCCCCTTCCTCCACGCGCGTTTTTGTCGGATGAGCGTTGCACCAGTTCCATATAGCAATGGCCGCGCACAACGCGCACCTCAGAAAGTTCCGCCTCCACCCAATAGGCATTGGGTAAGGTGAGTTCGATGGTGGTTCGGACCAGCGAGTTCAGTTCGTATAGGGTAAGTGTCTGCTTCATGAGTCGTCTTTTTGTGGTGCAAAAATATAGTTTTTTGTCCAAATATCCAAATAAATTTGGTATTTCGTTCATTTAATCGTACCTCGAACCGCGTTGAAGGTACTAACATTCGACAATAAAAATAAAAAACTGCTTTTTTATTTTGTATTGTTCTCACTTAATCGTACCTTTGCAGGCAAATGAAGACATCAGATAATAAGAAAGCAACGCTCGAACTGGGTACAAAGCCCGTTGGACCGCTGCTGTTGCAATATGCAGCCCCAGCCATCGTGGCAATGGTGGCCAGTTCGCTCTACAACATCGTAGACTCCATCTTCATCGGACAAGGTGTGGGGCCGATGGCCATCTCGGGACTGGCCATCACGTTCCCCTTTATGAACCTGAGCGGAGCCGTGGGAGCCTGCATCGGAGTGGGAGCAGCCACGTTTCTGTCGGTGAAGCTGGGACAGAAAGACTACTCGATGGCTCAGCAGATACTGGGCAACTCCGTGGTGCTGAAAATCATTACGGGCATCATCTTCGGAGCCGTATGCCTGCTGTTTCTCGACCCTATCCTCTACTTCTTTGGAGCAACGGAAAACACCATCAGCTATGCCCGCGAATACATGCAGGTGATTCTGCTGGGCAATGTGTTCACCCACCTGTACTTTGGCATGAACGGTCTGCTGCGTGCCGCCTCGAAGCCCAAGCATGCGATGTATGCTACGATCTTCACCGTGGTGCTCAACACAGCCCTCGACCCGCTGTTCATCTATACCTTCAATATGGGCATTCGGGGGGCTGCTTTGGCCACAGTATTGTCGCAGCTGACGGCTATGTGCTGGCAGATATGGCTGTTCAGCAATCCCAATGAGTTGCTCCATTTCAAACGAGGAATCTATGGACTCAACAAAGACATCATCCGCAACATTCTGGCCATCGGTCTGTCGCCCTTCTCAATGAATGCCTGCGCCTGTATAATCGTGATTTTCATCAATACAGCCTTGGTGCGCTATGGAGGCGACTTGGCCGTGGGAGCTTACGGCATTGCCAACCGCATAGGTTTCCTCTTCTTCATGATTGTCATGGGCATTAACCAGGGTATGCAACCCATAGCCGGCTACAATTATGGAGCCAGGCAATACGACAGGATGCTGCGCGTGCTGAACTACTCCATGTTTTGGGCCACGCTGGTAATGACCATAGGCTGGCTCGTGGGTGAGCTCATCCCCTACCCCTGCGCCCGCATGTTCACTTCCGACGAAGAACTCATCGGCATTGCCGTGAGGGGCATCCGCATCAACATGCTGCTCTTCCCGCTCATCGGTTCGCAAGCTGTCATCACCAACTTCTTCCAGTCCATCGGAAAAGCAAAGGTCAGCATCTTCCTCTCGTTGTCGCGACAGATGATCTATCTGCTGCCGCTGCTCCTCATTCTTCCTCCCATCATGGGTGTAGATGGCGTATGGGCCGCCCTACCCGCCTCCGACGGTGTGGCCTTCATCACGGCCTGGATTATCATGATACGCTATATGAGAAAGATGAAAAGTAATAAAAGGTAAAAAAAGAATTATGAAGGAAAACAACAATATCATCATCACGGTAGGCCGACAGTTGGGAAGTGGCGGAAGAACAATTGCCAAGATGCTGGCCGACGACTTCGACTGTAAGTTCTACGATCGGGAACTGCTCAATCTGGCTGCCCAGGAGAGTGGATTCTCGGAGGAAATCTTTGAACAAAACGACGAGCAGAAGGGATTTCTGAAATCGCTGTTCCATCTGCACGCCCCCCATGTGTCGGACACCAACTTCTACAACAGCAGATTTTCGCAAGAGAGTCTGTTCTTGTTCCAGAGCGAGGCCATCAGGAAAGCAGCTGCTACAGATAGCTGCGTGTTTGTGGGCAGATGTGCCGACTATGTGCTTCGCGACAGGACCGATGTGGTGAACGTGTTCATTACTGCCGACCTGGAAGAGCGTGTGAAGGCTGTGATGCAACGCGAAGACTGCAATGAAGACACAGCCCGCCGCATCATCAGCCAGAAAGAGAGCCAGCGAGCCAACTTCTACAACTATTATACTGGCAAGAAATGGGGTCACGCCGAGAGCTATGAACTCTGTGTAAACACCTCCACCATCGGAATGGAATGTGTCCACCAGCTACTGAAACAATATATTGAATGGAGAATGAATAATTAGCTAAGGCTCAACGAACTACATATTTCCTACCTCTTCTGATAAAGAAACCTTTGGATGGCGATGACATGCGCTGCCCCAATAGATTATAGTACGCGTTTTCGTTGGCGACAGTTGCTGCTGCCTGAATGCCTGTTGGCACTAACGCCAGTCGCATACTGTCAGTCTTCTGAGCCATCCATGTTTTTCTTTCTGCAAACCATTGGCGGGCTTGCCGGATGGTGGAACTGACGCTGTCACGCTCATAGTTCCATCGAATAGCATCCCAATGAACAGACTCCTCGAGTGCATCAAGCATGGGCGAAGCTGCTTGCTGGTTCAGCCACTCGTCGACATCATCGAAAAACGTGGGGCGCATTTCGTCGTACAACCGGAGATACTCTTCCACGAAAGCCCGATTGCTGCTCTTGAAGAGCGAGTCATAGACGAAATAGGTATGCCCCCCAAACCAATAAAGCTCATTCTTCATGGCAGAATCGAAATCCCAAAGTACCGACATCCTCACTTTGGTGGTGTCGGAATCGTCGTATTTGGTCAGATAGAAATTAGTGCCAGCCCAGTCGCGATTGCCTATCAGGTCGTGGGCCAGAATCCATTGCGCAAAGGATGTGACGTCGATGCGCTCAGGATAAGTACCGTCGTTGACTGCTGCTTCCACCTCGCCTATCATCTGCGTGAAATAGTCGAGCTGCTCCTGTGTAATCTCGTCGGACTCTGGATACTTAAACGTATAGTGCATCTGTCGGGTTTCGATACTGCTTTTCACGTAGACTTCTTCGTTCCACCAATAGGGATCGTACTCGAAGAGGAACCCCGTGCGATCGATGTTCACACGACTTTTCTTCTCACGTTCAACCGATTCTGTCAAGAGATAGAGTCCTTTGTATTCACCATTCAGGAAGAGGTTGACATATTCGGAAGAGGGAGTCCAGGCGAAATCAAAATACCGACTGACATAAGTGCCTACATCGGTGAGCATGCAAGCAGTCGTGAGCAACAACCAGTCCTTATCTTCCAGGTCGGGATTGTCGCGCCGAAGCATGTCGGCCTTCTTCTGAAGCTTGATTTTATAGGGTTTCTTGGGTTGCCGTGCACTCGTGTTTCCGCGTATCTTCAGCGTCATTCCGCTGATGCCCTCCTCATAGTCGCCACTATCGAAAAGGAGCGAGTCGCCTAAGACGACAGTCACCCTGCCCGGTACCTTCGTTGCACCCGTGATGCTTTGTCCGATGCATCCCTCCGGCGCATTGATGGAATAATAATGTGGAAACTCGCGATTGACGGTATTGATCTCCATCACAGGAAGGCCGATTGCAAATACTTTCTGGCGAATGCTGTCCTCGCGTCCGGTGATGTTCATTCGCCCGGCAGATTGGGCATAGCTATGAGCGCCCCCCGACAGTAACATCAGGAGCATAGCCATTTTGAACAGACAGAAAAAGCTCGTCTTCTTTTTCATGGGACGCTTATCATCACTTTTGATGTGCAAAATTAATGTATTCAAGTTTCGCAAGTTGTACTAATTTCCGCCGTAGCGTAAAAGCTGAAGCCTTGCGGCTCGTGCGGTTTGTTTGTTTATATTTCCGTTTATTCTCACTTTTTCGTATATTATGGTGTGTAAAGGGGGCACGGCCGCCCGCGTTGGGCAGAGCCGTTAACACCCCCTTCTCACCATTATTATGCCGAAGAAGATCTCCGACATCGCATTGGCCAAGGTACCGTCCTTCGCCAACAGGGTTTCGCTCTTTCAGAGCAAGTTGCAAATCACCAGACATGCGCCTGGCACCATCGCTGACTACAGTCACGCACTGTACAAGGCTGTGGCCTACATCGGGAAGCTCCCTGAGGAGTTTACCCAGGAGGATGCTGACGGCTATCTGTCGTATCTGCTGTCCCGTCAGCCTCTGCCTGCCGTCTCGCAGTTCAAGCACTTCATCTACGGTTTGAAGAGCTACCTGCACTCCATGGGGTATCCCGACCTGGCAGGCCTGGCCCTGCCCAAGATACGCCGCGAGAAGCGTCTGCCGAGGGTGCTGTCCGTGGAGCAGGTGCAGCAGCTACTCCGCTCCTGCGACCTGTACACCAAGGCGCTGTTCTCCGTCATCTACGACTGTGGGCTGCGGGCCTTTGAAGCCTGTAACCTGTGCTGGAATGACATTTCCTTCGACC
>ERZ842401.1632-NODE-1632-length-31645-cov-9.465179_pt1 | contig 31645 bp, 31 predicted proteins | sample MGYA00521270_ERZ842401 | MGnify/ENA primary metagenome ERZ842401 (study PRJEB31892, sample SAMEA3878208) | bioreactor metagenome | biome: Moose rumen | place: Sweden | collected 2011-10 | study: EMG produced TPA metagenomics assembly of the PRJEB12797 data set...
CCTACGGAAAGTGTTGTGACAGCAGGGAATTCAAAAAGAAAGGGTCAAAGTTGGGCTAAGGTATTGAATAAGATGGCCAACCATAGCGTTATGGCTGGCCATCTTATATATCAATCGGTATGCTATCTGACATTTGTATTCATTTTACTTGAAAAACTGCGAAGCTGTATGGCGGCAGATCGGCAGAAAGCGACTGTCCGCTGACACGAATGGTCTGCTCTTGTGGCACGATAAGCGCGGGTTGCTCGATGGTGTTCTCGGCATCCATATCAGGTGAGGTAAGCAGAATGCGACTTCCTGATGTGAGAGATGTGCCTTTCTTCATGCCAGCGAACTGAACATCTATGCTCTGGTAGTGGTCGGATGTATTAGCAACCTTCACAATGTAGGAGCCATTCTGGGCATCATACACTGCACTTGCAAAAAGGCCATTCTGACCCTCAGCTCCAGTAACATTTTTCCCATTCATAGTGAGTTTCAGCGCATTGGTACCCTTATGGGTGCCATAGAGTTGCTGTACATAATAGCTCACTGTACGTACACAGTCCAGATTGTCAAACCAAATGAGGTCTGGACGCCACTGCCACCCTTCTACATGGGCGAAGAGCGGTGCATAGGTAGCCATGTGCACCACATCGGCATTGCGCTCCAATCCCGTCATGAAGGCAGCTTCGAGGAGTGAGGCGTAGTAGTGGTTCCACTTCTTTCCTGTACCATGGCAGGCATATTCTCCGGCAAAAACCTTCGGTCCCTTACGATCGTAGTTGTCATAACGGGCTCCCTGGCTGAGGAACCACTTTTCATTGCGGTAGAAATGTTCATCTACCAAGTCTGCTCCTAAACGCTTCATCTCAGGCCACAGGTAGTCGAACTGTTCGCCTTCGGAGTTAGGACCAGCACTGCCCACCAGTTTGATTTCCGGATGCTGCTTGCGAATGGCCTTCACAAAGGGTTCCAAATGCTGCGGATAAGTTTCTCCCCACTGCTCATTGCCTATGGCAAGGAACTTCATGTGGAAGGGTTCTGGGTGCCCCATATCAGCACGTACCCTACCCCACTTAGTATCGGTACCACCATTGGCAAACTCGATGAGATCCAGAGCGTCTTGGATGTAAGGATCAAGCTCTGCCACAGGCACATGGGCGCTTTCATCATCATTCTGGAACTGACAAGCTAAACCCACGCTGACAACTGGCAGAGGCTCAGCACCTATCTCTTCTGAGAGCAAGAAGTATTCATAGAAGCCAAGGCCATAGCTCTGATAATAATCGGGGAAGAACTTATAGTCGAAAGTATATTGCCAACGGTTTTGGTTCAACGGACGGTTTTCTACTGGCCCCACTGAATTCTTCCAATTATAACGGGTATCAAGATCGGTTCCCTCTACGATGCACCCACCAGGGAAACGGAAAATTCCGGGATGCAGGTCGTACAGCGCTTGTGCCAAATCCTTCCGAAACCCGTTCTCATGTCCCTGCCACGTATCCACGGGGAAAAGGGAGACATGCTCCACATCTACAGACATATCGCCCAATAGGAAGATGCGCAGACGGGCTTTAGGCTCAGTGGCGGTGGGAGTCAGCTCTACTTGATACTTGGTCCATTGCTGTTTGTCGATGGTGATTTCTTGGGAAGCCAATCCCTGACGTTCGTCCATCGACTTGGGGTTTATCAGCTCCACCCGTATCTTTCCTGCTTCTTTTCCGTCGGGGATGCGGGCCCACACACTGAATCTATAGGTTTCACCTGCTTTCACCCCGACGCCGAAAAAGCCTTCATTCTCAAGGCCTGTATGACGGTGGGGATGAACAGCACTCTTCAGTCGCACATAGTGAGGATTACGCTCGAAAGGTCCGTCGGTACGAACCTCCCACTGTCCGAAAGCCTCCCAGCCCTGCAACGTCTGCGGGAATTCAAAGGAGCGGTTTTTCACCAATTCTCCGTAGAGACCACCATCGGCGGCAAAGTTAATATCCTCGAAAAATATACCAAACATTGTGGACTGGATGGGGGCTCCCAGCTTATCTGCCTGTACTGTCAGTTTGTTTACTTGGGCTTGAGCAGACAAGGAAAACAACAGAGAAAATAGAACTAGAATCTGTTTCATAAGTCCGTTTTTTTACTTTTTAATTTTTTATGCCACTAAGATAGTGATTATTATTAAAATAATTTATAACTTTGTACGAAAATTTGGATTAATGTTTCCTTTGAGGAATTTTAAGGGCTGCACCTTATTATATTTATATGAAACTAACTAAGCTATTGATAATGTCTGTTACTGTTGCACTTTCTGCCTGTAATGGTACGGTAAAGGAGAGCGAACCTGATGAACCTATCATCGGACGTTCTGACATGCGCATTGAGGGAAACCGTATGACGCCAGAGGCACTATGGGCCATGGGACGCATCGGAGATGTAGCCGTGGCTCCTGACCAGCAACACATTGCTTATACCGTTTCATATTACAGCGTACCCCAGAATCGCAGCAACAGCGAACTCTTCGTAATGAAAGCCGATGGCAGCGAAAACAGCCAAATCACACGCAGCAGCTTTAGAGAAGGCCAGCCTGTGTGGATGGACAACGGCAAACTGGCCTACCTCTCCAGTGAAAGCGGCAGCAGTCAGATTTGGGAGATGAATCCCGATGGCACTTCAATGCGTCAACGCACATTCTACGACGGCGACATGGAGGGTTTCAGTTTCTCACCTGATGGTACGAAGGTACTCTTCGTGGCTCAAGTAAAGACCATTCCAAGCACACAGGATAAATATCCAGACCTGCAGAAAACAAGTGGTATCATCGTGACCGACCTGATGTACAAGCATTGGGACGAATGGACCACCACGGCACCGCATCCTTTCGTGGCAGACCTGACTGAAAATGGACTGACAAACATCACCGATCTGCTGGAAGGTGAGCCTTATGAAAGCCCGATGAAACCTTTTGGCGGTATGGAACAACTGGCTTGGAGCCCCGATGGCACGAAGATAGCATATACTTGCCGAAAGAAGACTGGCTTGGAGTATGCCATCTCTACAAACTCCGACATTTATATCTACGATGTCGCAACGAAGCAGGTAGTGGACATCACTGCCGACAACTTCGGTTATGATACGAATCCACAGTATTCTCCCGACGGAAAGTACATCGCTTGGCTGAGCATGGAGCATGATGGATATGAGTCTGACCTCAATCGTCTCTTTATCATGGACTTGCAGACAGGTGAGAAGCGTTTTGTTAGTCAGGCATTAGAGACCAACGTGGATGAATTCATCTGGGATGCCAACTCTCAAGGCCTGTTTGGCGTGAGCGTATGGCACGGTGAAACTCACATCTACTACTATGACTTGCAGAAGGGTGATGCAGTGACACAAATCACCGAAGGTCAATATGACTATGGAGGCATAGCGCTTTGCGGTGATAAATTGGTAACCAAGCGCCACTCCATGAGCATGGGCGATGAGATCTATCTGGTGGACAAGACACCTGGAGGCATGATCAAGCAGCTCACTACGGAGAACAAGCATCTCTATGATCAGATGGAGTTCGGCAAAGTGGAAGGCCGCTGGATGAAGACTACTGATGGCAAGGACATGCTGACATGGGTGATTTATCCACCTAAGTTCGATCCGAATAAGAAGTACCCCACCCTGCTCTTCTGTGAAGGTGGCCCACAGAGTCCTGTTAGCCAGTTCTGGAGCTATCGTTGGAACTTCCAGATGATGGCTGCCAACGACTATATTATCGTGGCACCAAACCGTCGTGGTCTGCCAGGTTTCGGCATTGAGTGGAACGAGGCCATCAGCGGTGACTATGGCGGTCAGTGCATGAAAGACTACTTTACAGCTATTGACGAGATGGCCAAGGAGCCTTTCGTAGATGAAAACAGACTGGGGTGTGTGGGTGCCAGCTTCGGAGGTTTCTCTGTCTATTGGTTAGCAGGAAACCACGACAAGCGTTTCAAGGCATTCATCGCACACGATGGTATCTTTAATATGGAGATGCAATACCTGGAGACAGAGGAGAAATGGTTTGCCAACTGGGATATGGGTGGTGCCTTCTGGGAGAAGCAGAATGCTATCGCACAGCGCACGTTTGCTAACTCACCACATAAGTTTGTGGACAAGTGGGATACGCCTATTCTGTGTATCCACGGTGAGCGTGACTATCGTATCCTGGCCAATCAAGCCATGGCTGCTTTTGATGCCGCGAAGATGCGTGGCGTGCCAGCAGAGTTGCTAATCTTCCCAGACGAAAATCACTGGGTGCTGAAACCACAAAACGGAATCCTGTGGCAGCGCACCTTCTTCGAATGGCTGGATAAGTGGCTGAAATAATTGAGGATATAGAATAGAAATTACTATATTAAATAGTTTTATTAACAATCTTTTTATTAAAAACAACAGTTATGACTAAAAACACAGAGAACAAGGGTATGAGCCGCAGAAACTTCTTGCGTCTGTCAGCCCTCGGCCTGTCAAGCTTGACTATCATGCCAAGCTGGGCACAGGACGGTGTAAAGGTCGCTCCTAGCGATCGCGTAGTGTTAGGCTTTATCGGCCTTGGTCAGCAGGCACTGAACGACTTCGGTGGTTTTGCTGGATGTGCTGGTGTACAGGTTGCAGCTTGCTGCGATGTTGACACTAACAAGACAGAGCGTTTCATGCGCCGCGTTAATGCTTGGCAGAAGTCAAAGGGCATGAACGAGCGTTGTGACAAGTATGAGCAGTATGAGCAGCTTCTGGAGCGCAGAGATATCGACGCTGTAGAGGTAGCTTCTCCAGACCACTGGCACACTCTGATGGCTATCCATGCTTGCCAGGCTGGTAAGGATGTTTACTGCCAGAAACCTCTGACCTACACCATCACCGAGGGCTATGCCATGCAAGATGCTGTTCGTCAGAACAAGCGCGTATTCCAAACTGGAAGCCAGCAGCGTTCAAGCGGCGAGTTCCAGAAGGCTATTGAGCTGATTCAGGCAGGTGCCATCGGCCATGTAGAGAAGATCTATTCTAAGGTTGGTGATCCAGCCCGTCCTATCGCTAAGATGTACGAGGAGTTCGGTGGCGTTCAGCCTATCCCTGCTAACCTGAACTTCAACCTGTGGCTCGGCCCGTTGAATGATCCTCAGATTGAGTACAACGACCAGCTCTGTCCTCCTATCACTCTGGAGCAGACAGTTACCAAGAATGGTAAGACCACCGTTGTGGTTGCTGAGAAGCGTGAGGCATTCTGGGGCGCATGGCGTTGGTATCGTGAGACTGGTAACGGTTACACCGCTGACTGGGGTGCTCACATGCACGACATCGCCAACTGCGCTATGGGCTTCGACGGTCTGCAGCCAGTTGAGTACTATCCACGTGGCTACCAGAACGAGGGTGAGGCTTATTCAGCTCGCTATCCGAACGGTACCATCCTGATGGAGCATCCTTACCTGACTAAGGAAATCGACGGTGAGGACAATCCTAACGCTCAGGGTCTGAAGTTCATCGGTACCAAGGGTTGGATCAACGTAGCTCGTGGTTATCTGGAGTGCTCTGACAACTCACTCATCCCAGAGAATCTGCGCGGCAACAAGCCACGTATGATGACTGCCGAGGAGCGTCAGCGTATGTTCGAAGAGTACAGCCGTCGTGCTGCTCAGGCAGAGCGTGGTGGCCAGCGTCAGCAGGCTCAGAACTTCGAGACCAGTTCTCCACACATGCAGAACTTCATCGACTGTGTACGCAGCCGTCAGCAACCTATCGCTCCTGTAGAGGCTGGTGTTTCAAGCGCAGTATTCTGCTGCCTCTGCAACATCGCTTACGAGCTGGGTCGTCCAGTGAAGTGGAATCCTGCAACTCGCACATTCGTAGGCAACGACAAGGAAGCTGCTGCTCACCGTCTGTACTACTACGAGTATCGCAAGCCTTATGTATTGCCTTATCTGGACAAGCGCTGCTAATCCAAATAATAAATACATGTAAAATGGGGATGCGCCGTTTGGCGCATCCTTTTTTTTTATTAAATGGATATTTTTACAGAAAAAGCACTATCTTTGTCCGTAATTACTATTAGCATGAACTGAAAGTATGGGAAATCTGCATTCAACGACATCCTCAAATGGGGCTATGGAACGTAAGCTCACCCTCAATAACAACATTGAGGAAGTTCCATTATTAGCTCTTTTTATCGACTCTGTAGCCGAAGAGGCAGGCATAGACTTTGCCACAGCCATGAGTCTGAACTTGGCTTTGGAAGAGGCTGTAGTGAACGTCATGCAATATGCATATCCTCAAGGAACGCATGGAACGGTAGACATCTGTGCCCAAACAGACGGGGGAAAACTGAAGCTCATCATTTCTGACACTGGCACTCCCTTCGACCCAACGAAGAAGGAAGATGTGGATGTCACGCAAGACATAGAGAACCGTCAGGTAGGCGGACTGGGTATCCATCTGATTCGTGAAATCATGGATAGTATAAATTATGAATATACCAACGGCAAGAATATTCTTACCTTGTGCAAGAACATAAAGTAGGCGGAATATGATGGGAATGACTTTCTTAGGGCTCTCTCTCCAAGTGTGGTTCATTCTGGTCCTCACACTGGGAATGTTCTATATGCTGGTACGCACACGCGTGCCGGCTGAGGTCACTTTCCTCGGAGCCGTGACCCTGCTGCTGGTGGCCAACGTGGTATCTGAGAACGATGTGATGCAAGCCTTCGGATCAGAACCTATCTTGGTGAACGCTGCCTTCTACATCGTATTGGCAGCATTGATGACATCGGGAGTAATCTACTGGATAGGCAAGTACCTGCTGGGCACTCCTTCTACGTTTAGGCGTGCTGTGGTGAAGCTCATGGTCCCTGTTTCCGTGCTCAGTGCCATGCTGGGGTCTGACAATGCGGTGGGCATCTTCACAGACATGGTAAAGATGTGGGCACGAAAGCTTGAAATCTCACCTGCAAAGCTGCTGATACCACTGAGCTATGCGGCCACTTTCGGAGGTATGTGTACCCTGTTGGGACAGTCGTCCAACTTGATTATTGCGGGTCTTTATGTGGAGACCACTGGTAACTCACTCAACCTTTTCGCTCCGTTGGTTCCTGGTATGGCATGTACCATCGCAGGTATCTTCCTCATCACGCTGCTGCGTAGGTTCTTACCCAACCGTGAGGCTCCAGAGGTGTCATTCGAGGATACCAGCGACTATACGGTGGAGCTACTGGTGCCTACTGACAATGATGCTGTAGCTATGACGGTACGTGATGCTGGACTGAAGGAAGTTCGTGGTGGTTCGCTGATCGAGATTGTGCGCTTCGATAAGGAGGTCATCTCTCCCGTTCCTGACGATGAGTACATCTTTGGTGGCGATCGTCTGGTGTATTCCGGACAAATCAACGAGATTCTGGAGCTAAAGCAGAGCCACGGATTGGTAGCTGCAGACCATCATGTATATAGCATCAACGAAATAGACAACAACCGAAAACTGCGTACGGCCTATGTGAATTTCGGGAGCGACTTGATAGGCACATGTATGAGTAAGAGCAATTTTGAGCATCGAAATGATATGGTTTTGGTCGCAGTGGCCCGTCAAGGGAAACGTGTGGATCAACAGCCACGTGAGGTGGTGCTGGAGGCTGGTGACACGCTGCTCTTGGAGTGTCCACCAAAGAAAGACCAAGACATTGAGACCAACTTCAAGCGAAGCCTGACATTCTTTGACTCTCAGTTTATCCCACAACTGGGAATACGCACCATCATCTCCGCTGCCATCCTGGTCATCATGTTCATCTTGTCATCCTTCAAGGTGCTGTCATTGATTACTTGCACCATGGTGGCTGCTGGTGCTTGCCTTTGCTTCCGCTGCTGCCGTATGACGAAGATCGTGAAATACATCGATTGGAACTTCCTGTTGGTGTTGGGCTCCTTGATAGTATTCAGTACGGCCATCACCAATACGGGCATCGTGACCAAGATTGCCGATGTCATCTTGGACACATTCGGAGGCAATCCGTACATTATCATTACGGTGATGTGCATCATTGCCTCCGTAGCCAGCGAAGTGAGCAGTAATGTAGCTACAGGCGCGATCTTCTTCCCTATTGTCTATCAGCAGGCTATGCTGCTGGGATGTAATCCGTTGCCTTTCATCATCGCCATCATGACGGCTGTGAACATCAGTTTCTGCACCCCTATCGGCTCACCAACCCTTATGCTGATCTATGGTCCTGGTGGTTTCAAATTCACCGATTTCTGGCGCCTTGGTATCTGGATGCACTTGCTAATACTCGCAGTAGCATTGGCAACGATATTTATATTCTACCCCATGTATTAACAACTAAAAAACTTAATAAAAATGACTACACTGATTAAAGAAGAAAATGGTACTTTAATAGCTGAGTTCAAGGGACGCCTTGACACGGCTGCCGCTGTTCAGACCACAAAGGATGTAGAGCCTCTGATGCTGGCAAAGGATACTGAGATCATTCTGGATTGCACCGACTTGGAATACATCAGCAGCTCTGGTCTTCGTATTTTCATCGGCATCTTGAAGAGTGCTAAAGCCAATGGCGGTCAGGTGAAAGTGAAGAACATCAATGAGGAAATCAGCAAGGTGTTCCAGATGACAGGATTCAACAAGCTGTTTACCATTGTATAACCACATACTTGCAGTCTAAAGGAGGAGTTTTGAGGATTCCTCCTTTCTATACCAGATGCTGAAGAAGGGCTTCCCTCACCAGAGAAGCCATGTTTTTCACTCCCATCTTCTGACGGAGGACTTTGGTATAGCTGTGCACAGTCTCGAAACTCAGATAGAGCTCGGCTGCTATCTCTTTAATGCTGCGCCCCTCAACCAACAGGCGCAGTATTTCACGCTCACGTGCCGTGAGCTGTTCCACGTTGTTTTTCTGTTTCAGTGATTCACGTGCTTCCTGGCAGATATAGATGTCTCCCTCTCCCATCCGCTTCAGTCCCAGCACCAATTCTTCTGGATTGCCAGCCTTCAGGAAATAGCCATGAGCCCCGTTCTTCAGTGCCAACCGTATGATGGAGGGTTCCGAATAGTAGGTAAGGATGGCAATCTTCAGTTGTGGACAATGCTCATGTAGCTGTGGCAGGAAATCGATGCCATTCCCATCGGGCATAGCTATGTCGAGCAACAAGATATCTGGCTGATGCTCAATGCACTGCTGGAGAGTTTCTGCAAGCGTATAGGCTGTACCCACCACCTCCCCGATGCACTCTCCCTCTACCGGCAGTTGCTCTATAAGCCTGACCAAGCTCTCTGCCACTATGCGATGGTCATCTGCAATAAAAATACGATACATATAAAATTCAAATATTCAAATATTCAAAAATTCAAATCCCCACTCTCCACTATCCACTATCCACTAATCAACGGAATATCCACCTCAAACGCAGTGCCTTCATCGGGTTTCGAATTCAATTGGAGGCGACCGCCCAAAGCCTTGACGCGAGCAGTGATGCTCTCCATCCCGAAACCAGAATCGTGCGGATTGATGCCCTTGCCATTGTCGGTCACCTCCACCCTCACATCATCAGCAGTGAGGCGCAGCCCTACATTCACGCGAGAAGCACCTGCATTCTTCACGGCATTGTTTACCAACTCATGCGTGATGTAATACACCGCTTCTTCCTTACGACGCTCAAAGCGCAGGTCTTCACCTTCGAAGGTGAAATGCACCATCGGGATGCTCTGACAGAAGCCCTCAATGGCCGTGCGAAGGCCAAAGCGACGCAAGGACTCTGGCATCAAGTGGTGCACGATGTCACGCATCTCATGCACAGCCTCATCGGTGAGTTTCTGGGCATTGGCGCATGCCGATTGATCTGCGGTATTGCGGGCGAAGAGCGAGAGATTCACCTTGATACCTGTGAGCAAGGCTCCCATGCGGTCGTGAAGATCACGGGCAATGCGTACGCGCTCTTCCGTCTCTCCCTCTATCTTCGCCAAAGCCTCGGCATGGCGACGCTTCAGACGCAGCCAGAAGGCCATAGCTATCAGCAGGGCTACAGCCAATGCCAGTGCGATGACACTGAGCCACGTGAGCCAGCGCATCCAGGTGCGCTCACGCTGCAAGTCCTCTATCTCCTGCTGCTTCTTTTCAGTTTCATAAATCACCTGCATCTGCGAGAGGGCGCTCTGATACTGGGTGTTGGCATATTCCGTCATCAAGTCGTGCACCTTATTTATATATTGTCCGGCCTCCTCCTTACGTCCCAGTTGTAGGCAGATGCGTGCCAAGTTCTCATAGTCGCTGATGTCGTCCTGCGTGTCGTTAGGGTCGGCTTCCACGCTCTCACGTGCCAAGTCGTAGGCCCGCTGCCATTGCCCTTTCTCCATCGCCACCAAGTACATAGCACTCAGCACGTTGCTCTTGAAGCTGCCCATCATATCCTCATCGTTCAGCAACAGATGGTAGGCTTCCTCCGCGTAGGCTTCTGCCTTGCTGAGGTCCTTATGCCCAGACATCAGGTGTATCTGCGTCAGAATGGAGAGCAGTTCCGTATAGTCGCCAGGTTCGTCTTTCTGGTTTGGCTGGTAGTAGGCATAGCTCTCCATGCCTGTTTGCAGGGCTTTGTCATAGTCGCCCTTGTCTAAGTAGATCTTGGCCAATCCGCGCTGAGGAAGGGCCACCATCAGCGAATCTCCACTCTTACGCCCGCATTCTATGGCAAGCAGGTAGTTATGCTCCGCTTCCTCCCTATTGCCCATAGTGATGTAGAGCTCGCCCACATTGTGGTAGAGTATCGACTGGCTTTCCAGCCATCCATATTTCTCGAAGATGGGGAGGGCTTTTTGGTAATATTCTATGGCGAGCAGGTTCTGGTCTTGTATGTTATAGAGGTTGCCAAGTGAGCCATAGAGCACGCTGTAGTTGTCGTCCACATCGCTTTCCTTATAGCGATGTCCGGCAGCCATGCTGTCGGTTACGGCTAAGGCACGGTTGTAGTAGTCCAAACTCCTCTCATAGTCGCCCCTTCCGTAGGCCAGCATCCCTATCATGCGCAGGGCATCGGCACGGGCATTCAGCCCATCGAGCTCATAGCTCATGGCCAATGCCTTCTGGGCATACTCCTCTGCCTTGGTACCATTGATGTTCACATAGCCCCACATCAAGTCCAGATAGGCACGCAGCAGTGGCTCCCCTTTGGGCGGATTGGGACTGGCAAGCACCACTTCCAGCGAATCCACCTTGCGGTTTCGGTGGTCGCTGTATTGGGCCTTCGCTCCTTGATATATGGTACAAAGGATAACTACAAGTATGATAATCTTCCTTTTCATGCTGCCAATTTACCAATTATTCAGCATACAGCCAATAAAACACACTGATTTCTATTGCTTACGGCTTCTTTTTCCCCCAAATGGGGGGTATTTTATCTGAGAAATTGTATCTACATTTGCAAAGCATATTGGGCACTCTATGGCAGGGGATGCAGATTTTACCCTACATGCGCCCTATATGCTCACGTGGTGAACATTTATGCCCACAGTTGTGAACATTTTTGCTCACAGCGGTGGAGATTTGTGAGCATAACGAGAGAAATAGATAATATTAACTACTAAAAACGAACGGATATGAAAAGAGCGATTTACTTACTGGTGGTGCTCATGGCAGCACTCTCCTACTCTACTGACGCTGACGCACAGCTGCTGAAGCGTCTGGGTGAACGCGTGAAGAATACGGTGGAGAATAAGGTTCTGAATAAGGCTGAAGAAAAAACCAGCGACGAAATGGATGATGTGCTTGGGAACAAGAAGAGCAACAGCAAGTCGAATAAGCAGAATGCCGAGGCTGGGGAGGAAGAGGTATTAGTGGGCGAGGTAGACCCAACGGCTGCTACCTCAAGTGACTTTAAGCGTGGTGATGTTATCTTATTCCAAGATGACGTTACAAATGAACTGGTAGGTGAATTCCCTTCCAAGTGGGACTTGTTTCATGGCTCTGCCGAAGTAAAGACTTTGGGCGGAGTGAAAGCCATTGAAATCACCAATGATGGCCAGATTACCCCTTTGATAGAGGAAGTGGGAGCCTACCTGCCCGAAGAGTTCACTGTGGAATATGAATTTTTCTACTGGAATGAAGTAGAAAATGTTGGTCTAAATGATTTGAAGCTGGTTTTAGCCAACAACACTGACCGTTCCGAGTGGACTGATTACTACGGAAGAAATGTAGCATTTTCACTTCTTCACGGTGTACAGGCTGGGCATAATCATAGTTATTACTACAACAGAGGAACTGATGAAAGTACTCAACGATCCAATTTTGAGTACCGATTCAAACAGGGCTGGCACAAGGTGGCACTTTCATTCAACAAACGGGCACTGAAGGTTTATTTCGATGGCAATCGCGTAGTCAATCTGCCCAGAGTGCAGCAGCCTACCTGGCTGAGTTTCCAGGTACCATACGACCATCACAACCTGACCTTCATTCGCAATATCGTCATTGCCAAGGGTGCAGTTGAGCTCTACGAACGTCAAACCACGGAAATGTCAGCCGTTGAGAAAGCCATTGCAGAAACAGGAAAGTTCGTCACCAACAATATCCTCTTCGAAACTGGTAAGGCAACTTTGAAGCCAGAGTCTATGGAGGAGATCCAGAAGGTGGCCGACTATATGCTCAAGAACACCAGCGCCCGCTTCGAGGTGCAGGGACATACCGACAGCCAGGGCAGCGATGCCATCAACGACCCACTCTCGCAGCAGCGTGCAGAGGCCGTGGTGAAGGCCCTCGAAGGCTTAGGCGTGGATGGCTTCAACCTGCGTGCCGTGGGTAAGGGCAGCCACGAACCTGTGGCCGACAACAAGACCGAGGAAGGTCGTGCCCAGAACCGCCGTGTAGAGTTTATTAAGAAATAACCAACCAAATACTAGTTATCATTATGAGTAACAATCAAGAAAGTTTTGAGGAGAAAGTAAAAGCCCTCAACAACACCGCGGACACCACCAGCGAGTATGATCCGCAAGACATCGAAAAGAACAAGTTCATGGCCATCCTCGCCTACTTCGGCATTCTGGTCATCATCCCCATTCTGTCAGCCAAGGATTCGAAGTTTGCACGCTTCCACTCCAATCAAGGGCTTATACTCTGCATTGTGGCCATTCTCTACTCGGTGTGCTACAGCATTCTGAGCAGTGTCATCCTCTCCATCTCTTGGCATCTCTACTGGCTGGTGAGCCTCATTGGCATCCTGAGCTTTGCGCTACTCATCTGGTTTGTCATTGGCATCATCAATGCTGCCAACGGAAAAGCCAAGGAGCTGCCTCTCATTGGCCATTACAAACTGTTGAAAGTATAATAAGAGTTCTTTATGATGACTCGCTCCGACACGCAGGTTAAGGACTTTGGCGGCGGTATCAGCTGGATGCTCACTCCAGTCAAGAAATAAATCCAGTGTGTTTTATATCTTTGCACTTGCAAAGTGACTATGCAGAAAGGGTATGCCTCAGCATACCCTTTCTCTTATTAATAACCTTCAAAGCAAAGCATCACTTTTCTTGATGCTCTGTTTTCCTCAGTTCTCTCCTTGCCCAAATAACTATTCCAAAGCAAATTACAGAAATAACAGCATAAAAATAAACCAGTCCCATATTATCTATCTTTACTTAGTTTAAACATGTAATATGCAACCAGAAGCAATCCAAACACTGCAACTAAGCTGCCACTTATTAACCACCAAAAGTTGATGTCCTCTTTCATAATACCCGAAAGTATTGTACCTGCAAAGACTAGCTTTGCCACATCTACAAAGAACTTGCTCTCTTCTTTGTAAAGTTCCAATTTGTCTTCTTTTTTTAATTTCATCGCATTTCATTAAATGTTATGTTGAATTATCTCAACACAAAGGTAAAGCAAAAAAATGAGAAAGGACCAATTATCCTGCAAAAATATGCTAACTTTGCCAAAAATAAAGATGAACTAATGGACAGCATCACAAGTTTACAAAATCCGAAGGTAAAGGCTGTGGTAGCCTTGCAGCAGAAATCGGCGGAGAGGCGGAAGCAGGAACTGTTTGTAGTGGAAGGACTGCGTGAAGTGGAGCATTGCTTGGAAGCAGGCTATCAGCTCGACAGTGTATTCATCTGCCCTGCCCTCTTGGGCACTGAATCATTCCACACAGAGGCTCCTTGCCATGAAGTGACTCCCGAAGTCTATGAAAAGATGGCCTATCGCGGAGGCACAGAAGGCATCATCGCTGTGGTGAAATCTAAGCACCTGACATTGGAAGCATTGCAGCTGTCTAAGCATCCCCTACTGATGGTCTTGGAAAGCGTGGAGAAACCTGGCAACTTAGGAGCCATCCTGCGCAGTGCAGATGCGGCCCATGCTGATGCTGTCATCGTGTGTGATCCTCTCACCGACCTCTACAATCCGAATCTTATTCGTAGCAGCATTGGGGCTATCTTCACCGTGCCTTGCGTGGCTTGCACTTCTGAGGAGTGCATCCGTTTCCTGAAAGCACGAGGCATAAAGATTCTCACAGCACAATTGCAAGACTCACACCTCTATTATGATACAGACATGCGCAGTGGCACAGCCATCGTGATGGGCACAGAGAGCACAGGGCTCACTGACCAATGGCGCAAGGCGGCAGATGCCCACATCCGCATCCCCATGCTTGGAAGGCTCGATTCACTCAACGTCTCCGTCAGTGCTGCCATCCTACTCTACGAGGCTGTACGACAGCGTCAACAATAAAAAAGGCTGCGCTAAACAAAGAGATAGCGCAGCCCTTTCTTTATACTCTCTAAGCTCTAAACTCTAAACTCTAAGCTCTAAACTCTAAGCTCTAAACTCTAAGCTCTAAACTCTAAACTCTAAGCTCTAAACTCTAAACTCTAAACTCCCATCACGCCACCTTCTCCAGTCGCTTCATCATCACGAACATGAAGAGTGCAGAGAGCAGACAGAGGGCGATGAACACGCTCCAAACAGCCCAGAGTGGCAGAGGTCCCCAAAGCAGACCACCAACCATCACCAACTGGTTGCCAATAGCGGTAGCCACAAACCAGCCACCCATCATCATACCCTTATACTTAGGAGGAGCCACCTTAGTCACGAAGGAAATACCCATAGGGCTAAGCAGCAACTCTGCAAAAGTCAGAATCAGATAAGTACCAATCAGCAAGTTAGGAGTCACGTCAGCCACGTGCTTGGCCACCATGATACCATCGGCACCCACTTCCGTCTGAGGCTTTGGCAGACCTACGCAGAAAGCAGCCATCACACAGTAGGCCAAGGCAGCTACCAACATACCGTATGCAATCTTACGTGGTGCAGAAGGTTCCTTGCCCTTACGACCCAGGTAGCCGAAGAGCGCCATGCTCACAGGCGTCAGAGCCACCACATAGAACGGATTGAACTGCTGGAAGATAGGAGCGCTCACAGCCACCTCACCATTCAGGTTGATGTACTTCCAAATCAGCACTGCAACGGCAAAAGCAATCACCACGGCAGAAATCAGTTTCTTCTGAGCAGTCTTAGCTTCATACAGCGAGAATCCTGCATAGACGATGAGGATAATCATCACCAAGTTGATCACATCGAAAGCCATGCTCTCTAAGCCTGTAGAACTCTGTGCTGTGAATTCATTAGCAAAGTAGGTCAGTGACAGACCATTCTGATGGAAAGCCATCCAGAAGAAAACCACCACCGCATATACCAAGCAGAGTGCCACAATGCGATCCTTGGTTTCCTTAGGACTAAGCTCTGGCTCGTTGGATACGGCAGCCACGGCACGTTTGCCTCCCTCTGTATGGCGGAAGGTAGAGCGGAAAGCATAGTAGATAGCGATAGACACAATCAGTGACACACAAGCCACAGCAAAAGAGAAGTGGTAGGCATCGTTTCCACTGAAACCTAAAAAGGTCTCTGCCCAATCCTTGATCTTAATGGCAGCCGTAGGTGCAAAGAGCGCACCAATGTTGATGGCCATGTAGAAGAGAGAGAAACCTGAGTCACGCTTGGCAGCATAGGCAGGGTCGTCATAGAGGTTGCCCACCATCACCTGGAGGTTGCCCTTGAACAGACCCGTTCCAAAGCCGATGGCCAGCAAGGCAGCAATCATGGCAGCCATAGCCACGATGTCAGTCTTACCCGTCGTAGGATTCACACCTCCCAATGGAATGGAAAGCAGCAGATAGCCGAAGAACATGACGATGATACCTGTGGTGACCATCTTTCCGAAGCCGAACTTATCTGCCAGCATACCACCAATCAGTGGGAAGAAGTAAACAAACATGAGGAATGAGCTGTAGATAGTACCAGCGACACCTGCGCTCAATCCAAAATTAGCTCTCAAGAATAGAGCGAAGACGGCAATCATGGTATAGTAGCCGAATCGCTCACCAGTGTTGGCCAGGGCGAGTGCCCATAGACCTTTCGGTTGTCCTTCAAACATAGACTAAAGTTATTTTAATGAGTTAATATTATCTTGTCTGCAAAGATAGAAGTTTTTATCCATTCTGCAACCATTAGAGGCCTAATTCTTGTCTCAGATAGTGCGGAGTGAACCCTTTATCGCTCATTGCCACCTCTTCGGGCGTACCGGTAGTGAGCACCATTCCACCACCTCGGCCACCTTCGGGACCCATGTCTATGATATGGTCGGCCATCTTGATTACGTCGAGGTTGTGCTCTATCACTATCACCGTATTTCCCTTGTCCACCAGGCGGTTGAGCACGTTCATCAGTACACGGATATCCTCGAAATGCAGTCCGGTGGTAGGCTCATCAAGGATGTAGAGCGTCTTCCCAGTGTCACGCTTAGAGAGCTCTGTGGCCAGTTTCACGCGCTGACTCTCACCACCACTGAGCGTGGTGGAAGGCTGTCCCAACTTCACATAGCCCAAGCCTACATCCTGTATGACCTTGATCCTATTCAGTATGGCAGGCACATGCTCGAAGAACTCCACCGCTTGGTTGATGGTCATATCCAGCACATCAGCGATGCTCTTGCTCTTGAAGCGCACCTCCAGCGTCTCACGATTGTAGCGCTTCCCATGACACTCCTCACAAGGCACATACACATCGGGCAGGAAGTTCATCTCGATGGTCTTATAGCCATTGCCCTGACACACTTCGCAGCGCCCACCTTTCACATTGAAGGAGAATCGTCCAGGCTTATAGCCACGTATCTTCGCTTCTGGCAGACCCACGAACAGGTTGCGGATATCAGAGAACACCCCTGTATAAGTGGCTGGATTTGAGCGTGGCGTACGTCCCAGAGGCGACTGGTCCACATTCACCACCTTATCTATATACTCCAAGCCTTCGATGGCATCGTAGGGCAATGGGTCTTGAAGCGAGCGATAGAGCTTCTGCGAGAGGATGGGCTGCAGGGTGTCATTCACCAAGGTGGACTTCCCGCTACCAGACACACCCGTCACACAGATGAGCTTTCCTAACGGAAATTCCACCGTGACTTGCTTCAGGTTGTTTCCTCTGGCCCCTATGAGCTTGATGCTGTGCCCATTGCCTTCCCTGCGCTTGGCAGGTACCTCTATCTTTTTCTCCCCGTTGAGGTATTGCGAGGTGAGCGTATGGGTGTGCAGCATCTTCTGCGGACTGCCTTCAAACATGACCTCTCCGCCCAGCCTTCCGGCTTTCGGACCCATATCCACCACATAGTCGGCAGCCAGCATCATGTCCTTATCGTGCTCCACCACAATCACGGTGTTCCCCAGGTCACGGAGCTCTTTCAGCGAATTGATCAGGCGCTGATTGTCTCTCTGGTGCAGGCCTATGCTGGGTTCATCGAGGATGTAGAGCACATTCACCAACTGCGAACCTATCTGTGTGGCCAGGCGGATGCGCTGACTCTCACCACCCGACAGGGTGGCAGATCCACGGTTCAAGGCGATATAGTCTAATCCCACATCCAGCAGGAACTTCAGTCGGGTGCGGATCTCCTTCAGTATCTCCGCAGCGATTTGCTGCTGCTTTGTGCTCAGGTGCGGTTCCACCTGCTGCATCCACTCATAGAGCTCACTGATGTCCATGCAGGAGAGCTCGTGGATGTTCTTATCATAGATGCGGTAGGAAAGTGCTTCCTTATTGAGCTTGGCCCCATGACACTCTGGACACTCCACGGTGGTAGCGAACTGCTCTGCCCATTTCTGTTCAGAGGCTGAGTCATCACTCTCTTGCAGAGTCTGGATATATTTCACCAGACCTTCGTAGCGCACGAAGTAGTCAGACGATGCCCCTATCAGATCCTTACTGATGCGCACACGCTCCTCGCTGCCATAGAGTATTTCCTCTATCACCTCATGCGGCAGGTTCTTCACTGGCATATCCAGATTGGCCTCATGCTTCTCCAGCAAGGCACCGATCTGCCAGAACATCAGGCTGTTTCTGTATTTTCCCAGCGGCACGATGGCTCCTTCACGGATAGAGCGCTCTGCATCTGGAATCACCAGATGCTCGTCAATCTGATTGACCACACCCAAGCCTCGGCAATGCGGACAGGCTCCTTGCGGAGAGTTGAAAGAGAAGTTATGCGGGGCAGGATCACGATACGACAGACCCGTCACAGGATCCATCAGCGTCTTACTGAAGTGGCGCACCTCCTTCGTATCGGCATCCAGAATCATCAGCAGACCTTCTCCCTGCTTCATGGCCACGCTCACGCTGTTCTTCAGTCGGGCCTCATCTTTCGCATTCACCACCAAGCGGTCTATCACCAACTCTATGTCATGGTTCTTATAGCGATCCAGCTTCATCCCAGGCAATGCCTCGCAAAGCTCCCCATCCACACGTACGTTCAGATAGCCTTTCTTACGCACGTTCTCGAAGAGTTCGCGATAGTGTCCCTTGCGGTGCTGCACCAGCGGTGCCAAGATATAGATGCGTTTATCGGCATAGGCATTCATGATGAGCTGCAGGATCTGCTCCTCCGTATATTTCACCATCTTCTCACCCGACAGGTAGGAATAGGCCTCCCCTGCCCTGGCATAGAGCAGACGCAGGTAGTCATTGACCTCGGTGGTGGTTCCTACCGTAGAGCGTGGATTCTTATTGGTGGTCTTCTGGTCGATGGAAATCACGGGGCTCAGTCCGGTAATCTTATCTACGTCAGGACGTTCCAGATTCCCAAGGAAATTGCGGGCATAGGCAGAGAATGTCTCTATATACCTCCTTTGTCCTTCGGCAAAGATGGTGTCGAAAGCCAGTGACGACTTACCACTGCCACTCAGGCCAGTGATCACCGTCAGGCTTCTACGGGGAATTTGCACGTCTATGTTCTTCAGGTTGTGTACGCGTGCACCATACACATTGATATATTCTGCCTCGTCTTGCATACTTAGTTTTCGTTTGGAAACTGCAAATTTAATGTTTTTCTTCTTTGTAAACAATGCTTAAGCAAAAAACTAAGGTCTATAATTGAAAGTTTGGAAATAAAGACGTAATTTTGCAACTTGATAAGATATATCATATAAGATGAAGACATTAAAAAACATATTCGGCACCTTACTGCTTACCTTTGCCCTGGGCATGGGAGCCTACGCGCAGGAAAACCAGTCGTATATCATGCATACCATCGAGAAGGGACAGACACTGACCTCCATCTCCAGCATGTATGGCGTATCCATAGACGATATCGTGAAGCTGAATCCCGGCAGCGATACCACCATTGTCGAGGGGAAGCAGCTACGCATCCCTCGTCGTCCGTCCAACCAGCAGGGAGGGTCTTTCCACACCATCATCAGCGGAGAGACACTCTACCGTCTGTCAGTGAACTACAAGGTCTCTGTGCGTGCCATCATGGATGCCAACCCTGGTCTGAGTGCCACCAACTTCAAGGCTGGTCAGGTGATTCGCATTCCTGAGTCCAACGAGAAGACGGCCCTCCAACCTACTGAGCAACCTCAGGAGCAGGAGATTCCACAGGCCGTGCGTCCTAAGGTGAGGGAGATGCACAAGGTGAAGAGCGGCGAGACCATCTACAGCATTGCCCGTAAGTATGGCGTGACGGAAGAGGAACTGCTGTCTGCCAACTCCGATCTGAAGGATGCCCGTAAGTTGAAGAAGAACTCTTACCTGGTTATTCCTTACCACACAGAAGTGGCAGCGAAGCCAGAGGAGAAGGAACCTACCGACAAGGAGCTCTTCCAAGCCAACACGCAGACCACCCAGAAACTGAATGCCATTAAGGCAGCGCTTATCCTTCCTTTCCTGAAGGATGGTAACACCACCTCCGAGACGCGTCGTATGCTGGAGTATTACCAAGGCTTCTTGCTGGCCATCGACAGTCTGAAGACCAGCGGTGCCAACGTGGATCTCTATACGTACAACTCTGGCAGCACGGCGGAAGAGATGAATGAGCTGCTCACCAAGCCTGAGATGAAGGACATGAACGTCATCTTCGGTCCGATGCATACCGAACAGATTGCGCCATTGGCCAACTTCGCACAGAGCAATGACATCCGACTGGTGATTCCGTTCACCTCACGCGACAATACGGTGTACAACAATCCACAGGTCTATCAGGTGAACACCCCACAGAGCTATTTCTACTCTGAGGTCTACGACCATTTCGGTCGTCAGTTCCCTAATGCCCACGTCATCTTCATCGAATCCAGTGAGACCGATAAGGCCGACTTTATCAAGGGCTTCCGTGAGGATCTACAGCGTCGCAACGTTCCTATCACCACCTTGAACGATTCCGAAGGCTACACGGCCATGAAGGGTGCCTTGCGTTCTGATAAGGACAATATCTTCGTGCCTACCAGCGGTAACAATACAGCCCTGATCAAAACACTGCCTCAGCTCACGCTGGTGGTGCGTGACTCCCTGCTCAATGTGACGCAGGGCACGGAGAACATCCACCTCTTCGGCTATCCAGAATGGCAGACCTACACCAACGATTTCCTGGAGTCGTTCTTCGAGCTGGACACCTATTTCTATAGCTCGTTCTATACCAACAACCTGATGGACGAGCCCAAGGCCTTCATTGCTAAGTTCCGTCGTTGGTATGGCAGGGAGATGGAAGACCGTTATCCTAAGTACGGCATGCTGGGATTTGATACGGGCTACTTCTTCCTCAAGGGCCTGTGGCTCTATGGCACCGCGTTCGACCAGAACCAGAGTCAGTTACTCACCCGACCCATTCAGACGGGCTTCAAGTATGAGCGTGTGAACAACTGGGGTGGATTTATCAACAAAAAGGTATTCTTTGTACACTTCAATCGCAACAATGAACTTATCAAGCTGGATTTTGACTGACCATCGTCCTAACACTACCCTACACCTGCTGGGCCTCCTCCTGTTGGCTCTCTGGTTGTCACTGCCTCTCCGTGCGCAGACGGGAGAGCCACGGCACAACCTATCCATCGGTATCAATGGCGGCATCAACATGAGCAGTGTGTCCTTCTCTCCGAAGGTGAAGCAGAAGAACCTCATGGGACCAGCCTTTGGTCTCACCTTCCGCTACATCAACGAGCGTTGGTTTGGCATGCTCTGTGGTGTACAAGGCGAAATCAACCTCTCAAAGCGCGGTTGGGATGAGTTCTACGAGGACTATCCACAGCTGGAGTACACCCGCAAGCTCACCTATGCTGAAATCCCCCTGATGGCTCACATCGGCTTCGGTAAGGAGAACGGCTTGATGAAATTCTTCATCCATGCCGGTCCCCAATTCAGCTACTTTATCAGCGACAGCAGCAGCATTGGCGGCGACTGGGAGAACTACCGTTACCACCAGGAGCAGCATACCTTAGAGGTAGAGCATAAGCTCGACTACGGCATCATCGGTGGTGCTGGCTTTGAGTTCCACACGGGCATAGGCAACTTCCTCGCTGAAGGTCGCTACTATCTCGGCCTCGGTGATATTTTCGGCAACACCAAGCATGATGACTTCTCCCGCTCTGCCAATGGCGGCATCAGCATCAGAGTCACCTATTTGTTTGATTTGAAGAAATAGCTTTCTTCCCTAGCCACAAGCCGAATTTCCATTCTTGACGTTCCCCTCATTTCGATAGCAAAATAATCTTTTTCCCATCAAATAATTGTTTGATAATTATCCTTGTCACGAATAATTCCCTCCATACATCACAATCCTTTCGTTGCAGCGATCTCTTCCAAAGTGCAAATTTTGCACTTTGAAGGCAGTCTCCACAAAGGTAAAGTTTTTATTCAGAAACAAATTATTACTTTTAAGGCAAAAAACTTGTCAGTTCAAAATGAAAGATATATTTTTGCAAAAAAATAACTTATAAGTTAAGAATGAGACATAAATATACGATAGAACTATTAGAAGAATACCAGAATGTGAACTTCTATAGCATTCACCTTGAGGGTGAAGAACTGACAGAGCTAGAAGCCTTTTTCGAGAAATTCCCGATAGGCTCAGAGTATGACGAAGAAATAGATGTGATTATTTCTTGGATAGATAAGATTTCAGAGCGTGGAGCATTGGAACGTTATTTTCGTCCAGAGGGGAAGTATGGTGATGGAGTTGGGGTAATTCCTATAGAAGTAGGTAACAAGATCCGCCTCTACTGCCTTCGTTTATCAGATAAGATTTTAGTCTTCGGCAATGGGGGTGTAAAAGATGCTGCTCGATGGGAAGATAGTGAGACACTTGCTCCATATGTCAAATTGCTGATAGATACAAGCAGGTTTATCTCATCACGCATTAAAGACGGAACCATTGTTTTGATGGATAAAGAGATAATAGGTAACTTAATTTTTACAAGAGATGAAAAGAAGTAGTGTATTAGAACAGCGTCGGAAACTGGTAAATCCAGAGGTTCGTCAATCTGTTGACCTATCATTCCAGATAGTTGACAGAATACATGAGATCTTGACAGAGAGAAATCTTCGTCAAAAAGACCTTGCTATTCTTCTCGGGAAAAATGAAGCAGAAGTCAGCAAATGGATGCGTGGAACTCATAACTTCACTATTGACACATTAGTTTCTATTGAGAAAGCTCTAAATGCACCAATTGTTGAGGTCTATCAATCAAAGGAGCTAGCCACAAGCTGAATTTCCATTCTTGACGTTCCCCTCATTTCGATAGCAAAATAATCTTTTTCCCATCAAATAATTTGTTATTTCCTTTTTGATAATTATCTTTGTCACGAATAATATAGGAGTTAATTATGGAAGCAACCGTATTCAATCCCATTCAGTTACATCTGTTGCAGATGTTTTCACGTCTCTCTTCCGAACAAGAGCTGAAAGAGTTGCAGCAGGTACTTTCCGACTATTACTTCAAGAAAGTGGAACAACGTGCTGCTGAAATTTGTAAGAAGAAAGGCTGGACACAGGAATCACTTGAAGTCATGCCTAACGAACATTTCCGCACTCCTTACAAATGAAAATTGTTCTTGATACTAATTGCCTCATTCCAATTATCATTCCAATTCATTTGGACATGATATTTGGCAGGCATTTCGTGAGGAAATGATTTGCATACCAACCCATGCCTAACCACACGATAGCATATATGGCCATAAAGACAATTGATATAATAATATCCTTTTTTATAGCATTAACCATTTAAAACAGCTTTCAGAAGAAAACCACCGAAAACACTCACAATGGCATACACCCAAGCCTTCTTATTGAAATCTTTCAATCCCAACAACTTGCAAATACCTTCGCAAGTTATCCTGAAGCCATGAATATTTGGCTTTTCGATTTATTCTGATAGCCTCATACACATTCTTACAATCATTGAAGAAAACTCATTTTCCGTCAAATTTGACGGTTTTTCCATCTGTTTCTTGTCGTTTTCCATCAGCAAACCATTAGCGATGGCCTCCTCCATCACCCTTTCTCCACGAGGTGATTTCATCTCAGTCACCATCAGGCCAGCAGTCAAAATCACCATCCATAACCCTTTCAGAATCATTAATCCTTTATTCAAGCATCCCATGCATCACCATCCATTCCACTACCTGACTGCACACAGAGCCAGCCATAAGGCCACCACTGGCAGGAAGTCCCAGTTTATTCAGACTTACTATGATGCTATACTTAGGCGCAAAGGCGGGAAAATAGCCACAGAAAGAAATGTGATACTCACTCACCTCACTGTCACCTTCGCCATAGATACTCCTGACCTGAGCCGTACCAGTCTTACCAGCCACCTCTACCAACGGCGTACCAGCTGGCTTGGCCAGACCCTCAGACACCACATGATACAGTGCCCCCTGCATGGCTGCAATGTTCTCCTTGGTGGCTATCTGTTCATTGATCACCTCCGATTCACCTACCCTTAGCGTAGGCTTCACCATCTTGCCATCATTGGCTATCGCATTATAATAGGTGAGCGTCTGGATAGGTGTCATGAATCTGTCATACCCGATTGAGCTCCAGAGCAACTGCTTCCTTGCCCATGTGCTGTCTTTTGGCGAGCTATACCTCATTGGCCTTAGTTCCTCAATCCCCTCAACGCTGCTTGGCTCCCCGAAGTTCATTCGGTCCAGGGAGTCAAAAAACTCCAGCTCCTTACCCCTAAACACCTTATTCACCATCTTAGTGATAGCTATATTCGAACTAACCTCCAGAGCCCGTTCCATGTCTATCACCCCATAGCCACCTCTGAACCAATTGTGATCTTTGATGACGTTAAGTTCATCCAGTACCCAGATGCCATTATCCACGTCCACCTCATCCGTCATCTTCACCTCGCCTGTTTCGAGCAAAGCCATCAAGACGGCAGTCTTTACGGTAGAGCCAGGTTCCTGCTGATACCCAAAGTTCCTGCAAGGCTGATACCTTCCATCGAAACCACGTTCCAGTCCCACCAGAGCCTTGACGGCCCCTGTCTGCACCTCCATCACGATCACCTGTCCCTGCAGGCCATTCAGTGTCGTCAGTTCCTCAGCCAGCAGAGAGTCAGCCACTTGCTGCAACTCTTCATCTATGGTTTCACCCAGTCCTTCAGGATTCACCACTTTCTCCCCCTTAGGCATAAGCATATACGCCAGGAGTCCCAACAGGCAAACCACTACTGCGCACACGACGTACCACCTCTTATTATCCTTGCGCTGACCACCCTGTCCCAGCACCTGCAAATCGTCATCCCTCATAGTTTTTCCTCCTTTCCTGCTACCGACTCCAGATACACCTTCAGCTGCCTCAGAGCCTCCTTAGAGGCAGACAGCGTGAAGGCATGATTCAGAGCCATGTCCGACATCATCAACGTCTGTTTGTTCACGTTGATCTTGAAAATGTATTCACGATTGATTATCACCTGCTTGCCAATACGGATAAACCTGTCAGCTTCCTTGCCCAGCTGATTCTCTATCAGCTGCTGGCAGTGAGCCAAGTTCATGGTAAACACATGCTCCGTCTTGTCATGCAGCACCATCGTAGAGTAGTTGCCATCCGACTCTATATACACTATCCGCTCTGGCTTCACCCGCACCAGCTCGTTAGCGTTCGATATGATTAATGTTCTGTTATTCAAAACTTCCTAAATCAAATGTGTATATCTGCATTTAGTTCTCTTTGAACGATTGAGTGAACACGAGATAATTCATTAAGCACTATCTTTATATTATCGCCAATGATATATAGTGGATATGGAGTACCAATGGGGAAAAATATCTTTTGTACACATCTGACCTTCAATTCACATCCATAATCGTTCATTGTACAAATCATAATTATATTACTACTGACATCTTCTTTGTCAAAAACATTCCAAAGATTACTTACTTCACCAAAGTCGTTTAGCCAAGTCTTTTCAGTTTCAGCAATAGATATCCTGAGTATTTGAGGACTATAATCTCCCATATTATCCCAATCAGAGACAAAAGCCATTCCTTTATACTTGAAATGTATTGGTCCCATATCACCATCAACAGAATCATACTCACACCCTATTCTCGAGAGTTCTTTCAACAAGTACCCTCTCTGGTTTTCTTGTTCTAATTCTTCTATAGGGAAGCCACGCTCCGTCTTTCTTGGAGAAGAATCCCCAAACTTTACTAATAAATAGAAAGCAGCGGCTGATATGGTTAATAATGCGGCAAAACACCACCACCCCCCTGCTAGGTAGTAACTTGAGAAATATGAAAAAGAAAAACTTTCTATTGCTTCCCATATACAAAGAAAGGCAAAGAAGCCAAGAACGGTAAAGATGATAACGACCTTGACTACAGATGCAAAATTGTCTGCCAAAAAACCGTTCTTGATTGCTTCATCTGGAATAGCAGTACTCTTTGGTCCTTCTATTATTGTATCATACTCTTTCTTTAGCTTTTCTTTTACCATTTCAATAAACTCTGGTGCATATTTCTCACTATGATAAATAATCTCCACCAACTCTTCCTTTGTCTTATCTTTCAAAGTTTCTTTCCAACTATCGAGATAAGGATTCTCTCTCTTCTTGCTTCCCATATTCCTTAATTATTTTTTGTTCAAATTTATTCATTCTCTTTTCGCTTACCAAGCATTTGCGCTCCCTTGTATCAAGCTAAACAAACGAGCTGTAATTCATCTTCTCCGTCATACGTGTTTGGCATTTGGGGCATCTATGGTCCCAAATCACTGCTTCTCTCCCGCATTTAGGGCATATTGTATCTGCTTCCTTTTTTTCATCATAAAAGCGCGAGAAGAGATGGTTGCATGTTTTACAGTGCAATATGATTGCACCACCGTATTCAAGAACAAAGAGTCCCTCTTCAAGACCTTTGTAGACCTCTCCGCATGAAGGACAACCATAATCAGAATTAATAATAGACATAGCTTATTTTCAATTTAATCATTTTTCATAGCATTAACCATTTAAAGCAGCTTTTAGTAGAAAACTACCAAAAACACCAACCACAGCGTACACCCAAGCCTTCTTGTTGAAATCTTCCAATCCCAACAACTTGCAAATACCTTCGCAGATAGCGATATAAACCACACAGCCAATAATAAATCCCATAATACCTCAGTTTTAAAGATTAAACATCCTTTTCTTTCTATTTCACAAAGATAGAGAAAGGAAACTTAGTCATCATTACAAAACTAATCATCTTGTATGAAATGGTAGGTTTAGTGTATGAAATTCCTTTTAATTATATAATTAAAATACTTCACTTGCATTACTCTGCAAAGTACTGAAGTTTCCATTCTGTTGAGGGATCAATTCATAAGTAAGGATATTGTTATCCAATGTCACAGGAGAATCTTTAGAATAAGATTCATTTGCCACAAAGCCACCTTTCTCCCCATTTGGCATTTCCTTATTAGGATTCCAACCTTTCCCAGCATAGAAAAACACCTGATATCTACCATTAGGGAGTTGGAAAGTATATGAGCCACCAGCTTTGATATAAGAATTACGCACTATCTCCCCACTACGTTTAACTATTACCACCACGTCAGAGTTAGAATTTGCAGACGTAGAGACTTTTATCTCTGAGCCATAACTACTTCCTAATGCAGAGTTAGCATAAGGAGCAGCTCCAGTCTTCAGTGAATTATTATAAAAAGGACTATTCTCTATTGCTTGCTGTTGACTTTGATATGGGCTATTTCCAGTACTAAGAGAATTCCCCACAAAGGCAGCATCCTCTTTACTCTTGGTAGAGGTTGAGCTAGAACTATAGCTATTCTCATATCTTCTCTGATCAGGCTGCCTATCACGCTCATAATTAATCCAAAGTATGACCCCAGCAACTACACAAAAAATTAAAAACTTCTTCATTTTATTATTCTCCTATTAATTAATTTCTTTTCTGAATATACCATTGTATGATAAGCAAGATTGCTACTAAGACATCCGCTACATTCCAGACCTCTCTCCCTAACGCCACCTTCTGAAATGGTTGAAAGAGTAATGCCAGAGCTACAGCAACTACACAGAATAATGTATTCTTTTGTTCATAATATACATATGCCATAACTGCAAACACCACCATTGCCACAAACCTAACCAAGGTATAGTATCCATATGGTAAAGGAAGCAGGCATAAGAATAGCATTACTGCCAAACCTAACCCTATGTTGGATAATTGTTTATTCATCGTTTCTTTCCCGTAAACATTTTCATGACCATACTACCAATTTTACGTTCTATACCAATCTTTGACATTGGTATTCCAGTAGTTCGGCTAATTCTCTGTTTTAACTTACTTATACCAAGTGCCCTTTTCCATGAAAAGGTAACGCCTGGAATAGATATTAATTTTTTAGCCATAATTTAATCTTTTTAATTAATGATTAACCTACAAATCAAATTCACTTTTCTATTGAGGATAATACCAGTGATAATACTATGCCAAATACAAATACAATTGACAGAAAAAAGAACAAGCATCCGTAATCATTTCTATTGTCATTATACCTAGATTTAATTCTATCTAAAGCCTGCTGTGCTTGACTATATCCTTGCTCAGCAGCTTTTGAATACCATTTAACAGCCTCATCAAGATTAATCTCAACTCCCTTTCCATACTCATAGCATATACCTAAATTATTTTGAGCACAAGAATCTCCTAATTCAGCTGCTTTACGATATTCCTCCACCGCCCTAATCCAATTTTGAGTTACACCATATCCCATATCATAACAATAGCCAACATTATTAATTGCAGGAGCGTATCCTTTGTCTGCTGATTTTTGATAATACAAAAAAGCTTTGTCCCAGTTTTGATCCACCCCTTCTCCTTTTTCAAAACTCCACCCTATTGAAAAATAGTCATCAGCTCTAACTAGCCTCTCGACTAGATTAAACCACTTTGCTGCCTCATTTAAATCTTTTTTTCCCCAGGTTCCATTCAAATAAATATTTCCTAACTCTAATCGAGCAGACGAATGTCCGTTATTCGCAGCACGTCTTAACCAATAAAGTGCTTTTACAGTACTTTTGGGGACGCCCCTACCTTCTGCATAGCATTTAGCTAATTTAACCATGGCATCAAATTGCCCGTTATTCGCTGCCAATTTATACCAATTAGCAGCGATTTCGTTACGGAGTATTGTATGCACACGGTTATGAGCCTCAAACCACTTCCCCACTTTAAATTGCGCCACCCTATCACCATTATCTGCATTAATCAGCAAGTCTGGATTTGTTTTTAAGATATAAGAGTAACCACTATCTACGTACTTCTTGCGTAAATAATCTAATACAGATGATTCGCGAGAAGAATTACACACCTCACAAACATCTAAAGTGTCAGAATTCTCGGTTTCACAGTTTTTGCAAATCCAGCTCATACCAACTTTTCTATTTAATATTCTATGATTTCAGGTATTTCTACTTCATCATCAGCAAATTTTGCATATTCAATTGTATAAAGAAGATCATCGATAAGGTGACGATTTTCTTTGGGAATATAAATCTTTCTCAATACAGAACCAGAACACATCAAATAACTTATGCGCTTTACAGACTTTGGTATTCTAAGTTCCTTTGGCTCTGAACCCCAAAAAGCATTATCGCCTATTTCCTCAACAGAATCAGGAATCACTGTATTCTCACAACCTATCATGAGTCTATTTGATGCAGATTCTATTATTGCATTACAATTGTCTCTAGAATCATAATTCCTATTTCCTGAAGCGACCGATATAAATGACAAAGAAGTACATCCGGCAAAGGCATTATCTGCAAGCGATTGTAGTGATTGCGGTATGTCTACAGAAATAAGGGAACTACAATCTTCAAAGGCTTTTCCTTGAATTTCTAACAAACCTTCGGGAAAGTGTATTCCATTCAAAGATGTACAACCTGAAAAAGCTTTTTCACCAATTGATTCAAGCGTATCTGGAAGTTCTATTGATTGTAAAGAGCAACAATCAATAAAAGTACATTTTTCTAGTAATTTTATGCTAGGTAGCGAAACATATGTAAGTTTCTCACAACGAGCAAATGCAAATTCGCATATATGTTTAACAGATTGGGGAATCTTAACATTCTCAATTCCACAACTTGCAAAGGCAAACTTACCAATGCATACAACAGAATCAGGAATAATAGTTGCACTACATGCTTGCAAAAGTGAATTAGTTCTTGTTTCTATTATAGCATTGCAATTATTTCTTGAATCAAACACACAATTATCTTTAGATACTTTAATTAACTTCACAAAATACATCTCTTGCCTTGGCAATTTATAATTTTTTAATTCTTCATCCGTTAGCCCCCCATAATGTCTATAATAATCTTTCATTTTCCACTCTCTAGTATTGTAATTATCATCTCTTATCATATCGTTAAAAAGATTCCCTCTGATTATACTGATCGATGAAGGTATATAAACCCTTTGAAGAGCATAGCACCCACTAAATACGCCTTCACCTATTTCCCTTAATGAATCAGGTAAAGAAATATGAAAAAGCGAAACACAACCAGAGAATGCTCCATCTTCAATCGTTTCTACAGAATCTGTAATAGTTATACTTTGAAGAGACTCACAACCAGAGAAAGCAAATCTTTCAATCCTTGTAATGCTTTTAGGTATGGTGATTGAGAACAGTTTTCTACATAAAGAGAAAGCTGATACCCCAATGGCTGTCACACTATCAGGGATTATAGTTGACGCACACCCATATAATAATTTATTTTCTGATGTCAAAATAACGGCATTACAATTATCCCTGGAATCATATACTTGATTTTTACTATCAACAACAATTGACACCAAATTATCGCAATTCAAGAAAACATATTCGCCAATAGCTTTTACTTTTTTGGGAATAAATATTTCTTTCAGATTTGAGCAACCGCTAAAGGTATCTGGCCAAATATGTTCAACAGAGTCTGGAATGATAACGGATTTAAGTGATGAACAACCATAAAAGAAACCATTACCCATATCAGTAATTGATGACGAGATAATAACCTGTTTGAGTGAAGTACAATTTTCAAAAACCCTACGTCCTATGGATGTAACAGAATTAGGAATAACAAGCTGTTCAAGTGAAATACATCCTGAGAACGCCTCAGCACCAATCCATTCAGTAGTTGAAGGTAGAACAATCTGTTTGAGCGAAGTGCAGCCTTTAAAAGCTTGAACACCGATAGTCTTAACCGATTCAGGGATAAACACATGTTTAAGTGAAGAACAATTAGAAAAGAGATAATTCTCAATTGTTCTTATTGTATTTGGAATGGCAATTGCTCTTATTTTGAGCGATTTAGGCTTGAATAAAGAATATCTCAAAAGAGCCTCAACATCTAAATATTTATACTTCAAGTCTTCTATTTGATGTTGCCTTTCACAAGTAGAGTTAAAGTAGATTATTTTGAATTTCATGCAGTCCGGTATTATATCTGAGAATTTAACGGCATACTCATTTTCAAATCTATGTAGTTCAACTTTATTGCCATTATATTCAAATACTATTTTATCACATAACCAAGGAGACCAATGGAATATAACAATGTTATATAAATAGTCCAATTCGTAATATAAACCAGACAAAACGGGGGCTTGTGCATCACAAACCTCACAAACATCCCTCTCGTCTGGATTTTCCGTCTCACATTTCTTACAAATCCAACTCATTACATTTAATATTCATTCACTAGTGTCTATTAAATTCCGTTAAATTCAAATATAACTCTCTCATGCACAATATAATAAGCTCTGGAAACCTTGTCGCACTTTTGAAATGCGTACCTTTGCACCCAAATCAAATTTGGGACAGATATGCACATCGGACAGTACGTTTTCAC
>ERZ842401.1633-NODE-1633-length-31626-cov-8.577334_pt1 | contig 31626 bp, 29 predicted proteins | sample MGYA00521270_ERZ842401 | MGnify/ENA primary metagenome ERZ842401 (study PRJEB31892, sample SAMEA3878208) | bioreactor metagenome | biome: Moose rumen | place: Sweden | collected 2011-10 | study: EMG produced TPA metagenomics assembly of the PRJEB12797 data set...
GTGAACGCGGGTGCTTTGATTGTGAACGCGGGTGCTTTGATTGTGAACGCGGGTGATTTGATTGTGAATGCGGGTGCTTTGGTGTGAAACGGCGGTGCTTTGATTTCAAAATCAATCGGCTTGATTTCAAAATCAATCGGCTTGATTTCAAAATCAACGGCGCAGTGTTTTTCTTTGGTGGGGTGGGTGTATGGCGGTGTGTGCTTTTGTTTTTTTTTGCTTTTGCCTTTTCAGTGAGCGTAAAAAAAAGGGTATATACTTAGTGCTGAATTTTTCAGTTTTATTTTTGTGCGAAACAAGGCAAAAGAATATGGTTTTCGGTTACATTAGGGTGAGTAGTGACAAACAGACGGTTGAGAATCATTAAACCTGATAGTTTTTGCGATATGTCTGATAGTTTTTGCGATATGTCCGTTTCTGATGCTGTTGGCGGTGTTGATGGGATGCAGGGCGGTGGTGCTGATATTGATAGCGGTGCTGATATTGATAGCGGTGCTGATATTGTTAGCGGTGGTGATATTGACGGCGGTGGTGATATTGACGGCGGCGGTGGTGTTCGTCGTGTTTATCTGAATGCGATGCAGCGTGAGGCTTTGCAGACTGGTGCTAATCGCACGGTGGTTTGTGCTGGTCGTGGCACGGGCAAGGGTTTGTTGCAGGCTGCGATGGCTTTGCGTAATTTTCAGTCGATGGTGGGTTGCACGGTGGCTTTTGTCAGCCCTGATACGAAACGTGCTTTGACTAATACGCTTCCGTCGATGTTTGAGCATTGGGAGCGTTGGGGCTATCGTCGTGGTGTGCATTGGAATGTAGGTAGTCAGCCTAATAAGAAGCTTGGCTGGGGTGAGCCTTTGATACGTCCTGAGCATTGGGATAATATGATATCGTTTTATAACGGCTCGGTGGGTATGGTGGTCAGTCAGGCGCGTATTGGTACGAGTAATAGTAAGTCGTTTGACTTTGTGGCTGTTGATGAAGCAAAGTTTATCAATTATGAGCGTTTGAAAAGTGAGACGCTTCCGGCAAACCGAGGCCAGGTGTCACACTTTGGGCATTTGCCTTGGCACCACGGTTTGTTAATAACGAGTGATATGCCTTTGTCGAAACGTGGCTCGTGGTTTTTGCGCTACGAGGGTGAGTGCGATGCTCGTCGGTGTGCTTTGGCTCGTCGTTTGGCTGTGGAGCGCGAGTTGATGTATCGGCGGGGTGAGGATGTGAGAGAGGTTGATGGTTTGCTGTTTGGTTTGCGCCGTGATTTGACTTACTGGGGCCGTTGGCCGAGTAGTACTAATGTGGCGGTGCTTGGTGAGGCTTGGCTTCGTCAGATGAAGCGCGATTTGCCGCCGGCGGAGTATCGTGCTTCTATTTTGTGCGAGATGCCTGAGCGTCAGGCGGATGGTTTTTACTCTTCGCTCTCTGATGCTAATTTCTACAATGATGCGGGCAGTGATACGTTTATTCTGCGCGACGGTTGGGACTGTGGCACGATGCGCCGCTCGGCTCGCGACTGTCGGAGCGATGGTGATTTGCTTGACGATGTGCCGCTTATTGTAGCTTTCGACTTTAATGCGTTGATAAATTGTATGGTTGTAGGCCAGGTGGTTGACGATGCTGATGCTCCGTTGCTACGTGTGGTTAATTCGTTTTTTGTGAAGTATAATCGTCGGCTTGTTGAGCTGGTAGATGACTTTTGTGCTTATTATGCTCATCGGCGCAACCGGGATATTGTGTTTTATTTTGACAGCACGGCTTTAGGTAGCAATTATGCTGTGAACCGTGAGGATTTCCGTTTTGTTGTTTGCCGTGAGTTTGAGCGTCACGGCTGGTCGGTTCGCGCGGTGCCCATTGGCCGTCCGATGCACCACAATGAAAAGCACCTTTTGTTAAACAGTATGCTTGCAGGCCAGGGTCGTTTGCACGTGGAGATAAACCGGGGCAATAACGAAAGCCTTGTTTCAAGTATTGAGGGTGCTGGTGTGTATGGCGGCAAGAAGGATAAGCGGCTTGAAAAGGTACACGAAACGTTGGAGAACCCGCTTGAGACGCGCACGGATTTTTCCGACGCTTTCGACACGTTGCTAATAGGCTGCGAGCGTTTCCCGCAACGTGGTGCGCTGCTACGTATTACGAGTGATTTTTAGTTTTTGCAGTATTCGGCCAGTGTGTCGATGTGTAGTTTGGCGATGGTCTGTTTGCCTTCCTCGCTGAGTAGGAAGTCCACGTCTTGGCGATTGTCTTGGAAAAGGTTTTCGGTGAGTACTGCAGGGCAGGCGGTGTTTTTCAGTATGTAGAAATTTGCCGTCCAGTATTTGCAGGTCGGCACGGCACGGTTTCCTTTCAGTCCGAGGCTTTCGGCTCTTTCTTGGAAAGCTTTGGCGAGTAGCTGTGCTCGGTGGCTTGCTCGTGTGTATATCCACGGGCTGAAGCCTCGTGCTGTTAGCCACTGTCCGTTTCCTGCTGCGTTGTTATGAATGCTCACCAGTACTACGTTTTGCGCTCCTTGGCGCGCACATTCGGCGTTGACGCGTCGGCATCGTTCCATTAGGCTTATATCGGTTTCTTCAGGCACGATGCGTCGGACGTTGAAGCCTTTTTCTGTTAGCCCTGTTTCCACGCGTCGGGCTATTTCGCGCGTGTATGCATATTCTTTCAGTCGCCCGTCGGGGCTTTGTTTGCCACGTGTGTTCACTCCGTGGCCGTTGTCGAGTAGGATAATCATAGTGTTTTTTGTTTGTTTTTTAGTTTCAGTCTGTAGTATCTTTTGCGTATGGTGTCTGTGTATGCTGCTCCTATGTGGTTTTCGCTCACAAAGGCTTCTAAAGCTTTAGCCTCGGATGGTTCTTTGCGGTGTGCCACTCGTATGAGCATTGCGGTGTCGAGTGTGTTTTTTATGATGTGTTTTATTGCGGCGCGTGTGTATGGCGGCACGTATGGTCGTCCGAGTATTGTCTCGCCCACCTCTATTGCCAGTGCTCCTTTTCGCGGCAGGTCGGGTTTATAGTGTTTCGGTGGCTTTTGTGCTTCGTTTTTTATGATGGCCAGTATAGCGGAGTGTTTGCGCAGTATGACGGGTTCAATGCCTCCTGTTAGGTGCAGTAGGTAGCGTGCAAGGTATGTCGGCATATCAAGGTAGAGTATCATACTGTGGGTTTTGCGCGCTGTGCTTCTTAAGGCGCACCGTCAGGGGCTCAGATTTTTCGGAGGCGTTTATATCGTGTGTATTGTTTGTGTAGCCCGTTGGGGCCGTCTATTGCTACGGTGGCGAGTGTGCCTTGTTCTATTTTCTCAGCGAGTGTGCCGAGTGTCTCTGTCAGGTTTTGCAAAAGAGCTTCGTTTGCGGCGTTTTGTGCTGCGTTGGCGGTGGTGTCCGAGGTGGTGGTGGCGTTGACGGTGGTGGTGGCTGGTGGTGCTGCCCACGTGCCGACGGCCTGAGCCAGGTCGGTGGAGGTCAGGCGTGCCGCTGTGCCGTTTCGCTGTGCTTGGTCTATGATATCAAGCACGGGTCGCACGGCGGCATTCTGCACGCTTTCCTGTGCTGCGACAAACTCGCCACGGTGTACTACGCCTGCTTCCTGATACTTTCGCCCGGCGGGTGTGTATCCACCGCTGGCGTATCCTTCCTTTTGTGCCTCGTGTTGTTTCTTTATGGCGGCTATCTGTAGCATCCCGGCGGCGGTGGCCAGTGCTGCGCAGGCTGCTCCGAGTATGGGGCCTCCGAGTTTTGCACCCCAGGCGTATGCGTTGATGGCCGAGAGCGACATTGACGCAATGGCTTGTGCCAGTTCTATTGTCTGCGCTCGGCGGTTGTATTTGTTCTTTATGTCGGCGATGGCTTTTTGCTTTTCTTCTTCGAGTGCTTTGGCGCGCTTTGAGCCGCTGCGTGCATTTTTTATCTGCTGGTCGTAAGCCGCCGACACTCGGTTCACCTCGGCATCTCGTGCGGCGTTCAGGTAGGTGGTGTATCCGCTTGCCAGGTTGCTCACCATTTGATACATTTGCTGTGTGGCGGCGAGTATGTTTGCGGTGTGTGCTTTGGTTATCTCCTCTTTGCGTTGCTCGGCTTCTTCGTGTGTGATTACGCCTTGTTCTTCAAGCTCGGCTATGCGCCGTGTGGCTTCTTGCTTGGCTTTCAGGTGCTCGGCGATAGCGGCTACTGCTTGCCCTATCTGTGAGGTGGGCAGTGCCGCGGTTTGCATTGGTGTGGCTTGTTCCACGGCGGCCTGTCGCTCGGCTTTTGCTTGGCGAATGAGGCTGATGGCTTGCTGGTGTGTGATAAGTCCGCGTTGCTCGGCCAGGTTTATCTCGTTGAGTTTATTGCGTAGTGTTTCAAGGGCGGTGTCTTGCTGTGCCTGTGTGTAGAGCTCTTGCAGTGCTGTGGCGTATGCTGTTTCGGTAACGAGGCCGTCTTGCATATCTTTGTTCAGGCGTTCCACTCCCTCGGCCAGTGTGTTGGCGGCGGCCTCCGACAGTCCGAGTGCGCTTGCCATTTCTGTGCCTATTGGCTCGGCGGTTGGAGCGTTGGCGGCTTGTATCGGCACTTCGCGCCCGGCTTTTGATAGTGCCGCGATGCTTTGTGCCACACGGTCGGCCAGTGCCTGTGTCTGTCTTTCGGCTTGCCGCTGTGCATCGGCGGCGGTGGTGGCTGCTGCGGCGCGTTGTTGCGCGTGTTGGCGGTCGGCTGGTAGCAGTGCGTTTGGGTGTGCCTGTATGTCGGCTTCTATTACGCGTTTCAGGTTTTCAAGTATCAGGCGTGCGAGCGGTGTGAGGTCTTCGGCTCCGAGTTGCTCGTTCACGTGTTGCAGCCGTTCTTGTCGTTCGCGGTTGGCTTTTTCCTGTGCTGTCTCGGTGTGGGTTGTCTGTGAGGATGTGCCGCCTGTGCCGCCTGAGCTGCCCGAGCTGCCTGAGCCGCGTTTGCCGCGTTTGCCGCCACCAGTGCCACCTGAACCACCAGTGCCACCACCTGTGCCGCTTGTTTGGAAGGTGCGCAGGTTTGTGTTTGCTTGGTTTACGGCGTTTGATGCGCTTTGTACTGACGTTTGCAGCTTGACCGCCTGAGCGTACAGGCTTTCTTGTGTTGCGGTGTTTTTGGCCAGTTTGGTATTCAGGTTTTTTATTTTGTTTGAGATGTGGTTTATCACTGGTTGGGGGAGGTAAATTATCTCGCCGCCTCTCATTAGTTCGTCCCTAGTACGTTCCGCGCGCTGCTGTGCCGTTGAAAGACTGTTTTCTGCTTCATCTATTTTCTTGCGTATATCTATGTTTTCTTTTTCTATCTTTTCTATCTCTCCCTCAATGGCGCGCGCCTTTGCCGCGGCGAGTATGTTTTGTGTGAGTGTGGCGTATGCGCTTGCTGCATTTCCCGCCAGTATAGCCTCGGTGCTTAGGTTGCCGAATACTTTGGGATATAGCCGCTGAAGCTCTTGGGCGGCGGCGGTGCGGTTTTCGAGCGACTGTGTAACGTCCTGTGTCGTTTCGTAGAGTACGCGCAGGTGTGTCGTCTCGCTTGCTGCACTTTTCTCTGCTTCAGCGTTGGCGGCTTTTAGCCGTCGCTGTGCTTCGGTGGCATCGTCCGAACGTGCCGCGAGTGCCACCAGTGCCGCCACCATTGCACCCACGGCGGCTGCTGCTGCAGCCCACGGGTGGCGCAATACGGCCACGTAGAGCCGTTGCACGGCGGCGGTGACGTTGTTTGTCCACAATACTTTCAGCTTATCCACGGCGATGCTGGCGGCCTGTGCTGTGTTGTAGGCTGCTATGGCCACGTTTGTAGCTATTACGGCGGTCTTATAGGCTGTGTAGGCGGCGATAATGCCGAGTAGCAGGGTGGTGTGGCTGGCAAAGAACCCGGCCAGGGTGGTAAAGAAGCCGACCACGGAGTTGCCTATTTGTAGCAGTTCTATGTATAGCGGTGTGAGTTTTTCGCCGAGTGTGGCTGCCAGGTTTTCCTGCTCGTTACGCAGGCGTGCTATTTGGTTTGCGGTGCTACTCTCGGCCTGTGCCTGCTCATTTGCCACGCTGGTAGCCTCTCTGTAGGCTTGGTTGGCCATTTCTTGGTTTTGGCGCAGTAGGCTGGTGTTTTGTGCCAGTGTGAGTATGGTTTGCGTCACACCGCTGCCGGCCATTTTCAGGTTCTTCAGGGCTGGTGCTGCATCGTTGAGCTCGGGGTTCACCCGTGCAAAGCCTTCAGCCCATTGCAGCAGTGCCTCGTTTGCATTGGTACGTAGCAGCTCGGTAAAGGCTTCCACCTCCAGGCCGGCGGCCTGTGCTGCGGCTGCTGGTTCGCGATATATGTTTGTGATGACGTTTTGCAGGGCTGTGGCGGCTTTTTCCACTCCCACGGCGTTGCTGTCGAGTGTTGCGGCATACGCTATTATTTCGGCCTGTGTCAGCCCGGCCTGAGCTGCCACGGCTGCCAGGCGGTTTGTAAATTCTACCAGGTAGCCCTCGGTGGCGGCGGTGTTTTGTCCGAGCTCGTTGATGGCCGAGCCTGTGGCGAGCATTGCCGTGCCTATTCCGAGGCGTTTCACCTCGCCAAACATTGTCGCCAGTTTGCCGATGTTTCTCACGGCATCTTCGCCGAGGTCTTCGCCGAGTGCCACGTTGATGGTGTTGGCGGCCTGCACAAAGTCGAGTATGTCTTCTTTTGCCGTCAGGCCGAGCCGCCCGGCCTCCTGTGCCAATTGGTTCAGGCTTACGAGGCTGGTGGAGGTGTCAATCTTTTTAAGTTCCTCGTTGAGTTCCTGCACTTCTTGGCGCGTCAGGCCGGTGTATTTTGCCACGCCGACGAGCTCGGTGTCGAGCTCGGCGAATTTTTGCACGTAGGGTTCTGCAAGGTCTTTGGCAAAGGAAACTCCCGCGAAAGCGTTTTTAACGCCGAGAAAAGCGTTTTTGACGGCTTCGGCGGCTTTTTGTGCTCGCGAGCCGCTCTGCTCGGCGGCATCGCCGGCGGTGTGCATCTCCTCTCTCACACTTTCAAGCTCGGCGCGCACCTCGGCTGCTTTGCGCCGGTAGAGTTCCCATTGCTCTGTGCCGCGTTTCACTTTGCCGCTTTCCATTGTGCGCTCCAAGGCTTCAAGGGTGCGTTGCAGCTCTTTCGGGCTGGCTTGGTCGAGCCGTCCGAGTGTATCGTACACCTCGCGTCCCACGGCTTTGACGCGCGAGAGGCGGCGTTCCTGTGTGGCCAGCTGGTCGCTGAGCCGCTCCAGGCGTTTCAGCTCTTTTTCGTCAAGTCCTACTGAGAGCTGCTTTTGTTTCAGCTTTTCTTTTTCGGCTGATAGCTCCGCCACTTTGCGGCGTATCTTTTCTATCTCTTGCCCGGCCTGTTTGCCGTCCACCAGCACGGCGGCTTGGAAATTTTCTCTGTTAATAGCCATTTGGGTGTATTGTATTTTTGCCTACTTTTGCGGCACGGTTATTAAGTTTTTTTATTGTTGTTTTTTCCTTTGTTTTTCTTGTTATGAAAATGCTCCTTTTGCTCTTTGCCTGCTGCGCGGGTTTTATTGCTTTGGTGTTTGTTGTTACGCTCTGTGTAGCCCTGTGGCGGCGCAGCCGTATGTCGGCCTCGGAGTTTTCGGCTTATGTTAACTCGCTTTCCGAGCGTGCCGATAAGTCGGCGCGTCGGCCTGAGGGTGGCAAACGTGCCACGGATGGCGAGCATCGGACGGTGCGCCTTGAGGGTCGTTCGTGGTGGTCGGAGCAGCTCTCTCAGCTTTTCCTGTGGCAGATAGCGCACCGCCAGCATAAGATGTATATGCGCTCCGAGCGGCAAAAGCGTCGCGGCGGTTCATAGGAAGTATCCGTCGAAGGTACGTGTGAACTGTTGCACGTCCCAGGCCTCGGGGTTGAAGCGCAAGTCCTGTGGGCGGTCTATTGCCACCTGAAAGTATAGCCCGGCGGTATCGGTGAGGAAGTCTTGCCCGAGGTCGCGCGAGCGGAACGTGTCGAGGTCAAGAAAAAGGAGGTTGCGGCGCAGCTGGTCGTCGTCGTAAAGCAGGCGCGATATTATTTCCTGTTGCAGCGCGCGGCACTCGCCGAGGGCTTGCAGGTAGGTATGCTCGCCGCTACGTGCGTTGTACTGGCTGCAAAGGAAAAGCGTATACACTTCGCGGAGGTACCATCCACCTGCACGGCGGAATATCTCGGTATCGGTGGTGTCGGTCAGGCAGACGTGGCGCGCGTGTGTACGTGCGTTTTGCAGTGCGCCCTCCAGCCCTCCGAGGCCGCTGCACGTAGTAAGCCGCCACCGTTCTTCGCGTACGCGGTGGTTCTCGGCCAGTATGTCTGATAGATAAGCGTAGAAGTTAAACATAGTGCTTTGGGGTTTTAGTAGCTATAGTGTCTCTAGTGTTTCTATTTTATTACTCAAACGGGTCAGTGTATTCTTCTGTGAATTGTGGTGTGCGGCGGGGTCGGAGGGCAAAGGTTGCAAGGTCGGCGGCGGGGTCGGCGGCGCGCACTGTCAGTTCAAGCAGTTGCGCCGAGTAGGCTGCACCGCCTGAAAGTTTTATAGAGGTGCGTTGCAGTATTGTCTCGGCGGTGATTTCCTGCTGCAACGGGTCGGCGGGTGGTTGGCGCAGTATTATTTTTCGCGGCAGTGTCTCCATAAGGTCGGCGGCCTGTTTCATCTCTTCGCGCGAGCGGAGTGGCTGTGTGCGCAGGGTCAGGGTCTGTGTCAGGGTGGCGGTGGTTGCCCGGTAGGTGGTGGTGCCGTCGGTGTTGGCTTGCAGCGCGTAGGTGGTGTCGGCCTCCGACAGATAGACGGCGGGCAGCACGGTGTGCATCGTGTCGGGCAGGCCGTGTGGCGATGTGTACTGCATTGTTAGCGGCAGTTGTTCAAGCGAGTGGGGCAAAATGTTGTACGAGGCCACGCGCGCACCCATTGCCACCGAGAGGTAACTCACTTTGGTAGGCGAAAGTGTTACGGGCTGCTCGGTGATATCTATCAGCACGGGTGCTGGCAGCTCGGTGGCATCCGCCACACTGTCGGCGCGCAGGTTATGGTAGTGAATGTAGTTGAGTAGCGGTGTGAGTGTCAGTCGGCGCAAACGGCCGTCGGTGCAGGTGTATATCGTCTCGGGTATCACCGATATGGCGGCTTTTAGCAAGGCGTTGGAGCAGGTAACCTCCTCAGGGTCTTCGGCATCTTCGGGCGTGACGTTCACTTCTATTATGTCTAATTGCTCGGCTTCATTGCAGGGCAGTAGTATCTCTGCACGTTCGCCGCTTTCGAAACCCACGGTCAGCACGGGGTTGTCGTTGCCCTCGGTGTTTGGTTGGTAGAAGTGTAGCAGTTCCACGGCTCCGGGGTGTGTGGTCTTTGTCGCCGTGCGTGCGTATCGGCACAGGAAGCGCGCAGGCATATCGGTCTCGGCACGTAGGCTGTTTGTTATCGGTCGGAGGTTCTGAAACACTGTGCCGAGGTCGTGTGTCTCGGCACCCACGGTGGCCACGATGGTGGCGGCGGGTTTTTCGGTGGCGGTGAGGTATTCGCGCACCATTGTATCGGCCTGATAGACGCGCACGATAACTGCCGAGGTGAGCGGCTCCGTCTCGGCCGTCAGGGAGGTGGCCAGTAGTGTCTTGCCGTCGGCGGTGAGTGTCACGTTCACGTTTTGCCCCGTGCTTACGGTGGCGGGGCAAACGAGCGTCAGGGGTGTGAGTTGATGGGGGTAAAGTATCATTGCTGCTGTGTGGTTTTTGTGGAGTAGTCTTTATGCTCGTCAAGTGTAGTGAGCTGTATGATAGGTAGGGATATGTTTGCCGAGAGGCCGTTGTACTGTAGCATCAGGCGCAGGGGTTGCAGGGCAATGTCTTTCCAAGCTGTTTCAAGGGCTTGTTTCATTGTGTAAAGCTCGCGTTTGTCTGAGCCGCTGGCGGTGTTGCTACTCTTGCCCGGCACGGCCCCCACCAGTGACGGGTGCACATTGTCGGCATAGCAGAGCGTATTGGCGGCCACGTTTGTCTCGTCGGCATAGTCGCCGCCTTCCTTTGCGCCTTCAATGTTTACTACACGTATATCGCGCACCTCGTGGCCTTGCGGGTCCACGTAGTAGCCCGTTATCCACGCTTTGCCGCTGTTATGCACGCCGGCCACAAAGTCGCGTATGTTTTCTTTTTCGCGCTTTATGCGTTCCTGAGCGGCGAGCGGATCGTTTATGCGTTCCTCGGCGATAAGGTTTTGCCAGTAGTCGCGGTTTACTTCTATCTGATACTTCACGCTGGCGTGATTTCTCATTTTGGCGCGTTTGGTGGCGGCGATAAGGCGTTTCTCATCGTAGGAGCCGCCGAGAAACATTGCGGCGTAATACGGCACGGGATAATACTGCGCGCCGGGTGTAGGAAAGCGGAGCAGTATGGCAAACTTCCTTTCGGCGGTGCGTACGCGGCGCGTGCCGTCGGCGGATAGGGCGTAACCCAGGCGCGTCTGAAGGTCGGCGAGCGGGTCGTTCAGGTCGAGCAGCGTCAGACGCTCCACCGTTTGCGGACCCCCCGGCGCATCCCAGTCGGCATAATAGGCGTGACGTATGCGCCCTTGGCGGTCGGCCTCTTGCAGGCGCACGTGTGCCATTTCTTTGTGGCGTATGCGCACTATCTGCGAGCCTTGGCGGTTGAGAATGATTACAGACAGTGCGCAGTAGTAATACTTTAGGTCGGTGAGTTGTTCAAGCAGGAAGCTTTGCGGGTTGGAGTGTGATAGCAATGCGGCGGCACGTGTGGCATCTGTGCCGTCGATGTGGGGGCCTGCACCGTATGCGCACAGTACGTTAAAGAGCTTGTTTTGCGCCGTCACCTCGTCGGCACCGATAAGTCGGCGCAGGCGCAGCGGCAGGCGGTTATCGTGGCCCCACGGTATGAAGCGTTCTTTGTAGCGCAGGCCGGGTACGTTGCGCGCCGCGGTGCGTGTGCTGTTGTCGAATACGTGGGTGGTGTCGGCCACCTCCACAATGGCGGCCTGTGCCGCCGTGTTTGGTAGTGAAAGGATTTCCATTGCTGTAGCGTTGTTTTTAGGTTTGTGCAAACTTGATGTACAGATGTGAAAGCTGCGGCCTTTTGTCCCTGTTTTTTTGCGTTTTTAGCCCGATGGTAGCGTTCATCACAGCCTCGGCGGTGCTTTTTTTGCTGAAAAGCCGCGTTTTTTGTCTTTGTCGGAGCATCGGCGGCAGGCTTATCTTTGTAGTGTCTTATCCGGAGAGGCACAGTTTTTTTTCCTTTTTTTGTTTAACCCCCCCAAACCTAAAAACCTTTTTTTGTTATGGCTATTTCTTACAAAGTAGTGCCGCGAAAGAAACCCGGCACCGACACCTTCAAGTATTACGCCACCGCTTATGCGCAGGGCTACCAAACGCTTGACACCATCGCCGAGGCAATGGCTCTTGAGAGCACCGTCACCGAGCACGATATCAAGGCCGTCCTCTCGTCTTTGCAGCAGCACATCATCGCTGCACTGAAAAACGGCCAGAGCGTGCGCCTTGGCGACCTCGGCTCGTTCCACACTACCATTATAGGTACTGGTAGCGACACTCGCGCCGCTTATAGCTTCGCTAAGAACGTCAAAGCGGTGCGCGTGCAGTTCACTAAGTCGGCACGTATGCAGTCGGCCTTCTTGCTCGGCGCAAACGGCCTGCGCTTCCGTAACCTTCAGGAGGATAACGAATAAGCCGCGTTTGCCGAGCCTTTCTTTCAACAAAGAGCGGAAGCCTTTTTAGGCTTCCGCTTTTTTTAGTGTCTATAGTGTCACTAGAGTTTCTATTGTCACTAAAGCTTCACAAAGGCTTGCACGTAGAGCCTTCCTGCTTCGTGTGCTGCTTGGCGCGCGAGCACGGCGGCTGAGATGTAGAACGAGCGTCGAAACCACGGTCGGCGCGCCATTTGTCCGCTGGCCGAGCCGGGGCCGCGTCCGCTGTCCACATAAACGCCGTAATGCAGGAAGCGAAACTCGGCGGTCAGGCTCAGGTCGTCTTCAAAGCGCAGGGAGTGTTTTTTCACGCTGCGTATCAGCGCACCCGTGCGTACTGCGTTTTGACGTGCCAGGCGGTCAGTCCATATCTCTATCATTTTATTGTACCAACCGGGGGCGTATTCGCGGAGTGTGGGCATCGTGTGTGTTTTTTTTAAGCTATAAAGAGTTCCAAGCCGTCGGGTGCATCAGGTGCGCTCGGCACATCGTAGTCGCCGCCTGTTTCAAAGATAGGCATCAGGTCGGGCGACGTGTAGGCTTCTTCGTAGTATTCGCGGTTGTCGTTTTGGTCGGTGTTAAGCCAGTAGAAGGCCGCCACCTCGTCGCATAAGTAGTAGTTGCTGTCGGTGTCGTAACTGGCGGAAAATAGGCGGTTCAGGTTTCTTTTTAGGTTGAGTTCCAGTTTGGAGGTGTACCAGGAGGCGGCGTGTTTCTCTGTGCGGCACGGCGACATCTTTAGCTCGTAGTCCACTTGCCCGGCCTCGGCATCGTGGCGCAGGGTGGGGGCTACGTAGTCGCACTCGCGCACGTAGAGCTTTGCAAACTCCTCGGCGGGGTTTTTGTACGCATAGACGGTAACGGAGGGCAGGCCTTTGGGGTTATAGTACACCTCGTCGCCGCCGGGTGCGGGTGTTATTTCCTGCTCCGTCACCTGTGTAATGTGGGTATTTACAAACGGCTGATTTGGCAAGTCCATTAGGCTTATACTTGACTCCTCAAGTATTTGTTGCAGCTCAAGGTCGGAGAGTGCCTCGTTCTTTACCCAGTAGCGTTCCACGGTGTCGGTAACGGGGTGGTCGGCATATTTGTCGGCACTGCGAAAGAGCTTTGAAAGCGCGTTATCCTGTAGCGACGAGCCTTTGCCGAGGTTTATATACGTCTCGGCGGTGGCGCGCATCGCGGCTTGCAGCATCAGGCGCGGTGCGCGGTTGTTTGCCCACGTCGTGGCGGTTTTTTTCAGGTCGGCGGGTACAAGTTCCACGGGCTGCGTCTCTGTCAGGAAGCTATATCCCACGTTGGCGCGCCGCGGGTCGGTCTGCTCGGAGTTGTAAAGGCCGCTTTCCTCGTCGAGGTCGGCTTCTTCTATTTCGTAGCTCCGCGGCAGGGCAGGTGTGAGAACCACTGCATCGGCTTGGCTTGGCTCGGGGGTGTATGTCACTCGTGTTGCGGCGGGTGCGTAACGATACGGCTGATGGTAGTAGTTTAGGTATATGTCCGTGCCGTCCTGCGACACTATTACACCGAGCAGGCGGCGCAGTTGCAGCAGGAAATCGGCGAGTGTCCAGTGTGGCAGTATGTCGCCGAGGTAACGTGTGGGGCTCACGTTGAGTACACAGAGGCGCGCGTGTGTGGGGTGAAAGCGCAGGCAGTTGTTTAGCGGTTGCAACGTCAGGCCGGTGCAGGCGTTAATTATCTTTTCTACAAGCCACGGCAGGCGCAGGTGTAGCGGCATCTTTGTGCCGTCGCCGAGGTCTATACTGTCGCCGTAAAACAGCCGAAACACATACGGGGTCTCGCCGCGGCTGGCCAGTATGGCGTTGATAGTGCCACTCGCCGCTGTGCCGCTGGCTTCCACGGTGTAGCAGGAGGGATGTGGCGGGCATTCGTGGTACCATTTGAAAAGCTCCGAGGTGGCCGTCATCGCGCTCAGGTCAAGTAGCGGCTGTGTGTAGTAGCGCACTGCTTCGTCTATATACACGTCGGCACCGCTCAGCGTGTCGGACGTTGTTAGCCCGTTGGCGGTGGCGATGGTCTCGGCACGTAGCGTAAAGGCGGCCTCGTTGTTTGTCAGGGCGGTGAGTGTGGCTGTGCCGTTGATGGCGGGCAGCCCGGCCTCGGGGGCCTGAAGCGTAAAGGGCAGCACGGCGGTGGCGGCGGGTGCTTGCGGGTGGTGTGTGGCGGCGAGCAACGTGCGCAGCGGTTCTTGGTCGGCAGGTAGCTTCACCTCCACGGAAAAAGTGCCACGGTCGGAGTAGAGCGGATTGGTGCGCGTGAGTGAGAGCGTGAACCCCTCGGGCAGCGGCACACTCTGATTTGAGAGCAAAAGGAGCATACGGCGGGTGTGGTTTATTGAAACGGGTGGAAATAGCCTCGCAGTATCGGCGGTTGCCCGGGGCTCAGCTCATATTCCAAGCGGCTTACTACGTATCGCCGTCCGAGTATAAGCACTTCGCTGTCGGGCGAGAGCTGTGGCAACGGCGGGGCAAAGTCAAAGCGCACGGTAACAGAGGTGTCGGGCGACGTGGCGGCATAGGCGGGGGTGACGCTACTCAGGTCTGCAAGCAGGCTGGCGGTGGTGCCCGAGCTGGCGGGGTCGGCCAGGGCAGCGGTCACTTCTTCATATCCGAGCAGCCCGTAAGCCTTGCTGCGCAGGGCAAAGAGGCGCGAAAAGCGGTCTGTGCCGTTGTATAGCACGTTGCATACAGTACTCGCGCCGCCACGTGGCACGTGGCTATTATTCATATAGAAGTCGCGAAAGTCTGAATAGTATTGCACATAGCTGCGATACGGGGCTTGCACGCGTGCCAGTTCGCGCGCGCTCTCTGAGGTTTCGCTGTTAAAGCCGAGCGGCACTATCTTTATCATTGTTAGGCGGGAGTGGTGTTTGCGTCGGTTTCTTCTATCACTTCTTTGGCTTCACGGAATAAGGCACGGCGCGCCGACGTGTCGAGCGGTTCGTAGTGCTCGGTAACAACAAACGGTTGCACGCCGATTTGCCGGTAGTCGGCCTCGCGGTTTTCTTCGTGGTCAAGGCGCGTATACTTGCCCAGGGCGGCAGCGGCGGCAACGAGGGCTTTGGCATCTTCCTGAGCACGTGCCAGGCGCACCGCTTCGTCGATACGCTGAATAAAGAGCCACTCGTACCAGTCGCGCGTGAGCTGTTGCAGCGAACCCACACACACCTTCACGGCGCGCACGTCTTCCAAGGCCACCGTGTTGCCTGCACCCTCGGCCATTGCCATACGCTTCAGCTCGCCGTCGCTCATTGAGGGGTTATCCATAAGAGCCAGGTACATTTTGCGGCAACGTAGCACACGGGCTTGCACGTCGGCGCGCAGGCCGCGGGCATCCATTTCGCGTTTGTCGAGAAAAAGGTTTTCGCGTATGCGTTGCGGCAACGTGTCGCGTGAAGGCATAAAAATAGCGTGAGAGTGGTTTTATTTACTTTTTCTTCACTTCGTAGCCGTCGTAACGATCCCAGTTACGGCGGTATTGCTCGTCGGCTTTCTTCAGAGCTTGACACAAAGCGTAACGGTCGCACGGCTCGGCATCTTGCATCAGGCGCAGTTGCTCGTGATAGCGGTGCATCTTTGTGTAGAGCTCGGTATTCTTTTCGTAGAGGGTCTGTATCTTTTCGGGCAGCTCATCGTGGTCGGCACGGCGGCCACGGCGCACTCGCGCCGCGTGTAGTTTCGCGGTGTCGGCGGCGGTGGCTTCCACGGCGCGTACTATCTGCACGGCCTCTTGGCGCGTATGCCCGTCAAGGCGTATGCGCAGGTGTTTTTCAAGCTCGTATATCAGCTTATCGCGCAAACCACGTAGGAGTATCTGCTGATACATTGCCCGGTTATTGTTGATGCGCAAAAGGAGAAGCGCGCCCTCCTCCAACGAGGCCACGGCTTTTTCGGCGAGCCAGGCCTGCATTGCCTCTGTGAATTTAACGTCCATAAAGTGGTTTTTTTGCTAAAAAAAACTCTAGTGTCTCTAGTGTCTCTAGTGACACTAGAAACACTAAAAACACCAGAGAAAAACTACTTAATTAGTTTGTTTGAGTAGGCGTTACAACAACGGGGTTGCCCGTTGCACCGCTTATCGTGCCTTCGTTTTCGGTTACGATGTTGCCCGAGTAGTGGAGCGGTGGGAATATATCGGTGCATTCCACGGCAAAAGCTGCGCCGTTATCGTCGGCATCCACGCCCTCGCCGAAGGTGGCGTTGGCGGTGGTCTCTGTGCGATAGAGCGGGTTGCCTACCAGGTAGTACTTTCCTGTGCGCGACGGTACGAGATACACCACGTCGTCGTTCACGGCGCGATACTGAAGGTAGGCGGCCTGTGGGTCGGTGGCATCGGGGAAGCGCACTTCGAAGTCGGCCTTAAACGTGCGGCTGTATTGTCCGCCTTGCGTCTCCCAGTGGAGTGTGCCGACATTTTCTACGAGGTCGATGCGGTGCCACGCTTTGTCGGCGGCCAGTACGAAGTTATCGGAAAGCACATAGCCATTCGTTACGCTGTCCAGGCCGTCTTCCGAGGGGGTGCCGCTGGGACGTGTCGGCCACGTGGTTATGTCGCTTTTGCTTATGGCATAAATATGGGGCTTAATGCCCGGGGCAAGCGGTGCGCCTTTGCAAAAGCGCAAAGAGCGGTTAAACTGTAGCACCGCACTGCAAGGGTTTGAAGCTGACATTGTAGTAAGGTTTTAGGGGGTTGTTACTGTTGGGTGGGTTCTTCCACGGTTTCGCTTACGAGCTGGCCTACCAGGAGACGGGCGGGGCTGATGCTCTCAAACTGCACGCCGAAATACATTGAGCAGACAAACGAGGTGAGGAATTCGTGATACTGCATTATCTCCACATTTTCGCGCTCCATACCATTGCCGTAGCCGTAAAGCATATTGCCCTGTGTGGAGAGGTGGATATAAGGCGAGTTTTTCTTGCTGGCCAGTGGCACGAGCTCGCACAGGCCGTCCGAGCCTTCAAGGAACGTTTTTTTGTACTCTGTGTTGTAAGGAGCAGCACCGAAGGTAGTCAGGAACGAGCGGCAGTAGTGGCGATAGATGTCATACGAAACAAAAAGCTTCGTGGCTTGCCCCTGCAACTCATCGGCGGCATCGGCATAGAAGCTTGAAAGCACGTCGAAGGCGTTGTTGTCGGTAATCGTGGTGGCCGAGAGGTCTTTCAGGTTGCCATTAGCGGCGGATATAGTGCCGGCGGTTATCTCGGTGGCGGTGATGGTGTCGAAACCGTCAAAGAGTGCCTGAGTGGTCGTGCCGCTGGCATCGCGCTCGCCGCTAAAGATAGCCATATTAAGCTTCGAACCAATCTGTGCTGCAACGTATTCCAGTACGCTCTTTGCCAGGTCTTCCTGTGTGAGACTGTCGCCCTGAGTGCGAAGCAGGGGACCGTAAACACTCTTTCCGGCATCGTTAAGGTCGAAACGCTTAACGACGCTTCCGAGATAAGTTTCAAGGGTGCGCCCGCTAATGGTGAGGTCGTTCGCGTCATTGCGCAGGGGGTCGTGCGGTGCGAGTTCTACTGTGCCGCTCAACTGGCCGACGGTTTCGCGCCCGGCCACACCGGGGCGGCCACTCATGTGTTGCAACGTGGCATCGGCGGCGATAACGGGCATTATTAGCAGCTCGTCACGATACTTATGTGCCGATTGTTGCAGGTCGGTGGGGGTGATGGTGATGTTTGCCATAATAGGTTAAGAAAGTTAAGTAGGTGGGTTGTTTGTGTCGTTTTTAGTGGCTATAGTGTCTATAGTGTCACTAGTGTTTCTATTGTCTCTATTGTCTAAAGCAGGTGCTTGAATGTTTCGTAGGCGGCCTGTGCGCGCACGAACTTATTGTCGGCGGTGGCGGCAGGGGCTTCAATCACTGCAAACGTCTCCTCGGCGGGAAGCATCGCCGCTTGGCGCAGCGTTTCGCTTTCTTGGCGCAGCGTTTCGCTTTCTTGGCGCAGCGTTTCGCTTTCTTGGCGGAGGGTGGCATTTTCTTGGCGGAGCGTTTCGCTTTCTTGGCGGAGGGCAGCAAGCTCTTGCTCAAGGGAAATAGTGTCTATAGTGTCTATAGTGTCTATAGTGTCTATAGTGTCTCTATTGTCCTCAGCTGGCTTTACCAGGCCGTTAATCTTTTCGGCCATTTCAGCGGTCAGGGGCAGGCCGAGGGCAGACACCTGCAGCAGACGTGCCGCCGAGCAGTCGGCGGGGCAGGGGGTCTTATAGTCCGCGTCGGCCTCTATCAGGCTGTCGGCCAGTCCGAGCTTCACGGCGGCATCGGCAGTAAGCCATTCCTCGCGCCGCATTTGTTCAAGGTAGAAATCGGCATCGCGCTCGGCGTTGCTTTGGCGCGCCGCGTATATTGACGCGAGCAGGTTGTCTATCTTTCGCAAAGCGTCGGCCTGCACGTTTATCTCGGCGGCCAGTTCCTGAAGGCGTTGCTCGTTGAACCCGCCGATGGCCGAGTAGTCCACGCTTGAGCAGTGGATAAGCATAAGCGCAAATTGCGACACACAGACCCCCGCCGTGCAGCCGGTGGCTATCACGGTGGCGGCACTGGCCGTTAAGCCAAAGATATAGGCACGGCACGGCACGGGCGACTGGCGCAGCACCTCGCGTATCTTTAGAGCCTCGGCCACGTCGCCGCCGAGCGAGTTGATATACACACTCAGCTCGTCGCTTGGTTCGCCGTCGGCCAGTGCGCTTTGCAAGGCATTTTCCACGTAGGCCGCCGAGAGGGCCCACGGGGCTATTATGTCGTTGATGTATAGGTGGTATCTCATAGCTTTTTGGGGGTTTAGGGTTTATAGTGTTTCTAGTGTCTCTAATTTTTCTATTTTTTCAAAGCAGCACCGTCCACCCGCTTATTGTGCGCACATTGCCCGGGTACGATACTGTGCGCTTGAGAATATGAAAATCCGTATAGTCTATTCCCACGCCGTTGGGTACGCCCTCGCCCTGCTGCCAGTCGTGGTCGAGGTCGTCCACCACTGTATCGTTCCTTTTGCAGTTGCCAAACACCACCTGCACGCACCCGCGTTGCGCGTTGGTGGGGTAGCCCGTCTCGTTCAGGCCGCCGGCAAAGCAGAATACCATCGCGCCCGATTTGCCATAGTAGTACTGCGTCAGGCCGAGGCTCTCGAGCGTGCCGGCAAGCAGCTGCGTATTGAGCAGGCGCACCAGGTGTTTGTTTGAAGCCATATAGCGGCGTTTCATTGGCACGTCATACGTGTCCTGTGTGCCGGCACCCAGTGCGGTGGCCAGTGCGCTGGCGGCCAGGGCGTTGATGGTGTCCTCGGCATCGGTGGCACGTGTCGTCTCGGCGGTGAGGTCGGAGGCGGCGGCCTTGGCGTTGATGGCGGAGTTCTGCTCGGCGTTGGCGGCGAGCATCTCGGCTTTGGTGGCATAGGTGGCCTCCAGGCCGTTCAGCTTGTCTTTATCGGTGCGCGTGAGCATTCCCATATATCCGCCTGTGCCGCCTGAAGCACCGAGCAACGTCACGATGGTTTGCCCGGCGGCATTCTTTAGCTTCACCTCGTCGGCATCCTGCGACACGGTGGCGATATCGCCGTTGGCACGTGCGCTGGCCTCGGAGTTGATATTGGTTTGCAGCACTCCGTCGGCATTGCGGCGCGTCTGTGCTTCCACGTCGATATCGCCCGAGAGGGCGGTGTCGGCGTTGGAGCGCGCGGTGGCCTCGTTGTCGATGGCTTGTTGCAAAAGGGCATCGGCCCCCGAGCGTGCGCTGGCCTCGGAGGTGACGGAGGTGGGCAGGGCGGCCAGCTCGTCGCACATATCTACAAGCAAGCCACCGACGCGCGAAGCTGTCAGTTCGCCTTCAATGGTGGCATCGCGCACGGCGGCAGCTCTTTCTGAAAGTGTTGACATAGCGGGTTATTGTTTTTTGGGGGTTTTAGGCTTTTTGGGGGTTTTAGGCTTTTTGGGGGTTTTAGTGGCACTAGTGTCTCTATTGTCTCTATAGATAGACCTCGAGGCCGTCGACTTCGAGCAGGGCGACGTGTCGGCAGGAGCGGATGGCTCCGCTGTCGAGCAGTCGGAGACGTTCGCAGCCGCCACGGATGTATGCTCCGATGCTGACACACCGTTTGTAGGTGAGGATGTCGCCAGTGGAGAGTTTGAGTACGCGCAGGCGGTGCTCGCCGGGGCCAGCCCGTTCGCCAGCCCGTTTTCCAGCCCGTTTTCCAGCCCGTTTTCCAGCCTGTATTCCAGCCCGTTTTCGCCGTTCCTGCCCATTTTTCAGAATATATTATATGTTTAGTAGGGGCAAAGTGTCAGGCTTTTGTTGTGCGTGTATAATTCTTTTTGTACTTTCGCGGCATTAACCGGAATACGTTTTTTTCTATGAACAGGCAAAAATCAAAAACGCCTACGCAGCGTGGTGGGCAGCGAGTTAAAGCAGTGTCTTCGCCGCCACACGAGCGGCGTATGGCTAATGGCTCGTTTGTTGTGCCGTTGCTGAGTTTCCTTTTGTTATGGGGGCTTCTTTTCTGGGTTTACGGCGATGTGTTGTGGCGTACGGAGCAAAACAGTTATGTGTCGGCTAATGCTATGCAGATGAAGCCGCTTACCGATTTAACCTTTGGCTGGCTTTTATATGCTGGTCGCTGGTTGCTTACGTTGCAGAAGTATCCTCTGATAGGCGGCCTACTTATATCCTTGGTGCTAACAGGCTCCTCGTTGTTGTTAGCCGATGTGTTGCGTCTCCCCGCTCGTTGGCGTTGGACGTTTTCTTTGCTACCATTTCTTTATTTTGGGTGGCTCATTCTGCGCGGCTTTAATCTTTACTACCGCAGCGAGCCCTCATGGGTGGTGTTGATACCTGCGCTGATTTGCGTTATTGTTTCTGCGGCTCACGCCGTGCGTCCCCGGTTTGTTTTCTCTCGTTTACGCTTAGCTTTTTTAGCAATACTTTTGGGCGTGTTCTTTGCTTTGTCCGTTTCCTCTTTCATTTTTCTCCCAACAAGAGTGGCACTATGGCTTTTGCTTTTCTACGTAGCGTTTAGCTATCTGTCAGCAGCCCTTATTTGTAAGCCAAAGAAGCACGAGCCTGTTCGTTCGCGCCACCTACTGATTAGTAGTTCTGTTGTTGTTATCGTCGGTGTGGCCTTTGGCGCAACTGCAACGTATGTAAACGACAGTGTCATCGCCACGGCTCGTATGCAACGCCAGTTGGAGGAGCAAGACTGGGAGGGTATGTGTCAAACGGCCCTTGCAGTGTCGCGCCCCACGCGCAGTGTGGCAGCCTATTATGCCGTAGCTTTGGAGCATCAGGATGCGTTGTTGGAAAACATTTTCGATCTCCCCTTTGATTTTCCAAAAGTGTCGTTTGACAACGACCAGCCGAACGATGAATATACGCTTTTCACGCCCGATTGCAACCTTGCCGCCGGTCTGCTCAACAGTGCTTACCACGAGGCTTTTGAACAAACGGTGATGTCGGGTCAACGCCTCCACTGGCTCAAGACTATGGCCAAGGCTGCTTTGCTCAACGGCGAGGAGCGTTTGGCACGTAAGTATATAGGCATTTTACGCGCCAACCCGTTTGAGAACGCCTTTTGCGATAGGATAGAACCAATGATTGGCGACAGCACCCTCATCGCCGCCGACGACGAGTTTGCTCATATCCGTCTGCTTGCTCCTCGCGACAGACACCCCTTTGAGCAAATGTTTCGCAAACCCGTGTTCCTCGGCTACAATATGGGCCTTGCGGAAGGTCCCGATGCCGTGTTGCGCACGTCGGCTGCCGCCTGTTTGTATAGTAAGGACTTAAATGCCTTCCTCCCGCGCGCTCAGGTATTTGTGGCAAAGGGTTGGCCGTTGCCGGAATGTATGCAGCAAGCCTTGGTGATATATAGCCTGAAAAATGGCGGTGCCGACTTCTTGAAGCAGTTCAATGGCGCACTCAGTCCTATGACAGAGCCTACTATTGCCGCTTTTAGCCGCGATGTGGCACCTATAGCAAAAGATAAAGAGGCGATGCGCCGCCTGCTGAAAAAGGACTGGCTCGGCACCTACGTCTATTACTACTATTGCGAGAACAACAATCCCGAACAAGTGCGCAAACGCGAAAGCGACGGTGTGAACTAATCTACTTCTCTACTTCTCTACTTATGAAACATACCATATTATATATAGCTGCATTCAGCCTTCTGCTTGTAGGTTGCAAGCCCGAGGCAAAGGCTCCCGAGCAAGCCACTCCTGTGCAGGAGGCCGTCAGCATCTACCCCGACTATCTCGACGTAACTATTCCGCCAAACATTGCTCCGCTGAATTTTATGGTAGAAAACCCCGGCGAGGCTTACGTGGCAGTCATTAGCGGTAAACAGAGCGAGGTGGTTGCCTCGGCTCTCGGCGATGGCAAGATGCAGTTCAATGCAGAAGAATGGAAACAGCTGTTGGAACAAAACAAAGGCAACCAGCTCACCGCCACCGTTTATATCAAGCGCGACGGCCAATGGGTGAGCCTGCCCGTATGGCACATTGACGTAGCCCCCGAGCCCATCGACCGCTATCTGTCCTATCGTCTCATTGAACCCAGCTACGAACTCTATCGCCAGTTGGGGCTTTATCAGCGCGATCTGGAAACATACGATGAGTTTGTGGTTTACGAAAACAACCGCTCCTATTCCGAGGAGCACAACCACTGCGTCAATTGCCACAACTTCCAGGCTTACGACACCAAGCGTATGCTTTTCCATGTGCGTGCCAACCACGGCGGCACTATCTTCGTAGAAAACGGCAAAGCCCGCAAGATGAATATGAAAGTCGATTCCGTACTTTCCAACTGCGTCTATCCCACCTGGCACCCCACGCAGCCGTGGGTGGTATTCTCCAGCAACCTTACCGGCCAGGCCTTCCAGCTGCGCGATAACGATAAGATAGAAGTGGTGGACTATGGTAGCGACCTCGTGTTCTTTGATGCCGAGAAAGGCACGCTTACCAATATCCTGAAGACCAACGTGGATATGGAAACCTTCCCCTGTTGGTCGCCCGATGGCCGCCGGCTCTACTACTGTATGGCACGCGTCACACAGTTTGAGGGCACCCCCGACAGCATACGCGCCGATATAGTACTCGCCTACCACGACAGCATACGCTATAACATCTATTCTATGGACTTCAACCCCGAGACGCGTCGTTTTGGTGAGCCACAGTTAGAGGTGCGTTGCGACACGATGGGCCTCAGTGCCACAGTGCCGCGCGTCAGCCCCGACGGCAAATACCTGCTCTTCACCTTAGGTAAGTTCGGCCAGTTCCACATCTGGCACAGCTCCAGCGACCAGTGGGTGAAAAACCTCCAGACGGGCGATGTCTATCCTCTCACCGAGGCAAACAGCCCCGAGCAGGACAGTTACCACACGTGGAGTAGCAACGGGCGTTGGATCGTCTTCTCGTCGCGACGCGAGGACGCTAACTTCACCCGCCCCGCCATAGCCTATTTCGACAACCAAGGGTGCGCGCGCAAGGCCTTTATCCTCCCGCAGGAAGACCCTGAGTACCACCGCCTGTTTTTTAAGAGTTACAACGTGCCCGAACTTACCCGCTCACGCGTGCCCATTAGCCCTGAAGCACTCCACGACGTGATTTACAACGACGAGGCGGCGGGGCAGGCGGTGTATAAGCCATAGACAGGACGAACAGAAACGCATTTCACCAGCTCATCGCCCCATTGTCGCTATTCCGTTCTCCCTCATTTAGAGAAGGCAGATAAACTCGGCCAACGGGAGCGTTAAGTCATAAATAATAAGTAACTTTGCCGCATAAACACAGACAAAATGATGGCCGATAGATCAATATTTCACAAGGTAGGAGGAATTATTCAAAGTGTGGCTATATTTATACACATATAGGCTATGTTTGTGAAAATATAGTTTATGTTTATGAAAATATAGCCTCAACTTAAATTCTTTAAGGCGCAACGAAAAAAACAAGTCCCGTGCAGATTTTTCTCCGCACGGGACTTTTTTTGATTCCTCGGTGTCGTAGCAGGAGACCTCCCACCCACGTTCCTTGCCTTTCCGTTTGCGCCGGCGGCGATGGGTGTGCGCCGTGGCTACTCAAACTCTGTGTCTAAACGAAACTCGTTGCCGTCAAGCCCAGAAGTCTGACTTTCCTGCTGCGGTTTCTGTACCTCTTGCGTCTGTACGTATGACAACGCCTCGTTGAAAGCCTGAGCAAACTTCTCAAAGTCTTCGCTGTAGAGAAACACCTTGTGCTTCTCAAATACTGGTGGCACAATCTCTGTCCCCTCCTGCACACGCTTGCTCTCGGTAATCGACAAATAGTGTCCGCCGCGCCGGTCTTGTTTCACATCAATGTAGTACGTGCGCTTGCCAGCTTTCACCGTGCGCGAGAAGAGAATAGTGTTTTTGTCGTAGGTTCCCATAGTGTTTCGTATCTATATGTGAGTATATTGCGGCAAAGGTAAACTAAGGCTACCACAACGAAAAACATTCACCATACTTTTTTCCGCTCTCCCGCTTTCATTACACGCTCCCGTCGCTCCGTTCTGCTCCGAGAAATACGCGATTATCGCTTCTCAAACGCCAAAAGTGTCCTTTCCTCGCACAAAAATCGCGGATTATTTGCCCAAATACAGCAAAAAACCTATTTTTGTCGCCGATTTGCCGCAAGGGGCGCGGAAAAGCCCCCGTGTGATGGCGAATTAAGCGACTGAAAAACTTAATTTAGAGTAACACAACAATCAAAAAAAACAATGAAAGAAATCACAATCAAAGGCACCGTGCGCGTAGCCGAGGGCAAAAAGGCCGCCCGTGCCCTCCGACGCGAAGGCCTCGTGCCCTGCGTTATTTATGGTGAGAAGCGTGGCGAAGACGGCTTGCCCGTAGCTACTCCTTTCTCCGTGTCAGAAAAAGAGATTAACAAGGTGGTTTTCACCCCTAACATCTATCTCGTACGCGTACAGCTCGACGGTGCAGAGCACACCGCTGTAATCAAGGAAATCCAGTTCCACCCCGTGAAGGACAATGTTGTACACGTTGACTTCTACGAGGTGACACCCGACAAACCTATCGTGATGGGCGTGCCTATCCAAACCGTAGGCCTCGCGCCGGGTGTGCGCGCCGGTGGTCGCCTCACCACAATGCTTCGCAAACTCAACGTGCGCGCTAAGTACGTCGATATCCCCGAAAAACTTACGATTGACGTGTCGCAACTCGAACTCGGTAAGAGCATTAAGGTGCGCGAGCTCAGTTTTGAAAATATGGAGTTGGTAACACCCCAAGAGGTTGTGGTTATCACCATCAAGATGACACGTGCCGCTCGTTCGGCTGCTGATGCCGCTGCTGCACAAGCCTAATACACCATTTCCTAAAATGAACAACCTGATTGTGGGGTTGGGCAACATCGGACAGGAATACGCCGATACCCGCCACAACATAGGATTTAGAGTGTTGGATGCCCTGGCCGGGGCATCCAACGCTGTTTTTAGCGACCGCCGTTACGGGTATATCACCGAGGTGAGGCTAAAAAACCAAAATCTTATCCTCCTCAAGCCCTCCACCTATATGAACCTCTCGGGCAATGCCGTACGCTACTGGATGAACGAGAAAAAGATATCCCCCGAGCGTTTGCTCATCGTGGTGGACGACCTGGCTCTGCCGCTTGGCACACTGCGTATGAAAGCCAGTGGCAGCGAGGGCGGACACAACGGGCTACGCTCCATCACGCAGCAACTCGCTACGCAGCAGTACGCCCGTTTGCGCTTTGGCATCGGGGCTGACTTTGACCGCGGGCAGCAAATCGACTTTGTGCTAAGTCCGTTTACCCCCGACGAGGAGGCGTTGCTCCGAGAGCGCATCCCCGTGGCAGTAGAGGCAGTGAAAAGTTTTGCCCTGCAAGGCATTGACCGTACGATGAACCAATACAACGGTAAATAGCCCCACATCTATATATAAAAGGTAAGATGGAAGCACGTTTAGACAAATGGCTTTGGGCGGTACGCATCTTTAAGACGCGCACGCTCGCCGCCGACGCTTGCAAGAACGGGCGTGTGCAAATCAACGGGGCGCAAGCCAAACCCGCGCGTATGGTGAAAGACGGCGACACGGTGAGTGTGCGCAAACCGCCCGTCACCTATACGTTTCGGGTGCTTCAAGCAATAGAGAAACGTGTGGGCGCACGTTTCCTGCCCGACATCGTGGAGAATATCACTGATGCCTCGCAGTATGAACTCTTAGAGATGAGCCGCATCAGTGGTTTTATCACACGTGCCAAAGGCACCGGGCGGCCCACAAAGAAAGAGCGACGCGACATTGACGAGTTTGTCACACCTATCTATGGCTTTGACGACTGGGACAACGACGATACGGACGATGAAGAATAAGAACGCGCTCACAAACCCCATACCCGCAATGAAACACTTACGCTTCGTACTTTCCATTGGCCTTTTCGCTTGTTGTGTAGCCCTCGATGCCCAAACAGCACGTCCTAAGTTGGTCGTAGGCATCGTTGTCGACCAGATGCGCTGGGACTATCTTCATCGTTATGCCGGGCGCTACACGCAGCAGGGCTTCCTGCGCTTGCTCGGCGAGGGCTTTTCTGCCGACAACTGCCAGATAAACTATTTTCCCACCGTCACCGCTGCCGGCCACGCGAGTGTGTACACAGGCACCACGCCTGCCGTCCACGGCATCGTGGGCAACAGGTTCCGCGACGGCAATCGTTGGCAATACTGCACGGAGGACACCACGGTGTGTGCCGTAGGGAGTACGGGCAAGGCCGGCAAGATGTCGCCGCGAAACCTTATGGCTACTACCATCGGCGACGAGATGAAACTCGCCACCAACTTTCGCAGCAAAGTCGTCGGCGTGGCGCTTAAAGACCGCGCGTCGATCCTCCCCGCAGGCCATTGTGCCGATGCCGCTTATTGGTTCGATGCTGAAAACGGGTGTTTCATCTCCTCCACCTACTACCTCCAGACACTCCCCGCCTGGGTACAAGCCTTCAATGCCCGCCACCTGCCCGACAGCCTACTCGCCGGGAAGTGGGAGACGCTCTTCCCCGTAGAAACATATACGCAAAGCACGCCCGACCCATCGCCTTACGAAGAACCATACGTGACCAACGGCACCGTGGAGTTCCCTTACGACCTCGGCGCGCTTTTTACGCAGTGTGGCTACGACCTGATACGCCGCGTACCTGCGGGCGCAACACTTACGTTTCAAATGGCAGAGGCCGCCGTTCGGGGCGAGCAACTTGGAAAGGGCGCGCAGACCGATATGCTCTGTGTGAGCATCAGTTCCACCGACTACATCGGCCACCAGTTTGGCATCAACGCTGTAGAGACCGAGGACACCTATCTGCGCCTCGACCGCGACCTCGCACAATTCCTTAATTTCTTAGACCGCGAGGTGGGGCGTGGCGAATACCTCCTCTTCCTCACCGCCGACCACGGCGCAGCCCACAACATAGACTTCAACCGCGCACACGGCATTCCCAGCGAGCCGTGGCCAATGAGCGGCACGACGCGCCAACTTGCCGACTACTTGAAGAACTACTATCAGACCAATCAACCCCTGCTCTTTGGCGACCGCGACTGCAAAATTTGTCTGAACCACGATGTTATTGCACGTCAAGGCATCAACGAGCAAGAACTCCGCCAACTGAGCCTCCGCTTCTTGGAGAACGAAAGCCTCTTTGCCTATGTAGCCGACATCAGCCAAATTGCCACAGCACCTATTCCACAACTTATTCGCGAACGCGCCATCAACGGCTATTATCGCACACGCAGCGGCGAACTGCTCACTATACCACGCCCCGCAGTATATGGTGAGGACAACCGGCAAAACATCACCGGCACCATGCACGGCGTGTGGAACCCCTACGATGCTCATATTCCTTGCATCTTCTTCGGGTGGGGCATCAACCACGGAGCCACAGCACGCGAGGTTCACATCACCGACATCGCGCCAACCGTATGCTCCTTGCTTCATATACAAATGCCGAACGGCACGACCGGAACGACCATAAACCTTAATCCATAACCTTTGCTCCGCTTAGCAGCTTTGCGTGTGAGTGATGCCACAAAACGAAAGCGCAGAAAACCCTAAGCCCCGCCACGTCTATTCCTACCATGACCTTATACCCCCAACTGATTATCGATGCCCTGCGCACCGTGCGCTATGCCGGTACAAAGAAAGATATCATTGCGAGCCAGATGCTCGACGACGACCTGCGTATCAACGGTATGAACGTCAGTTTCTCGCTTATTTTTGAGAAGCCCACCGACCCCTTCCTAAAAAGCACGGTAAAAGCCGCCGAGGCCGCTATCCATGCCCACGTGAGTCGGGAGGTGAACGTGGCCGTGAGCGTGAAGACACGACAGGCATCGCGTCCCGAGCCCGGCAAGATGCTTCCCCACGTGAAGAACATCATCGCTGTGAGCAGCGGCAAGGGTGGGGTAGGGAAGAGCACCGTAGCCACTAACCTCGCCGTGGCTCTGGCACAAGCGGGCTACCGTGTGGGACTTCTTGATTGCGACATCTTCGGACCCAGCCTTCCTAAGATGTTCCACGTAGAGGCCGAGCAGATTTTTGCCGAGCAGGTGGAGGGCCGACAGATAATGATACCCGTAGAGAAATACGGCGTGAAACTTCTTAGCATCGGTTTCTTCCTGCAACCCGACAGTGCCGCACTCTGGCGCGGGGCGATGGCCAGCAACGCACTCAAACAACTTGTGGGCGATGTGGCCTGGGGCGCGCTCGACTACTTTGTGCTTGATACCCCGCCCGGCACCAGCGATATCCACCTCACACTACTGCAAACACTCGCCATCACCGGGGCTGTCATCGTTAGCACGCCACAGCAGGTGGCACTTGCCGATGCACGCAAAGGCATTGATATGTACCGCAACGAAAAAGTTAATGTGCCAATACTGGGGCTGGTAGAAAATATGGCGTGGTTCACACCCGCCGAACTGCCTAACAACCGTTATTATATCTTCGGGCGCGACGGCGTGGAACGCTTAGCCGAGGAGATGCAAGTGCCGCTCTTGGGGCAGATACCCCTCGTACAGTCTATCTGCGAGAGTGGCGACAGCGGGGAGCCTGCAGCGGTACGTGCCAACACCGCCACCGGCCTGGCCTTTCGCGAGTTGGCGGCACGCGTGGTGGAAGCCACCAACCAGCGAAACAATGAGCAACCGCCCACTACCATAGTTCCGACGGCGAAGTGACGCTTTTTGCATTTCTTTCTGAACAAGCATATCGCATATTTCGCGTAAATTCCTAATTTTGCAGCATAGCAAGGCACAAAGAACAATCCTTCGTCATATCCAAGTTAGCACGTGCCTTAATACAAAAACTATGTTGTCAACCACAGCCCCTCATAGCACTGGTACTCTTCTCTGCCGCCTACTCTTGTTTCTTTTCGCCTTCTTGGCTTTGCCCGCCACTGTTGCGGCACAGACGAAGGAGACCCTGGCGTTGCTTCGCGACTTTGACAACCAGCCCAGCCTGTCGAACGCCAACCGGTTTCTTACGCGCTTGAAGACAGAGGATTTTACCGACGAGCAAACCTTCCCGCCCGGCACGTCTGTTGATACTCTGAGGAAACAAGTGTGGTATTGGGCTGGCGAGTACTATCTTGCCGCACAGCAATATGAGCAGGCCGTAGCCTATGGCCTGCGCGCCTTGCCGCTCTTCCAAAAAGTAGCATCGCCCCCTGCCGAGGCCGATTGCGAAGCACTCGTTGCCACCGCGTTTTTTCGCTTGGGGCAGTTCAACGAAGCATTGTCCCACGCCAAACGCGTAGTAGAGATAGACCGCGCCGAGGGCAACAGCGACAATATCTCCTCCTCGCTCAATACCCTCGCCGCTATATATATGGCCGCCGGCCAGCCCGAGGAGGCGGCACAGTATATAGGGCAAGCACTTTCCTTCGCGCGACAAAGCGATAACCCGGCACGCCTCGCTATTATTTGCGGGAGTGCCTCGGAGATACACTATCGCTTAGGACACTACGAAGAGGCTATACCTTTCGCACGCGAAGCACTTGCCATAGAGCAACGCTTGGGCAATAAGTCGAAAGAGGCCGTGCGCCTTGCACAACTCGCACCACCGCTCATCGCTTTGGGAAAAAACTATGAGGCCTATCAAACCTTGCAACGCGCTATTCCACAACTGCGGGCCGATAGCAACCACCACAGCCTCGCCATAGCCTGCAACCAGATGGGCGACCTGCTCCTTGCAGAAAATAAAAACGCCGCCGCTGCCACATATTTTCAGGAAGCACTCGATATCCTACTACGCCAGCACGACATCTACAACGAGAGCCATAGCCGACGAGGACTCTATCGTGCCCTGCGCGATAGCAATCCTAAGGCCGCAATGATACACAACGACCGCTACAACGAACTGCGCGATTCGCTCTACGACAGCCGCACGGGGGTGCTACTCGGACAATATGCCGCACTCTACGGTAATCAGCAATTGCAAGAAGAAAACGAGAGCCTGCGACAGGCACGAAGCCATCAGCTGCTCACCATAGGGCTTGCCGTGGTGATGCTCTCGTTGCTTATCTGGTGCATAGGCCAATATCGCTTAAAGCGCCAAAAGCAACGCAACACGGAACTTACCGAGCAAATAGCAAGGCTCTCAAACCAGTCAAACAAAACGCTTTTTAAGTCTTCCAACACTTCCCCGCAGCCCACAGCGGCAGAAACTGACAACGGCGATTTTCTTACGATGGTTATCGCGGCGGTTGAGACGGCTATTCCCTCACGCCAAACCGATGTGGAGAGCATAGCACAAGCCTTGGGCATCACCAGCACAGTATTCCGCCGCCGACTATCCACACTCACAGGCGAAACGCCCAAGGCTTTTATCTCTGCCGTGCTGATGCAGCGAGCCGCTACGTTACTAAAGCAAAATGCCACACTACCCATGGCTGAAATCGCCACGCAGTGTGGCTTTGATGAACCGTCAAACTTTGTACGCACCTTTAAGCGTGTCTATGGCATCACTCCCTCGCAATACGCTCGCCAAAACAAGCATTCCTGACGGCGTATAACTCAAGTTCCACGCTAAATGCTGAGCCAGAACTTGTCCTTCACCTCACAATCAATTGTCGTTAGGTGACAAAAAGAAAGCTGCAAAGCAGCATAACAGTCTAATTGTCCGATAGGCGTGTACCGTTGCGCAGAACAGTAGTAACACTTTTGCCCGTTCTTTTTACACTACTTGCGAAACTGGTACAAAAATACCACAATTAACAATGTTTGTGTTACCTTTGTACCGTATTTAAGATGAATTGCATGGCCGAAAAGAATACATATCTGTCATCAGCCAGCATAAAGGAGCAGGGACGGACAGCCTATTACAAAATGCTGGAGAGTGCTCGTCAAGGCGAGCTTATTCAGGTTCGCCGAGGGGTCTATGCCAATATAGAACAGCTCAGTGGCAGTATGATTGACATTGACACGATTGTCCCTGACGGAATCCTGTGTTTGTGGTCTGCGTGGAATATCCATCAACTCACTACCTCTATGCCACAGGCTTTCCATATTGCCGTCAAAAGAAACAGAAAGGTAACGGTTTCGACGTTTCCGAGGGTGGAGATACATCACTATACTGAAACGCTGCTGAATATCGGTGTGATGACAACGGAGATTGACGGCTTTACCATACGCCTCTATGACGTAGAGCGTTGTGTATGCGATGCCGTGAAGTTCAGAAACAAGGTGGGTATGGATGTCTGCTCCGAGATTATCAACAGCTATCTGGCACGACCCGACAGAAATCTCAGTCGCCTGATGGACTATGCCCGACTGTTGAGAGTCGGCCACATTCTTGAACAGTATCTACAGGTGAAACTATGAGCAAGGAAGAGATAAAGAATTACGGCAAGTCCATACGCACCAAGCTGCTGAACGTAGCCAAGAAGGAAGATGTCTTTTATCAGACCGTCCTCAC
>ERZ842401.1634-NODE-1634-length-31626-cov-5.974787_pt1 | contig 31626 bp, 26 predicted proteins | sample MGYA00521270_ERZ842401 | MGnify/ENA primary metagenome ERZ842401 (study PRJEB31892, sample SAMEA3878208) | bioreactor metagenome | biome: Moose rumen | place: Sweden | collected 2011-10 | study: EMG produced TPA metagenomics assembly of the PRJEB12797 data set...
GCCAAGAAGTTCCAGCTGGCTGTTCACGCTGAGCGGATGGTCCGGGGATATCAGTGCACAATTTTTCTCCAAATGCGCATACTTTTCCTGCACAGATTGCACTTTTTGTGCAGGAATGTGCAACTTTTTTGTTAATAAAGTTTAAGTGTGGGCACACAACGGCGAGAGTATCGGATTATCTGCTTACCTTTGCAGCCGATTTTCAAAGTATTGTTTTTAAAGGATATGAAAACGAAAACATTTATGGCTGCCCTGATGCTGGTTGCCGCAACGCCTGCCGCAACAGCCGGTGGCATTCTGACTAACACAAACCAAAGTATTGATTTCTTGCGTAACCCCGCACGTGATGCTGCCATCGGCCTCGACGGCGTGTATAGCAACCCTGCCGGTGTGGCCTTCCTGCCACAGGGGTTCCACCTGGGGCTGAACTGGCAGTACGCCCATCAGACGCGCACCATCACCACCACCAACCCCGACTTTGCACAGGGCAGCAAGAACGGCGATGCACAGACGAAGGAGTTTGAAGGCTTGGCCGACGCCCCCTTCATACCCAGCATACAGCTGGCCTATAACACTGGCGACTGGTCGCTACAGTTCAACTTCTCAGTGCCCGGCGGCGGCGGCAAGTGTGAGTTTGAAGACGGCCTCGGCTCTTTCGAGAGTGTGGTGGCAGGCATCCGCCGCAACCTGGAGCCGCTCGGTGCCGAGCGCTACAACATGGACGGCTACATGCAGGGACGCCAGTATTATTTCGGATTCCAGCTGGGCTCGGCCTATAAAATCAACGACAAGATGTCGGTCTATGGCGGTCTGCGCCTCCTTTACGGCACTGCCACCTACAGGGCACGCATCAGCAACATCCAGGTGAAGGTGACAGGCAACGGCTATGTAGACTTCGGCACATTCCTTAACAGTTCCACCACAAAAGTCGATGCCGGTCTGACAAAGGTCAACGGCGTTATCGACCAGGTCAGTGCAGGCATTGCCCAGTATCAGTCTGCCGGTGCACAGGCACCAGAAGCCTTGATGACTCAGTTGGCTACGCTCCAGGCCCAAAAGACCCAACTCGAAGGTACACGTGCCAACCTTGACAACCTGCAGAAATACTCGCAGGGCGTCAACCTGCTGTGCAACCAGACGGGCGTGGGCGTGGCCCCCGTCGTCGGCATCGACTACAAGCCCAACGACCGCTTCAACTTCGCTGCCAAGTACGAGTTTAAGACGCAGATACACATGAAGAACGAGTCGACGGTCTTCGAGGCCAGCGAGATTGCCGCTGTCAACAAATTCCGCGACGGCGAGAAGGTGAACGAGGACCAGCCCGCACTGCTCACCATCGGTGCACAGTATTCGCCCCTCGATGACCTGCGCCTCAACCTGGGCTGGCACCACTTTTTCGACAAGGATGCCAGTTGGTACAACAACACGCAGAAACTGCTCGACCACGACACCAACGAGTTCCTGGCCGGTGTGGAATACGACATCAACGACCGCCTCACCCTGTCGCTTGGCGGACAGCTGACGCGCTACGGGCTCAGCGATGACTATATGAACGACATGTCGTTCGTGGTCAACAGCTACTCTATTGGTTTCGGTGTCAACTATAAGCTGAGCAAAGCCGTCACCCTGAAAGCTGCCTACTTCCAGACCAACTACGAAACCAAGGACGTGGACTACACACCCGCAGCCACCGACTTGAACCAAACCACTCACAATGCCTTCACCCGCACCAACCGCGTGCTAGGCATCGGCTGCGAAATCACACTTTAATAGTAATGCAGTCAAAGACCGAGGCCATCGTGCTTCATGCACTGAAGTACGGCGAGAAACAGATGATAGTCGACATGTTCACCCGCGAACATGGCCGGCTGTCATTCATTGTGCCCTTGCCCCGGTCCGACCGGTCGCGCATCAAGAAGCAGTACCTCCAGCCTCTGACGCTACTTCTGCTGGAGTGTGACGTGAGGCCTCTGGTGCAGCTCCAGAAACTCCGCGATGCCTCGCTGCTCATACCGCTGCCCTCCCTGCTCTCCGACGCCAAGAAGCTCTCCATAGCCCTCTTCGTGTCGGAGTTTCTCTACCATGCGCTGAAGGGCGAGCAGCGCAACGAGGCCCTCTTCGACTATGTGCGCGCCAGCATAGAGTGGCTCGACGGGGTGACAACTCCTCCCGTTGGGCAACCTTCCCTTGCAAAAGGAGGTGAATATGCCAACTTCCACCTCGTCTTCCTCATGCGCTTGAGTCGCTTCCTCGGTTTCTATCCCAACTTGGAAGAGGAGGGCGACTATTTCGACCTGCGAGGTGCCACCTTCTGCGCCGCACCCCCCCTGCACCAAGACTTTCTGATGCCGCAGGAGGCCGGTGTCATCCGGCTGCTCATGCGCATGGACTATCCTACGATGCACCTCTTCAGGCTTAATCGCGTCGAGCGGGGACGCATCCTGGAACTGCTTCTGCTCTACTACCGTCTGCACCTGCCTTCCTTTCCGGAACTGCGTTCACTGGCCGTTCTACAGCAACTTTTTAATTAACAAGAACATTGCTCCCCGAATAATGTATCAATAAGTCAATGAACGCTTTGCCTACTTCACACGAGAAATACATGCGTTTGGCGCTGGCCGAGGCCGAGGTGGCTCTGGCCAAGGGCGAGGTGCCCATCGGAGCCGTCGTGGTGTGTCACGACCGCGTTGTGGCACGTGCCCACAACCTCACCGAGGCCCTCTGCGACCCCACGGCTCATGCCGAGATGCAGGCCATTACCATGGCTACCAATGAGCTTGGCGGCAAGTATCTGCAAGACTGCACACTCTACGTCACCGTCGAGCCTTGTGTGATGTGTGCCGGTGCCCTGGGCTGGGCGCAGGTGCCATATCTGGTCTATGGCTGTCCTGACGAGAAGCGGGGCTACCAGCTCTATGCCCCCCGTGCCCTCCATCCCAAGGCGAAGATAGAAGGCGGCATCCTTGAAGAAGAATGCCGCCAGCTGATGCAGGAGTTCTTTCGCTCCAGGAGATGACTGCTAGCCTGCGAGTCCTGCCATACACGAGCTCACACCAAGACTCGTTGCGACGGCCGAGAGGATGGCCAGTATCGTCTGCACAACAAACTTCCAGGTTTCACGGTTCCACTTCATCGCTTTCCTGATTTTGAAGTTCTCGCTCTTCACCCTGCCTTCGGCTTAGGGCTGTTGCGTCTGTGCCTTCGTCTTCAGCGTGGCGTTGCCTGCGCGCACCTCCTCGGCCAGCGAGGTGTAGGCCAGCAGGGCGTCCTCGGTCAGCTGCTTGCGCGACACGATGCCCGTAGCGATGGCAGTGAGCTTGATGGCGGCGATGTTCTTCTGCAAGTCGAACGACTTCGCATCGTTGGCAGGCTTCGACACGGCCGATGCCTTGAAGATGGCCAGGTCGGCGAGCTTCACGGGCTGGCCCATCAGCATCAGCTCCTTGATGCAGGCGGCCATGTCGGTCAGGATGCCCTTGATAATCCCCTTCGAGTAGGGCGTGTTGTGCTCGCTCATGTGCTGTGCCAGCTCGTCGATGCCGATGGGGCTTGCGTTCTCCACCCGTCCGTAGACCTTACCAAAGTAAACACTGTCGCTGTTGTTGTTGCGATAAAGATTGATCTTCAACATAATTAATAAAGGATTTTTAGTTAAACAATTGAGTTGTTTCTTTGTCTCCAGTCGGCGCCTTGACTTTTAACGAGTGCAAAGGTAACGACATGCGCTCGCTCCCGCAACGCGTTAACACGGAATTAACGCAGCGAAACACGTTTTAACCAAACAAGAGCCGTCTTCGTTCTGAGGTGACAAGTTCCTGTCCCTTGTTACTTCCTTCCCGATTTAGATGGAGTTGTTGTTTCCTTTCCAGCTTTTAGTTGCCGTGAACGCTTGTCACTCCCTGGCAGGGAAAGCAAGCCGTTTCTTCATAAGCATGCAGCTATATGCCGGATGCTATTTGCTTTACGGTTAGGACATCAACACCCAACAAGCCTGCAATATCATCCGCAGTCATCTGTTTCTTCAGAAGTGTTGTTATTGTATTGCGCATCATCTGCTCGGCCCTCACCGCCCTGTCCTCGGCCTGCTCGCGCTGCTGCTCGGCCTCCTTGCGCTGCAGCTCGGCCTGCGCCTGACGCTGTTCAGCCTGTTCCCGCTGCAGCTCGGCCTGCGCCTGACGCTGCTCGGCCTGCTCCCGCTGCTGCTCGGCCTGCTTGACGGCCACTATCGACTCAGCCAGCTGGCGGTCCTTCTCCATAATCTCGGCCTCGCGGTTCTTCAGCACCGAGAAGAACTCGTCCTCCACGTCCATTTCGCGGCGAACGTCCTTGTCGCAAGAGGCTTCCATGAGCTTGCGCAGGATAGGCTCCATGTCGTCGTCGCCGCCGTAGACCGACGGGTCTATGTCTATCGTCTGCAGGTCTTTCTTCGACACCACGTGCGTCTGGTCGAAGATGCTCAGCACCTTGTCCAGGCGGTTGTTGATCCTGCCGTGCAGACGCGGTATCTGCACGATGATGCTGTCGTGCGTCAGGCTCTCCACGAAGGGGTTGTCGAGGCCGCCCTCCACCACGTTGCGGTCGTAGTCGTACACCTGGTGGTCCACATACACCACCGGGGCCTCTATGCTGCCCACCGTGTGGCCCAGCAGATAGACGGCCACCATGGGCAGGGCGTATGTGTTGCGCCCCGACCCCTCCATGTTCTCCTTGTTGTCGTACTGCGCGCCCAGGTACTGGCGGAAGCGCAGCAGCTCGCTGTCCACCTGCGTCTTCTGTATCTCGATGAGGATGGTCTGCCGCTTGCCCTGCTCGTCGCGTATGGTGGCACCGAAGTCGATGCGGAAGATGGACAGCGTGTCGCGGCCCTTGTTGGAATACTCGTTGCGCCGCACATGTACCTCCACCACGTCCTTCTTCAGCAGGGCGGAGAGGATGGTGCGGGCGATGCGCTCGTCCTCCATGAGGTACTTGAACACGACGTCGTAGATGGGATTGGCTACTATCATGGCTCTTCAGACTTTTCTTTCTTTGTGCAAAAGTACGAAGAAAACGGCGAACCGCCAAAGGATTCGCAGTTTTTTTCATAAGGCACCTCGGAACGAAGCTTATTTGCCGTGGGTATGCAGGTGACAGGTTCCTGTCCCTTGTCACTCCTACCGTCGGAAGAACATTTTACCATCGCGGTCAACATTAGCCTTGAACGCAGGGTTTCGAATTTCGGAGTAGATATTGGTGTCGAAGAAATAAGGTATGTGCGATTCGTAGAGCTTGTCGTTGAGTGTACGGAGGGTTTTCTTGGTAAGGTCTTTGCCTCTTAATGACAGGTCGATGTCTGAAGCATGCCAGTAGTCGCCACGTGCACGCGAGCCATAGATAATGGCTTCTTCAATTTCTGGTATAGAAGCCACTATCTGAATAAGTTCCTTGTATGACCTGTCGCTCAGTCCGAACATTCTATACGCTTCATTTTTTCATGCAGTTTCAGTAGCAGAGGATGAAATGTAAAGATGATACTGTCGGCAACGTCGGCAGCGGTATCCTCATCATAGACGTGAGAAGTCTGGTTGCGGGCATCTATCATGTCCATCCAGGCTTCGCCGTTTTCAATCAACCCTAAGGCCACGGCATGGCGGACGACATCCTTTGAGCCAAGCATGCCGGTGACACCATTCTCTTTCTCGAAGCTCATCATCAGTTTCCATCCCATTTCGTAAGTAAACTCAAAACGCTTGATAAGGCTGTCGCGTTCAAATTCGTCCAATGTTCGCTGTCTGCTGAGGTCTACGACAACCGTCAGCCTCTCCACCGCATTGCCGAATACTACAAGCCGCTCCGTCCATCTGGGTCGATTCACTGTCTCTGTCATAAACTGCCATTTTTTGTCAGGTGCAAAGGTAGGCATTATTATCGGAACCGCCAAAAGTTTGTCAGACTTTTCGTGTGTCGGAAGTTGTTTTTGCAGAAAAAACATCAGTACAGGTGACAGGTTCCTGTCCCTTGTCACCGTTCTCAATGGTCCTTATCTCGGTTCTACAAGAATTTGTGTGGGTTAAGTATAAGGAGAAACGAAGGTCACACAGAAACCACAGAAATCACAGAAAGGGCTACGCCCTGATATCGCGTAGCATAATTTCTGTGATTTCCGTGATTTCTGTGTGAAATAAAAAGGGGTTCAGCAAGATTTTGTGCGAGACATTACCCACACGAAATCTAGCAGAACCCTTATCTCAAAGCTCATATAGCAGCTCTTCAGCTTTTCGTGTTTTGCGCTTGCCCGCCTTCACCTCTTCAAGCTGATGAAAGCCTTCCATCAATCCTTGGCGAATCTCTTCGTCATTCATAACGGTGCTTACCTGTGGCTCAATAAGCCTTTCAGCTAACCACTTACGGTTGCTCGCCGTCAGTGAAAGCCCTTGCAGATAGCTCCAGAGGTTGTTCATCGATACTGCATTCATAATAGTTCTATTTCAGATTGATGCCGCAAAGGTAGGCATAATTATCGGAACCGCCAAATGTTTTCGCAGACTTTTCGTGTGTCGGAAGTTGTTTTCGCAGACATATAGAGTTTTCGCAGAAAAAACATTAGCACAGGTGACAGGTTTCCTGTCCCTTGTCACTTCTTCACACCTTCTCCCTTACACCAAACAATATAAGGAGATACCAAATTCAGCTTGTCAAGATTCAGGGCATTCATACTCTTGCAAGCTGTTGTCTGTATAATGCCAATTGCTCAAACTCCTTTTCAGTTTTCTCTATCCATTGCTTTTTCCTTTCAATCATCTTGCGGAAAGCGGCAATGGCCTCATTACGATTGCTGTAACTAATTGCTTCGTAGTCCATATCCATTTCATTTTTCTTTATTATGTTTCACATAACTACCGTTATTTGTCTGCTTTGCCCGGGAGCGCGGGCGGCCTCGCCCGCCACTGATACGGCCTGGGTCGCCCGCGCTCCCTGATTGGACGCTGCAAAGGTAGGCATAATTATCGGAACCGCCAAAAGTTTGTCAGACTTTTTGAAACGGAAGAGCCATTTGAGGCATTTGAGGCAGAAAACAGCAACCGGCGGCACCCGCCCGTGGATGGGGGGGGATGCCGCCAGATTGTTGTCAAGTCTTTCGCTGGTGCGAAATGGCGATGGCTTCGTGCAGACTATTCGGCCACGAACTCGTCCCAGCCGTAGCCGAGGCTGCCTGCGCTGACATAGTACTGCACGGCAATCTGGCAGTAGTTGGATGTCGGGTCTATCCAGCAGCCATAGTCTGGGTCACAGGCATAGGAGTCGTCGTTATTTGCTAATGAGCCGATGACTTTAACGAGTCAGCTTATGGCTCGTGAAGGATTTGCTATTCAGCTTCTCCATACCCTTCAGATGACGGGGCATCAGCTGTCCGTTCCATACGGGGGCAAACATCCTCTTGTCATTGACAGGAGCCAGTGCCCGGCTGGCAGCATCCCAGCTGACAGTATAGATCTCCTCGCCGTAAGCAAAGACACCAGCAGACACATAATAGGCCACATGGAAGTGGAAGATGCCGGTCTCCGGGTCATAATAGCTGGGGCCTACTTCCCATGCGGGATTCAGGTCGTCTGCCTCGACAATATACACATCGCCATAGCTGCTGTGGGTGTAGCCAATGTACTGGCTGGGCACGCTCACGGCGTTGGTGGCCTTGTCCCACTTGAAGGTGAAGTCCACGTCGTAGCCCCAGTGGGTGATGCGGTAGACATCGTCGTCGGCGTTGTACTGAAGCTCCAGTCCGGGATCGGTCTGTGGATCGTCTTCGTCACCGAAGAAGAGCGTATAGATGTAGTCGCCTGTTCCGATAGAAGACCATGGGTTAGAAGCTCCGCCATAGTATTCAAATGTACCTACATAACCATCCTTTATCTCACCTTCAAACACCACAACTGCCACAACTTGCAGCTTGCCCGTGAGGCCTTCTGGGATGGGGATGAAGTTTGTTCCTTCCGTGAGTGCCGTTGCTTCCACCTCTTCTGAGAGAAGCTGACCGGCCACCTCGTCTACATCGGCATCCTCACCTACGACAACGGCTCTCACATCAGTGGCATCGTTGCCAAGGGTGACATTGATAGCGGCAGAAGCCTCACCGCTGGCATTGGTCAGCACGCCCAGATATTCTGCGTCAATCGAGAAGTCGCGTACGACGAAGCCGGGGAAGTAGAGGTAGACGTTGCCGTCAGCCTGGCTGGCGTTCCAGCCGCCCACATTGAACATGTAGTAGTAGGGAGCCAGCTGAATCTGTCCGGGAGTGCCGTCTTCCTGCCAAGCCACGACGCGGTTGTACGACCACGACTCCTCAGTAGTGTTGGCCGAGAAGCGGCTGGGATAGAGCAGGTAGATGTCGGCATCGTAGCTGCTGTGATGATAGCCCGTGTTGAAGTCGCCGTATGTCACCAGGTCGTTGCGGGTCAGCGTCACGTCTTTATATACAGCGCCGGCGGGCTGGATGGTAATCTCCAGATAGTCATCGCCTGCCGAAGCGTTCACCACACCGTTGCGGTAGGGGTTCATCACGCGGTAGACGTTCTTCTGCTCCTGGTTCTGAAGAATTTCGCAGGAGAGGGTAACACCAAAGTAGTAGTTGTCAACAAAAGTACCCTTACCAATGCTCTTATAGGGCGAGAGGGCACCGGCACTGAAGGTGTAGCTGGTCAGACCATACTCCGACGTGAGCTCGGTGCTGGTAATCCTGATGGTGTCGGGAATGAACTGGTCATAAACCATCATGGTGTTGTCATAGCCGATGACAATGTTTGCCTGAGCCTCACCGGCGGCGAAGCTGACGCTGCTGGGAACGGTGTAGAAGCCCGTGGCATCGGTATGTGTCAAGTTGACGGTGATGGCCTCGTCGGTCTTCACGCGATTGATGGGCACTGTGAACTGAGAGCCTGACATCGGAATCTCTATCGATGAGGCCAGCTCATTGCTGAAATAAACCTGGTTGCCAGAGACCGTGGCCCACTGGTAGTCGTCATCATCGGAGCAGGCAGTGAACCCCATCATGGCAACGAGTGCCAGAATCAGTAAACTATAATATTTTTTCATTTTGTCAATGCTTTAATATGATTAGTATTCTTACCATACATACTCCTCGGAATCGCCATTGGGTTGGGCGGGATCGGGATTGTTAGTGCAGTCGAAGTTGTAGTTGGTCTCTGTCTGCACGATGCAGAAGTTCATCCAGTCGGGGGTCTTCTCGCTGTTGTAGCGATACAGCTCAACATGGTTCGTACCGGCATAACTGCGGATAATGCCCTTCTGCAGACGCTTGATGTCGTAGGTAGCGAAGCCCTCGCCCCACAGCTCAACGCGGCGCTGCCACCACACTTCGTTCTGGAAGGCAGAGGTCGTGGTGTTGTAGTAAGCCTCGTTGTGGCCGCCATAGACATAGTTGGCATCGCGGGTCTTGGCAAACTCGGTGAGCAGCTGGATACCGCGGCTCTCATTCTGCATGCCGGCGGCCTCGGCTTCGATGAGCTTCATCTCCTCCACACGCATCATGGGCACTGCCACCACGAAACCAATATACTGGTTGTCGCGGCCAGCCTCGCCACCGGCTGTGCGGAACTTCAGGGGCAGACCGCCCACCTTGCCATAGCCAGAGACACTCAGACCGGTGTTGATAAGCCAGTCAGGATGGTTCGAATAGACGCTCAGAGCCTCCAGGCCTTCGGGCGTAGGATTACCCTCGTCGTCGGCAATCTCGATGTTCTCCTCAATAGAGAAGTCGATGTAGCACAGCTTGCGGCAGTCGCTCTCAGGAATGGTCTCGAAGAGGTGACGGTCGATGAGGAACGGCTGGCCGTAGTTGGCGGCATATCCGCAACCCGACGTGTTGGGGTTGATTTCGATACACATCAGCGAACCCCAGCTGGAGTCGGCATCGTTGAGCAGGATGGCAGGGTCATCGCTCTTGTAGGTCATTCCGAACATCCAGGCACCGTTGGGGGTGTTGAAGCCCGTGTTCCAGTCAGTATACTCGGCAGCAGTCATCACGGTGTAGCCGTTCTGGGCCAGCTTGGCATACTTCTCGGCATTTGCCCAGTCCTCCATCCACTGATAGGCACGGGCCTTCAGGCCGTAGACCACGCTCTGGTCGGGGGTGTACACATCCTTGCGCTCGTAGCCGGCCAGCAGCTCCTCGGCCTTGTCGAGGTCGCTGAGGATGAAGGCCCACATGTCTTCGTTGGTGGCACGGGGGTTGTGTGCCAGGTCGCTCAGCTGCGTGTTCTCGTCGACGATGGGCACGCTGACGCTGGTGACGGGGTCATTCTTCGACACGGCATAGGGCTTCTGGGCGAACATGCGGGCCAGATCCTGGTAGAAGTAGGCACGCATGGCATAGGCGATGCCCAGACCTGCGCGCTGCTCCGGGGTGGGATCGCCGCCAGCCATGTTAATAACCTCGTTACAGCTCTTGATCCATCCGTAGTAGTAGGTCCAGGGCAGCTGAGCCATACGATAAGACGGACCCAGATACTTTATGGTGTACCAATAGGTGAACCAGTTCTGATAGACATAGACAATGTCCTGCCCCATGATGTCGCGCATCAGGTAGAACGACGGTATGCCCAGGTCGTAGAGATAGGTATTGCTGTTGCCACCGTAGACGAACTGTCCGCAAAGGGTAGCGGTGATGGCATTCACGGCATTGTTGAATGCACCGGGAGCAGCCGTCACCTGTTCGATGGTGATGGTGCTGTTCTGTGGCTCGATTTCTTTGATGCAGCTGGTAGTAGTGGCCGACAGCATGGCCGTAGCAGCTACCAGGGTGAATATTTTATTCTTCATATCTTTGTTTCCTCCTATATTTTTAGAATGTCAACTGAATGCCACCAGAGATGGTGCGAACGGGAGAATAGGTGTTGATAGAGTACACGCTGCCGTAGCTCTGGCGTGGGTCGAAGCCCTGACGCTTTGACCAGAGCACGAGGTTCTCGCCTGAACAATAGAGGCGCACACGCTGAATCTGGATTTTCTGTGTCAAAGTCTTCGGGAGTGTATAGCCCACGGTGAACGACTGGAAGTTCAGGTATGAGGCGTTGGTCAGGAAGCGGTCGCTGGCGTAGGCGGCATACTGGTCGCCATACTGCCAGCGGGGGAAGTCGCTGCCGGTGTTGGTGGGTGTCCATGCCTTCAGCACATCCTTGTGGAAGGTGGAGCCGGCGTCGGACGAGCTGGTGCCCGGCGACACGAGGCCGGCATACTGCGAGTCGTAGACCTTGCCACCCAGCTGGTAGTCGAACGATGCCGTGATGTCGAAGTCATAGACGCGGATAGTGGTAGAGAAGCCACCGAATGCCTTGGGCAGGATAGAGCCGTTGGCATAGCGCTGTGCCTCACCGATGTTGGTGGTGGTGCCGCTCTTCTCCGTACCGGGCTTGTTAATGGTATTGGTACCACCGCTGTAAGTGACATTGCCCTCTTCGTCGGTGCCTGCCTCCCAAGAACTGTTCAGAGGCTTGCCGTCACTACCCATGAAGGGCAGTCCATCCTCGTCGAGCTTGTTGGTCAGGTTCTTGTCGTAGTAGTACAGGGCCTCACCATTCTCGTTCACACCTGCGTAAGCGTAGGTCATGTAGTTGTACATCGAGCCGCCCTCGTTGTACCAGTAGCTGCTCTCATAGAAGCCGCCGTTGTCGGCAATCTTCGACTCGGGCAACTTCAGGATCTTGGTGGAGTTGGTCGAGATGTTGGCTGTGATGTTCCAGGTGAAGTTCTTCGAGCGGATGATGTCGCCGCTGAGAGTCAGCTCGACACCACGGTTGCGCATGTCTCCGACGTTGCCGTAGTATCCACGGCTACCGGCCGACTCGGGCACTGAGAGCCAGAACAGCAGGTCGCTGATTTTCTTGTTGTAGAAGTCGAAGCTACCGGTGAGGCGGCCCTTCCACAGGCTGAACTCAATACCGGCGTTGAAGTTTGTCGTGGTCTCCCAAGTGATTTTCTCGTTACCAATGCGGTAGAACGACGGGGTCATCGAGGTGTCGTTGGCCTTTGAGAGGCTATAGAGGTCGATGTATGCCCAGTTGCCGATGGCATCGTTACCCTGCTGGCCGATAGAGGCCTTGATTTTCAACTGGTCGAGCCAGCTCTTGGTGCCCTCGAAGAAGCTCTCCTTCGAGATGATCCATGCGCCGCCAACGCTCCAGAATGAGCCCCAGCGGTGGTCCTTGGCAAAGTAGGAGGTGGCATCGCGACGATAGGATGCCGAGCCGAAGTACTTGTCGTTGTAGTTATACTGCACGTTGCCGAAATAACCCTCGACGTTGTACTCTGTGGTGTAGCTCTCTGATCCCGACATGGTGGCGAAGGCGTTCAGCTCGGGGATAGCTGCCGAGAAGCCGCCGGTGCGCTCGGCATAGAGATAGCGGGTCTTCGTGTCGTACCACTCATGACCGGCCAGTACTGTCAGCTCGTGCTTGCCAAACTCGTTGGCGTAGTTCAGCGTCTGGATGTGGTTCTGGCGCAGGGTGTTGCTCTGGTACTTCACAATCTGTCCGTTCACGCCTACTTTCGGTCCGTAGAGTGCGTTCTCGTAGTCAGAGTAGCTGGTCTGTTCCAGGGTGATGGTGCTGTTCAACGTGGCCTTCAGGTTCTTGGTAATCTGGGCGTCCAGCACATAGTTGCCGTGCAGCTGGTTGCCGATGGTCTTCACCTTGTTGTAGCGGTTAGAGCCCAGGGGGTTGCCTGTCTGCAGGAAGGCACGTCCCACACCGTAGTTGGTGGCGGCCACACCATAGTCATACTGCTCGTTGCCGTTTTCATCGGTGCGGATGACGGGCTGGTTGGTCACGGGATCCAGCACGCGCACGTAGGCGGGATAGATAGGAGCAATACGCGAAGTATAGTAGAACATGTTGGTCGAACCATAGCTGTCACTAGTCAGGTTGGGGTTCGACTCGGTGTCGCTGTGCACGTATGACACGTTGGCGGTGGCCTTCAGCCAGCTCTTCAGCTGATAGTCGGCTTTCAGACGGGCGGTGGTACGCTTGTAACCTGAGAACTGGATGATACCATCCTCGTCGAGGTGGCCCAGGCTCATGTAGAACGAGCCGCGGTCGTTGGCAGCGTTGGCGCTGATGGTGTACTCCTGGCGCAGGGCGGTGCTGTAGGCAATGTCGGTCCAGTCGTCGGGGGTCATGTAGTAGGTCTCGCCGTTCCAGTTGTAGGCGCGTCCCAGCGTGGCGTTGGGGTTCAGCTTGCCGTTGGTGCCCACGAGATTCTGGCCCTGCGGCAGCGTATAGACGTTATAGCCCAGGTCGCTCAGCATGCGCTGGTTGGCCCATTGGTTGGCACGCTCAGTGCTGTATTTGCCCACGTTCAGGGCATAGTTGTTCAGCTGGTCGTAGTAGACCTCGTAGTACTGGGCGGGATCAGTGATGACATCGTAGTCGGGGATGCTACGCGAGTTGGCACCCCACTTGGCGTCGACGGTGATCTCGGCCTCGCGGCTCTTACCCTTCTTGGTAGTGACGATGATCACACCGGCAGCACCGCGGGCACCATACAGGGCTGCCGAGGCAGCGTCCTTCAGCACGCTCACGCTCTCGATGTCCTCCACGGGAATGTTGGTCAGCGATGCACTATAGGGAGCACCATCGACAATCACCAGCGGGTCGGTGCCGGCATACATAGAGGCAATACCGCGGATGCTGATGCTGCCCGAGCCCGAGCCAGGAGCACCCGATGCACCACGAATCTGCAGGCCGGGAACCGAACCTACCAGAGCGTCGGTAACGTTGGCCACCGTGTGCTTCGACAGGTCTTCCGTGCTCAGCACGGCAGCCGATCCTGTGAAAGCGCTCTTCTTGGCCGTACCATAAGCCACCACAATCACTTCGTCGAGGGCCTTTGAGTCGCCGGTCAGCAGGATGCGCATGTTCGGCCGGGCACTCACCTCGATGGGCTCCATGCCCACGTAGGTGATGCGGAGTGTGTTCTTACCTGCGGGACAGGTCAGCGAGAACTGTCCGTTGGCATTGGTCACTGTACCGACATTGGTGCCGACGACTTGGATGGTAGCTCCGATGACGGGCTGTCCATCGTCCTGAGACACCACGGTACCATTGACTTTTGTCTGGGCAATGACCCCTCCCACCATGAGGAAGAGCACTGCCAGAAGTGTCATGAGTCTTTTTTCCATAAAATCTCTCTCTCGTTTTTTTGTTAATAATTAGTTTTTCTTTCTCTTTCTCTTATTTATATAATGTACGTGTACAATGACTAATCATATCCCCATTTATGGGGAGCCCCAAGTGTTAGAGTTTGCAAAAATAAGCAATTATTTTTTAAACTCCAAGAGTTTTCTTAAAAAAAGTAAGTTTTTGCTTGTATTTGTTGACGAATATCCGCTTTTTGCAGCATTTTCCTTAATTTTTGAATGTCTGAGGGAGGAAGGGAGGACTGAGATTTTCTGCCACGGTTTTTCACAGTTTCAAGCGGAGCCGAGATTTTTTTGTGGGAGGCCGGGATTTTTTCATGGGAGGCCGAGATTTTTTCTAAGGAGATTTGGAGAAGAGGAGGGGGCGCTAAAGCGCCCTGCCCACGATAGGCATACACCGGTACAATGGCGCTGAAGCGCCACCACCACCTCTCCTCCACTCCTTAGTAACGATACTCAAGTTCCGCATTCGCTCAACTCCCTTGGAGTTAAGGGAGTTAAAGACAATAGTCTTTTCCCTTGTATGTCCCAGAAAAACTTTTCGCCCTGCACATCAGGCGATGCACAGGGCGAAGAAGAAGGATTTTGTTATCTGTTGCTTAGTTGTACTTCAGAATCTGGCCGGGCTTGAGGATGGTCTTCGTGGTGATGCGGTTCAGGCGGCAAATGGCATCGACGGTGGTGCCATGTTTGCGGGCAATGGCATAGAGGGTCTCGCCCCGCTGCACCTTGTGGATGCCACCGCTGCTCTTCTGGCTCTGAGCCTTGCCGGCCGTCTTCTGGGCCTGCTGGCGGGGCTGCTTCTGGGCCAGGGCTGCATAGTCGGTGTGGTCCTCGCCACCCTGTCCGCCAACACCGCGGAGGCGTGTGGCCACGATGGACTCCTGGTTGTAGGTGGACTTGCGGAAGAGGTACGAGTTGCCGACGACATCCTGGTTGAAGAAGTCGAACATCAGGGCGGGGTTCAGGGCCGTGCCGCAGAGGCGTGTCTCGAAGTGCAGGTGCGAACCTGTGCTGCGGCCCGTCGAGCCACCGAGTCCGATAGGCTCGCCGGCACGAACCTCCTGGTTCTCTACGACGAGGTGCTTCGACATGTGGCCGTAGATGGTCTCCAGACCGTTGGGATGGCGGATGACGACGTACTTACCGTAGCCCTTCGGCTCATAGCGCACGATGCGCACCTTGCCGGGGAAGGCGGCCACGATGGTGTCGCCCGTGTTCAGCTTGATGTCCAGACCCTTGTGCTGGCGGCCCCAACGGGCACCGAAGTTCGAGGTAATCTGGCGGCTGGGCGTGGGCATGCAGAAGTCGCGGAGGTCAATGAGGAAGCTGTCGGGGAGGGCGGTCTCCCTATGGGCGTAAACGTTGTTCCAATCGTTGTAGAGCTGGGCGGCAGCGGACTGCTGCACGGTCTCGCTCTCAAGCATCTGTTGTAACTGGATGGAGTCTACGGCGCGCATCTTGCGGTCGATGGGGGCCTGGTTGGCTAACAAGTCTTGGGCCGAAGCGGGCATCACTGCCGTCAGGGCCAGGGCTATCAGGGCGAATCTTTTTACTCTTTTCAGCATTTGATTTTGTTTATTATTCTGACGTTATTAGGTACTTCAAAAACGAAAATACGGTGCAAAGTTACGAAATTATATGGAACTAAAAGCGAAAACGCCAAATTTTTTCTGTACTTTTAACACTATTAGCGAAAAAAATAGTAATTTTGCAGCCGAAATGTATACAATAACATGAAACAGACGGAAAGAGCGAATTTTGGAAGCCGACTGGGCATCGTGCTGGCCACGGCCGGCTCGGCCGTGGGACTGGGTAACGTGTGGCGCTTCCCGACGATGGCGGGCGAGCACGGCGGTGCGGCGTTCATCCTTTTATATATAGTATGTGTGCTGCTGCTGGGCCTGCCCTGCATGCTCAACGAGTTCATCATCGGCCGCAGGGCGCAGGCCAACACGGCGCGTGCCTACGCGAAGCTGGCCAATGGCACGCCGTGGCGCTTCATCGGCTATTTCGGCGTGTTCACGGGGTTCATGATAACGGGCTACTACGTGGTGGTCTCCGGCTGGTGCCTACAGTATGTGTTCGCCTTCGTCACGGGAGGTCTCGACGGCTCGCCCGAGGCGGTGGCCAACTATTTCCGCGACTTCTCGCAGAACCCGTGGAAGCCCATTGTGACGATGCTGGCGTTCATGCTCATCACACACTTCGTCATCACGCGTGGCGTGGAGAAGGGCATCGAGAAGGGGTCGAAGCTGATGATGCCCCTGCTGTTCATCCTGCTCATCGTCATCGCCGTGGCGGCCTGTCTGCTGCCAAATGCCAGCAAGGGCATCAGCTTCCTGTTCAGTCCCGACTTCTCGAAGGTGGACTCGGGGACGCTGCTCGGCGCCCTGGGACAGGCGTTCTACTCGCTCTCCCTGGGCATGGGCTGTCTGTGCACCTACGCCAGCTACTTCAGCCGCGACACCCACCTCACGAAGTCGGCCATGCAGATTATCTCTATCGACACGCTTATCGCCATCCTCGCCGGACTGATGATCTTTCCCGCTGTGTTCAGCGTGGGAGGACAGGTGGACGCGGGCGCCTCGCTGGTGTTCATCACGCTGCCGAACGTCTTCAACCAGGCCTTCTCGGCCATGCCGCTGGTGGGACACATCATCGCCCTGCTGTTCTACGCCCTGCTGTCGATGGCGGCGCTGACGTCGCTGATGTCGCTGCACGAGGTAAGCACGGCGTTCTTCCATGAGGAGTTCAACATCTCACGGCAGCGCGGCGCCACCATTGTCACGGTGCTGTGCTCGGTCATTGGCGTGTTCTGCTCGCTGTCGTTCTATAATACCGACATCGCGCTCTTCGGTCTGAGCCTCTTCGACCTGTTCGACTTCACCACGGGACAAATCTTCCTGCCCGTTGGCGGATTCCTCACCTGCCTGTTCCTGGGGTGGTACGTGCCGAAGCAGATTCTGCACGAGGAGTTCACCAACCAGGGCACGCTGAGCGGACGCTTCTTCCGACTCTACCTGTTCTGTGTGCGCTTCGTGTGTCCGACGTGCATCCTGCTCATCTTCCTCCACCAGCTCGGAGTGATCTGACATGTTTCGGGAGCTGTTCTACATGCACAAGAGCGACCGCCGCGTCATACTGGCGCTGCTGACGGTGGGGGTGGTGGCACTTGCGGTCATCTTTGTGGCGGGCGGCAGGGAGGAAGCACCCACCAGCGATGCAACTGTCCGGGGCGATAGCATCGTCCCATCCATCCCATCCATCCCATTAACCCCATCACCCCCCACCTACTACGCCCAGCCCGCCGCCGCCCCAGAGCGCTTCCCCTTCGACCCGAACACCGCCGACAGCACCGCCCTGCTGCGCCTCGGCTTGCAGCCCTGGCAGGTGCGCAACATCTATAAATATCGTGCTGCGGGCGGCATCTATCGCAAAAAGGAGGACTTCGCCCGCCTCTATGGCCTCACCGTGAAGCAGTACCAGGAGCTGGAGCCCTACATCCGCATCTCCCCCGACTACCTGCCCGCCGCCACACTACTAGCCCCCTCCCACCTTCCCTCGAAGGGGGGGGCTAACCCTGCGGACTCCCTTTCCTCCGCCCCTGTGCCGGCCGTATCTTCCGCCCGGCCACGGAAGCTCTCCGCCGGCGAAACCATCGACCTGGCCACCGCCGACACCGCTGCCTTGAAGCGCGTCCCCGGCATCGGCTCTTACTACGCCCGCCGCGTCGTCGACTATGGTGAGCGCCTCGGTGGCTACACCAGCCTTGCCCAGCTGAACGAAATAGAGGACTTCCCGCAGGAAGCCCTCTCGTATCTGACGCTCAGCGCCGTGCCCGTGCGCCGGCTGAACATCAACGCGCTTTCGCTCAATGAGCTGAAGCGCCATCCTTACCTTAACTTTTATCGCGCTCGTGCCATCGTCGACTACCGCCGCCAGCACGGGCCCATCCACGACCTTGGCGAACTCCGCCTGCTGCCCGACTTCCCCCCCGAAGCCATCGAACGCCTCCGGCCTTACGTGGAATATTAGAAATGCAGGGGCTCGCCCTGATAGAACTGGAGGAGGGCGCGCTGGTAGAGATATTCGTAGCGCGCCTGGGTGAGGTCGCTCTCAGCCTTCAGCATGTTGGCGCGGGCCTCGTTGAACTCCGTCGAGGTGGCTTTGCCCTGCTCGTACTTGGCCTGCATCAGCTGGAAGGCGTCGTGGCTGGCGTGGCGGGCCTCCTGGCTGCTCTTCAGCTTCTCCTGGGCGGCGATGGTGTTGTAGTAGGCCGTCTGAATCTCCTTGTAGAACGTTTTCTTCGTCTGGTCGAGCTGTAGCTGCTGGTTGATGCGGTCGAGCTTGGCCGAGCGGATGCTGTTGCGTGTCTGGAAGCGGTTGAAGATGGGGATGCTGAGGTTCAGGCCGAGGTACTGGCTGAAGTTGTTCTTCAGCTGCCGGTCGAAGGCATCCGACTTGAAGCCGCTGGTGGTGTAGTAGTTCGTGCCGAGGCCGGCGCTGAAGCTGAGCGTGGGGTATAGACCGGCCTGCGCTATCTTGATGTTGTGCTCGGTGGCGCGCAGGCGCAGCTCCTCGGCCTGAATTTCGGGACGAGAAGCCTCCCCTACGGCTCCAAAAGCCCCCCTTTCGTCCCCCTCGGAGGACACGATAGTTTTGCTAACAAGGGATGAGTCTATAGAAGCCCCCTCGGAGGCCGTAGGGGGGGCTTCTATGGTAAACCCCTCTGGGCTGTCGAGCTCCAGCAGCTGGGAGAGGCTGAGGAGGGCGAGCTGGAGGTTGTTCTGCGCCTGAGTGGCGGTGAGGCGGCTCTGGGCGAGGGTGGCCTGCTGCTGCGAGAGCTCAGCCTGACTGGTGCGGCCCACGTCGAGGAGGGTCTGCAGGCGGGTGGTCTGGGCGCTGTCGATGCTGATTTGGCGACGGGCCACATCGAGAATCTCCATGTCGTAGAGCACCTGCACGTACTGTTGGGCCACCTGCACGCGGATGTCGTTGCGGGCCTTCTCCAGGTCTTGCGTGGCGGCTTCGAGGTTCAGCTGGCTCAGCTTGACCTGGTTGGGAATCTGAAAGCCGGTGAACAGGGGAACGCTGGTGCCGAGCGAGAAGGACGTCGACGAGGTGTTCGTGTTTGTATAGGTGTTCTGGGCGGTGAGACCTCGGCCGAAGGAGAAGTTCTGACCGGCAGAGGCATTGAGGTCGGGCAGGCGCTGGTTGCGGGCGTTGGAGCGCTGGATGGCGCGCTGCTCCACCTGCTGCTCGTACTGCTTCACGGTGATGTTGTGCTCCACGGCGTAGTCGATGCAGCGCTCCAGCGTCCAGGGGCGTGTCTGTGCCCCTAAAGGTAAAAGGGTAAAAAGGTAAAAAGGCAAAACCTTTACCCACCCTTGAACCTTCATTGAATATATTCTTCTCATCATCATTTTTTTACCTTTTTACCTTTTTACTTGTCATTCTCTTCGGTGATGATTTGCGGGCCGCGCACCTTGTCCTTGGCGGTGATGCCGGAGCGGATTTCGATGTTCACGCCGTCGCTGAGACCAGTGGTGACGGAGCGGCGTTGGTAGCTGGGCTTGCCGTCGACGGTGCCGCTGAGGACGTAGACGAAGGTGCTGTCGCCCTCGAACTCGATGGCACTCTCTGGGACGGAGAGCACCTGGCTGGCCTGGGCCAGGACAATCTCGGCATTGGCAGAGTAGCCGGCGCGGAGGGTGCGCGAAGAGGTGCTGTCGGCAGGGATGACCACCGCAGCCTTGATTTCAAACTGGTTGGCGCCGTTGCTCTCGGTGGCCTTGGGCGAGATGTATTCCAGCGAGGCGTCGAAGCTCAGGTCCTGCAGGGCACCGATGGTAATCTTCATCGGGATGCCGATGGTGAGCTGGCCCACCTCTGTCTCGTCGATGTTGCCGCGGAAGATGAGGTCTTGCATGTTCGCCACGGTGGCGATGGTGGTGCCGTCGTTGAACGTGTTCGAGTTGATGACGGAGTTACCCACCTTGACGGGGATGTCGAGGATGACGCCGCTGATGGTGCTTCGGATGAGCGTTGAGGAGGCGGAGGCGTTCGACTTGCTGACGCCGTCGCGCACCACCTGGAGGGCATCGACGGCAGCGGCCTTCTCCTCCTGGGCCTGGCGCAGCTGCTGGCGGGCCTTCTCATAGTCCTCGTCGCTGACGAGGTTCTGCTTGTGCAGGTTCTCGGTGCGGGCATACTCCGACTCTACCTGCCGCAGGTTGATGTCGGCCAGGCGGACGCGGCTCTCGGCCGAGGAGAGCTGCCCCATGTCGGGGATGACCTTCACCTTGGCGATGACCTCGCCCTGCTGCACTCTCTGGCCCGGCTCCTTCATCAGCTCGGCGATGATGCCGCTGATCTGCGGCTTCACGTTCACCTCGTTACGCGGCTCTATCTTGCCCGTGATGATGGTGGTCTTGCGGATGTCCTGCTGTCCGGGCGTGAACTCCTGGTAGACGATCTCCTTCGGCTGGCTCTTCTGCCACAGGAACACGAAAGTGCCGATGAAGACGAGGGCGATGACGAGGGCTACAAATAGCTTGAAATACTTTTTCATATTGATAAATCTTTATTCTTTTATTCTTCATTATTCGTCGCGCATGGCGTCGACGGGCTTGATGGCCATGGCGCGGGCGGCGGGGGCCAGTCCGGCGAGGACGCCCATGAGGCTGATGACGAGGGCGGCGAGGATGGCCGTCCAGAAGCTCACCTGGAAGTGGGTGCCGACGATGCCGTCCTCCGTCTGCGACAGCTCCAGCATCTGGAGGATGGCCACGGCGAAGAGGATGCCGCTCATGCCCGCCACAAGGGTGAGCACGATGCTCTCGCTGATGATTTGCGACAGGATGTTGCGGGGCGTGGCGCCGATGGCGCGGCGGATGCCTATCTCGGTGGTGCGCTCGCGTACGGTTACCATCATGATGTTGCTCACGCCGATGGCTCCGGCCAGCAGCGTGCCCAGGCCGACGAGCCAGATGAGGAAGTTGACGCCGCGGAACAACGAGTCGAGCAACTGGAAGAGCACCTCAGTGTTGAACACCATCACGCCCTGCTCGTCGGTCGGGTCTACGCTGTGGGCGCGGGCCACGGTCTCGCGGATGCGGGGAGCAACGGCCGACATCACCACGCCTTTGCGGCCCGTCACCGCTATCATGTGCACGTCGTCGCCCATGTTGTAGGCCTGCTGCATCAGCGTGATGGGCAGGAGCATCGTCGTGCCCGCCTCAGAGCCGAAGCTGATGTTCGACACGTTGAAGTCTACGCCCACAATCTGATAGTATATCGAGTCCACGCGGATGAACTGTCCGCAGGGGTCGCCGCCACCGGGGAAGAGGTCTTTGTAGGTCTTCTTCCCGATGACGCACACCTTCCGCTTCTGGGCTAGGTCCATGTTGTTGATGAAGCGGCCATAGCGCATCTTCGGCTCGTTCACCCGCTGGTAGTCGGGCTGCACGCCGTTCACGCCGACGGTCGTCTTACGGTCGCCGTAGTAGGCGGTGCCGCCGTTGGAGAAGAGCACGGGCGAGATGACATCCAGCTCAGGGACGCGCTGGCGCAGCCGCTCCACGTCCTTGTAGTTCATCTCCCACATCCGACCCTTTCGGAAGCCTTTGTAAGCCTTGGTCGTGGGCTGGGCCCATACCATGGCACTGTTCGTGGCGAAGCCCTCGAAGTTCTGGTTCAGCATCTCCTTCAGTCCGTTGCCGCCGCCAATGAGCGCCACGAGCATGAAGACGCCCCAGAAGATGCCGAAGCCCGTAAGGAAGCTGCGGCTCTTATTCCTCGTCAGCGTGTCGAGTATTTCGCGGTATGAGTCTAAGTCTATGCGCATATCAGTCTGCTCTTAGTGCCTCGATGGGGCGTATTCGTGATGCCTTGAAGGCGGGAATGAGGCCGGCGATGGTGCCGGCTATGACCATGACGAGCGTAGCCTCGATGCACACGTCGATGCCCACGGTGGGGTCGGAGAACATCGTAGCTTTGAACAGGCCGGCATCCACCTTCGTATGTCCCAGCGTGGCGTCCATCCATTCGTTGGCGGCGACGCCGAGTACCATGCCGATATAGCCGAAGAAGGTGGTGATGATGACACTCTCCACGATGATGAGTCGCAGGATGCTCCACGGCCGCGCGCCAATGGCCTTGCGGATGCCGAACTCGTGCGTGCGCTCCTTCACGGTGATCAGCATGATGTTCGACACGCCCACGATGCCGCTCAGCAGCGTGAAAAGGCCCACGACCCAAAGGGCGGTGCGGATGATGCCGATGCCCGTCTGCATCTGGAGGTTATCGGAATAGCGGTTCCACAGCCACACGGCGCTCTCGTCCTCGGGATGCGCCTGGTGGTTGGCGTTCAAACGCTTGCGGTAGTCGGCCTCGAAGGCCTCGTTGGCCGCCTCGGTAGGCAGGCCGTGGAAGGTGAACTCAATGCGGCCCGCATCGTCGGTGTTCGCGCCGTAGATGCCCTTGATGGCCGTGTAGCTGGAGAAGGCATCGGCCCGCCCGTTCTCGTTCTCCTTGTAGATGCCGACGACCTGGAAGGCGAAGCTGCCTACGTTCACATAGCGGCCGATGAGCCGTTCCGCTTGTTGCCGTACTACAGCAACAGCCCCAACGGCCAGCAGCTCTTCTGCCTGCTTGTTGCTCAGCACGAGCACCTTGCGCTTCTCGCGGATGTCGATGTCGTTAATGAAGCGGCCATGCAGCATCTCCACCTTGTCTATCTGTGTGTGGTTGGGGTAGACGCCGCAGATGCTCGTCGAGAGGTACTGCTGGCCCAGGCTGATGGTGCCCTGCGTGCGGTACTGTGCGCCCACGGCGTCAATGTGGTCGCTGAAGGCCGGCGAGGCAGTGGTTTCGATGTCGCGCTGCTGCAAGCGAATCCAGCGCCCCTCCTTCAGGCCCTGGTAGGCTTTCGACGTCTCGCCGCCGAAGACCACCATCGACGAGCTGAGGAAGCGGTCGCTCTGCTTCATCTGGGCGTTGATGAGGCCGTTGCCTGCGCCGAGCAGCACGATGAGCATGAAGATGCCCCACGCCACGGCGAAGCCCGTCAGCGAGGTGCGCAGCTTGTTGCGCCGTGCCGTCTGCCATATTTCATTCAATAACTCCATCTTTGATGCGTATGATACGATTGGTCTGTTCCGCCACACCAGGATCATGAGTCACGATGACCTGTGTGATATGCTCCTGGGCATTCAAGTCCTTGAGCAGTTGCATCACCTCAACCGATGTCTTCGAGTCGAGTGCACCCGTAGGCTCGTCGGCCAGGATGATCTGTGGCCTGGTGATCAGTGCACGGGCAATGGCCACGCGCTGGCGCTGTCCGCCCGAGAGCTCGTTGGGATAGTGCTCGGCCCAGTCGAGCAGTCCTAAGCGTTCCAGATAGTCCATGGCCATCTGATGGCGCTTTTTCCGCGACACGCCCTGATAGAACAGGGGCAGCTCCACGTTCTCTACGGCCGTCTTGAACGAGATGAGGTTGAACGACTGAAAGATGAACCCGATCATCCTGTTGCGATATTCGGCTGCCTTCGTCTCGCTCAGGTCCTTGATGAGCACATCGGCCAAACGGTATTCGCCTGAGTCGTAGTTGTCGAGAATCCCTAATATATTTAATAAGGTGGACTTGCCCGAACCGCTCGCCCCCATGATGCTGACAAACTCGCCTCGCTCTATGTCGAGGTTGATGCCTTTCAGCACATGCAGGGGCTGTGCTCCGAAGTAGGTCTTGTTGATGTCGCGAAGATGAATCATAATGGTTAAGGAATTATCCGCCTACAAAAGTAGAAAGAAACTTCCACTTACGTGTCTGTTTCTTTCTAAAATTATGTGAAATTTAAGAATAATGTAAAAGAATTAGACAATATTATTAGTCGTTGACCACAAATTTGCAGGTTGCTGTATGCCCCAGTCGGTCGATGGCCTTGGCTACGTAGCATCCGGCAGCCAGGTGATGGCAATCGGCTTCAGCCCGTCCGCCGCGGATCTGCATATCCGTCTGTGAGGTCTGCTGTCCGGCCAGCGTGTAGATGATGAGACACACGTCGTCGGACGCGCTGCTCCGTACAATCAGATGACCGGCAGCATAGCGCAGGGTCAGCTCTCCACCCTTGTCGGTCACGGCAGATGCCGTGTTGGTCAGTATGCTTTGATCGACGACGGCCAGATAACTGGTGTGCAGGTTCGTCTTGCCGATGGTGGGGATGTTCATCTGGTAGACATTCCCTGCACCGTCAGGATAGCGGCCCACGGTCTGATCACCTTGATGGGCCTCGTAGACCATGCTGTTCTTCCATGACTGGTCTTGGGCCATGACCGACACGGTGCCCCCTTCGGCAGCCAGTTTGAACGAGGCGTGCAACTGCGTCAGCGGCTCCAGCTTGTCGCACCAGACGACAAGATGTCCATGTGGCGCAATCTGGGTGCCGGCCTCGGTGCTGCCCTTGGTGATCATGTACTTCGTGGGGTTGTCGGCTTTGTCGCTGAGAAACATGCCTTCCACATCGATGGTTTCTTCAGTGGTGTTATAGAGCTCTATCCAGTCGTTGCGTTTCTGATAGTCGTTCATGTAGATGTCGTTGGAGGCACTCACCTCGTTGACGACCACGGGCGTTTCGGCTTGCAGCGGTTCAAAGCAGGCGTAGAGCGTCAGCGACTCCTGTGTCTGACTTGGGGTATAGCTCAGACTGTGGGAATAGTACCAACCGGGCTGTGCGCTCTCTGCCCATCCCTTGAAGCGATAGCCTGCAGGCTCCTCCACACGTATGGTGGTGGGCTGGAAGACGATGCCCTCGAACTGCCCGTAAGGCACTTGCTGGTCGTTCAGGAAGATGGGGGCATTGCTGATATTGCTGTCTAAAGTCAGCTGGCAGGTCTTGGTCTCCGACAGTCGCAGCGGCTCGTATTGCTTCATGTAGTTGGCCATCTTCCCCGTTCTGCCCTTCAGGTAGTTCTTGATGTCGTTGAGCGAACCGTCGGGCGAAGCCCCTTCCCATGCCATCGTCGGACGAACGCGGTTGCCCAGCTCGTCAAGGATGGCTTGAGCGCGTGTGGGCTCGAACACGCTGCCGCCCATCAGCGACAGGGCATCAATAAACCGGCGACGGAACGTATTGTTCTTCAACATGTTGAGGAAGAACGTGCAGAACTTTATCTCGCCATAGCGTCGCTCAGCCGTGTCGTAGATGTAGTCGTAGCGGTGCCACTGCATGCCCTCTATCCAACGCAGGGGGTTACCGCCCATGTAGACCTCGCCTTCCTCGTCCCACTCGCGGCCCTCGGTGCCGAAGGCGGCATCCAGGTCGAAGAACGTGATGCGGTAGCGACCGCCGTCGGTCTTGCGGTAGGCCTTCACATTGTTGTCGGGCCAGTCCCATGAGCCGAGGAACAGCTCGGCAGCCATATAGTTCACGTACTCATCGATGTCGAGCAGTGACAGAATCTCGTTGTAGACCTCCGTATTCGTCGATTCCTTCGACAGTTCGTAGAGCCGTTCGAGCACGTCTTTCTTGCCCAGCATCATGTAGGCTCCGCTGTCGGGGCTCTGCTCGTAGACCTCCAGCTCGGCCTTGCTCAGTCCCCAGTTGGCATAGGCAAAGTCCTTGTTGTTAGGCTCTCGGATGTTGATGAGTCCCTTGTATTCACCGTTCAGATAGTGCACGGCCGGCTGATAGGACATCACGTCGAGGTCGATGCCCGACCGCTGGATGATCTCGTGCAGGGCAGCGTCCTTGATGCGGCAGTAGGTGTCGTTGCCGCCATAGCGCACCTGCAGGGTCTTGTTCTTGTTGTAGGGCTTGGCCGCGAAGAAGGGATAGTCGAAAGTGTTGCGGTTCTCATAGACGCGGTCGGCCTTCAGTTTGAACGACTTCGGATTGCCGCTGCGCGTCCAGCCGCCTGATATGCTGAAGTCTACATCCTGGTTCACAGCCACTTCGCCCGTCTCGGGCAGCACGTAGTGGAAGTTCACGGGGCGGTCCCAGTCCATGTTCCAGTTGACGGGCGACGACTGTCCGTTGCCGGTGCGTCCGTTCACGCCGCGCACGTAGACACCGATGCTGTCGTCATAGAGATAGCGTGGGTCGGTAGAGACCATGATGACGGGCAGCGTGTGCTGATGGTCGCGCTTGATGAAGGTGCGCGTCACCACCTCGCTGGGCAGTTTGCCGTCCTGGAACAGGCGGAAGCGCAGGCTGGTGTTCCCACTGATCAGTATGCCCTGTCCGCCCTGTGTCTGTCCGTTGGTCAGCGTGGGCGTGGTGCCGTCGGTGGTATAGCGCAGGGTGGTGCCCGACGGACGGGTGGGGTAGAGGCGGAAACTGGTGTCGAAGAAGCCGCCCTGCTGGTTGATGACGGGCGGATCCAGCTGACCGTTGGCATAGGTGGTCAGACTGTTGCTGCGGCCGGGCGTGGGTGCTGCCGTCCATGCCCATGTGGTTCCGCCGTCGGTGGTGAGGGCCAGCGAGGCGCGCCCGATGGCTGCCGGATAGCTCTCGGTGAAGACGGTCTCGCCCTTCTGGTTGGTCAGCACGAGCGTGCCGCCCTCGCACTCCAACTTGAAGGGGGCCTGCATGGGGTTGATGTCGTTGCTGCCCATCCAGATTTGCCGGTGGCCATGGGCAGGCAGTTCGCCGAATGCATCGGGAATAGTCCATTTCTTCGGCTCGGCTGGGTCGTCGCTCAGGTAGCAGCCACCCAGCGTCACGCCGACGTTGCTGCTATTGTAGAGCTCTATCCAGCCGTCGAAGTTGAAGGCCGGACTCATCATCATGTCGACATTGGCGGCCATCAGCTCGTTCAGGCAGATGCTGCCTGCCTGTGGCTCAACGACCTCGGTGAGCCGTTCCAGGTGGAAGTTGTCGAAGATCATCCAGTTGTCGGCCCGGGCCATCGCCTGATCGTTGTACAGGCCGAAGGAGAGCGTGCCGTCAGTGACGTCAAACTCCATCTGGTTCTCGTAGGCCCCTTGACTGAAAGCCATCTGTGCCGTCTCCATGGAGTTGGGGAAGAAGATGATGCCGTCGGGAGTATAGGTGCGCCCTACGTTCTCATCGAAGTGGAAGGTGTACTCACTCTGCAGCGGCTGCTGCTTGTCGTTGGCGAAGAGATAGCCGCTGATGACCTCGGTGCCGTTGCTGTAGCGACGGTAGGCTTCCTCGTGGGCACGGGGGCGATAGAGTGCCTGCACGCTGATGCGGTAGTGACCGTTGGGCACGCCCTGCTCCCTGTGCTCCAAGCGCATAAAACCGTTCCACATCTCCATGCACGAGTAGCTCATGGCGCCAAAGGCCGAGGCCTGTCCGGTCATTTCCCAATCGCTGCGGTCGGAGGTGTTGAACTGTGGGTTCTTCAGGTAGTTGTTTGTTACGTCAACCCACTTCGTCTCGGCTCTCATCCCGATGGAGCAGAGGCAAAGCGCAAGTATGGCAATCTGGGTTCGGATAGTCATTGGTCTAATGTAGGTATTTAGTTTTTGCGTGCAAATATAAGTAAAAAGTGACAAACAGCCATCGTCGGGCTGTTTGCCAAGCGAAGAAAGACCAGAAATTGTTGTTCGTTGAACAATTATTGCTCGTCCCAGGCCTGCACGATGTCGCTGATGTTCAGGCCGAGCAGGCGCATCTGGCGGAACAGCTCGGGCAGTTGCTGCTGTTTATAATATATAATATGTACGCGCGCGTTGAATGAGGCAGCTGTTCTATTCTGCCTGCACAACAGTTGCAGTTGAACCGTTTTACAAACTCGTCGACTTTGTTAGACAAACTCGTCGACTTTGTTGAACAAACTCGTCGAGTTTGTAAGAAGGTTTGACATCAACGCTGAAATGCCTTACAGCAAACGATTTTGCAGTTAGTGTCTGATGATAAGAAAAAAACGTTGCAAATGGGATGGCGGTTTGAGTTTTTTTTCTTAAATTTGCAGCACAAACGAAAAGTAACAACCAACCCATGAGCAGAATAACCATCAAGGACAAGACGTTCGAAACGTCGATGCCCGAGGCGCAGATCAAGTGGCGCGTGAAGGAACTGGCACAGCAAATATCCAAGGACATGGAGGGCAAGAACCCGCTGTTCCTTGCCGTGCTGAACGGAGCCTTCATCTTTGCGGCCGACCTGATGCGCGAAATGACCATACCGTGTGAGATCTCCTTCGTGAAGCTGGCCAGCTACCAGGGCACCACCTCGACGGGAAAGATCAAGGAGGTGATGGGCATCAACGAGGACCTTTCGGGCCGCACGGTCATCATCCTGGAGGACATCGTGGAGACGGGACTCACCATCAAGCAGATGATAGAGTCGCTGGGCACGCGCAATCCGGCATCGGTCCACGTGTGCACCCTCTTCTTCAAGCCCGAGCGGCTGCAGGAAGACCTGAAGCTCGACTATGTGGCCTTCTCGATTCCCAACGACTTCATCGTAGGCTACGGACTGGACTACGACCAGCAGGGCCGCGGACTGAAGGACCTGTACACGCTTGTTGCCCCCTAAGTTAGGGGGCTGGGGGTCTGAACAAGCGCAGGCCCCACATCATATAAACACCATTAGCGGTCTGATACGAACGCTTGTTCAGACCCCACCCCCCTCGCTCGCCCCAGAGGGGTGCTTGGCTTGCCAAGAACTTAGGGGGCTCAGAACCTATGAAGAATATAGTGATTTTCGGTGCACCTGGCTCAGGCAAGGGCACACAGAGCGACAAGCTCATTGAGAAGTACGGTCTGGAACATATCTCGACGGGCGACGTGCTGCGCGCTGAGATCAAGAAGGGCTCGGAGCTGGGCCGCACCGCCCAGCAGTATATTGACCAGGGACAGCTCATCCCCGACGAGCTGATGGTGAGCATCCTGGCCGGTGTCTACGACGCGTTCGGCCGCGAGCACCGTGGCGTCATCTTCGACGGCTTCCCCCGCACCATTCCGCAGGCCGAGGCCCTGAAGAAGATGCTCGCCGAGCGTGGCGACAAGGTGGCCGCCATGATAGAGCTCGACGTGCCCGAGGACGAGCTGATGAAGCGCCTCATCCTGCGCGGTCAGCAGAGCGGCCGTGCCGACGACAACGAGGAGACCATCAAAAAGCGCCTCGTGGTCTATCACTCCCAGACGCAGCCCCTCATCGAATGGTACCGCCAGGAGGGCCTGCACCACCACATCAACGGCCTGGGCGAGCTCGACCGCATCTTCGCCGACATCGAAAAAGTGGTAGATAATCTGTAATCACCCAAAAGGAATGTGATGACTCAACTTACAAGCGAAGATCATAAGAGGCAGATGGCCGACATGAAGGCTTTTGATGAACAGATGCCTTGCGTTGGTATCTTTTGGTACGATCCTTCGGACAACTCCTTTTTCGGAGTCCGCAAGAAGGAAATAACGCCTAAGATGGTAGAGGAAGCGGCTGAAAAAGGTCTACCCTTCATCAATTATCCTCATCTGCACAGGCAGGTGTGGGCCAAAGAATATTTCAAGGCACAGGCGAAGCACGAGGACACCAAATTCAAGGGAGACTATACACAGATCCCGCGTGGGCGCGTGGCTTGGAACGTCGACAAGTTCATCGTCCTTGTCGGTCACTGGGCTGAGCCTATCCTCGATGAACTCACGACTCTCATAGAGGAAGAATTCTCTCTTCCTTATTTCGAGTTTGTCTATGATGAGCACTGGGATCTCGGTCATGGATGGTCAGGCGATATGTAAGAAATGAGTAGGATAAAAACCCGCCAGCAGATCTACGGGATGCTGACGGGTTCTTTTATTATTTGATTGTTTCTTCACTTTTTTTCATTAGAAAACTTCTGTTCTATGGCTTATTGGTCATTTTGAGTGGCAAAATCATTATCTTATGCATTCAACCTGAACATCAAATTGCAGAATATGAAATATTAGTTTCTAATGGGACTTTATTGCGCAGGACAAGAACCCTTCAGCAACCATATGTAGAAAGTCCGCATCGAGTGAATCACTATTATATATTATAGGCCGTACGTCGTGGCGGTCTTTTTGTGGTCAAATTAGAAATGGGCCAGGAGTCTATGCCTAACATTCTCAGCCTCGATTCCAGCTCTTTGTTTCTCCACTTCTTTATTATAAGTACATCCGTTTAAACTCTGCAAGCGTCAATATTTGGCAATGGCCAAACTGGTGCAGGTCGGTGAGGTCTTTGTCCCCCGTGACAAGAATGTCGGCATCGGCGACACGGGCCAACTCTAACAGATAGCCGTCTTTCGGGTCGCGGCACCGAGCGGGTATGTCGCCCAAGGGATAGTCCTCGCTGCGAGCACGAAGGAACGCCAGCAGCCGCTCGCAGGCCTCAGGTGCAAAATAGCGGGCAAACTTGGGACGGGATGCTACGGCCATTATCTCCTGCTGGAGTATATTGGTCATGACAATGCTCACCGTGCCGTCGGTCAGGATTCTGCGCACGGCAGGCGAGGCTTTCAGTCCGATAAGGAACGAAATCCACAGGTTTGTGTCGATGATGACTTTAACGTGTCTGTCGGGCATCGTAGAGTTCCTCCCTTACAAGTTCGCACTCACGGTCAACTTCCTCTTGCGAAATCTGGTCGGTGTTGAACATTGAGAGCAGTTCGTCCACCTCGGCCTCAAACACGCGGGGCTTCTCTGAAGCGCTGGCAGGTGTTTCCTCCTTGCGGAATGCCCAGCCCATCGAGCGAAGCATCTGCTCGAACCAGCCCACTTGTCCTGTGGGAATCTGTACAGTCATTGTTGTCATACGCCTGTCCCTTTCTGTATTCATTAAAACGTTTCTCGGCTGCAAAGATACAACTTTTTCTGTGAATTCGCTCATTATTGGCAGAAAAAGTGTACTTTTGCATTTGCAATGGAAAAGATTCTAAAGGTTCACACCGTCAACTACTATGCCCGCTAATCTATTCTGCAATCTTTGAAGCCCACTCTGGGATTTCTTCTACATATTGCTTGAACAGCTTACCATCGACAAAGCGGAAAAGCATTTGTGCTTCTTGCCCGTCAACAGAGTTATCGTAAATGTATGTGCGGTCTGCCAAGCGACTGATACGCCGACAATTCAGTATTGATTTGAAATAACGGGAAATTATTTTAGATATAGGTACATCATGACCACCTTCCATTACCCTGTGTGCGATACGTGCAGCATTGATAGTGGGGTGATTGGTAGATACAAAGAAAATGCGAATAAAGAACCCTGCATCCTTGGCACGACGGATATAGTCCAGTTTGTCGTCCGCAGACAACACCGTCTCGAATATCAGGCTCTTCCTCTCTGTTAAACATTCTTCACGCAAGGCCTCGCAATATTTCACCGATTGCATCACAGCTTCTGCTGAGTTCCAATCACCAAATTTATCCTTTGCTATCTGGTCGGGATTGATATAGACAGCATCCTCCATCCACTGGTGATGCAGAATCTTCGTGAGATCGGAAG